>Ga0137415_10000518_pt1 | contig 36942 bp, 37 predicted proteins | sample CZODoug3_1_1_16f_FD_183082 | JGI IMG/M metagenome (GOLD analysis project Ga0137415, IMG submission 183082) | Vadose zone soil fungal communities from Angelo Coast Range Reserve, California, USA - CZODoug3_1_1_16fungal (Hybrid Assembly) | ecosystem: Environmental > Terrestrial > Soil > Vadose...
CGCCGCCAGCACGACGCACCGCAATCCGTCCCGCTGCAGCTTGGCCCGCACCCCCGCGACCCCCACGACCACCCGCCCGGCCCTGAGCCCGAGGCCCAGCAGCCGGACGATCCGGTCGGTCACGCCGGCTGGGCGGACGTGTCGCCGCCGGCCGGCGGCTCGACCGCCGGCCCCGCCTCGTCCTCGCCGCCTTCTTCCATCATCTCGTTCAAGAAGGTCATGAGCTTATCCGCGAGCTCGGGCGTCATGTCGGCGATCTTGTCCACGTCCTCGCGCTCCAAATCGAGGATATCTTGGAGCGTCTTCTTGCCCGCCCGCTCGAGCACGTCGACCAGCTCGACGGGCAGACCCTTGAGCTCGCGCAGCGACACCTTGGTCGCGGCCTCCTCCTCGGGCGGCAGCGGCGCAAACAGCGGTCCTTCGCCACCGCGCTCAAGCCACTCGCGGCTCGAATACAAGTCGATCTTCCAACCCGTGAGCTCGGACGCGAGCCGTACGTTCTGGCCGTTCCGACCGATGGCGAGCGACAGCTGGTCCTCGTCCACGATCGCCTGGATCGTCTTGCTGTCGGGATCCGAGAACACGCGCGCCACGCGGGCCGGCGCGAGCGACAGCTTCGCGAAGCGCTCGGGGTCGGGCGACCACGGGACGATGTCGATGCGCTCGCCGCCCAGCTCGTTCACCACCGCCTGCACGCGCGAGCCCTTGAGCCCGACGCAGGCGCCCACCGGATCGATCGAATCGTCCCGCGACGAGACGGCGATCTTGGTGCGGCTCCCCGCCTCGCGGGCCGTGGCGCGGATCTCGACGATCTGCTGCTGAACCTCCGGCACTTCGAGCTTGAACAGCGCCTTGACGAACAGCGGATCGGCGCGGGACAGGATCAAGCGCGGCCCTTTGGGCGTCTCCTCGATCCGCTTCAGGACCGCCCGGATCGTGTCACCCTGGTGGAAGTGCTCGCGGTGGTTCTGCTCGCGGTAGGGGATGATCGCCTCGGCCTCGCGAAATTTCGCCAGCATCACCACGATCTTGCCGCGCTCGATCTGCTGCACCTCCCCCGACAAGAGCTCGCCGACCTTGTCGGTGAACTCCTCGCGGATCCGGGCCCGCTCGCCCTCGCGCACTCGCTGGATGATGCGCTGCTTCGCCGCCTGCACCGCGGTGCGCCCGAACGCCTCGAAGGGCACTTCCTCTTCGAGCACATCGCCGACCTGGAAGTCCGGGTCTTCGAAGCGCGCTTCCTCGAGCGCCACCTGCGAACCGGGGTCCTCCACGGTCTCGACGACGGTGCGCAGCACGACGACCCGGATCGTGCCCTTCAGCTCGTCGATGCCGATCTCGGACCGCACGTTGGGGCCGTAGCGCTTCACCAGAGCCGCGTGCAGCCCGTCCTTCAGCAGATCGAGCAGCTCCGCGCGCTCGAGCTGCTTCGTGTTCGTCAGCTCACGGATCGCGGAGACTACGTCGCTTGTATTCGTCGTCATTGGTTCCTCGTCACCAGTCCACCGCCAGCCGCGCGTCGCGGATCCCGGCCAGGGGCACGGGCCGCGGGTGCGCGCCCGCGGGCTCGAGCACCACCGTCTGCTCGTCAGGCACGGCCACGATGCGCGCGCGCACCCGGCCGAGGCCGGCGACCGTTGCCTGCACCTCACGCCCCACGAAGCGCAGCCAATGCCGGTGCCAGCGCAGCGGCCGATCGAGTCCCGGGCTCGAGACCTCGAGCCCGTAACGCGCCCCCAGGGGCCCGCCTGCGTCGAGCCAGGCTTCCAACGCCCGGCTCGCCATCGCGCAGTCGTCTACCGTCACCCGCCGCGAGTCCTCTGCCGGCGGCCATTCGATGCGCACTTGAACGAGCGGCCGAGCGTGCGTGCCGCCGATACGGAGGTCGGCCAGTTCGAGGCCCACCGCAGCCAGCTGGGCCCGAAACGATTCGACGAGACTGTCGGAGAGCATAAAAAAAAGTGCGGGCCGAACTTCGCCCGCTTCACCGGCCCGGAATCTATTCCGGGGACCGCGCGTGTCAAGCTGGGACGCCCAGATACGCGATCATCCGTCCGTCCCGCCCGCCCGACGCGCGGTGTGAAAAGAAGTGCGCGCGGTCGTGGGCGCTGCACCACGGGGAGACGGTGACCTCCTCCAGTCCCAGATGTCGAGCTTGAGACACCAGCGCCACCCGAAGGTCCAGATGACTCGACGCCTGCCCGGGTAGCCCGACCCCGGGGCCATGCCCCGGGGTCTCCGGGGCCTCGAACCGACTCAGCACTTCAGAACCTACTTCATAACACGCCCCACAAATACCAACGCCACAATGCATTACAATATCGCACGCCTTGACGAACGCCTCGCGCCGGACCAGGGCCACCCCCTGCTCCAGCATCCCGCCAGCCGTACCCCGCCAGCCCGCGTGCAACAGCGCCACGACGCGCTTCTTGGGGGCAACGAGATAGATCGGGACGCAGTCGGCGACGGTCACCGTGAGGAGCACGCCGGGCGTCCCGGTCGCGTGGCCGTCCACGCCATCGAGGATGAGCCAGCCCTCCTGCCCCGCGCGGTGCCACTGCACGGCGGTGCCGTGGATCTGGTGGCTCAGCACGACGGCGGGGAAGGCGGAGCGGAAGGCGGCGCGCAGGGCCCGCCAGCGCGTCATCACCTGCCCGACGTTCTCCTCGCTCCACAAGCCGAGGGAGAACCCGCGCCCTGCCCCCCGGGTGGTGATGCCCGCCACCACGCCGTGGCGCTCGGCCCAATCGCGCAGCTCCATGCGGGGAACGGCGGCGTCGGCGACGGGCTGTTCGCGCAGCGAGGGCGGTTGCGGCCGGTGGAGGGCGGTGGAGGGCGGTGAGCTCATCGCGTGCCGTCCACGCGCTCGATCTGGGCCCCCAGTGCCTGGAGCCGTTCGTCGATCCGCTCGTAGCCGCGGTCGATCTGGCCGATGTTGTGGATGACGGAATCCCCCTGGGCGGCGAGGGCGGCGAGGAGCATGGCCATTCCGGCTCGGATGTCGGGGCTCTCCACGACCTGCCCGTGCAACGGGGAGGGCCCGGAGATCACGGCGCGGTGCGGGTCGCACAGCACGATGCGCGCGCCCATGCCGATCAGCTTGTCCACGAAGAACAGCCGCGACTCGAACAGCTTCTCGAACACGAGCAGCAGCCCCTCGCACTGCGACGCGACGACGATCGCGATCGACATCAAGTCAGCGGGGAACGCGGGCCAGGGGCCGTCCTCGAGCTTGGGGACGTGACCGCCCAAATCCGGTCGGACGCGGCGCTCCTGGCCGGCGTCGACGATGAGCTTGGCGCGATCGAGGCGGGGCCGGACGCCGAGCCGCTCGAACGCCAGGAGCGTGGCGCGCAGGTCGTCGGCGCGCACGCCATCGATCGTGATGGCGCCGTTCGTCACGGCCGCGAGCCCCACGAACGATCCGATCTCGATGTGGTCCGGGCCAATCGTGAACGGCGCCGGACGGAGCGGCGCGCCCCCTTCGACGGTGAGCGTATTGCTGCCGATCCCGTCGATCCGGCCGCCTAGGCCGACGAGATAGCGCGCCAGATCCTGCACATGCGGCTCGCTCGCGGCATTGCGGAGCACCGTGGTGCCCGCAGCGGCGACCGCGGCCATGAGGGCGTTCTCGGTGGCCGTGACGCTCGGCTCATCCAGGAAGATATCCGCGCCGCGCAGCGTCTTCGCTTCGAGCTGGTAGGTCGCGCCGACGGTGATCTCCGCGCCCAGTCGCTCCAGCGCGAGGAAGTGGGTATCCACCCGCCGGCGGCCGATCACGTCGCCGCCGGGCGGCGGCAGGCTCACCCGCCCGAACCGCGCCAGCATCGGCCCCGCCAGCAGAATCGAGGCGCGGATCCGGGCGGAGAGTCTGGGGTCGAGCTCCCGCGGCTCGGCCCCGGCCGTGTTCACCTCGACCGAGTTCGGCGCCGTCCACGCGACCGCCGCCCCCAAGTGCGCCAGCAACTCGAGCATGGTCTCGACGTCGCGGATGTGGGGAACGTTGTCGATGCGGCAGGGCCCGTCGGCGAGCAGTGTGGCGGCGAGGATGGGAAGCGCGGCGTTCTTGTTCCCCGCCGGGCGGATCGTCCCCTTGAGCGGGCGGCCGCCCGAGACGCGGAACGACGGAGGCATAGGTGACCGCAAGCTACGGCGCGCCTTGCGCGCGCGTCAAGCGTGCGCGAACGTACGCCCTTGTGAATCCGGTTCTCGCGCTCGGGCTCCTCGCCGTCGCCGGGCTGCTCGGGGCGCGCCTGCCGCGCCCGTCGTCGCGCCGCTCGCCCTCGCTCGACCTCGCGATCACCGCCGGCGCTCCCCTCCTCCTCCTCGGACTGGTGCTCGGACCCGGGATCGAGCTGCTCGCTCGACCGCTGGTGCGCGCGCTCGCCCCGCTGACCGCGTTCGCGATCGGGTGGATCGGGGCGGTGCTGGGCGCGCGGTTCGAGTGGCGCCACGCGCGCCGCATCCCGCGCGGCGCCTGGCTGCTCGCGGCGGCGGGAGCGGGGGCCGCCTTCCTCGTCGTGGCGCTGGGCGCCTGGCTGCTCGCCCGGCTGGTGCCGGGGGTCGCGGCCGTCTGGACGCCGCGGCTCCCCGCCGTGCTCGGCATCGCGGCAGTTGCCGCGGCCTCGGGGCCCGAGGCGGTCACCGCAGTGGCGCGCGCAGTCGGCGTGGAGCGTCGCCTGGCGGGCGCCCTCGGGCGCGCTGCCGCGCTCGAGACGGCTTGCGCCGCGCTCGCGATGGGCATCCCACTGGCATTGCGTCATCCCTTGTCCTGGGGCGTCTTCGCCGCGGGCGGCGGGGTGCTCGTCGGATTGGTGTGCTCGCGCGTGACGCGCCTCACCCCCGCAGGCCAAGACGTCGCGCCGGCGCTCGTCGGCAGCGTGCTGTTCGGCGCGGGGATCGGGTATGCGACCGACGTGTCGCCCTTCCTGGTGTGCGCGCTCGCGGCCGTGGTCGTGGTGAACGCCTCGCCCCGGCGGCGCGAGGTGCGGGCCGCGCTGCACGCGTGGCAGCGCCCGACCTTAGCTCTCGTCCTGATCATCAGCGGCGCGCTGCTTGCGCTGCCCACGCTCTGGATCATCGCTGCGGTGCCGATGCTGCAGGCGCTCCGCATCGGCGCGCGCTGGCTGAACGCGCGCTACGCTCGGGTGGCGCTCACGTGGCGCGACCTCCCGCCGCACTTCGGGCTCGGCACGGTGGCCCAGGGCGGAACGGCGCTGGCGCTCGCGGTCAACTATTTCATCATGTACGGCCGGGGGCCCGAGAGTCCGAGCGTCGGAGCGGCCCCGGGGGGAGGGGTCAGCGGGATGGACGCGGGCGCGGCGGTGCTGACGACGATGGTGCTCGGCGTCGCGCTGGCGCAAGTCGCGGCGCCGCCCTTGATGCGGCTCGCGCTGCGCGCGGGCCCGGCGCCGTTGACACCTGCCCTCGCCCGCCCCGAGCTTACGACCAATGCGCCGGTGGACTGACCGAGCATGATTCCGTCCTGGGTGGCGGTGGTGACGGGCATCTCGCTGGCGATCCTGGCGCTGGCGGCGATCGCGATCGCCCTGTCGTCCGTCATCGCCGTCCTCGCCTTGCGGACCTTTCTGCGGATCCTCGAGCACCTGGCGGGACCCGCTGTGAGCGACGTGCGCCAGCTCGTGGCGACGATTCGGACCGAGGCGGAGAGTCTGGTGGGAACGTCGCGCGACCTGCGCGCCCGGATCGTGAAGGCGGCGGACGCGGCCGAGGCCCGCCTCGCCGACCTGGACGCGCTGTTCGAGGTCGTACAGGAGGAGGTCGAGACGACGGCGCTCGACGTGGCGGCCACACTCCGCAACGTGCGGCGCGGCCTCTCGGTGCTGGAATGGGGGCGGCGCGCCATCAAGCGCCGGAGGAAGCGCTGACGGCGGGGCGACTGGTGGCGGCGGCGGCGGCGGCGCTCGCGGGCATCGTGCTGCTCCCCGCCGTGGCCCACGCCTGGACGCCGGGCACGCACGTCTACCTCGGCGAGTCGGTGCTGGCGAACCTGCACCAGCTGCCGGCCGTGGTCGCCGACCTGCTGCGGGCCTTCCCCTACGACTACCTGTACGGCAACATCGCGGCCGACACCTCGCTCGCGAAGAAGTACGCCCCGGTCGGCCGACACTGTCACGCCTGGCACGTGGGCCAGGAGATCTTCGACCTCGCTCCGACCGATCCGCTACGCGCGTTCGGGCTCGGGTACCTCTCTCACCTCGCGGCCGACGCCGTGGCCCACAACTTCTTCGTGCCGCGCCAGCTGGTCCTCACTTCCAGCACCGCGGCCCTGGGCCACAGCTACTGGGAGAGCCGCTTCGAGACGCACCTCGGCGACGCCTACGCGAAAGAGGCCAAGGAGCTGATCCTGCAGGATCACACGCCCAGCGACACGCATCTCGACACCATCATTTCGCCCACGTTGTTCAGCGTCCGGACCAGTCGCCGCCTGTTCCGCGGGATGGTGCACCTGACGGAGAGCGAGAGCTGGCGCTGGGCGTTCCAGATGATCCTCGAGAATACGCGGTGGGACCTTCCCGACGAGGACGTCGAGCGCCATATGGCGGTGGCGTTCGAGTACGTGATGGAGATGCTGGGCGAGAAAGATGCGGCGGCGCGGCGCCTCGACCCGGCGGGCGACAAGGCGTTGCGGCTCGCCAAGCAGATGCGCCGCCAGGCGCTGCACGAAGGCGGTCGCGAAGATCCGGAGCGGATGGAGCAGACGGCCGAGGAGCACTTCGGGCTGCCCGCGCCCGCGCTCGCCTACTGGCGGGCCTCGCAGGCGCAGCGACCCTGGCGCGACCGCTCAGGCGGCTAGCTTCTCCTCCAGAATTCGCTGCGCGAGCTTCGGGTCGGCTTTGCCGCGCGACACCTTCATGACCTGACCGACGAAGAACGGCATCAGCTTCGTTTCGCCCTGCTTGTAGCGCACCACCTCCTGCGGGTGAGCCCCGAGCACCTCGGTCACCCAGCCCGCCACGACCCCGCTGTCCCCCACCTGGACGACCCCGAGCGCCTCGGCGACGTTGCGCGGCTCGCCCCCTCGCTCCGCCACCTCGGCGAACACGCGCTTGGCCGCCTGCTGGCTGAGCGTGCCGCCGCGCACCAGCCCGATGAGCTGTGCCAGGGCGCCGGGCGGCACGCGCAGCTGCTCGTCGTGGGTCTTCGCGTCGGCGAGGACCTCGTTGATGACCCAGTTCGCCGCCAGCTTGGCGTCCGCCCCCGCGTGGACGACGGCTTCGTAATAGTCGGCCACCGCTCGATCGCCGGTCAGGACATCGGCGTCGTTCACGCTCAGGGCGTACTGGGTCATGAAGCGCTCGCGCTTCGTCGCTGGCAGCTCCGGGAGCTGCGCCTGTTGCTGGGCGATGAATTCCTCGGTGAGCGCGAGCGGCGGCAGGTCGGGGTCCGGGAAGTAGCGGTAGTCGTGACTCTGTTCCTTGCTGCGCTGCGGGCGTACGCCGTTCGTCTTCGAATCGTACAGCAGCGTCTGCTGCTCGACGACGCCCCCGCCCTCGAGCAGCGCGATCTGGCGGTCGCGCTCGACGGTCAGCGCCTTCTCCACGTACGCGAACGAGTTGATGTTCTTCACCTCGGTCTTCGTGCCCAGCGCCGTCGCGCCGGCACGCCGCACCGAGACGTTGGCGTCCACCCGCAGGCTCCCCTTCTCCATGTCGCAGTCGGAGATGCCGGCATACTCGAGCACCTGCTTCAGCGTCTGGAGGTAGCGCCGGGCTTCCGGCGGCGAGCGGAAGTCGGGACCGGTGACGATCTCGATCAGCGGCACTCCGCAGCGGTTCAGGTCGATCGCGGTTTCCTTCGGGAAACGGTCGTGCAGCGACTTCCCGGCGTCCTCTTCCAGGTGCAGCCGCACGATGGTCGCGGTCGTGAGCCCGCGCTCCGGCGACACATAGGACAACGCTCCCTGGGTGGCGAGCGGCTGCTCGAACTGTGAGATCTGGTAGCCCTTTGGGAGATCGGGATAGAAATAGTTCTTCCGGGCGAAGACGCTCTTGGGGTGCAGCGTGCAGCCGAGCGCGAGCGCGGCCCGCACGGCGAGCTTCAGCGCCTGCTCGTTCGGGACGGGGAGCGCGCCGGGAAGCCCGAGGCACACCGGACACACGTTGGTGTTGGGCGGCGCGCCGAACGCCGCCGAGCAGCCGCAGAACATCTTGGACGCGGTGCGCAGCTGCACGTGCGTCTCGAGACCGATCACGGTCTCCCAGGCGCCACCCGCGACGGTCACGCGTCCTGCGCCGCAGGCACCACGCGCTCGAGCGCGTACGCGGCTTCGATCATTTCATCCTCGAGGAATGCCTGGCCGATGAGCTGCCCGCCGATCGGGAGTCCCTTGACGCGGCCGATGGGGAGGGACATCGCCGGCAAGCCGGCGAGGTTCGCGGTCACGACGAAGATGTCCGACAGGTACATGGCGACCGGGTCCGCGAGCTTCTCGCCCGCCTTGAAGGCCGGCGTGGGGGTGGTCGGCGTGAACAGGAGGTCGACGCCGCGGTCGAACACGTTCCGGAAGTCCTGGGCGATCAACGCCCGCATCTGCTGCGCCCGGCGATAGTACGCATCGTAATAGCCCGACGACAGTACGTACGTCCCGACGAGGATGCGCCGGCGCACCTCGGGCCCGAACCCCTCGCCCCGCGTGGTGCGGTACAGCGCGCGCACGTCGCGCGCGCCGTCGAAGCGCGGCCCGTAGCGTGCGCCGTCATAGCGCGCCAGATTCGACGACGCCTCGGCCGGGGCGATGATGTAGTAGGTCGGCACGGCGTACTGGGTGTGCGGTAACGACACCTCGCGCACCGCCGCGCCCAGCTCCTTCAGGAGCCGGATGGCCCGGTCGCAGGCGCGTCGCACTGCGGGAGCCAGGTCCGGCGGAAAATATTCCTTCGGGATGCCGATCACGAACCCTTGCAGCGATTCGGGCACCGTGGGGAGACGCAGCGAATCGCGCGCCTCGCAAGTCGAGTCTCTCGGGTCCCGCCCGCTGATCACCGACAGCACGCGCGCCGCGTCGTGCACGCTGCGGCCGAACACGCCGATCTGATCGAGCGACGAGCCGAACGCCACGAGCCCAGAGCGGGACACCCGGCCGTACGTCGGCTTGATGCCGACGATCCCGCAGAACGAGGCGGGCTGGCGCACCGAGCCGCCGGTTTCCGAGCCGAGACCGGCCGGCACGGCCCCCGCGGCCACGAGTGCCGCCGAGCCACCCGACGAGCCGCCCGGCACGCGTGTCTTGTCGAAGGGGTGCAGCGTCCGGCCGTACGTCGAGTGCTCGGTGGAGGACCCCATCCCGAACTCGTCACAGTTGGTCTTTCCGGCGATCAGTGCCCCGGCCGCCTTGAGCTTCGCCACCGCGGTGGCCTCGTAGGGCGAGCGGTAGCCCTCCAGGATCCTCGAGCCGCAGGTGGTCGTGAACTCGAGGGTGCAGATGTTGTCCTTGACCGCGACCGGCATCCCGTACAGCACTCCCGAGGGGTGCGCGGCCTGAGCCTGTTTCGTGAGGGACTGCCGCAGCTCCTTCGGCGGCGTGAGGCAGGCGTTGAGGCGCTTGGCCCTGACGATCCGATCGGCCGCCGCCTTGGCGCTCGCGAGCGCCTCGCCGGGATCGCTCACGCCTCCGGCTCCTCGAACTGGCCGAGTTTGGGCACGACGAAGAACCCCGCCTTGAACGCGGGCGCGAACTCGCTGGGCCCGAACGCGAGCGGCCAGGGCTTGACCTCGTCGGGGCGGAACCGCACGGCATCCGGGCCCGGCACGAACGGCTTGGCGCTCTCGCTCGCCGGCACGGCGCCGATCTGGGCCACGAACTCGAGGATGCGCGACATCTGTTCCGTGAGCACGGGCAGCGTCTCCTCGTCCACGTCGAGCTCCGCCAGCCGTGCGATCTTCAGTACGTCTTCATCCGTAACGCTCATGCGCTCTCCCACTCGCGCTCGAGACCCGCGTAGGCCACGAGCAGCTGCTTGGTGCCGATCTCAGAGTCGTCGAATTCCACCATGACCTTCAGGTCACGCCCGGCGCCGGAGACGGCGCGGACCACGCCGCTGCCGAACTTGCGGTGCCGCACCCGCTCGCCGGCGGCGTAGCGGGGCGCGTCCTGCGACACCTCTTCCACCCACTCGATCTCCGCGGGCGCCGCGCGCCGCGCGCGCCCACCCGCCGAGCGCCGCGTCCGGTCCCACTGTGGGGTCGTGCCCCGCTCTTCCACCACCGCCGGGGGCAGCGCCTCGAGAAAGCGGGACGACTCCGACAGCTCGAGCCGGCCGTTGCGGTAGCGCGTGCGCGCCCATGAGAGATACAGTTTTTCGCGCGCCCGCGTGAGCCCCACGTAACACAGCCGACGCTCCTCTTCGAGCCCGCCCGGCTCACCCGCCGCCCGCGCCAGAGGGAACAGCCCATCCTCGAGCCCGGCGAGCGTCACCACCGGCCACTCGAGCCCCTTGGCCATGTGCACGGTCATGAGTGTCACGCCCGTCGGATCGCCGCTGCCCTGATCCGCGGACGTCACGAGCGCAGCCTGAGTGAGATACCGCTCGATCAGCGACGCCCCCTTTCCCCCTCCTTCTTCCCCGGCCTCATCCCCGACTTCCGCCGCGTCTTCAGCGGCCGTCTCGGCCCACGCCGCGGCCCCGGCGATCAGCTCCTGGACGTTTTCCACGCGCTCGATCCCTTCCGGTCCCTCGTCGGCGAGGTACTGGCCGTACTCCACCGCGGCGATCACCTGCTCGAGCGCAGTGGCAGGATCCGCGCCCCCGATGCGCGCCCGCAGCTCATCGAGCAAGCGAGCCACCGCCTGGAACGCGTCCCGCACGTTGGGACGGAGATCCGCGATCCGCTCGGCCGCGCGAGCGGTGTCGAGCAGCGGCCGCCCCCACTGGGCCGCCGTCCGGAGCAGCGGGGAGAGCGAGGCGTCCCCGATGCCGCGCCGCGGCACGTTCACGATCCGTACGAAGGCCTCGTCGTCGGCCGGGTTCGCGATGAGTCGCAGATAGGCGAGCACGTCCTTCACCTCGCGCCGCTCGTAGAAGCTCACCGCCCCGACCAGCCGGTAGGGGATCCCCCGGAAGCGGAACGCTTCTTCGAGCGGGCGGGACTGGGCGTTGGTGCGGTACAGGATCGCCATGCCTTCGTACGGGACGTCGGCCTCGGCGGCGCGCCGCGCCAGCTCCGCGGCGAGCCATTCGGCCTCGTCGCGCTCGTCGGCCGCCGTGAGCAGTGTCACGGGCTCGCCACCCGGCGTGGCCGTGAAGAGCGTTTTGCCGAGCCGGCGTGCATTTTCGGCGATCACCCCGTTCGCGGCGTCGAGGATCACCTGGGTGGAGCGATAATTCTGCTCCAGCTTGATGAGCGTCGCGCCGGGGAAGTCCTGCTGGAACGACAGCATGTGTCGCACGTCGGCTCCGCGCCAGCCGTAGATCGCCTGATCGTCGTCACCCACCACGCAGAGGTTCGTGTGCTGAGCCGCGAGCAGCTTCACCAGGCGATACTGCGCGGCGTTGGTATCCTGGAATTCGTCAACGAGCACGTGCTCGAACCGCCGCTGCCAGTAGGCGAGTCGCTCGGGGTGCTCCCGAAACAGCGTGAGCGGGTGCAGGAGCAGGTCGTCGAAGTCCATGGCGTTCGCCTGCCGCAGCGCCGGACCGAGCGTCGCGTAGATGTCCGCGGCGACGCGCTCCAGGGGACTCTCGGCCTGGGCCCCGAGCTCCTCCGGAAGGAGCATGTGGTTCTTGGCGCTCGAGATCACGGCGTGGATCGCGCGTGGCGGGTTCGCCTTGGGCGAGAGGCCGCGCTGCTCGAGCAGGCGTTTGATGAACGACTCGGAGTCGTCCTGGTCGTAGATCGTGAAATTCGGCCCGAACCCCAAGGCGGCGGCCTCGCGCCGCAGCAGCCGGGCAGAGAGCGAGTGGAAGGTGCCGATCCACAGCCCCTTCGGGTCCGCGCCGAGCAAGGCCGCCACGCGGGAGCGCATCTCGCCGGCGGCTTTGTTGGTGAACGTGACGGCGAAGATTTTCTGCGGAGCGACGCCCCGCTGCTGGATCAGATGCGCAATCCGCGCAGTCAGGACGCGGGTCTTCCCGGAGCCCGCGCCCGCGAGCACCAGCAGCGGGCCGCCCGCGTGTCGGACGGCGGCTTCCTGGGCGGGATTGAGGGGCAGGCTCACGTCCGGGCTCTCACGTCGCGCTGCCGGGAGGAAACTCCAGCACGAAAAGGCTCCCCGACCCATCGGCCCCGGGGTGATACGACACCCGCCCGCCGTGCTGCTGCTCGACGATCCGCCGTGCGAGGGCGAGGCCGATCCCCCATCCGCCGGCCTTGGTGGACGTCCCCGGCTCGAACAGCCGGGCGCGGACCTCGGCCGACAAGCCGGGGCCATCGTCGCGCACGCTCACGCGCGCGGCCGTCCCGACCGCGTCCACGGTGACGTCGATGCGGCCCCCTCGCCCCGAGAGCGCATCGATCGCGTTCTTGATCACCGCCTCGAGCGCCCACTCGATGAGCACCGGATCGCCGAGCGCGGTCGGTCCCGGCCCGGCCGCCTCGAGCGCCAGGGTCACGGGGCTCGCGAGGGTCGGCAGACGCGGTCGGAAATAGCTCACCACCCGCTCCGCGACGGCGCCCAGGCCGACCGGCTCGCGGCGGGCTGGACGGCCGATCCGCTCGAACCGTTTCGCGACCCGCTCGAGACGCTCCGCATCAGCTTCAAGATGATCGGCCAGCTCGTTCAGTGGTGTACCCGGGTTTTCCCGTAAGTAGGCAATCCATCCCGTGAGGCTCATCAACGGCGTGCCGAGCTGGTGTGCGGATTCGCGCGCCATCGCGACCCACAGCCGGTCCCGCGCTGCCGCGACCTGCGAGCGGTACGCCCACACCGCCAACAGGGCGAGACTCAGGAAGACGGCTCCCTCCAGTACCGCCAGGACCGTGAAGCGGCGCGCGGCCGGGAGCGGGCCATAGTGAATCGTGCCGACGCCGGGCTGGACGATCGGCGCGTTCACGTCGTCGAGCCCGGCGATCCAGTGACGCAACGCCACGCTGTCCGCGTCCACCCCCGGTGGTGCGTTCGCCGTGGCGGTCACATGTCCCGCGGCGTCGGTGACGGCGATCGGGATGCCGAGCGAGCGAACCTGGGCCGCGAGGTCCAGGAGCGCGTTCGTGGTCGCATCGGGCCGGGGGTCGTTCAAGCCGGCGAACACACGCCCCAGCAGCCGGCTGGTGTCACGAGCGTCATCCCGCAGGTGCCGGGCCACCACCCAGGCGTACGCCACGGTGATGCCACCCAGCAGCAACGCCAGCGCGACCACCGCGCGCGGCCCGGCACGCCGCGGGGCCCCGTTACCCGCCACCGGCCGCCGCGAGGCGCTCGGTCCCCACGTAGGGCGCGAGCGCCGGGGGAAGGACCACGGCGCCGTCCGGCTGCCGGTGCGTCTCGAGGAGCGCGGCGATGGTGCGCGGCAGGGCCACACCGGAGGCGTTCAGCGTGTGCACGAACTCGGGCTTGCCCCCGGGTTGCGGCCGGCAGCGGATGTTGGCGCGCCGCGCCTGGAAATCGGTGAAGCTGCTCGAGCTCGAGCACTCGAGCCACGCGCTCACCCCCGGCGCCCACACCTCGAGATCGTAGGTTTTCGCGCTGGCGAACCCCAAGTCCCCCGCCGCGAGCAGCACGACCCGATAGGGGAGCTCGAGGCGTCGCAGCACTTCCTCGGCGTGACCCGTGAGTCGCTCGTGCTCCGTCGCCGAGGTCGCGGCACGGCTGAACTGTACGAGCTCCACTTTGTCGAACTGATGCACCCGCAGCAGCCCGCGCGTGTCCTTGCCCGCGGCGCCCGCCTCGCGGCGGAAGCACGGCGTGTACGCGACGTAGCCGCGCGGCAGCGTCGCGCCGTCCACGATCTCGTCGCGCAGCAGGTTGGTGACGGGCACTTCCGCCGTGGGAATGAGGAACAGGTCGTCCGGCTCGGTGCGGTAGGCGTCGTCGGCGAACTTCGGCAGCTGCCCCGTGCCGGTCATGATCTCGCGCCGCGCCAGCAAGGGCGGCTCGACTTCCACGTACCCGTGCTCGCGCGTGTGCAGGTCCAACATGAAGTTGATCAGCGCGCGCACGAGCCGCGCACCAGCCCCGACGAATACCGGAAACCCCGAGCCGGCCAGCTTGGCGCCCCGCACCAGGTCGAGGATGCCGAGCGACTCGGCGATCTCCCAGTGCGGCGGCCCGCCGGCCGGCGCCGGCTCGCCCCAAGTGCGCACGATCTTGTTGTGACTGGCGTCGCCGTCCGGCGATTCGGGGAGCGGCAGGTTCGGGACGAACAACGCCTTGCCCTCGAGCTCGATCTCGAGGTTGCGCAGCTCGACGTCGAGCCCCGCGATGCGCTCGCCCAGCTGCTTACGCTGCGCCCGAACGTCGGCCGGCAGCTCGCCCTTCTCCTTCATGAGTCGCGCGTCGACCTGCGCGGCGGCGTTGCGCTCGGCCTTGAGCTGGTCCAGTTGCCCCGTGAGGGCGCGGCGGCGGATGTCGAGTGCTTCGAGCTCGTCGAGCAACCGCGTAATGCTCGCGTCGCCGCGGCGCGCGAGCGCGGCCCGCACCTGGTCGGGCGAGGCGCGCAGCAACTTGAGGTCGATCACCGCATTACTGCGTCGGGATGCCCGGCTCGAGACCGCGGTAGCCGCAGTTTTGGTCCACCAGGATCCGGAAGTCGATGCGTCGCACCGTCGTGTCGATGGCGACGACCACCAACTTCGCGTATGTGAACACCGTGACGCCGAAGAGGCAGCCGGTGGGGCGCGAGCGCACGATCACGACGGCCCCGGAGTCTACCACCAGCCCCCGGTCCAACACGTAGCCGCCGGTCGGCGCCACCTTGATCGAGTCGAACGGCACGCTCGCCTGTTGCAGCCCGGAGGATTGTCCCAGCCCGACCGCGCCGGTCGGAAGCAGCACCGGTCGCCGCAACGAATCGAAATTGAAGGCGAAGTCGAACGCCGACGCCTGATCGGTCCGTACCAAGGGATGGCCGGTGAGCCGGCCGTTGAGATCGTACGCCGACGGCGTCGCGATCGGCGTGCCGAACAACGCGAACAGGGACGTGGTGTCGACCACGTTGGTGATGCCGGCGGCCGGCAATCCCGTGGTGGTGCTGCACGCGGCAGCGAGCACGACGAGCCCGGTGACGGCGACGCGAGACGCGAACCACGAGCAGCGGCGAGACATGCGGTGCCGGAGAAGATACTGGACGCCGTCCGAGTGGGTCAACCCGCGATCGCTGCTTGACTTCGCTCGCGCCCACTCCTAGGTTGGCCGCCGTATGGCGACGATCCGGGAAGTGGTCGAGGCGCTCAGCCGGCGTCCCGGCGTGGATGCCGTGGTGGTGGTCGGCCGTGACGGCCTGCCGATCGACTCGCATGCCAAGAACGGCGTGGATCCCGAGAACGTCGCCGCCCTCCTGCCATCGGTAATCAACGGCATGACGCAGCTCGGCGAGGCGGCGCGGCGCGGGGAATTCGGCGCCGGGGTGCTGGAGTTCGGCGCGGGGCTCGCGGTCGTCTCCGTGCTCAACGCCGAAGCCGTGCTCGTCGTGCTGGTGCAGCCGTCCACCAACGTGGGCGGGCTGCTGTACGACCTGCGCCGCCACCGCTCGGCCATCGCCGGCCTGCTCTGAGCGGGAGCCGCCGGCGTGGCAGCCGCACCGCGGCACCTTCTCGTCGTAGATGACGAGCCGCACATCGGGCTCCTGCTCCGACCACACCTCGAGCACGTCGGCTACCGGGTGAGCCTCGCCCGCACGCTCGGTCAGGCGCGCAGCGTGCTCGCCGACCTGCGCGCGCCGGTCGACGCGCTGCTGCTCGACCTCCACCTCCCCGACGGCTCGGGCTTGGACCTGCTGCGGGACCTGCGGGGCGCCGCCGCGACGCGGAGCCTGCCGGTCATCGTCCTGACCGCCGAGGGTGAGGATCGAGTGCTGGACGAGGCCCAGGAGCTCGGCTCCGCGCTGCTCACCAAGCCGTTCAGCCCCACCAAGCTCGTCGCCCGCATCGCCCGGCTGCTGGGTGATTCTCCCCCGCCCTCGCCTCCGCCCCGATCGCTGGACGAGTCGCGGTGAGCACCTGGGCCGCCATCCTCGCGGGTGGCTCGGGCACCCGCTTCTGGCCGCTGTCGACGCCGCAGCGGCCCAAACAGCTCCTGCCGCTGGCGGGAGACCGGCCGCTCCTGGTCCAGGCGGTGGAGCGCCTCGAGGGGCTCGTGCCGGCCGAGCGGGTGCTCATCCTCACCGGGCCGTTCCTGGTGGACCAGGTCGCCGCCGCGGTGCCGCAGATCCCGCGGCCTCAGATTCTGGCCGAGCCGCGCGCCGCGTCGACCGCCCCGGCGCTCGTGTGGGCGGCGCAGTGGATCTCGCAGCGCGACCCCGGCGCCCAGATGCTGTCGCTGCACGCCGACTGGGCGGTGGGCGACGACCGCGCCTTCCGCTCGGCCGCCCGCAACGCGCTCGGCGTCGCGGAGGAGTACGACGTCCTAGTCACGGTCGGCGTCCCGCCGACCCGCAACGAAACTGGCTACGGGTACATCGTCCCGGGCAAACCGCTGGGCAGCGCCCGCGCCGTGCGGCGCTTCGTCGAAAAGCCGAGCGCCGCCCGGGCGGCGTTGCTGCGGCGACGGGGCGCGCTCTGGAACACGGGCCTCTTCGCGTGGGGCGTGGCGCGCTTCCTGGGCGAGGCGGGCGCCTACGCACGCGAGCTGAAGAGCGCGTGGCCCAAGCTGTCGGCGGGGGACGTCGCGGGGTTCTTCGGCGCCGCGCAGCCCGTCGCCGTCGACGTGGCGGTGCTGGAGCGCACCAAACGGCTCGCGGTGGTCGCGGGGGCGTTCCAGTGGGACGACATCGGATCCTGGGATTCGCTGCTCCGCATCCGCCGGCCGGATGCGCGCGGGAACGTGATCGTGGGCAACGTGACCTTGGGGGACGACGTGCGACGCTCGGTCGTGTGGTCCGAGAGCGAGCATCTCGCGGTGCTGGGGGTGGAGGACATGGTGGTGGTGCGCGCCAATGGGCACACGCTCGTGATCCCGACCGGCCGGGCGGAACGCCTCAAGGAGCTCGTGCAGCGGCTGTGACCCACGCCCTCTACCTGCTCGACCCGGATCCCTCGCCTGCCTGGGCCCCGTTCGCCGGCGCCCGTCCGATCTCGGAGCTGCGGGCCGGCGCCCAGCTGATCCGCGAGCGGTGGGAAACGTTCGCGGGCACGGAGACGACGGCGATCCTTGCCCTGCCTCACCTGGCGGGGTTCGTCGAGCCGGGCGTTCCGATGGTGAGCGCGCGGCATCCCGTCTCGGGACCGGCCTTGATCGGGTCGTCCACGTTCGTCCCGCGCGGCCTGGCGCCCCCCTTCCCCGCCGCCGCATTCCGTCTCACCTGCCAGGGCGTGAGCGTGGGATGGGGTGTCGGTGCCGGCGCCACCTGGGACGGCCCGCAGGCCCAGGCGACTCGCGTCGACGTCGCGGGGGTCGTGCTGCACGGCGCCTACGATCTCGTCCGCGGGCTCGAGCGGCAGCTCACGGGAGACTTGGGCGCGCGGCTGGGCGACGGCGATCCACTCCCGGCGAGCTGCGTGGTGCTGGGCGACCCGGCCGGTGTCGCGGTCCACGACGCCGCCCTGGAACCCGGCGTGGTCTTCGATGTACGTCAAGGGCCGGTGGTGTTGGAGAGCGGCGTGGCGGTGCGCGCCGGGACGCGACTCGAAGGGCCGCTGTGGGTCGGCGCGAACACGCACTTGCTCGGCGGGCCGATCCGCGCGTCGGCGATCGGCCCCCATTGCCGGGTGCACGGGGAGCTCGCGAGCTGCGTCTTCCTCGGCTACGCCAACAAGGCGCACGACGGCTTCGTCGGACATTCCGTGATCGGCCGCTGGGCGAACCTCGGCGCGGGCACGATCACGTCGAACTTGAAGAACACGTACGGCCCGGTCCGGCTCGAGGTAGCCGGCGCGGCGATCGATACCGGCCTCACCAACCTCGGCAGCCTGATCGGCGACCACGCCAAGACGGCGATCGGCACGCTGCTCGGCACCGGCACCGTGATCGGCGTCGGCGCCAACGTGTTCGGCGCGGTGCGTCCCCCCAAGTACGTCCCACCACTCGCGTGGGGCGTGGGTGAGACGACCGTGCAGTCAGGGACGCGGCTCACGAAGGACGGCTTTCTCAAGATCGCCGAGCGCGTGCTGCCCCGACGGGACGTCGCCGTAGACGAGGCGACGCGCACCATGTTGGGGCGCATCTACGAGTGGGCTGCGCGCTGACGGAACGCCCGCCCCGTTGCCCCGTGGGCCCGCCCTGCGCACATTGCTCAGTTCGCGCCACCGGAGCGGTATGACGGGCACCGATCAGCATCGCCGCATCGGAAAGTTCGAGCTGCACGAGCTCATCGGGGAAGGCGCGATGGGCGCCGTGTGGAAGGCGTACGACTCCGTCATCCGTCGTTACGTCGCCCTCAAGATCTTGAGCGGCGCCGTCGGCCGCACGCAAGACGCGCGCGCCCGCTTCCTGCGGGAGGCACGCGCCGCGGGCGGGCTGCAACACCGCAACATCGTCACCATCTACGATCTCGGCGAAGCCGACGGCCAGCTGTTCATCGCGCTCGAGCTGGTGGACGGGCGGGACCTGAGCGAGCTGATCGCGGGACAGGAGCCGCTCACCCTCGAGCGGAAGCTCGACATCGCGATCGACGTGCTCCAGGGCCTCTCCTACGCCCACGGGCGCGGCGTGATCCATCGCGACATCAAGCCGTCCAACGTGCGGATCGCCTCCGACGGCTCCGTAAAGATCATGGACTTCGGGATCGCGCGTCTGCAGACCGCCGACATCACCGGCTCGGGCGCGATCGTCGGCACGCCAACGTACATGGCGCCCGAGCAGATCACCAACGGGCCTATCACGCCCGCGACCGACCTGTTCGCCGTGGGTTGCCTGCTGTACGAGCTGCTGTCGTATCGCAAGCCGTTCGAAGGCGAGACCGTGCACGGCGTGCTCTACCAGGTCCTCACGACCGATCCGAAGGCGCTGCGCGCGATGGTGCCGTCGCTCCCCTTGGCGCTGGAGCGTGTGGTGGCGAAGGCACTGAACAAGGTGCCCGAGGACCGCTATGAGACCGCACGGCATATGCAGTCGGCGCTGTCCAGCATCCGGGCGGCGCTGTCGGGTGCGTCCGAGCGCACGGCGCGGCTGGCACCCCGCTGGACGCCGCTCCCCGACGCCGCCCTGCGCCTCGTGACCCACATGTCGCTCAAGTGGCGGGCGGCGGTATTGACGGCGCTCATGGTGACGGCGCTCGTGCTGCTGTACGTGTCGCGCTCGCCGTCGCCCGTCGCGGCACCGTTGGGAACCGATGCGACGGCCACCGTCGACCAGCTGCTCGCCTATCCGCTGCCGGCGGGGCTCAACGCGGCCCTGACGGCACAGCGTGACTCCGCGTTGGCCGCCCGCGACCGGGCGCACCGCGCCGGGGCGATGAAGAACAACGTGCCGTCGCTGCTGCTGGCGGAGACGGTCCTCCAAAACGCCGAGCGCGCGGTGCGGGCCGGCGACCAGGCCCACGCGGCGAGCGGTTACCTGAGCGCGGTGGCGCAGTACGGCAAGGCCCAGCACGAGGCCGACGGAGTCCGGCGGGAGGCGCAGCAGGCGATCGCCCGCGCGACCCCGGTGGTGCACGCCCTCGCGACGCGTCCGGAGGCCGGACGCGCGGGTACGTCGCTCGCGCGGGCCGAATCGCTGTTCGTCGCGATGGACTTCACGCTCGCCAAACTCGCCGCGCTCGACGCCGAGCAGGTCGGGGTCGCGGCGGGCGTGGCGCCGCCGAGCCCGCAGCCTCCCGACCCGCGGGCGGCTATCGCGGTGCTGCTCCAGGATCTCGAGCGTGCCGTCTCGAGCGAGCGCGTCGCGAACCTGCGCGTCCTGATGCCCGGTATGGTGGAACAGGACGTGGGGGGCTGGGAGCGGTTCTTCCGGCGGTACACGCGCCTCACGGCGCGGTATGCGGTAGAGGCGGTCACGGTGCGCGGCGACGAAGCACACGCCACCGTGCGAACGCTCTACACCTACGTGCCGGCGCCGGGCGGCGCCCAGAGTGAAAGCCGCTTGCGCCAGGCGATCCGCTTCATCAAGACCCCCGACGGCTGGCGCGTCGCCGACATCCGCGACCTGCGCTAGCCGTCAGTCCCAGGCACGCTCGGTGGCGGGCGGCGGGGGCGGGATGGCCACCGAATCGGCCCGGACCGTCGGCGGGCCGACCCGCCGCAGGGCCACCGGCTTCTCGAGGTCGCCTCCCGACAACGTCAGCTTGTCGCCGTCGAGCTTCATGCCGTACACCTGCCAGACACCGTCCCCCAGCGTGATCCACAGGCTGTCCCCGACCACGCGCCAGCGGGCCATCTGGTCCCCGAACTGCGCGGAGCTGTCGCTCCGGACCATGATGTTGCGGATCTCGTCCTCGGCTTTCGCCTGCCATTTCCCCTCGAGGTGGGCGCGCCGGGCGGCGGTCTGGGCGGCGAGGCTTCGCCCGAGTCCGAGCAGCAGGAGGAAGGCAGCGAAGGAGCGCAGCATGTCCAGATAAGTACCCCGGACGGGGGTGGCTCAGGTCCCTGCGGCGCGCACCGGCGTCCGCTCGTCGGTCATGACCGCCAGCTGCGGCTCCCACTGCTGCATCATGCGAACGAAGGCGCCCGCTAGCTCGGGATCGAACTCGACCCCCGCCCGATCGCGCAAGTAGGTGAGCGTCTTTTCCTGCGTCCACGCCTCCCGGTAGGGGCGGTTGGTGCGGAGCGCATCGTACACGTCGCACACGTGCACCAGCTTGCTCGCGTGATGGCAGTCGCGCCGGAAGCGCAGGACCGGATAGCCTCCGCCGTTCAACATGATGTGATGCTCGTACGCCACCACCGCCGGCAGCTCGAGCCGCTCCTCCGACTTGAGGATGATGCGAGCGCCTTCCACTGGATGCGCGTTCATGAGCGCGCGCTCTTCGTCGGTGAAGCGACCCGGTTTGGTGAGCACCTCGAGCGGGATCGTGACCTTGCCGATGTCGTGCAGCAGACCGGCGATTCCGAAGGTCCGCACGTCGCGCGCTCCCAAACCCAGGTGCTCGGCGAGCGCCATGGTCAGCACCGCCACGTTCATGGAGTGCGTGGTGGTGTATTGGTCGAACTCCTTGAGCTGCAGCAGCGGGATCACCAGCTGGCGCTCGCTATGCATGGCGATCGACAGGGACCGCACCACCGCCTCCGCCTCGGTGAGCGGTACGACGCCCTGGGACTTTACGGCGTCCTGGAACCAGCGCACGGTCTCGGCCTCTTCGCCCAGCGAATAATTGATCGTCGCCGTCGCAACCGGCGGCTCGGCCTGCCCCGCGTCGCCCTTCACGCCTACCGATCCGAAGCGGATGCTCGAGCGGCGCAGCTGATGCGTCTCCGAGGTGTCGATCGTCGAGAGCGTCAAGCGAGCGAGCACCTCGTCCAGGAACCCCTCGAACTCGTCGCGGCTCACCCGGTCGGCGAACTCGAGCCGCTGGATGCCAGCCTGGGCGAGCCGCCGGGACCAGTCCCACGCCTTGAGCTCACGGACGGGCAGGTTCCCGAACACGATCTCGTCGCCCAGGAAGGTGAAGAGCGCATGCGGCGCCACGGCCTGGAGGTCGTGCAACTCCTGGAACGCGTCGTCGATCGCGCGCTCGCGCGCGGGATGGCCGGCGGCGTAGAGGGTCATCGCCGCGAGCGCGTGCGCGAACGCGGACAGGAAACCGGCGGGGCCGCTCAGAGCTCGCTCCCCCGTCCGCCCGCGTCCGCCGCCGCCTGGATGTCCGGGTCGCTCGACGCGGCGGCCCGGCGGAGCACCGCGCTTGCCCGCGGGTCCTGCTGCCACGCGCTCGCGAGCCCCGCCAGCGCGGCCAGGAGATCCGATGACTTGGGCGGCAGCTTCTCCCGTCCGAACAGGGTTCGGCCGGCCGAGGCCACCCGCAGCAGGGGCTCGAGCGCCGCCCGCGTGCGGGCGTAGCCCAGGGCGCGGACGGCGAGGGTCCGTACATCGGGCGGCAGCGAGCGATCCAGGGCGCGTCCTGCCAACACGGGCACCGCGCTGTCGGGGCAGCTCTGGAGCGCTACCGCCAGGCCCAGCGCCAGCCGCAGCGTGCGGGGATCGTGATCCTGGAGACCGAGCGCGAGCGCCTCGTCACGCTCGGCGGGACGCTTGACCTGGACCTTCACCGCTTGCCAGCGCACGCGGGCGTCCGCGTGGTGCAAGTACGCCGCCGCCGAGAACCCCTCGGGGAGCGGCGACAACTCTTCGAGCAATCCCAGCAGGTTGCGCGTCACGTACCACCGCGGGTCCCCGAGACGTTGGATCACGAGCGAGCCGATCTCCGGCCCCATCCTGGCAAGCTGGGCAAGCAGACCGCGGCGGACGCCGCGCGCCTCGGCCGCCGCGAGCGCATCCAGCAGGGGGGCCGCCGCCGGGAGACCCACGCGAGACACCAGCCGCTCGAGCGTCTTGAAATCCACCGGCTCCCGCGTGGCGAGTTGTCGAACGACGTCCGCCGTCGCGAGCCGCGCCCACACCTCGGACGCCGCGCCCTTCGACTCGGAGACTTCGGCCAGCGCGTCGAGCAGCTGGCCGAGCCGCCCCTCCCGCACGACGCGATCCGCTGCGGCGAGCACGTGCGCGTTGACGGCGTCCACTTCGAGCGCCATCGCGACGATGCGATCGGGTTCGGTCGCATACCCGCCCTCCGAGGCCGCCGGGCGCTCGGGCGCCGCCCGCGCCATGCGCTGCAGCGCCGCTCCGTACGCTCCCGGGTTCGGGTCCGTCAACGTCCAGCCCTGGAGCAGTTGGCGCACCTGGTCGCGCAACGCGGCGTCGGCCTGGGGCCGGACCTCCGCGGCGCCTCCCTCCGCGTGCGCGGCCAGCTTGGACAGCATCCGGACCAGCGAGTGCGAGATGGTTTGGTGGGAGGAATCAGCGGCGGCCTGGACGATCTCGAGCACCGCGTCGACCGCCATCCCGTCCGTCGCGTCGTACACGAACTTGCACCGCTGCGAGAAGTCGCCCCCCATGTCGACGAGGCGCCGCAGCGTTTCCGGCTTGAGGGCGCGGATCAGCCGGGACGTGCGGCGCCGCAGCGCGACCGCGTCCGCGCTGCCCGCGGTCTTCAACTCGTCCGCGATCTGCAGCAGGTAGCCGACGATCACCTGATCGTACGCCGCGGCGTCCGTTCTGGGGTGGTCGTCGATCGCCCGGGCAATGACGGCCGGCTCAGTCGGGGTCGGCTGGTCGTCGCTCGTTTGGGCCGTAAGGGCGGCGCGCGCCAGACCCACCCAGAGCTGCGCGGCACGCGCCCCGCGCTCGGACGTGGGCGCGCCGTCGTCCACCAGCTCGAGGCGCTCGTAGGTGAGGGGGTGGAGCTGCACGTGGACCCAAGCGCGCAGCCGTTCCGGCGCGCCGAGCCCGAGCGGCTGCCCGCGACGCTCCGCGTCCACGGCCAGGGCTTTCAGGACGGCTGCCACCTCGTCGACTGAGACCCCGCGCCGGAAGGTCACGGCGCCGAGGTGGTGACGGTGCAGCCGTCCGGCGAGCTCCGCCAACACCGGGTGCTTCGCGTCAGTCGCCACACCCTCGATCACCAGCTGCTGCCGGGCGACGCCGAGTGACAGCGTAGCGCGGTCCTCGAGCAACCGCTCGGCGCGCCGCGTCACCCCTGCTGCCGCCGGCGCGAGCGACGGGTGGCCCTCGGGATACATCGCGTGCTTGTGCAGCGCGATCGAGAGCTCGATCAGGAAGTCCGCCAAATCGCGCGACAGCGTCGCACGCTCACCCGAGGGTGCAGGCATCAGCCGAAAGATACGAGGACCGGCAACAAACTAGACGCACAGACGCATAGACGCACAGACGCACAGACGCAACAGAGGTGAACAGGCTAGAGGGAGCGGGGTTCTCCGCTTCCCTCTTTGCTGTTCTCCCCTGTTGCGTCTGCGCGTCTGTGCGTCTAGCCGTTAGTACACGTCCACCCAACCGCGCTCCTTCGCCTGCTTGGGGTAGGCCGACGCCGACAGCGCGGCGATGAGCGCGCAGGAGGAGTACAGGACTGACGTGTTCCCGGCGAGCGTGACGTTATCGTTTACGTCGACGCTCGCCGCCATCACGGCGCCGGAGACCTTGTTGCCGGTGCCCGTCATTTTGAGGCCCCCCCGCACGATGACGGCTCCATCGAATGAGAAGTTGCCCGCCACCGTCAGGTTCCCGTCGACCAGCAGGATGCCCTGCCCGCGACCGGTAGTGATCTTCAAGTCACCCAGGGCGTGGATAACCGGGAAGTAGCCCTCGCACGGGGTCGCCGGGCTGGCATGGGTCGGCTCGCCCCAGTTGGGCGGATTCACGCTGGCCTGGCACACGCCGCCGAGCACGATGGGCCCGACGCCGTTGAGCAACGTGCCGCCCGCGTACGTCAGGGTCGCCGCCGCCGCGAGCGACTGATAGCTCGAGCTGCCGTAGTTGAAGTAGGTGTTGGTATCGCCGGCCGTGGGGGTGGTGAGCACGGGCGGGCTCCCCGACACGCTCACGCTCCCTCCATTGACCGTGGGAACGGTTACGACCGCCGCTCCGGCGACGGGCGGAGCGGTGGGGCCGCAGGCAGCCCAGCTGGCAGGGGCGGCGTCATTCCCGTTGACCGTGACGTTGCCGCTGACCGTGGTATTGCCCTGGGTCGTGACCGCGCCCATAAAGTTCATCTGCGGCATGTCGAGCTTGAATAGCGTGCCGTAGCGGCGCCGGGCTGTCGCCTGACTGCCCAGGGCGCCCGCCGTGCCCTCCGAGACCGCCCAGAAGGTCACGCCGGAGACCTTCGTCACGGTGACCTTGACGCTCGCCCCACGCGGAGCAGTGTAGGACTTGGTGAGCGTGTCGCCCACATTGAGCCGCTGGTTGTCGGCGAGGTTCCAGTCCTGTGGCACGCGGTTCAAGCCCAGCTCGGCGGCCGCCGCGGCGCGCGCTTGGCGCACCGTGTTGCCGCCGATCCGGTAGTCCTGGGTCGACACGAACACGATGCCGCCGATCATTACTCCGATGATCACGATGGCGCCGAGCGCCATCAGCAGCGCCATGCCTCTCTCTGACTTCAGTGTCGTATGCATATTTGCCTCGCTCCCTGGAAAATGCCGCCCGCCGCTTACTTGCGGTTGCGCAGCCCGACCTCGATACGCAGTGAGTCCCGGAATGTCGTCGCCCCGTCCCCGGTGAGATTGAGCTGCCCCGTCCCCTGCCCCCGCACGACGAGACTGATGCGCGCCACCAGGCTGCGGTTCGCGGTGACCGCGCCGGTCGAGTCGTAGTAGGCGAACTGGACGCCGCTCGTCCCGTTCACCGCGTACGGTTGGAACGGTCCGGCGAGCGGCTGCAGCGCGTTGCACACAGGGACGCGGCCGGTCTTACAGTCGAAATACCCGAGATACCACCGCGCGTCCGCCGCCTGATACACGCTGTAGTGCACGCGGCGGAAGAAGCGCATCCCCGAGCCCACGATGATCTTGCTGCTCGCCGCCGGCGACAGAGTGAGCTGGTAGCTCGGGTTCGAGGCGGTGAGATCGGCCGCTTGCGTCAGACCGCTCGACGTCGGACAGCCGGTGGCGACGTTGCCGGTGACGGCGGTGACCGCGGTGATCTGGTGTCGCGCCCAGACGTCGTCCGCGGACGAGACGCCCGTTGAGTCATTGTAGACGAGGAGCGAGTCGCCAACCGACGGGAGCGTCGACCAGTTGGTCATCGCCGAGCCCTTGGCGATCGCCCGCGGGACGGTCGAGAGCTTGCCGCCGGTGTTGACGCATACGATCGAGCTGCCGAACACCGAGCGGAACTCCAGCGACGAGTCGGACATGGCATAGATGTCGCCGCCGATGCTCGAGATGCCCCGGAAGTCCGACGGGAGCATCGCGGCCGCCTGCCGGATCTGCTGCCGCGTCTGGATCAGGTCGGTTGTACTGTTGTAGAACCGCTCCTGGCGCAGCAGCAATTTGACGATGGCACCGGCCACGAAGCTCACGAGCACCATGGTGATGATGAGCTCGACGAGGGTGAACCCGGCCCGGCGGGTCGGCGCGCGCGCGGTCAGCATGGTAGGAAGCTCCGGAACGTTTCGGTGCGCTGGCGATGGCTGCTCAAGAAGGTGACGTTGACCGTCACGTCATCGGCCCGGGCTAGGCGATCGAGCGTCCAGGCCTCGGAGATGCCGCGGCTCACGGTCGAGCCCGCGGCGCGGTTGACGCACGGCGTCGCCCGCACGCGCTCGAACCGGGACTCCGCCACGCTCGCCGCGATGGTGCGGGACTGCGTGCTGGTGAGCGTCGACATGATCACCGACGCCGACCCCGCCATGGCCAAGAGGCCGACGCTGAAGATCATGACCGCCACTAAGAGCTCGACGATCGTGTAGCCGCGCTGGTTCATGGGCAACTCCGTGTAGTGATGCGACCGAGTCCGGTAACGCACAGGGTATCGGTGGCGGCCCCGATCTGCACCGTGAGCTTCGGGGTCTGCGCCACGTTGGCCACGAACCCGCGGGGGTCGAACTGGATCGTGTCCTTGGGGCTCGCACCCAGAGTCGCGCCGTAGCGTTGCGACATGTCGATCTGGGTCCGCAACTGGACCGGCGTGCCCGATGAGTCGACCAGGATCTTCAGGACGTTGCCGCTGCGCACCAGCCACGCCGTCCGGCTCTGCTGGATCGCGATCGTGCGTGCCCGGAAGAGGTAGGCGGTCACTTCGCGGCTCGCCGAGCGCCGCGAGCTCGCCACCCAGGTCCCGCGCACCGACTTGACCGTGATCGAGAGCATGATCCCCATGATCACGAACACCAGCAGCATTTCGATGAACGTGAAGCCGGCGGCCTGACACCGGCGCGAGATCGAGCGATTGAGCACGAAGCCTCCTGAACGTGTTCGAAGGGGTGCCTGCAGTCGTCGAGCAAGGGCAAGGCGTATACCGGTAGGCGCCCGCCTCAGAATCGGATCCGTTCACGTTTTGTACAGCGTCAATTTCCCGGACATCAGGCGAAGTGCACCAAGTACTGATTGTATAGCATATAGATGCTATATAACGGCTAATTGTAACATCTGACGGAAGCCCTCCAGTGTCAGAAATCTGTACACCCGGCGCTAACGACCACGGCCCGCAACAAGAAGCGCCCCGGGATTGCTCCCGGGGCGCTTCTGTCTGTGTCGCCTGGGCGACTCAGGCTCTAGTACATCCCGCCCATGCCACCGCCACCGCCCGGCATCGGCGGGGCCTTCTCCTTCTCCTTCTTCTCCACCACGACGCACTCGGTCGTGAGGAGCAGGCTGGCAATGGACGCGGCGTTCTGCAGCGCGGTGCGCGTGACCTTGGTCGGGTCGATGACCCCCGCCGCCACGAGATCCTCGAACGAGTCGGTCTGGGCGTTGTAGCCGAAGTTCTTGTCCTTCGACTCCTTCACCTTCCCGACGACGATCGACGCCTCGGCGCCCGCGTTCTGCACGATCATCCGCATCGGCTCCTCGAGCGAGCGACGCACGATCTCGACGCCGATCTTCTCGTCGTCATCCGCCGTCTTCACCTTGTCCAGCACCTTCTGGGCGAACAGCAGCGCCACGCCGCCGCCCGGCACGATGCCTTCCTCGACCGCGGCGCGGGTGGCGTGCAGCGCATCCTCCACCCGGGCCTTCTTCTCCTTCATCTCGGTCTCGGTGGCCGCGCCCACGTTGATGACTGCGACACCGCCCGCCAGCTTGGCGAGGCGCTCCTGCAGCTTCTCTTTGTCGTAGTCCGACGTGGACTTGTCGATCGCCGCTTTGATCTCCTTGATGCGGCCCTGGATCGCGTCGCGCTTGCCCTTACCGCCCACGATGGTCGTGTTGTCCTTGTCGACCACGATCCGCTTGGCCTGTCCGAGGTCTCCCAGCACGGAGTTCTCGAGCTTCAAACCCATCTCTTCGGAGATGACCTGGGGCGCGCCGGTCAGCACCGCGATGTCGATCAGCATCTCCTTGCGACGGTCACCGAACCCGGGCGCCTTGACCGCGCAGACCTTCAGCGTGCCCCGGAGCTTGTTGACCACCAGCGTCGCCAGTGCCTCGCCCTCGACGTCCTCGGCAATGATCAGCAACGGCCGGCCGGCCTGCGCCACCTTCTCGAGGATCGGCAGCAGGTCCTTCATCGTGGAGACCTTCTTGTCGTGGATCAGAACGTAGGCGTCTTCCAGCACCGCCTCCATCTTCTCCGGATCGGTGATGAAGTAGGGCGACAAGTAGCCGCGATCGAACTGCATCCCGTCCACCGTCTCGAGGGTGGTCTCGAGACCCTTGGCCTCCTCCACCGTGATCACCCCGTCCTTCCCCACCTTCTCCATCGCCTCGGCGATCAGGTTGCCAATCTCCTTGTCGTTATTCGCCGAGATGGCGCCGACCTGCGCGATTTCCTTGCGACCGGCGGTCGGCACCGAGATCTTCTTCAGCTCTTCCACCACGGCCTCCACCGCCCGCTCGATCCCGCGCTTCAGTGACATTGGATTCGAGCCCGCGGTGACCGACTTGAGCCCCTCGCGGAAAATCGCCTGGGCGAGCACGGTCGCCGTGGTCGTCCCATCGCCCGCCAGGTCCGACGTCTTGGTCGCCACTTCCTTCACCATCTGGGCGCCCATGTTTTCGATCGGATCTTCGAGCTCGATCTCCTTCGCGACGGTCACGCCGTCTTTGGTCACGGTGGGATTACCGAACTTCTTGTCGATGACGACGTTCCGGCCCTTGGGGCCGAGGGTCACCTTCACCGCTTCGGCCAGCTGGTCGACGCCCCGCTTGAGCCGGGCGCGGGCCTCGACGTTGAACTCCAATTGCTTCGCAGGCATTGCGTGTCCTCCTAGGACTCAGCCGAGCTTGGCTATGACGTCGGATTCCTTGATCAGAATGATCTCTTCGCCTTCGAGCTCCACCTGGGTGCCGCTGTACTTCCCGTACACGACGCGGTCCCCCACCTTGAGCTCGAGCGGGACGATGTCCCCCTTCTCGCGCCGGCCGGGACCCACGGCGATGACTTCGCCCTGGATCGGTTTTTCTTTCGCGGTATCGGGGATGTACAGCCCGCCCTTCATCTGCTCGGTCTCCTCGATCGGCCGGATCGCCACCCGGTCGGCGAGGGGGTAAATCTTCAGCTTGGTCTTGCTCGCGGTTGCAGTAGCCATATCCCAGACCTCCAGCTGTGCCGTGTAAGTGCTTGTGACATATTACGATTAGCACTCTGGCGAAGTGAGTGCTAAACGAACCGCGAGGAATCTCTCCGCTTGGCCGTCGCGTGTCAAGGGGGTCGCCGGGTGAGCGAGTCTACGATCGCGCGCGCGCGGGCCTCGACCGTGCCTCCCAACGAATCGCGGGGCCCCGACACCGCCACGATGATCGCACCGGTGCGGGTGTCGGCCAGGCGGATATACAACCACGTCGGGGCGTCCGGCTCGGGCTCCCGCTGGGTGAACCACAGGAGATACGCCGTAGGCGCGCCGCCGCCTTTCACCGCACTGCGCACCGCGTACCCGCGACGCTTCAGTCCCCGGCCGATCTCCCGGCTGAGCGAATCTTGGTGCGTGACGAGGATGTCGTACGCCCGGACTGACCCCGAAGCCCGGTAGCCGGCGGCGGGGGCGCATCCGAAGGCTACGACATTGCCGGTTAAGGCGATACCGAGTTGCCGGAAGAGGCAACGCTTCATGGGATAACCCGCCGCGCCCCCACCCAGCGATCCAGCCAGTATACCCCCTCGGGGTCACGCACGTCGAGGCGAGAGAGTTTGACGCCCCGAGTCGAGCTGTGGATGAACTTCCCTTCGCCCACGTACATGCCGACGTGCGTCACTCCCGAGCCGGGCCGGGCGGAGAACAGCAGAATGTCGCCCGGTCGGAGCGCGTCCGTCACGGGCGCGACCTCCGCCCCGGCGCGCGCCTGGTCGCGGCTCATGCGCGGCAGCCGAATCCCATGCTGGCCGTAGGCGTACTGCACCAGCCCGGAGCAGTCGAACCCGTTGTCGGCCGTGCCACCCCAGATATAGGGCGTGCCGAGCGATTCGAGCGCAGTCTGCACGACATCGACCGCATTCCCGCTGATGCTCGTGGGCGGCGCGGGCGGCGCGGGCGGCGCGGCCGGCGCGGCCGGCGGGAGCTCGGGAGGTGCGCCGGCGCGCCCCGTCCCCCTGCCCCGCGCAACCCCTCCCAAGCCGATCGAGATCCCGAGCGCGGCGCTCGAGCCCGAGCGCGCGCCGTTCCCCGTGCGCCAGAACCCACGGAGCCCCCGGTCCTCCACGCGGTAGCGCAGCTCGGCTCCGACGCCGAACCAGGAGAGCGGGCGCCACTCGACACCTCCGCCGAAAGTCCACTGCGCGGCGAGCTCGTGGCTCGTGGTGTCGGTAGACAACCCGGCGGCGAGGCCGGCGAGGGCATACGGGCCGAAGCTCCTCCGGCCGCGCCACGCCTGGATCTCGTAGCCCGCGCCGTAGAACGCACGGCGGTGTCCCAGGGTGTCGCTCACGACCACCGCGACGCCGAAACCGTGCGTGAACGTGCCGCCGAGACGGGTATTGGTGCGGAATTCGTAGGTGTCGGCGCGATTGCCGTTGTACCATCGCCCGACGTGGAACTCGAGGCCGCGTCCCCCGCCTTTTCCCTGGGCGCTCAGCGCGAGCGGCGCGAGCGCGAGCAGTTGGACGGCGACGAGCTCAGTCCGCCGCGGCAACGGCGGCTTGCTCCTGGGACGGGCGCGGCGCCATGTGATGCGACAGGAGGTGGGGCGCTCGCCGCATGAACCGGACCCACATTGCGAGCGCGGTGAATCCGAACAGCCCGGCGCCGAGTCCCGCCACGGCCAGCATGGTGAGCGGCGCGGTGAAGCGGGTGCCGACGAGGGCCCCCACCCATAAACCTGCGTACGACGCCCCCCACGCGAGCAGGGGTGTGACGAGCCAGCCCAGAACGATGAGGAGATGCGCGAACCAGCGTGGCACGGCGCCGCCTACTCCCCTGCCCGTCCCTACCGCTTACGGACGAGGGCGACGACGGCGAGCACCGCCAGCGCGATGGTGAACCCGGCGCCCGCCTCGGCTGGAAGCACGAGGTCGAGCCGGGCGACCCGCGCAACGACTACGAGTGCCACCGCGCCCACCAGCGCGGGCGTCGCGGCGCGCACGATCGACGTCTCGCCGTGGGCCGCGCGGGCCGCGCTGACGATACCCCCGGTCCAGGCGAGAAACGTCCCGAGCATCCACCAGATCGGCAGGTACCACCACGTACTCCCACCACCGATGGCGTCCCAGGTCCAGGGGTACGCCTTGAACGGCCGCAGCAGGACGATGTCGATCGCCATGAAGACGACGGTGCCCCACAACCCGATCGCGGCGGCCCCTGCGATGCCCTCGACGTGGCGTGCCTGGGTCAGCCGAGCGGGGAGGAAGCTCACAGCGCTGCCAGTCGCGAGCACGATCAGCGCCTCGAGCACGCGCTGCGGCAGCACCGCCGTCACCTGCCGTGAGACGATCAGAAACGCCACCACAGCGACTGCGGTGAGCAAGCCGATCTGGGTGCCGCCAACCATGACGGTACGACTGTCCGAACGGTCCGACGCGGTGGCTGTCGCAGTGGCCGACATGCTCCCCCAGTTTTTCGAGGCGGAACGGTCTCCGCCCCAATCTAAACCCGCGGCCTCAGCGGGCAAACACCGCCAGCACGGTGAGATCCGTCACCGCCCAGGCGGTCAAGGCCCGATACATCGCGCGTTGGTGCTCGGTCGCGGTCCAGCCGACCTGACGCGTGTACCAGGGCGCCAGCACGCCGAGCCACGCCGCCAAGGGGACGGCGAGCGCGCCGCCCCACCGGCCGACCCCCAGCAGTGCGACAGCCCATACGAACAACGCAAACGCCGCCAGGACGCACGCGATCGCGACGGCGAGGCTCGTCCGCATCCCGAGAATCAGCGCCAGCGTGCGGTCACCGCGCCGGCGGTCTTCCTCCATCTGATACAGCTGGGTGAGCGGATAGAGCCCGGCGAACAGCGGGCAGAACCCGAGCAAGATGAGGGCGTGGCCCAGGTCGAGCGGCCGTCCCGTCGCCGCCCACGTCGCGAACGGCGTGAACGTGCCGAACCCCCACATGTTGATCAGCCAATCCACCCCCGCCACCGCCTTGAAGCGAAATGGCGGCACCGAGTACGCGAGCGACATCGCGAAGCAGATCGCGTACGCCAGGCGGAACGCGGGCGGCAGGGTGAACGCGAGCAGCTGCCCCCCCACGAGCAGTGCGGCGCTGAAGGCCAGCAGGCCCTTCGGAATGGGGGGTGGTGCGAGCAAGTAGCCGATGTCGCCCTCATCCTTATCGAAGACGGAGTTGATCGCGAGGGTGCCGCCGTTCAGGCATACGACCCAAAGCACGAGCGCCCACAGCGCGGGCAGCAACCGCTCCCCGCTCCCCGCTCCCCGCAGGCCCACCGCCAGCAGATAGCCCAGGGCCGTATGCCCCGCCATGATCGGCCACTCGGCGGGGCGGAGATGCAGCAGGTAGGAGAACGCATCGCCCGGCAGCAGGCGGTAGCCCCAGCGCCGCCACGCACTGCGACCGCGATAGGCGGCACTCGCCTCTACCACTTGAGTCCGAGTGCCGTGGCCGCGATCCGGAGTCCGGCCAGCGTCAGATCGGGATGCACGGCCTCGATCGCGCGCGCCAGCGGCGCGACCAGGCTGGCGAGCCCGCCGGTCGCGATGACGTACGGCGTCCGGCCGTTGGGCCACTCGGCCTTGATGCGGCGGACCAGGCCGTCTACCGCCTCCGCCGCGCCGAGCAGGACACCGGCGCGGATGCACTCCTCGGTGCGTCGCCCGATCACCCGTTCGGGAGGCGTCAGCTCGGTGGCGGGAAGCTTTGCCGTGTTGCGGATCAGCGCGTCGGACGCCGTGCGAACGCCGGGCATGATGACCCCTCCGATGAACCGGCCGTCGCCCGTGATGCAGTCGAACGTGGTCGCGGTCCCGAAGTCCACAACGATCGTGTCGCGCCGGAACAGCTGAGAGGCGGCGAGTGTGTTGAGGATGCGATCGGCCCCGACGCTGAGCGGCTCGTCCACGTCGAGGGTGATGGGCAGCGCGGAGCGCCCGTCCACGACGACGGGTGGGATGGTCGTGGCGCGCTCGACCGCCTCGCAGATGCCCTGCGTCACCGGCGGTACGACCGACGCGACGACCGCGGCCCGCACTTCCTGGGTCGACCGTCCCGCTTGCAGCAGGTAGGCCGTGAAGGCCGCCGCCCACTCGTCCGGGGTGCGCGCCGGTGCCGTCGTGAGCCGCCAATGCGCCTCAAGGCTGTCGCCCCGGAACAGCCCGAGCTTCGTCTCCGTGTTGTTGATGTTGATGGCGAGGAGCATGGCGCGGCGTAAGTATAGACGCTTTAACGGCCTATCGCCACGCTTGACAGGGCGTCCGGCAAGCCGAATGCTGTGGCGCCTCCGATCGACTGAGGACACCCATGGCTACTCCCACGGCGGCGATCAGTGGCGCCGTCACGATCGCCATCCTCTCCTGGCTGTTCCGGCTGGCCCGAAAGCCGGTCCCTGTTCTCCCCGACGGCTCACTCCTCGTGCGCTATGGCAAGTGGATGGTCGCAGTCGGCGTGGCGTGCGGCGTCCTCATGCCGTTGGCGCTGGTCGTCTTCGCCGTCATGGCGGGGTTTCGAAACTCCCAGGATCCTTACTATTTCGGCGGCATGCTGCTGTTCTTCGCCCCGCTCGGCTGGTGGGCGCTGCTTGAAGGACTGAAGCGCCGCGTGGTGGCGACCGACAGCGGTCTCGTGGCGCACTCGCCGTGGCGAGGCGAGCCCGTCCGGTTCGCCTGGGCTCAGGTGGCTCGCATCACCTTCTCGCCCAACGCTGGCCAACTGGTGTTCGCGAACCGCGCAGGCGAAAAAATCCGGGTCGGCACGATGATGAGCGGCCTCGATCAGCTGATCGCCGCCGCCCGCCGGCACGCGCCGGCTGACGTGCCGCGCGATGGGCTCGCAAAACTGGAGGAACGGCGAGTGCGCGGAGGGTTCTAGGCGACCGCTGCGCTACGCCAACTCGACATGACCTTCCCGCACGGCGATCGTCGCGGCGCCGAGATCGACGAGCAACGCGCCGTCGGGACGGAGCCCGCCGGCGCGGCCCGCGGCCGGGGCGCGGAGCTGGCGGCCCCGCAGCCAATCACGCTCAGCGAACGCGGCGCACTCCTGCTCCGAGAGCGCCGGATCGAGTGCGGCGCTGCGCACCAGCGCGGGCACCAGCCGGTCCAGCACGTCGATCCGCCGCACCGCCGGGAGCCGCTCCGCGAGCGCGATGGCGCGACTCGCCACGGCCGTCGGCACCGCGTTGCGGACGTTGACGCCGACGCCTACGGCCAACCACTGCAGCCGCTCCCCCTGCCAGCGGCCCTCGCACAGAACCCCGGCGAGCTTGCGGTCGTCGAGCAGCACGTCGTTGGGCCACTTGAGACGCGCGAAGGGACCACCCAGCAGCGCATCGACCGTGTCGGCAACCGCCACGCCGGCGCGGACCGATGCGCTCCCCAGCACGGCGTGCTGGGGGCGGAACAGCACGCCGAGCCACACGCCACCGTGCGGGGAATGCCACGTGCGACCATCTCGGCCTCGGCCGGCGGTCTGCTCCTCGGCGATCACGGCGGTCGCCGCGGGCGCGCCCTGGACGCCCAGCTGGTGAATCGCGTCGAGTGTCGACGTGAGCTGGTGGAACAACCCGCAGTGCGGCACGCCCCACCGTGCCGCGAGCTCCGCCGCCGGCACGCCGTCCAGCGTCATGCGATCCTCCCGGCCACGAGCGCCACGATGCCGACGATCATCGCTCCTTTGAGCCACAAGCTGTTCCGGTCCGGCTTGCCCGCGATGAGTCGGCTCGCGACGAGCAGGACGGCGAGCTGCGCGAACAGCGCAATGAGGTAATAGGCCGCGCCGTAGCGGGCGGCGAGCGGCAGCGCGAGGCTCAGCGGCACGAACGCGACGCCCAAACCCGCGGCGAGGAGCGCCGTGGCGCGCGATCCGATCGCGACCGGCAACGTGCGCCGCCCCACCAGGCGATCTCCCGGCTCGTCGTCCAAGTCCTTGACGATCTCGCGCACCAGATGGAGCCACGCCGCGAGCACCCAGGGCACGACCCCCGCCGCCGGCCGGCCCACGGCGAGGGCGCCGTATTCGAGGGGAAGCCCGGCCACGAGCGCCACGGCGATGTTCCCGGCGACCCCGCGCCGCTTCAGCAGCGGCGAGTACACCAGCATCACGGCGAGCGCGCCGAGGCCGACCAGCACGGCGGCACCGTTCACGAGCGCCGCCGCGCCGAGGCCGAGCAGCGTCCCGCCGACCACACATAAATCGGCTGTGCCGCGCGACAAGCGCCCCGCGGCCAGCGGCCGCTCGCCGGGGCGGCGGTTCACGCGATCGGCGTCGGCATCCCAGACGTCGTTTACCGCGTTCCCGGCCGCGCCGAGCCCCACGGCCGCCGCCGCGGCAAACACCAGCAGCGTGGGCGTCGCGAGCGAGCCGAGCGCGATCCAGCCGCCGGCGAGCACGCCGACCGCGGCGACGACGAGGTTGTGGGCGCGGACGAGCCGCAGGACGTCAATCACCCAGGACGTCCTGATAAAGCGCTTCATAGCGTGGCACCACCCGCTCGGTGGAGAACTCGAGGGCGCGTGCCGCAGCGGCGCGGCACATCCGTTCGTGCGTCGCGCCATCCTTGAGTACGGCCACGGCGCGCTCCGTCATCTCGTCCACCGCGCCGACGGGCGCCAGAAACCCTGTTTCGCCGTCCACCACCACCTCCGGCAGCCCGCCCTGGCGGGTCGCCACGACGGGGACTCCGCACGCCATCGCCTCGAGCGCCGACAACCCGAACGATTCGCTCGCCGACGGCAGCAGGAACAGGTCCCCGCCCCGCAGCAGCTCGGCGACTTGATCGACCTTGCCGAGGAAGCGGACGTCGCCGCGCAGCTTCAAACGGTCCACCTCCTGCTCGGCCAAGTCGCGCTCCGGCCCGTCACCCGCGAGCACCAGAGTCGCCGGGAGCGCCCGCCGCACGCCCGCGAACACGTGGATGACGTCGGCGATCCGCTTCACGGGTCGAAAGTTCGACACGTGGATGAGGATCTTGTGATCCGCGGGCGCCAGCGCGCGGCGCCACGAGCCGTCGGTCGCCGGATGGAAGTCCGCGGTCGAGACGAAGTTCGGAATCACCCGCACATCGCAGCCGACGCAGCCGAACGCCCGATAGGTCTCGTCCCGCAGATATTCGGACACGGCGGTCACCCGGTCGGAGCGCTCGATCGAGAACTTGGTGATCGTGAAATACGACGGGTCCTGACCGACCAGCGTGATGTCGGTACCGTGCAGGGTCGTCACGACCTTCAAGTCCCGCTCGCTCTGGAGCATCTGTTTCGCGAGCCAGGCGGTCGCGGCGTGCGGGATCGCGTAGTGCGCGTGCATCAGCTGCAGATCCTCGCGCAGGGCGACCTCGTGCTGCTTGACCGCGAGGGCCAGGGCGTAGGGGGAGTGTTCGAACAGCGGATAGTCGGTGGGCACGACCTCGTGGAACGTGACGCGCTGCGCGAATCCGCCCCGCAGGCGGAACGGACTCGCATACGAGATGATGTGCACCTCGTGACCGCGCCGCCCCAGCTCGAGCCCCAGCTCGGTCGCCACGGCACCGGAGCCGCCGTAGGTGGGATAACACGTGATGCCGATTCTCATGAGCCGGGATGCGGGACGAGGGATGTGGGATGCGCGACGGCGCGCCAGCGTTCGACGATCTTGGCCGCTACTTCCGCGGCACTCTCATTGGCGTCGAGCACCCACACGGACCCATCTCGCA
>Ga0137415_10000519_pt1 | contig 36925 bp, 32 predicted proteins | sample CZODoug3_1_1_16f_FD_183082 | JGI IMG/M metagenome (GOLD analysis project Ga0137415, IMG submission 183082) | Vadose zone soil fungal communities from Angelo Coast Range Reserve, California, USA - CZODoug3_1_1_16fungal (Hybrid Assembly) | ecosystem: Environmental > Terrestrial > Soil > Vadose...
GCACGTCGCGCACCTCGCGGGGTTCCCGCGCATGGCTCGAGTAGTGCGGGAACCCCAGAACGTGCGCGGTGTCGAGTGGGCGACTGGTGTGCGCGGCCTCGAGTGGGCGACCGGTGTGCGCGGTCGAGTGGTGGGCAGCGTGCGCCGGGTCACCGTCGATTCGAGGCGCGGTGATCGGCGCGAGCGTCAACGATTCGGGTCGCGGTCCGGCTATCGGGGTCGGCTCGGTCGGGGTCGTGGTCGGGATCGGTGTCGGCTTGCTCTGGGTCGGCTCGGTCGGTGTCGGCTCGGTCGGGGTTGGGGTCGGCTCGGTCGGTGTCGGCTTGCTCGGTGTCGGCTCGGTCGGCGCGGTCGTCCCGATGCCGGCGGCCGATCGGGATCACCAGGGGGGTGCCGGCGACCGGGTCCTCGATCACCCGCGCCTCCAGGTCGAACACCGTGCGCAGCAGCGATGCGGTGAGCACCTCCTCGGGCGGGCCGTCCGCCACGACCGCGCCGTCCCGCATCGCCACCAGCCGCCCGGCGTAGCGGGCCGCCAGGTTCAGGTCGTGCAGCACCATCACCACTGTCCGGCCCTTCTCCCGGTGCAGCCGCTCCACCAGGTCCAGCACGTCCACCTGGTGGGCCAGGTCGAGGAACGTGGTCGGCTCGTCGAGCAGCAGGATGTCGGTGCCCTGGGCGAGTGCCATGGAGATCCACACCCGCTGCCGCTGTCCGCCGGAAAGGGTGTCCACGGTGCGCTCGGCACACTCGGACATCCCGGTCCAGGCCAGCGCCTCGGCCACCGCCTGCTCGTCGTCACCGGACCACTGCCGGTACCAGGCCTGGTGCGGGTGGCGGCCCCGGGAGACCAGGTCGGCGACGGTGAGCCCGTCCGGGGCGACCGGGGCCTGCGGCAGCACGCCGAGCACCTTGGCCACCTCGCGGGTCGGGTACCGGTCGATCCGCCGCCCGTCCAGCAGCACGTGGCCGGACCGGGCCGGCAGCAGCCGCGCCAGCCCGCGCAGCAGGGTGGACTTGCCGCAGCCGTTCGGGCCGATCACCGCGGTGACCGTGCCGTCGAGCACGTCCAGGTCCAGCCCGTCGATCACGACCTCGTCGCCGTAGCCGAGCCGGAGCTGGTGCGCCCGCAGCCTGGCGGCGGGCTCGGTCATAGCGTCACTCCACGGTTGCGGCGGCCCAGCAGGTACAGCAGGTACGGCGTGCCGAGCACGGCGGTGACGATGCCGACCGGCAGTTCGGCTGGCAGCGCGGTGCGGGCGATCAGGTCGCCGGTCACGGTGAGCAGCGCCCCATAGACGGCCGAGGTGAGCAGCGGCGGGGTGGCGGCACGGACCAGCCGCTGGCAGATTTGCGGCACCACCAGCGCGACGAACCCGATCGGTCCGGCGCCGGCGGTGGCCACCGCGGCGAGCACCAGCGCGATCAGGCCCAGGGTGACCCGGTACCGGTTGACCCGCACGCCGAGGCCGCTGGCCGTGTCGTCACCCAGCGCCAGCGCGCCGAGTCCGAAGGACACCAGCAGCCCGGCCGGCATCAGCACCGCCAGCGCGAGCGCGACCGGTACCACGTGCTCCCAGCCGCGGCCGTTGAGCGAACCGGTCAGCCACACCGTGGCCTGGGCGGCCTGGTCGACGTGGGCCACCACCAGCAGCCAGGACGTGATGGCCACTGCCACCGCGTTCACCCCGACCCCGACCAGCACCAGTCGGTCGGTGAGCATCCCCCGCCGGTAGGCCAGGCCGTACACCACCGCGGCGGCCAGCAGTCCGCCGATCAGGGCGGCCAACGGGACCCCGGCGCCGGCGAGCAGCCCGACCGCGGTCCCGGAGCCGCCGCCGCCGAGCAGCCCGACCGCGGTCCCGGAGCCACCGCCGCCGAGCGCGATCACGGCGAGCGCGGCGGCACCGGCGCCTCCGGTCACGCCGAGCAGGTCGGGGCTGGCCAGCGGGTTTCGGGTGAGCGCCTGCGTGATCGCCCCGGCCATGCCGAGAGCGGCGCCGACCAGCAGCCCGGTCAGCGTCCGGGGCAACCGCAGTTGCAGCACGATGAACCGCTGCGCCCGGTCCCCGCCGCCGACCAGCGCGCCGAGCACGTCGCCCAGGGAGATCCGCACGTCACCCAGGCCGATGTTCAGCGCGGCCAGCAGCACCAGGAGCCCGATGCCGAGCGCGGTGACCGCCGCCAGCCGGCCGCGCCAGACCCCGGAGAAGCGGCCCACCCGGATCGGCGGCCGGCCGGGCACCGCGTACGTCACAGCCGCACCAGCCTGCGGCGGCGGACCAGCACCACGAAGAACGGCGCCCCCACGAACGCCAGCACGATGCCCACCTGCAGCTCACCGGGCCGCACGACCACCCGGCCCAGCACGTCGGCGGCCAGCAGCAGCACCGCCCCGGCCAGCCCCGCGGTCGGCAGCAACCACCGGTAGTCCGGGCCGGTGTGCAACCGTGCCAGGTGCGCCACCACCAGTCCGACGAAGGCGATCGGACCGGCCGCGGCCACCGCCACACCGGCCAGCAGGGTGACGGCGGCCAGCCCGGTCAACCGGGTCAGCAGGATGTTCTGCCCGAGCCCCCGGGATATGTCCTCGCCGAGCGCCAGCAGGTTCAGCCCGGGGGCGTTGGCGACCGCCAGCCCGAGCCCGGCCAGCAGGAACGGGCTGATCTGGGTGGTGATCCCGGTGTCCCGGCCGACCAGCGAGCCGACGTCCCAGAACCGGTACGCATCCAGGGTCTCGGTGTCGGATAGCACGATTGCCGAGCTCAGGGCGTGGAGCAGGTAGGTGAGCGCGACGCCGGCCAGTGCCAGGGTGACCGGTGTGGGCCCACCCCGGCCCAGCGAGCCGAGCAGGAACACCACCACGTTCGCCACCAGCGCCCCGGCGAACGCGAACCACACATAGCCGTACAGGCTGGTGATGCCGAACGCGAAGATCCCCACCACGACGAAGAAGCCGGCGCCCGCGCTGACCCCGAGAACCCCAGGCTCGGCCAACGGGTTGCGGGTGTGGCCCTGCATGAGCGCGCCGGCCACGCCGAGCGCGATCCCGACCTCGATGCCCAGCACCGTGCGCGGCAGCCGCAGCGAGCGCACCACGACGTCGTTCTCCACCCCGGTGGGCGACCACAGCGCATGCCACACCGCGTCCAGCGGCATCGACTTGGCACCCACCGCGATGCTCGCCGCCCCGACGAGCACCAACAGCACCAGCAGTACCACCAGGAAGCCGATGCGGCGGCCCCGTTGGGCGCTGATACCGATGCGGGTGCCGGCGCGCCCGGGGCGCCGGGCCTCCTTGTCAGGCCCGGTGATCGCCGTGGTCAATGCGTGTCTTCTCCTCGGAACTGGTGAAGCTCAGCTCAATTTAGGAGAGCCTAAGCGAACCAGTCAATGTGGCCACCGACTCCCCGGCTCCGCTTGCGCGGCGCGGACCGGGCTACCCAGCTGCCCGGTGTTGCCGAGCTGCCTGGTGTTGCCGAGCTGCCTGGTGTTGCCGAGCTGCACAGGAGGCCAGGCTTTGGTGCGTTCCGGCCGGCCTGGTGTGCAGCTCGGTAACAACCGGCGGCAGGCCTTCGACGCGATGGCGCGGTCTTCTATAGATTTTTCACGTAGTCGTAGCGCAAGTGACGATTGGCAACGGAGAAGTGGAACTATTGCATGGACGAGGGCTCTGCCCCGATGCGACGGGGGAGCTGGGCTGGTCGGCCAGCTCGGTTCCCCGAGATTCGCGCCGATCAGGCGGCCAGCTCGGCGGTGTGTCTGGTCGGCTCGGCGGTGTGCCAGGTCGGCCCCGCGGTGTGCGTGGGCAGCTCGGGCTCTGCGTCCGCCGGGGTCAAGGAGCGCAGCTGGCGGGCGGTGAGCACGGCCAGCCCGACGAACAGTAACGCGCCGATCGCGGTGGTCAGGGTCAGCCCGGTGGTGAAGGCGGCGTGCGCGGCGTCCAGCAGCTGGGCACCCACCTTGTCGGGCAGCGCGGCGGCCTGCCGCTGTGCGGCGGCCAGGCTCTCCCGGGCGGCCTCGGTGGCACCCGAGGGCACCCCGGCGGGAGAACCCAGCTGGGCGCGGTAGACCGCCATGCCCAGGCTGCCGAACACGGCGACACCGAGCGCGATGCCCAGCTCCCCGCCGGTCTCGGACAGGGCCGACGCCGCGCCGGCCTTGGCCGCCGGGGCCGCGCCGAGCACCATGCCGATGCTCAGCGCCATGGCCGGCCCCAGGCCAGCGTGGGTGAGCACCAGCCCGACCACGGCCACCACCAGCCCGGCCGGCAGCCCGCCGGCCGCCGGCAGCCCGCCGGCCACGCCGGCCGCTGGCAGCCCGCCGGCCACCCCGGCCGCTGGCAGCCCGCCGACCTGCCCAGCCAGCACCAACCCGCCGACCGGCCCGGCCAGCGCGAGCGCCACCAGCCCGGCCGCCGCGATCAGCAGTCCGCCGGCGATCACCCGCGCGGCGCCGAACCGCCGGGCCAGCCGCGGTGCCAGCAACGAGCCGACGGTCATCGCCAGCGCCTGCGGCACCTCGGCCAGCCCGGTCTGCAGCGGGCGCAGCCCGAGCACCTGCTGCAGGTACTGGGTCACCAGGAACACCGAGCCGCCCATGACCGCGCCGGCCACCAGCCCGATGGCCAGCGCCGTGGTGAACTCACCGCGCCGGAACAGACCCAGGTCGAGCAGCGGGTCGGCCAGCCGGTGCTGCCGGCGCACGAACGCCGCGCCGACCAGCACGCCGGTCACCAAGGCCGCCACCGGCAGCGCCGAGATGCCGTCCTTGGCCAGCTCCTTGACCCCGTACACCGAGGGCACCACGGCACCCAGCGACAGCGCGACGCTGGCCAGGTCCAGGCGGCCGGACGGACCCCCGGCGCGGTGCTCGGGCAGCAGCACCGGGCCCACCGCCAGCAGCAGCACCATCACCGGTACGCCGAGCAGGAACGCCGAGCCCCACCAGAAGTGCTCCAGCAGCGCGCCGCCGACCACCGGGCCCACCGCCGCGCCGGCCATGAAGCAGCTCATCCACACGCCGATGGCCAGCCCGCGCTGCACCAGGTCCCGGAACATCGTGCTGATCAGGGCCAGGGTGGACGGCATCAGTGTGGCGGCGGCCAGGCCCAGCGCGGCGCGGGCGGCGATCAGGGTGACCGGGCTGGTGGCGAACGCGGCCACCGCCGAGGCCACCCCGAACGCGGCGGCGCCGACCAGCAGCAGCCGCCGCCGGCCGATCCGGTCGCCCAGCCCGCCCATGGTGACCAGGAAGCCGGCGATCATGAAGCCGTAGCTGTCCAGGATCCACAGCTGCTCGGTGCCGGTGGCGCCCAGGTCCCGGCTGAGCGTGGGCAGCGCCAGGTACAGCACACTGATGTCCAGCGACTGCAGCAGCGTGGGCAGCGCGAGCACCGCGAGTCCCAGCCATTCGCGCCGGCCGGCACGCGGTGCCGTGGACGGTCCGCTGGTCGGAGCCGTGGTCGGTGCGGTCTCGGTGCGCGACATCTGAGGTCCCCCCGGGTCCGGGCGGCCGCTCCGGCTGCCCTCACCAACCCGTCGAACACACAGACCCCGGATCGACACCGGCCCAAGATTTCTTCGCCGGAGCGGTCGGGGCCAGGCTGCCCGGTGCCGCTCGGTCGGGGTCAGGCCGCGCGGGGCCAGGCTGCCCGGTGCTGCTCGGTCGGGGTCAGGCCGCGCGGTGCCGGGCGGCCGGGTCCGGCCTGGTCGGGGCGGTGGCCGGGCGTTGCGGAGCGTCCGCGGCGGTCGCGCCGGAGGCGAACGGGACGGACGCCTCGATGCGAGCCCCGCTGGGCTTCGGCGCGTACTCGTCCCGCCGGGTGGCCAGGATCAGCACGATCAGCCCGAGCCCGAGCAGCACCAGCGCGTGCGAGCCGACCCGGGCGGCGTTCACGTTGCCCCCGAGCAGGTCCATGGCGCTGACCAGGGACAACACCAGGATGAAGCTGCCAAGCACGGGCAGCGTGCCGGCCAGGTGACGGGTCCAGACGGCACCGGCGAGGAAGGCCACGCCGAGCGCCACGTTCCACGCCGCGGACTCGTGCGACATGTGCGCCAGGTCGGCGCCCATCATCTCGGTGCGCGGGTCGGCGCCCATCTCGGGCATGATCAGCGCCACGACGCCGAGCGCGGCCTGGCTAACCCCGGCGCAGGCCAGCGCTACCCGGGCCAGTAGGTGCCACACCCGCCGACGGGGCGAGGCCGGGCGGGGCAGCTCGGCCAGCGCTCCGGCCAGCTGTGCCTCGGTGAGCCCCGGAGCGGGGTCGGCCCGCCCGGTGCGGATCAGCCGGTTCACCAGGGTGGCGTCGGCGAACCAGCGGGTGCAGTCCGGGCACCCGGCGAGGTGCTCGTGGGCACGGGGGAGCAGCTCAGGGTCGGCCTCGCCGTCCAGGTCGGCCGAGAGGTGCTCGCGCCAGGTGTCACAGCCCATGATTGTCAGGTCGGTGGTGATGGTGCCTTGGTTCCCGGACCCTCCGGGTCTCTCAGCCACTGCCCTCCCGGCGCCGGGTGTCCCGGTCGGTGAGATGGGCGATCAGGTCGTCGCGGGCCCTGGCCACCCGCGACCGGATGGTGCCCACCGGGCAGCCGCACACCTCGGCGGCCTCGTGGTAGCTCAGCCCGAGCTGCTGGGTGAGCAGGAACGCCAACCGGCGGTCCGGGTCCAGCGTGCCCAGCACCGCGTGCAGCGCCACCGCCTCGCCGAGGTCGCCGGCGGTCACCGAGGCCGGGGCGTCCTCCGGCCGGACGTCCGGGTCGATCCTCGGCCGGGCCCGCAGCGCGCGCACGTGGTCAGCGGCGACCCGGCGCGCGATGGACAGTAGCCAGGCCCGTACCGAGGACTCGGCGCGGAACCCGGGCAGCGCGCGGAAGGCGCGCGCGTATGTCTCCTGGGCCAGGTCCTCAGCCACACCGCGGTCGCTGAGGGTGACCAACATCCGCCACACCTGCTGGTGCGTCCGCTGGAAGAACAGGGTGGCGGCCTGGCGGTCCCCGGCACGGGCGCGCAGCGCCAACTCGGTGAGCGCGGCGTCGTCCATCATCGGGTGTATTCCTCCTCGGCGGCATCAACCCACGACTCGGCGTACTGGTCCGAATACTAGGCGTAAGTACCGTCGATTTGGCGGGCAGTGAGGTTGCTGTTACCAGTAGTTAGCGAAAGGCGGACGCGTCCCGCTGCGTGCGCACCGCGTCGACCAGCAGGAACAGCAGCAGCGAGCCGCCGAACACGGGCAGGAACAACCCCACACCGATCGCCACGGCGCCCAGCAGTGCGACCGCACCGAAGCCGGACCGCCGCGCTCGACCGGGCCCCGCCGCCGAACCGGGCGCCGCCGCCGAGCCGAGCGCCGCCGCCGAGCCGAGCGCCGCCGCCGAGCGGGGCGCTGCCGCTGGGAGCGGGGCCGGCGGATCGCCCGGGGTGAGCCGGGCGGGGCGGCGCAGCCACCACATCCGGTAGCCCCAGATGATCATGCAGATCAGCCCGATGGCCAGTGCGGTCAGTGCGATCTGGCTGGGCAGCCCGAACAGCAGACCCATGTGTGCATCGACGCCCCACCGAGCCAGCTTGGCGGCCAGCGGCCAATCGGCGAACCGCAGCTGATCCACCACCGTGCCGGTAGCCGGATCGATCGCCATCGAGTCCTGTTTCTCCGGCCAGGAGCGCTTCACCTGGATGACCCCCCAGGCCCGGCCGGGCTTGGTCGGCGGGGCGATCCGGACGGGGTCGGTGAGGCCGTGCGTTCGGGCGACCGCCAGTGCCCGCTCGGCCTGCTCGGCCAGAACGGCTCCCTTGGGCAGGGCAGGGGGGACGCTCGCCGAGATCGTGGTGTGCACCGACGGGGTGGTCCACTGCAGCGCCCCGCGCAGCGTGTCCACGTTGTTGCCGGCGAACTGGGACCAGGTCAGCCCGGTCGCGGACAGGAACAACAGCCCGACCGCCGCCCACAGACCCACGGCGCCGTGCCAGGACCGCAGCCGGCCCCGACCCGTGCCGTGTACGCGAGGGGTCAACAGCCGGCGCAGGCGGCGGGTGCTGCGGCGACGGGCCATCCAGATCACCAACCCGCTGAGCGTCAGCACCCACAGCCAGCTGGCGGAGAGCTCGGAATAGACCCGGCCGACGTTGCCGAGGAACAGCGTGCGGTGCAGTTCGTCGAACCAGGCCCGCACCGGGAGCCATTGGCCATAGGTGGTCAGCGTGTCGCGCACCTGGGCGGTGTACGGATCCACGAACGCCGTGCGGAAGTAGCCGTCGGGCAGTCCGGGGGCATTGAAGACCACCCGGGTGGTGCCATCCGGGCCGATCGGCGGTCGGATCTCGCTGATCGAGCCCTCCGGGACGGCGGCGCCGGCGGCGGTGATCTGTTGGGACAGCGGCAGCTCGGCGGCGCCGGCCGGCACGGTGACGTGGAGCTGGTCGTGGTGCACCAGCTGCTCGAGCCGCGGCGCGGCGGTGTACATCAGCCCGGTCAGGGCGGAGACCAGTAGGAACGGCCCGACGAACAGCCCGGCGTAGAAGTGCACCCGCAGCAGCAGCGGGCGCAGCTCCCGCCACCACCAGGCCCTCGGGGTGGTTCCGGTCGGCAGGGATGTCTCGATGAGGCCGAGGTCGTCGGACCCGGTGGGCTCGGTGAGCAGGCCGGGAGCGAGCCCGGTGCCGGACCAGGTGCTGGACACGGTACTGGACACGGTGCCGTCGGGCATGCGGTTCCCTGCTCTCGTCGAGGGCGGTTCAGGGCGCGGCGGGTGTCAGAGCATGAGCAGGCACATCGCGGCCATGCCAAGGCTCATGGCCAGGTGACACACCGCGTCCGCGCGCGGGGTCAGCGCGGCGAGCAGCGGGTTGGCCGCGCGCCCTGCCGGTCCGGCCGACCGGCCCGGCAGTGCCGCATCGCACCCATCGCCAGCATCAGCCGCATCAGCCGCGCCCGTCCCGACGAACACCGGAAGCTCGGCGTGCGCCCGAAGTCCGGCGAGCGCCGGAAGCTCGGCGAGCGCCGGAAGTCCGGCGTGCGCCGGAAGTCCGGCGTGCGCCGGAAGCTCGGCGTGCCCCGGAAGTCCGGCGAGCGCCGGAAGTCCGGCGAGCGCCGGAAGTCCGGTGTGCGCCGGCGTCGCCAGGGCGCGGCGCATCCAGAAAACCGCCGCAAAGACCAAGGCGACGCTCAGCGCCAGGGTGACCGCGACCGCCCAGCCCGGGGCGGGTGCGCCTGGGTCATGGCTCGCCGACCCGCCGCCGCCCGTGGTCATGCCGTCCATCACCATGCCGCCGCCCGAGTCCGTGGCCGTGCCGCCCGTCAGCAGCGGCATGGCGGCCACCATCCAGACCATCGAGGCGCTCATCAGCAGGTGGAGACCGGGTGCCGGGCAGCTGGACCGTCGCCGTGGCCCAGGGCGCCGCCACAGCGGCAGTCGGCTGACGAAGTAGCCGGACAGCACGGTGAAGACCACGATCTGCGCGGCGTTCCCGGTGGGTCCGCTCCAGGCCCAGACCATGGCGATCATGGCCACGTTCATCACCACGTGGGACAGCTCGGCAACCTGGTCGCCGTGGTGCCTGGCCACCCCCGCGCGCAGCGACGCCCAGCGCAGCAGCGAGTAACAACCGGTCGCGGCGAACAACACGGTGAACGACACACTCAGCGGAACCGATGAGATCACCCGGGTCTCCCTCGTCGCCTGCCGCGGTCCCCTGTCCGGTCTGAAATGTGCGCCGAGGAGTTCCCGACCGCCGCATGGAGTGACAGCCGCCACACGATTAGGCGGTAGTCGTTGTGGAGTCGACTGCTTGCGGCGCGACCCTCGGCACAGCAGAGTGCTCGCGTGGTCACCGAGAACAGCCGCCCGCCTGGCAGCAACGGACACCCCGGGACTGGGGCGGCGAGCGGCCCGGCGGGTGCGTTCCGCTATCTCCAGCAGGTGGGCGACACCGCCCGCAACCTGGCCGAGGTGGTGCGCTTCGGCGGGCTCGAGACCGGGGAGCAGGCCTCGCCGTTCACCGTCGCCGCCGAGCAGCTGAACTACCGGCTCCGGCACTACTTCGCGGACGCCGAGCCCGGCGCCGAACCCGGCGCCGCACCCGAGGGCGCCCGGCCGGTGTTGCTGATCCCGCCGCTGATGGTCACCGCCGAGGTCTGGGACGTCTCGCCGGGCACCTCCGCGGTGGCCAAGCTGCACGCCGAGGGCATCGACCCCTGGGTGGTGGACTTCGGTGACCCGACCAAGGAGTCGGGTGGCCGGCAGCGCACGCTCACCGACCACGTGCTGGCGGTCAACGACGCCGTCGACCGGGTGTACGGCGCCACCGGGCGGGACGTGGTGCTCGCCGGGTACTCGCAGGGCGGCATGTTCGCCTACCAGACCACCGCGCTGCGCCGGGGCAAGCACATCGACTCGGTGGTCACCTTCGGCTCCCCGGCCGACACCACCGCCCCGCTGCCGATCCCGCTGTCGCCGGACTCGCTGGCCAGAATGGCGAGCGGGCTGGTGGACAGCGGGCTGCTGCGCAAGGTCGCGCTGCCCAGCTGGGCCGTGCGGCTGGGCTTCAACATGCTCAGCCCGGTGAAGACGGTGCAGGGCCGGCTGCGGTTCCTGCTCGCGCTGCACGACCGGGACGCGCTGCTGCCCCGCGAGCGGCAGCGCCGGTTCCTCGAGTCGGAGGGGTTCATCGCCTACGCCGGTCCGGCGATCGCCGAGCTGCTGGAGCAGTTCGTCGCGCACAACCGGATGCTCGAGGGCGGTTTCGTGATCGACGACCGGCTGGTCACCCTGGCTGACATCGAGGTCCCGGTGCTCTCGGTGGTCGGCACGAACGACACCATTGGCCACCCGGAGGCGGTGCGGGCCATCCGCAGGGCCGCCCCGCGCGCGCAGGTGTACGAGCTGACGCTGCCGACCGGGCACTTCGGCCTGGTGGTCGGCAGCCGGGCCAGCCGGGACACCTGGCCGGGGGTGGTGAACTGGGTGCGCTGGCGGGACGGGCGCGCGGCGCTGCCGTCCAACATCGGCCCGGCCGAGCTGGTCGAGCCGACCGGGCCGCGCCCTGGCGCGGCGGCGGCCGCCGTCGGGCAGGCGGTGGAGCTGGGCTTCGACGCCACCCGGCTGGCGCTGGATACCGCCCGGCGGGTGGCCCGCGCCGCCACCGGGGTGGTCACCGAGGCGCCCGCGCAGTTACCCCGGCTGTCCCGGCTCGGCCACCTGGACACGGCCACCCGGATTTCGCTCGGGCTGATGCTCGACGAGCAGGCGGCGAAGAACCCGAGCGACGTGCTGTTCCTGTTCGGCGACCGCGGCTACCGGCAGCGGGACGTCAAGTTCCGGGTTGACAGCGTGGTCAAAGGCCTGATCAGCATCGGGATCCGGCACGGTGCCCGGGTCGGGGTGCTGATGGGTACCCGGCCCAGCGCCTTCACCATGGTGGCCGCGCTGAGCCGGATCGGCGCCACCGCCGTGCTGCTGCGCCCGGACGGCGACCCGCGCCGGGAGGCCGGCCTCGGGCAGGTCAGCTGGGTGGTGGCCGACCCGGACCACATGGACGCGGTGGACAAGCTGACCGAGGTGCGCTGGGCGGTGCTCGGCGGCGGCCCCGAGTACCGCGAGCTGCGCCCCGAGGTGGTCGACCTGGAGCGGATCGACCCGGACACCGTGGAGCTGCCGGGCTGGTACCGGGCCAACCCGCAGCGGGCCGGGGACGTGGCGTTCGTGCTGTTCGTGGGGGAGGGGAGGACCACCAGGGCGGTGCGCATCACCAACCGCCGGTGGGCGATGTCCGCGCTGGGCACCGCGTCGGCGGCGGCGTTGCGCCCGGGGGACACGGTGTACAGCGTCGCGCCCTACTACCACTCCTCGGCGCTGCTGATGAGCGTCGGTGGCGCGATCGCCGGCGGCGCCCGCTTCGCCGTGGCCAGCGCCACCGACCCGGACACCTTCTGGGCCGAGGTGCGCCGCTACGGCGTCACGCACGTCTCCTACACCTGGACGTCGCTGCGTGAGGTCACCCTCGCCCCGCCCAACCCCGGCGAGCGGCACCACCCGATCAAGATGTTCCTGGGCTCGGGCATGCCGGTGAACCTGTGGCGGCGGCTGGCGGAGCGGTTCCCCACCGCGGGGGTCTTGGAGTTCTACGCCTCCGCCGAGGGGTCGGCCATCCTGGTGAACCTCACCGGCAACCCGATCGGCTCGCTCGGCCGGCCGCTCCCGGGCACCCCGGAGGTCCGGGTCGCGGCGTTCGACCAGGAGGCTCTCGGGCTGGAGCTGGGGCCGGACGGGATGGTCCGGGAGTGCGGTGTCGGCGAGGTGGGCCTCCTGCTGGCCAGGGTGGACCCGGCCGACTCGATGGCCGGCATCCCACTGCGCGGGGTGTTCGAGCCGGACGATGCCTGGCAGTCCACCGGCGACCTGTTCCGCCGGGATGAGCACCGCGAGCTGTGGCTGGTCGACCAGGTGTCCGCGCTGGTCCGCACCCCGTACGGGATAGCAGCGCCGGCCGTTGCGCGGCGTGCCGTTGAGGCCGTCCCGGCCGTTGACCTGAGCGTGGCTTACGGCGTGCCGGAGGACGGCTCGCGGGCGGTGGTGGTCGCGGTGACCCTGCGTCCGGGCACCGAGCTGACCGCCTTCGAGCTGGACCGGGCCTGCGACGCGCTGTCCCCGGCGAACCGGCCCAGCTACGTCCAGGTGGTGCCGTCGATCCCGGTGACCACCTGGTGCCGGCCGCTGTGGAACTCGCTGCGCAAGGCCGGGGTGCCGACCCCGTCCCGGAGCCGCTCGGTGTGGCGGCTGGGCGACGACCGTCAGCACTTCCACCCCCGGTAGCACCCAGTAGTCTCGCCGCGACTGCGTGCCGCCACCGCGGCAGGCAACCACTACTGTCACCCGCTGGGACGACGACCCGGTGCGCGCCGGGCGGGCGGGACGAGGAGCACGGTGAGCTGGGTCGATCTGTTCGTGCTGGTGCTCGCCGTGCTGGCCGGGATATCCGGGTGGCGCCAGGGCGTCGCGGTGTCGCTGATGTCGTTCCTCGGCGTGCTGATCGGCGCGCTGCTCGGGGTGCAGCTGGCGCCCGTGCTGGCCGGGAACCTGGCCACCCCCATGGTGCGGGTGATGGCCAGCATCGGGGTGGTCGTGGTGCTGGTCGCCGCGGGTGAGGCCCTCGGTGTGTTCGTGGGTCGGCTGATCCGGGAGCGGCTCACCGGCGGGCGCCCGGTGCGCACCGAGTCCGCGCTGGGTGCGCTGGTGCAAGCCTTCACCGTGGTGCTGGCCGCCTGGTTGGTCGCGCTGCCGCTCGCCTCCGCCAGCTTCCCGGTGCTGACCGCCGGGATCCGGAGCTCCGCGCTGCTGGGCACGATGGACGCGGTGGTGGGTGCCTCGGCGCCGTCGGCCCGGCAGCTGCCCGATGACCTGCGCGCCATGCTGAGCTCGTCCGGCCTGACCCCCGGGTCGCGCCAGCCCCGGTTGAACGCCGAGGTCGGCCCGCCGAACATGGCACTGGTCGCGCTGGCCGCCGTGCGCACCGCGTCGAACAGCGTGCTGAAGATCCACGGGAAGGCGCCGCAGTGCCAGCGGGCGTTGGAGGGCTCTGGCTTCGTGGTCGCCCCGAGCCGGGTGGCGACCAACGCGCACGTGGTCGCCGGCACGGACGAGCTGAGCGTCGAGGTACCGGGCCCGGGCGGTGGCCATACGCTGGACGCCACGGTGGTTTTGTACAACCCTGAGGTCGACGTGGCGATCCTGAGCGTGCCCGGGTTGAGCGCCACCCCGCTGCCGCTGGCCCCCAGCAGCGCGCGGCCCACCGACGACGCGGTCGAGCTCGGCTACCCGCTGGACGGGCCGCTGACCACCACGCCGGCTCGGATCCGCGACCAGATCGACCTGAGCACCCAGGACATCTACAACCGCAAGACCGTGGTGCGCGACGTCTACACCGTCCGCGCCATGGTCGTCTCGGGGAACTCCGGCGGCCCCCTGATCGCCCCGGACGGCTCGGTGTTCGGGATGATCTTCGGCACCGACCCCGACCACCCGAGCAGCGGGTATGCGTTGACCCTGCCGCAGATCGTCCCGATGCTGGCTGCCGCGCCCGGGCTGAGCCGCAAGGTCTCCACCGGCGCCTGCGGCGCTTAACCCCCACCGCGTGCGGCGCCGCGACCCCCGACCGCCGCTGCCGGTGACCGCCGCTGCCCCCGACCGCCGCTGCCCCATTGTCCGCACAGACCGTGTACCCACAGCACAGACCGCGCGCGGTCGGTGCCGCGGGTGCCGCGGCTGCGGGTGCCGCGGCGCTCGGTGTTGCGGCTCGGTGCCGAGGTTCTGGCCGGTGGCGGGTGGTTATCGTGATTCCCCTCGGCGGGGAGGTGCCGCAGTGATTTTTCACGTCACCGCTCCAATCTGATAACCAAGGTACCGTGAGGTGGAGTAATAGGTGCCGAGCTTGGGCAACGCGGGGCGCGAGCTGAGCATCGGGCTTTGAACGCGAACCAGGCCGGGAGGACGCGGGGCGCCACCTGACCCAGAATCCGCCGGCTGGGAACGGCCCGTGCACGGGCCGTGGGTGGCTCGTGCGGTTCACGAGCGGCTCGGGCGGCGTGCGAGTCCCTCGGTTCGCTCGGCTCGAGCGGGCGTGCGGTTCCCTCGGTTCCGGCTGCTCCCCCGGTTTGCGCGGGTCGGGCGCTGGGCGTCGTCCAGCTCACGTTGTATGCCCAGAAAGTAGTTGTACTATTCCAATAGTTAGCGACGCTCAAAACACGAGGGATCCGGGTGCCCGAGCTGAGTTCTCGCCGCCGCATGCTGGTGTTGGCGATCTGCTGCATGAGCCTGCTGGTCGTCGGCATGGATGTCTCCATCGTCAACGTCGCGCTGCCGTCGCTGCGCCGGGACCTGGGTGCCTCGGTGTCCAGCCTGCAGTGGACCATCGACGCCTACACCCTGGTGCTGGCCAGCTTCCTGATGTTCTCCGGTTCCACCGCCGACCGGGTGGGTCGCCGCCGCACGTTCCAGGTGGGCCTGGCCTCGTTCGGGCTGGGCTCGCTGCTGTGCAGCCTGGCGCCGAGTGTCGGCTGGCTGATCGCGGCCCGTGCGCTGCAGGCGTGCGGTGGCTCGATGCTCAACCCGGTGGCGATGTCGATCATCGCGAACACGTTCACCGGCCGGGTGGACCGTGCCAGGGCCATCGGCATCTGGGGCGCGGTACAGGGTCTGGCACTGGGTCTCGGGCCGATCGTGGGCGGCGCGCTGGTGGACTCGGCCGGTTGGCGGTCCATCTTCTGGATCAACGTGCCCATCGTGATCACCGCGATCGTGGGTACCGCGCTATTTGTGCCGGAATCCCGTGCCGCTCGTGGCCGCCGGTTCGACCCGGTCGGCCAGGGGCTGGTGATCATGGTGTTGGGTTGCGTCGTGTACGCGATCATCGAGGCCCCTCGGCTCGGCTTGGCGTCGGTACAGATCATGGTGCTCGCCGGGGTGGCGGTGGCCGGCGTGGTCGGCCTGCTGGTCTACGAGCCTCGGCGCGCCGACCCGCTGCTGGAGCTGCGGTTCTTCCGCAGCCTGCCGTTCAGCGGAGCCACCCTGGCCGCCGTCCTCGGGTTCTGCGGCTACGGCTCGTTCCTGTTCCTCAACACGCTGTACCTGCAGGACCTGCGGGGATTCTCGGCGTTGCGGGCGGGGCTGTGCACGCTGCCGGTGGCCGTGCTGATCGTCGTGCTTGCGCCCATCTCCGGGCGGGTGGTCGGCCGTCGGGGTCCGAGGGTGCCGATGGTTGTCGCCGGAGCCGCCATGGCGGCCGCCGGGCTGTCGTTCACCTGGCTGACGCCGACCACCCCGCTGGTCGCCCTGCTCGGCGTCTACCTGCTGTTCGGGCTCGCCCAGGGGACGCTCAACCCGCCGATCACCAACTCCGCGGTGTCCGGGATGCCCGCCTCGATGGCCGGGGTGGCCGCCTCGGTCGCCTCCACCAGCCGGCAGACCGGGGCCACCCTGGGCGTGGCCATCTCCGGCTCGCTGGTCGGCTCGACGCTGGCGCGGGGCGGGGTGGCATTCACCGCGGCCACGCACGCGGTCTGGTGGCTGGTGTGCGCCATCGGCCTGGTGCTGGCCGGCCTGGGGCTGGTCACCACCACCCGGTGGGCGCGGGGCACCGCCCAGCGCGCCGCCGCGCTGTTCGACGGCGTGGACGCCGGGGGTGGTGCCGCCTCGGCGCCCGGGCCGTCGAACAGCGCTGCCGCGCCGGTGCGGCGATGAGTACCCCCGGCAGGGCGGTTGTCGAGGCGGCCCAGGGTGCCGCATCCGGGCCCGGCAGGGCGGTTGTCGAGGCGGCTCCGGGCGCGGCCGAACCGTTCGAGGTGTGGCGGGAGCTGCGGGCGGTGGTCGTGGACCGGCTGGACGAGCATCGCCGCCAGATGGCCGAGCTGACCGGGTTGCCCTTCTCCCGGGTCCGCGCGCTGCGCCGGCTCCGCACCGGTCCGCTGACCCACAGCGCGCTGGCCGACGCGATGTTGGTGGACCGCCCGGCCGTGACCGTGACGGTGGACGACCTCTGCGCCCGAGGGCTCACCGCCCGCGCGAGGCACCCGTCCGACCGCCGGTGCAAGCTGGTGTCCCTGACGGCCGAGGGGCGGCGGTTGGTGGAGCTCGTCGAGTCGGTGGTGCCGCCCCCGCCGCCAGGGTGGGCCGAGCTGCCGCCCGACGACCTGGCGGCGGTCACCCGGGTGCTGCGCGCGCTGGCCAGCCGGGCTGACGGGGTGCGTTGGCCGGGCTGAGCGGGTGCGTTGGCCGGGCTGAGCCTACGCGCGCTGCCATACACTCGGTGCGAAGATCCGTGCTCACCCGCTGGTCACACCGCGGGCCAACGCGACGACCGGCCAATGGGGAGGCTCGACGTGGAACCGCTGGCCGGCATGCCCGAGCTGATCTTCGAGATCACCGACCTGCTGCAGCTGAAGGCGCCCAGCGAGGCGGGGCTGGCCGAGCTGCCCGCCTCGGAGCTGGAGGTGCTGCGCTGGGTGACCCGGTTCCCCGGCTGCGGGGTGATGTTCCTCGCCGAGCGCACCAAGATGCATCAGGCGAACGTGAGCGCCACGGTCCGCTCGCTGGTGGAGCGGGGTCTGGTGGTCAAGAAGCCGGACGAGCGGGATCGGCGGGCCGTTCGGCTGCGCGCCTCCGCGCGGGCGCAGCGGGATCTCGAGGCGTTGCGGCAGGTGTGGCTGCGCCGGTTGCGCGCCGCGCTCGACGCCGCCGGCATCGACGACGGCGAGCGGAAGCGGCTGGCGGTCAGCCTGGCCGAGGTCCGCGAGCACCTCGCCTGAGCACGGCCCCCGGCGCCCGAGGAGTCATGCCCGGTCGTCCCGCTCGACGGAGTAGAGCGCGGGCTGCGCGGGGAACTCCAGCCACCCAGGTTGCGACTGCATGCGGCGGAACTCCTCGCCGTGCGCCTTGTCGGAGTCGGCGGCCGAGTCCCACCCGGCCACGTTCACGTACCGGAGCTTCACCCGGGAGTCCAGCGAGCGGTGCAGGCGTCGCCACTGGAACCCCGGTTGGGCGCACATGAAGTCGTCGATCTGCCCCCAGAGCTCGAGGAACGCCTCGTCCCGCCCGACCGGCACCTCGAAGCAGTTGATGAAGACGATGCCCGCCATGTCACACCCCACAGTCCTTCGGCCACGCTGACGACGCTTACATATAAGTTCATATGCAATAGGTGGGGTGGCTGTCAAGTGCCCACGGTTTGTCCCACCGGTCAGCCGTGCATGATGCCCACCGGGAGGTAGGCGCTGACCACCCAGTTCGGCGCGTCCACCACCTCGGTGATCTTGAGGTCGACGCAGGCGCTGCTGAGCACGTAGGCGTCCACCGGGTGCAGCCCGTACTCGGTGCCAAGGTGGTCGATCATGGCGCGCAGCGCGTCGCGGGCGGCGGCCATCAGGTCCGGACCGACGCCCATCGTCGCGTAGTAGCCGGCCTCGTCGATGCCCTGGCGCAGCGGCCCGGCGGTGCGCAGCTGCGGCCCGGGCAGCCGCCGGCCCTTGTGCAGCCGCACCCGGACCGTCCCGGTGGCGGAGGCCTCGATCGCGCTCACGCACACCTCGCCGTCACCCTGCGCGGCGTGCGGGTCGGCGAGCGCGAGGCGCGCACCCGGCACCTGGACGGGCAGGAAGAGCCGTGAGCCGGCGACCAGGTCGCGGCAGTCCAGGTTGCCGCCGAACGGGCCGGGCGGCAGTACCGGCAGCGGGTCGGCGGTGTCCGGACAGACGCCGATCACCCCGAGGAACGGCCGCAGCGGGACGGTGGCCAGGCCCTTGAAGTCCGCGCCACGCCGGTCGGTGAGGTCCCAGCGGTGGTAGTGGGCCTTCGGGAAGTCGTCGGCGAGCAGGCCCAGTCCGGGCACCACGGCCGTCCAGCCCCAGTCGGTCGGCGCCACCTCGAGGACCTCGATCTCCAGCGCGTCGCCGGGCTCGGCGCCGTCCACCACGATCGGGCCGGCCATCGGGTAGACCCGGTCCCAGTCCAGCTCGGGGAGCGGGTCGCCGGTGTCCAGTGCGTCGAACTGGCCGGCGAGGGCCTCCTGCACGTCGAAGGTCACCGTGTCGCCGTCGGCGACGGCCAGCACCGGCTGGTGCGCCGTGGTCCAGAGTCGGTGCACCGGCCCGGGGAGGTGGTGGGCGGTCATGAACGTCTCCTCCGCGTGGGGTCAGGCGGTCAATGGCGGACAAGTCATCAGATCACCTGACGACCGCGCCCAGTCTGACGAGCGGGCCGCCCGGCGTCAACGCCGTCGGGCTAGCCGGCGGCGTGGTCCCTGGCCGCCTCGAACAGGCTGACCGTGTCCTCCAGGTGCTGGCGGGTGGCGGCCACGGCGGCGGCCGGGTCGCCGTCGGCGATCGCGTCCAGCAGCACCTCGTGCAGGTCGTTCGCCCGCTGCAGCTCCACCAGGCCGGCGATCGCCACGCTGGCGTTCTCCAGGGACCGCCGCAGCACGCCGTAGAGCTCGACCAGCACCACATTGCCGGTGGCTTCGGCGGTGACCTGGTGGAAGCGGGAGTCGGCGGCGACGAACGCGGCGAAGTCGCCATCCGTGGCGTGCTCGCGGCACTCCCGCAGCGCGTCGCGCAGGCGGGCGACGTGGTCCTCGGTACGCCGCAGCGGAGCGGTCTGGGCGATCAGTGCCTCCAGCGCGCGGCGCACCTCGAAGACCTCCGCGACGTGCGCCTCGGTCAACCGTTCGTCCAGGGTGGCGGCGGGTGGCGGCGCGCTCACGTAGGTACCGCTGCCCTGCCGGGTCTCCAGCCGGCCGTTGTGCGACAGCACCCGGATCGCCTCGCGCAGGGTGGATCGCCCGACGCCGAGCCGGGTGGCCAGCTGGGCCTCGCTGGGCAGCCGGTCGCCGGGGTGCAGATCCTCGTCGGCGACCAGTCGGGTCAGGCTCGCGATGACCTGGTCGACCAGGGGGCGCCGCACGGGCATCGTCGCCGGCCGCCAATCATCGAGCATGTCAACAGGCTACGGGAGGAGGGCAGGCGATCAGTGCGGCAGCACGAGCCGACGGTCGAAGTTGTCTGATAACCTGCTGACATATTGGAGTCGGTTCCAGGCTGATCAGGTGGAGGTCTCGCCCATGTCCACGACGTCGTCGACGCCCTCGCTGGGCATCCCGGGGGCACCGGTCTTCGAGACGGTGGAACAGGAGCGCCGGCACCGCAAGCAGCAGCTCGCCGCCGCGTTCCGGGTGTTCGGACGGCTGGGGTTCGACGAGGGGGTGGCCGGACACATCACCGTCCGGGACCCCGAGCGGCCGTCGTGCTTCTGGGTCAACCCGTTCGGGGTGTCCTTCGGCCGGATCAGCGTGAAGGACCTGGTGCTGGTGGACCGCACCGGGGAGGTCATCGCCGGCACCCGCCCGGTGAACCGGGGTGCCTTCGTGATCCACTCCGCCATCCATGACCTGCGCCCCGATGTGGTCGCCGCCGCGCACGCGCACTCCATCCACGGTCGCGCGCTGGCCGCTCTCGGCATCCCGCTGCGCCCGGTCGTCCAGGAGGCCTGCGCGTTCTTCGAGGACCAGAGCGTGTACGCCGACTACAACGGCCTGGCCCTGGAGGAGGACGAGGGCCGCCGGATGGCCGAGGCGCTGGGCCCGAACCGGGCCGTGGTGCTGCGCAACCACGGGGTCATCACCGTCGGTGGCAGCATCGAGGAGGCGGCGTACTGGTTCATCAGCTTCGACCGGGCCGCCCAGGTGCAGCTGCTCGCCGAGGCGGCCGGCACGCCCGCGTACCTGAGCGACGAGCACGCCCGGATCGCGCACCGCCAGTTCGGCAGCGCCACGCTGGCCCGGTTCAGCTTCCAGATCCTCTGGGACGACATCGTGCACGCCCAGCCGGACCTGCTCGACGAGGCCTGATCCGCCGCGAGCCGGGAAACCCGGTAGCGCCCGGGGGGATCATCGACGGGTGTGACGGGTGACACGGGCCAGGGCATCATCGGGGTGGAGAACGTGCGCACCCCGTACTGGGCGAAGGTGGATCAGCGGGTCGCCGAGGCGCGCATGGCCCACATCGCCAGGGCGGCCCCCCGGATGGTCGCGGTGATCGCCCGGCGAGGGTGGCAGGTGTCGCCGAGGCTCACCGTGCTGGCCGGGCTGCTCCAGCTGTGCTCCGGGCTGTGCACCGCGTTCGGGCTGCTGGCGACCGCGAACGTGTTCACCCGGCTGCTCGAGCACGGGCCCACACCGGGCCGGGTGCTCGCCGCGCTGCCCGCGCTGGGCTGGGTGGTGTGCGCGTACGCGGCGGGCGGGCTGCTGGCCGCGGCGGTGGGCGCCGCGCAATCCGCGCTGGCCCCCCGGGTGGAGCAGCTCATCCAGGACGAGCTGTACACCGCCGTGATCGGCGTGGACCTCGTCGCGTTCGACGACCCGGACTTCGCCGAGCTGGTCAGCAACGCCTCCGGCTTGGCGCTGAGCCACCTGCGCCGGGCCACCACGGTGGTGGGCAACCTCCTCGCCTCGCTGGTCTCGATGGCCGCCGCCGTGGTCACCGCCGCGGTGCTGCATCCCGCGCTGGCCCCCGTGGTGCTGCTCACCGCGCTTCCCCAGGGCTGGGCCAGCGTCCGGGCGGCGCAGATCAGCTACGACCATTTCGTCCGGATGACCGCCCGGTCCCGCCGACTCGCCGTGACCGCCGGGCTGATCACCAGCCGGACCGACGCCGCCGAGGTGCGCGCGTTCACCACGCAGCCCCTGCTGCTGTCCGAGCACCGGCGGATCGGGGCGGCGCTGACCGTCGAGGCGGTGCGCGCGGAGTTTCGCAAGGCCAGGGTCCGGCTGGTCGGCCGTACCCTGGCCGGCGTCGGCAGCGGCGCGGCGTACCTGCTGCTGGGCGTGCTGATCTACGCCGGCGAGCTGCCACTGGCCCTGGCCGGGGCGGCCGCGCTGGCCATGCGCACCGCGTCCACCTCGGTGGCCAACACCGTTTACACCGCCAACGAGCTGTACGAGACCAGCCTGTACCACGACCTGTACCTGCGCTGCGTGGGCGACGCCGGCACGCGCACCCGTGCCGCCGCGCCGGAAGTGCCGGAAGTGGGCTCACCGAGCCGGTTCGAGGTGACCGACCGGCCGTCCGGACCTGAGCCGTCCGGGCCTGAGCGGTCGGGGCCCGAGCGGTCCGGGCCCGGCCGGCCGTCCGGGCCCGAGCCGTCCCGGCCTGGGGCGGCGGGGTTCGGACCCGGCTCGCCCCGGATGATCCGGACGTCCGGCCTCGGCTTCCGCTATCCCGACCAGACTCGGCTCGCGCTGTCGGACGTGTCCCTCACCCTGCGCGCCGGCCAGGTCGTTGCGCTGGTGGGGGAGAACGGCTCCGGGAAGTCCACCCTGGCCAAGCTGCTGACCGGGCTCTACCTCCCCACGGCGGGCACCGTCACCTGGGACGGCGTGGACATCGCCACCGTGCCGGCGGCCCAGCTGCAGTCCCGGGTGGCGATGGTGCTGCAGGAGCCGACGCACTGGCCGATGACCGCCGCGAACAACGTCCGGATCGGCCGCATCCAGGCCCCCGACCCGGATGGGCGCAGGCTGGCCGACGCCGCCGCCCGGTCCGGCGCGGACGACGTGGTCGTCGAGCTGGCCGACGGGTGGAACACGCTGCTGTCCCGGTCCTGGCGGGACGGCACCGAGCTGTCCGGTGGCCAGTGGCAGCGCATTTCGGTGGCCCGGGGCCTCTACCGGGACGCCCCGCTGGTGGTCGCTGACGAACCCACCGCCGCGCTGGACGCCCGCGCCGAGCACGCCGTGTTCGCCACGCTCCGCGAGCTGCCCCGTGCCGACCCGCCCCGCGCCGAGCTGCCCGGTGTCCAGCCGCCCCGTGCCGAGCCGCGCGGGGCCGGGGCTTCGGCGGGCGGCGCTCCGGCGGGCGCTGATCCCGGGCGCGGCCGGATCACCGTGCTGATCACCCACCGGCTGGCCAACGTCCGGCACGCCGACCAGATCGTGGTGCTCGACCGCGGTCGGGTCAGCGCACTGGGCGCCCACGACCAGCTGATGGCCGAGCCCGGTGTCTACCGGGACCTGTTCACCCTGCAGGCCAGGTCGTACCGGTCCGACGAGTCGACTTGCCCGGTATGCGACACCGGCCAAGCCCCCGCCCCGGTGTCCTAGCGGTCTTATCCACGGCCTCATATCGCCGAGTGGTACGTCAGGCCGCTTTCGATCACGAAACGACCGGCCCCATGTACCACTCGGCGAGCAGCGAGCGCCCCACCGGTGACGGCCGAGATTCTCATGGGCCGCCACTGGCCGGGTGCTCGGCTCTCTCCCGTGCGCTACCGGTTGGCGGCCCGCCGTCTGGTGTGGTCGAAATTAGTCGTCCGTCTGGGGCAGCTCATTGGCGCAATCACCTCCTGCCACGTGGAGTGGCCAGCACCGCGGCGGCACACACCACCCCGACAGCGACCCCAATCACCACTGACAACTACGCGACGACCAACTCGCAGGCCCCGCTGCCCATCTCGGTGCCGACCTCCTCCCGGGGTACCGGCTCGGGTCGATAGCCCCAAGAACGCGGTACTGATCGAGAGCGATGCCCGGCTGGACCCGCGCGGCGGATGCCGGGGTCAACAATCCGGCGGCGAGCGCCTCAGCATCACGAAACGGCTCGCCCAACACATACCCGGCCACGCTTTGCTCTGCACACCTATGCGCAACAGGGGTCCGTTGCGTATAGGTGCGCAGAGCAAAGCGTCGACAACCGACCCCTGAGCGGTGGACTGACGACGCGGGACGCTAGACGCCGTTGCCCAGCGCGGTGGCCAGGTCGGCGACGGTGTCGTAGACCGCGGTGGCGCCGGCCCGGGTGAGCTCACCGGGCTGGCCGTAGCCCCAGCCGGCGCCGATGCAGGGCAGCCCGTTCTCCCGGGCGCCCACCACGTCGTGGCCGCGGTCGCCGACCATCACCGTGCCGTCCGGCGCCGCCCCGAGCTGGCGCACTGCCTCGGCGATCACCGCCGCCTTGGTCGGGCGGCCGGCATCCGGGGTGTCCCCGACGACGGCGGCGAACATCGACGTCCAGCCCTGGTGGTCGAGGATCTGCCGGGCCGCCGCCTCCGCCTTGCTGGTGGCCAGCGCGATCCGCTGGGCACTGCCGGCGAGCTCGCCCAGCAGCTCCGCCACCCCGGGGTAGGGCGTGCAGGCGAGATAGCCGTGGTCGGCGTAGATCCGGCGGTAGAGCGGCACCACCGCCCGGGTGGCTTCCTCGCCGATCAGCGGCGGCAGCGTCTCGTACATCGGCGGCCCGACCAGTGGCAGCCCGAACGTGGAGTCCGACCAGGGGATGCCGAGCTCCCCGAGCGCCTCGCGCAGCGAATTCAGGATGCCGGCGGCGGAGTCGACGAGCGTGCCGTCGAGGTCAAGCAGGATCGTGTTGGCGTGCACGCCCCCATCCTTGCCGAACTCCGGCCTCACCGACGTTAGTGGAGAACCCCGAACTCAGGCGGCTCCCAGCCGTTCGCGGAGCCGGCGGAGCCCGTCGGACGTGTAGCGCTTGATCGCCCCGGTGCTCAGCTGCATGACCTCGGCGGCCTCGGTCACGCTGAGCTGCCACTGCAACCGGATCACCACCGCCTCCCGTTCCCTGGGAGGCAGCTCGGCGAGCGCGGCGCGCAGCGCGAGGGCGTCGGCGACCTGGGTGGAGACGTCCGGGCGGGGACTGGCCAGCTCGGACTGGTCCGCCGACTCGGCGGCCGCGTGTGCCTGCCGGTCCGGGATGACCACCCGGAGCTCGCGGTTGACCTCGTTGCACACCGCGGTGAGCAGGTAGGCGTCCAGGTTGGTGATCTCCGGGCTGTCCTGACGGTGCCGGCGCAGGATCTTCTCGAACGCGCGCTGCACCGCGTCCTCGCCCCGGCCCTGGTCACCGACCTTGCGGGTGGCGTAGCGCACCAGCATCGCGGACCGGTCCCGGTATGCCTGGGTGAGGCGGCGTTCGAACTCCTCGGCCTGCGCCCGGGAGACCCGGCGGATGCCGGCACGACCGGCCGGCGGCAGCCCGAGGATGGTGCCCTGGCCCTGGTCCGCCGCGGACAGCAGCAGCGCCTCGACCCAGTGGTAGTCCTGGTCCAGCTCACCGTCGACGAAGTTAGCCATGATCCCCCCTTGCCGCACATTATGCGGTGGGGGTACCCGAGTTGGCGACGTGGTCAGTTCCCGGCTTGCCGCTTCCGCGACTGCCGGCGGCTCAGCCGGTGCCGGACAGGAAACGCAGCACCGGCCCGGACTGATCGGGCAGCAGGTGCCCGGCCTCGGGCAGCAGCGTGACGGTGGCGTGCGGCACCGCGTGCTCCAGCCGGGACCGGGTCTGGTGCGAGTCCAGCATCAGGTCCCGGCCGCCGGCGATGGCCAGCACCGGCATGGTCAGCTGGGCCAGCGTGTCGTCGTCGAACGTCGGGATCGGCTCCATCCGGGGCTTGAAGTGCTCGGCGGCGAGCAGGGCGAACTCGCCCAGCGCGGCCGCCCGCTCGTCGCCGTCGAACCTGGTGCCGCCGATGGCCAGCCGCAGCGTCCGGTGCCGGCCCCAGTCGCCGAAGTGGCGCAACAGGATCGCCTGCGCGAGCACCTCCACCTTGCGCCGCCCGATGCCGGCCGGGGCGAGCAGGGCCAGCCTGGTCACCCGCCCCGGTCGGCGGGTGGCGTAGTCCACGGCGAGCCAGCCGCCGAGCGAGACGCCCAGCATCGCCACCCGCGGCAGCCCCAGTCCGCCCAGCACGTCGTCCAGCCACCGGGGGTAGGCCTCGGAGCCCAGCCGGGGGCGGGCCGGCGCGGACAACCCCGGCTCGCCGATCATGTCCACGGCCAACACGCGCAGGTGCGGGGCCAGCGCGGCGATCTGGGGCAGCCACGCCGAGGCGTTGGACATGGAACCGTGCAGCGCGAGCACGGGCGGTGCCTCCACCGGGCCACTGGCCAGCACGAACGTGTCGCCCTCCCGGGTGGGCAGGCGCAGCCGCTCGTGCGGGACCGGCCACTCGTCCAGCAGCTGCCGGTATGCCCCCAGTACGACATCCACGCCGGCGGGGGACCGGTAGATGTCCGCGTAGCCCGCGCTCATGACTCCTCCGCCACGAGCGCGCCGACCAGCCGCAACAGCCCGACGGTGTCGGCCAGCCCGCCGAGTACCACAACCCGCATACTGGCCCGCTCCTCATCGTAGATCGTCTCGATACGCACCGGCCGGTCGCCGCGCTGACGGTTCGCGGTGGCGCCCATCAGCGTGTTCGCCACCCTGCCGGCGGCGGCCTGGTCGATCGCGTCCACGGCCACGACGCTGGACACCTCCACGTGGCGGCGCCGCCGGGCCGGCCGGGGGGTGCGGGTGGCCGGCCCGCCGGTGAGCTCCTCGAGGTCGGCGCGCGCGATCCGGTACTGCTTGCCGATCCGGACCGCGCGCAGCCGCCCGGTGCGGACGTAGTTCCGCACCGTGCGCACGTGCAGCCCGAGTCGCTCGGCGACTTGCTCCACCGAGTACATCTCGTCCGACATGGCTCCCCACTTGACCGGGTGACTCCGTAAAATACTGTATCGGACTGTATCAGCGGTCTTATAGGGATCGATAGGGAATAAACCCTCGCACGTGGGAGGTCAGCTGGCCACCTCAGCTGGCCGCTTGGCCACTCGTCGGCAGCGGGGCGCTCATCCGGTGTACCCCGGGTGGCCACAGCACGATCAGCGGCAGCCCGATCTCCCGCGCCGCGAGCACCACGTCCCCGGTGCTGCCCAGCCGGGTGGCCGGCCGGCCGTCCCACACCGCGATCAGGGTCTGCACGCTGGCCAGCATCGCCTCGCTGGCGGCCAGGTAGGCCTGCCGGCAGGAGCGGGGGCAGCCGGTCATCCGCACCGAGCTGGCCGCGTCGACGAGTCGGTCGAACCGGCGGGCGTTGTCCTCGGGGATCTTGCGCTCCCGGTAGTCGGGGGCGGGCAGGATGACCTCCAGCAGGCCACCCAGGTCCAGCACTGCCTCGGCGAAGATCTGGTCTGCGCCCGGCGCCAGGCAGCTCACCCCCACCAGTGCCGGACCTCGATGTGGGGCCAGCGCCCGGCGCACGGCGGACGCCACCACCGGGTGGCTGAGCGGGGTCAGGTCACTGTGCCCGGTCACGCCGACCCTGATCACCACGCGGCACCGTGACCGGAGACGCGGGGACAGTGACGCGCGGGGGCAGCGGGAGGCTCGCTCATCTCGGTCTTTCCGTCGGGGCGGTCGCTCGACACCCGCTGGCAGGTGAGCCCGCGTGTTCCCCCCGTGACCGCCGGACGTCGTTACCCACGCCGGCAACCGGCAAAACAGGCCGCTCCGGTCACCACCCCATCGGATCCGGTCACCACCCCATCGGAGCAGCCCGCCGCAAAGGTCCGGCCCGGGTGGCACCACCGCCGGGGTGAGCGGGCGCATCCTGTCAGGGGAACGTCAATGTGTTGTCAACGGCACCGGTGCCATGCTGGGGGTAGCTCCCCGCGTGCGAACCCGCCCGTCGCCACCGCGCGACATTCGGCTGTGTTGGGAAAGGAAGGTATGTCCGAGCAGGTGTTGGATTTCCAAACCTCGGTCTTCGACAAGGAGTACATCACCCTGGGGGATCGTCGGGAGGCGATCGTGCGGGGTGGTCGGCACCTGTTCGACCGGCTGCCCGCCGCGTTCGAGGGGGTAGGCCAGATCGGGGTGATCGGCTGGGGGCCGCAGGGGTCGGCGCAGGCGCGGAACCTGCGGGACTCGGTGGCCGGCGCGGTGCGGGTGACCGTGGGCCTGCGCGCGGACTCGGCGTCGTTCGCCGACGCCCGCGCGGCGGGGTTCTCCGAGGCGGACGGCACGCTGGGGGAGATGTTCGAGGTGATCGCCGGGTCCGACCTGGTGATCCTGCTGATCGCCGACGCGGCACAGGCCGAGCTGTACGAGCAGATCTTCGCCGCGCTGCGCCCGGGGTCCACGCTGGGCTTCTCGCACGGTTTCCTGCTGGGTTACCTGTCGAACCAGGGCATACCGTTCCCCGCCGGGGTGGACGTGATCGCGGTGTGCCCGAAGGGCATGGGCAAGTCCGTGCGCGCGCTCTACGAGCAGGGCCGCGAGGTCAACGGGGCGGGTATCAACGCCAGCTTCGCGGTGCAGCAGGACGTCACCGGCCGGGCTACCGAGCGGGCGCTGGGCTGGTCGGTCGCGCTGGGTGCGCCGTTCACCTTCCAGACGACGCTGCGCTCGGAGTACCTCTCCGACCTGTCCGGTGAGCGGGCGGTGCTACTGGGCGGGGTGCACGGCATCGTGGAGAGCCTGTACCGGCGCTACCGCGACCAGGGCATGACCGACGAGAACGCCTTCCGGCACTCGGTGGAGTCGGTGACCGGGCCGATCTCCCGGATCATCTCCAAGGACGGCCTGGACGGGGTGTACAAGCGGCTCAATGTCGACGGCCGGGAGGTGTTCGCCGAGGCCTATTCGGCGGCGTACCCGGTCGGGCTGGAGCTGACCCAGGAGATCTACGACGAGGTGCTGTCCGGCAACGAGATCCGCGGCGTGGTGCTGGCCGGGCGGCGGTTCGCCCGGTTCCCCATGGGCAAGATCGACCAGGCGGACATGTGGCAGGTCGGGCAGAAGGTTCGCGCCGACCGGGTGGAGGACGAGATCCCGCTCGACCCGTTCACCGCCGGGGTGTTCTGCGGGGTGATGATGGGCCAGGTGGACGCGTTGATCGAGCGCGGCCACCCGTACTCGGAGATCGCCAACGAGTCGGTCATCGAGGCGGTGGACTCGCTCAACCCCTACATGCACGCCCGCGGCGTGGCCTACATGGTGGACAACTGCTCCACCACCGCCCGCCTCGGCGCGCGCAAGTGGGCCCCCCGGTTCGACTACCTGCTCACCCAGCGCGCGTACCCGGCGATCGACAGCGAGATCGAGAAGCTGGACACCACCCCGTTCGACGGGTTCACCAACCACGTCATTCACCCGGTGCTGCGGGTCTGCGCCGAGCTGCGGCCCTCGGTGGACATCTTCGTCGAGTGAATCGAGTGACCGGTCGGGGCCGGCCCCGGGCGCGGAGGGGTCGGCCTCCCGGGCGACGCCGGCCCCGGACGTAGCGGGTCGGCGGCGGGTGACCGGGTGGCGCCGGACGGCCGCAACCGGCCGGCGCGCACCCCGTTGCCGATCACGAACACCTCGGCGAGCTCGTGGATGAACACCACCGTGGCCAGCCCGAGGACGCCCAATGCCGCGAGCGGGACCAGGGCCAGCACGATCGCGGCGGACAGCCCGATGTTCTGCAGCATGATCGCGCGGGCCCGCCGGGCGTGCCGCAGCGCCCGGGGCAGCTGGCCGAGGTCGGCGCCCAGCAGCGCCACGTCGGCGGTCTCGATCGCCACGTCGCTGCCCATCGCCCCCATGGCGATGCCGACGTCCGCGGTGGCCAGCGCCGGCGCGTCGTTCACCCCGTCGCCGACCATGGCCACCCCGCCGCGATGCTCGCCGCGCAGCCGTTGCACCAGGGTGGCCTTGTCGGTGGGGCGCAGCTCGGCGTGCACCTCACCGATGCCGGCCGCCCCGGCGAGCGCGGTGGCGGTGCGGGCGTTGTCGCCGGTGAGCATGGCGACGTGCAGCCCGGACCGGCGCAGCTGGGCCACCACGCCGGCCGCCTCCGGTCGGAGCTCGTCCCGGATACCGAGCAGCCCGAGCAGCGTCCCGGCGTGCTCCACCGCCGCGACCGTCATGGCGGCGTCCTGGAGCCGGGTGACCTCGGCGTCCAGTGCGCCGCCGTCCAGCCCACCGCCGTCCAGCGCACCGGTGGCGACCCAGCCGGGCCTGCCGAGCCGGGCGTGCTGGCCCTGCACCACGCCCTCCAGCCCGGCGCCGGGCACGGCGACCACATCGCGCGCGGGTACCGGGTCCGGGGCGGCGGCCAGGATCGCGGCGGCCAGCGGGTGTTCGCTGCGGGCCTCCAACGCGGCGGCCACCGCCAGCACCCGCGCGGCGCCAACCCCCGGGGCGGGCACGACCTCGCGCAGCGTGGCGGTGCCCTTGGTCAACGTCCCCGTCTTGTCCAGCGCGACGACCCGCACCGCGCCCAGTGCCTCCAGCGCCGCCCCGCCCTTGACCAGCACCCCCAGCCGGCTGGCCGCGCCGACCGCCGCGACCACGGTGACCGGCACCGAGATGGCCAGCGCGCAGGGGGCGGCGGCGACCAGCACGACGAGCGCCCGCTCCAGCCACAACGCCGGGTCCCCGAACAGCGCGCCCAGGCCGGCCACCAGCGCGGCGAGCACCATCACCGAGGGGACCAGCGGCCGGGCGACCCGGTCGGCCAGCCGCTGCCGGGAGCCCTTGCGCCGCTGCGCGTCCTCGACCACCCGCACCACCTTGGCCAGCGAGTTGTCGGCGACGGTGGCCGTGGCGCGCACGCTGAGCACGCCCCGCCCGTTGATCGAGCCGGCGAACACCGGCTGCCCGGGGCCGATCTCCATGGGGACCGACTCGCCGGTGATCGCCGAGGTGTCCAGGCTGGAGCGGCCGTCGACCACCAGCCCGTCGCTGGCCACCCGCTCGCCGGCCCGCACCAGCATCAGCTCGCCGACCCGCAGCCGGTCCGCCGGGACGGTCAGCTCGCCGCACCCGTCGAGCACGGTGACCCGCTCGGGCACCAGGGCCAGTAGGGCGCGCAGGCCACGCCGGGTGTGGGCCAGCGAGCGCTCCTCCAGTGCCTCGCTGAGCGAGAACAGGAACGCCAGCATGGCGCCCTCGGCGAACTGCCCCAGCAGCAGCGCGCCGACCAGGGCGATCGTCATCAGCGTGCCGACCCCGATCCGCCGGCGGTACAGCGCGCGCAGCGTGCCCGGGACGAACGTCGCGCCCCCGGCCACCGCGGCGAGCACCTCGAGCCCGGGGGCGAGCATCTCGAGCCCGGCGGCGGAGCGCCCCCAGCCCAGCCAGCCCGCCGCGAGCCCGGCGATCAGCAGTACCCCGGCCAGCGCCGCCAGCCGGAGCTCCCGGACCCGCCAGAGCGGCTCGACCTCGGCGCTGTCCTCAGCCGAGTCCTCGGCCGCGGAGTCAACCCCGGCGGCGCCGCAGCACGCGTCGCTCATGCCGAGCCAGCCTCCGGGGCGGGCGCGGCGGCGACCAGGCCCAGTACCTGGTGGCCGGCGGCGCTGAGCCGGTACATCACCAGTTTCCCGTCCCTGCGGGACTCCGCCAGGCCGGCCGAGCGCAGCTGCCGCAGGTGGTGGGACACCAGGCCCTGGGAGGACCCGACGATCCAGGCCAGGTCACAGACGCACAGCTCGTCCCCGACCAGCAGCGCGTGCGCGATCCGCAGCCGGGTCGGATCCCCCAGCGCGCGCAGCCGCTCCGCCCCGCGGGTCAGCAAACTCTGGTCGGGCAAGCCCACCCGCAGCGCCTCGGCGTGGTCGAAGTCGATGCACAGCAACTCGCACCGGTCGTCGGTCACCACATCAAACTAACGCACGTCGATATGTTTGGGCAAGCATGCGGGGACGGAGGGGCGGGGCGGCATGCCAAGCTGGCACCGGGACAACCCCGGTGACGAGGCCGGGACAACCCCGGTGACGAGGCCGGGACAACCCCGGTGACGAGGCCGGGATCACCACGATGACCAGGCCGGGGGACGACGATGAATGCTGGGCCGCCGCCGGAGTTGCGCGAGGCGCTCGCCGGACGGCCGTCGGTCGGGGAGTGGGACGCGATGTTCCCGTTCCTCACGGTGGACGCCGCCGGCTTCCCGCACGTGTGCCTGCTGTCCCGGTCCGAGCTGGCCGTCGACGACGAGCACGTGTACGCGGTGCTGGCCAGCCGCACCACGATCGGCAACGTCCGCCGCGACCGGCGGGCCACGCTCGTCGCGGTCGGCCCGGACGCGGCCGCCTACGCCAAGCTGACCGTCGCGGAGTTCGTGGCGGACGGCTCCTGGCTGGGCGTGGTGTGCGCCGTCGACTCCACCAAGCGGGACACCCTCGGCATCCCGCTGCAACCACCCCGCTACCTGCCCACGAGCGGGCTCGCGGCGGCCGAGGACTGGGACCGAGCCGCGCGCCTGCTGGCCCGGCTGGTCAGGCCGTCGCCACCTCCAACTCGGCCAGCGAGGTCTCCAGGTGGGTGAGCAGCCGCTGCAGGTGCGGCACGGTGCGGCGGCAGCCGGTCAGGCCCACGGCCAGGCTGCCCGCGTAGCTGCACACGGTGATGTTCAGCGCCTGTCCGTCGTACGGGATGGACACCGGGTAGGTGCCGTCCAGCCGCGCGCCGTTCCAGTACAGCGGCTGCTTCGGCCCCGGCACGTTGGAGATCAGCACGTTGAACGGGGGTCGGACCAGCGTGGTGATGCCGAGCAGGGTGGCCAGCCCGATCGGCACGAAGCCGAGCGCGCTCACCGCCGTGATCTGCGCCGGGCTCAGCCCTCGGTAGGCCTGCTTGCCCCGCTGGGTGGACCGCACGATCGTGGCCAGCCGCTTCGCCGGGTCGGGCTCGTCGGTGGCCAGCGTGGCGGAGAGCAGGCCGACCGCGTTGCCCTCCGACCCGCCCTCGGTCCGGATGGACACCGGCACCCCGGCGACCAGCGAGGCGTCCGGCAGCGCGTCCTGCTCGCACAGATAGCGGCGCAGCGCCCCCGAGCACATGGCCAGGGTGACGTCGTTCAGCGTGGCGCCGGCCCGTACGCCGACCGCCTTGAGCCGGCTCAGTTCCCAGTTCTCCGCGGCGTACCGGCGGGCACCGGTGATCGGCACGTTCAGCATCGACTTGGGGGCCTGGAAGGACGGCAGCTCCGACTCGTTGCGGAGCACCTCGGCGGCGACCCTGACCAGGCCGGGCGCGCCACCCGCCACGCTCCCGAGCGCGCCCCACACCGACCGTAGCGGGGCAATCGCCGCGCCCACCGCGGACCGGCCGGCCCGGGCCGGTGGCGCCTGCGGCCGCGGCCGGCGCCGGCGCACCCACTGCGGCGGCATGTCGGACTTGGCCGGGTCCTCCGACAGCGAGCTCTCGATCAGCCGGAACGCGCTGACACCGTCCATGAGCGCGTGGTGCACCTTGGTGTACGTGGCGAACCGGCCGTCCCCCAGGCCCTCGATCAGGTGGAACTCCCACAGCGGCCGGTGCCGGTCCAGCAGCGCGCCGTGCAGCCGCCCGACCAGCTCCAGCAGCTCGCGCACCCGGCCCGGCCGGGGCAGCGCGGAGAGCCGGACGTGGTACTCCAGGTCCAGGTCGTCGTCGGTGGTCCAGGCCCACTGGCCGAGGCTGCTCACCGGCCCGCGCGGCTTGCGGCGGAACAGTCCGCGCACGTCCTCCCAGCCGAGCAACTGCCGGTACAGCTCGCGGATGAAGTCCGGACCGGCGTCCTCCGGGGGGCGGTAGAGCTGGAGCAGGCCGAAGTGCATCGGGTGTTCCCGCGACTCGGCGAGCAGGAAGACGGAGTCGTTCACCGGCATCAACGCCATCGCGGTCCCTCCGAGGTTTGTCGCCCCCAGCCTTGCACCCCCCACCGCCGTGGCCAATCACACGTCCCCGCTCAGCGCGGCCCGGGCGGCGGTGTGGCCAGGGACGCGGAGAGCTCGTGGGCGACGGTCCGGGTGAGCAGGCCGGCCTCGGGTAGCCGATGCCCGAGCCGGCCCTTGGGCGCGGACACGTTGATCGCGGCGGTCAGCTGGCGACGGAAGTCGTACACCGGCGCGGAGACGCCGACGACGCCGTCCTCGAACTCCTCGTTGACCATGGCGAAGCCGCGGCGGCGGATCGCGGCGAGTTCCCGGTGCAGGTCGGCCTCGGTGCGGATGCTCAGCCGCGATCGGCTCGGGGCGGGCAGTTGGGCGTCGAGCAGCGCTCGCAGCGCCTCCGGGGGCCAGTCCTCGATCAGCACGCGGCCGGCCGAGGTGGTCAGGGCGGGGACGGTCAGGCCCTCCCAGCCCAGCCCTCGGAACGCGTGCGGCGGGCTGACCGAGGACACGGTGAGTACCTGGTCGCCGCGCAGCACGCACAGGTGCACCGTCTCGTGCAGGGCGCTCACCAGCCGGCGGAGGTACGGGGCAGCCCGGTGGGTGAGCCGAGCCTCCCAGGTGCGCGCGGCGAACGCGTACAGCCGCCAGCCGAGCCGGTAGAGCAGGGTGTCCTCGTCGCGCTCGACCAACCCCTCGGCCTGCAGCGCGCGCAGGGCCCGGGACACCTGGCTGCGGCTGCGGCCCAGTTGGTCGGCCAGCCGCGCGACGCCAAGCCCACCACTGGGTGGGCGGCCGCCGGCAGCCAGGGCGTCCAGCAACTCCATGTCCCGGCGCAGACCGGCGGACAGCCGCGCCGCCGCGGTCTCGGTGGGCTGGGTCATGTCATCCCCCAGGGTCGTTGCACTGACTGCAATACCAATTGCGTTGGTTGAACCCCATTTTCTACCCTCGCGGAGAGCGGCGTGGGGAGTCCGACATGCAGATCGGTGAGAGCTTCGTCGGTGACGGGGTCGACGCGGCCCATGTGAACACCGTGCTCGGGGATCGGGACGGACCCGCCGGCGTGGCCTGGGCCACCGCGCTCGCCACGCCGAGGCAGGGCCACGTGCCCTTCGTGGCGGTGCTCCGCCCGGGGCTGCCGACCCGGCCGCTCACCCTGTTCGTCAACAAGGCGACCGTGGCGGATGACGCCCATGCCACGCTGACCTGGGGCGCCGCTCAGGCCGGGGTGGCGGCCGGGGTGGCCGACGCGGTGCACGCCGGTACCGTGTCCGCCGAACTCGCCCAGGAATGGGTGCTGATCGCGGCGGTCTGGGTGAACCCGGCGGCGGCTGACGCCGAGGCGGTGTACGCCAACAACCGGGAGGCCACCGCCAGGGCGCTGGCCGCCGGCGCCGCCGGGCTGCCCACGACCGACGAGGTGCTCGCCGCCCGAAGCGCGCCGGAGAACCCGTTCTTCCGGCCGGGCGAGGGTGCCGCCCTCCGGCCGGGCGGCCGTACCGCGTGAAGATCACCGCGATCCGCCTGGACCGGATGCGGCTGCCGCTGGATCCGCCCTTCGCGGCCGCCTGGGACCCGGATCCCCGCCGCCACTTCGATGCCACCCTGGTCCGGGTGGAGACCGACGAGGGTCTCACCGGATTCGGCTCCGGTGACACCATGGACGGCTTCGAGGAGTTCGAACAGCTCTTCCTGGGCCGCGACCCGATGCGGATCCTCAACCACGTCAAGACGCTGGAGACGATCAACTTCCACGCCGGCCGGTACTGGCCGCTGGAGGCGGCGCTGTGGGACCTGATCGGCCAGGTGTGCGGGGTGCCGGTGGCGACCCTGTTCGGCGGCGGCGCCTCACGGGTGCCGGCCTACGCCTCGTTCGGGGAGCTGCGGCCGCCGCGCCAGCGGGCCGAGGACGCGGTGGCGGCCTGGGAGGCCGGGTTCCGGGCGATGAAGATCCGGGTGGCCCGGGACGCGCTGGACGAGGGGCTCGCGGTGATCACCGCCATCCGGCGGGTGCTCGGCGAGGACGTGTCGATCATGGTCGACCTGAACCAGTCGTGGCGTATGGCCGGGGACATCGCCCCGGCGCTCGACCTGGCCTCGGTGCGCCGCTTCGCCGCCGCGCTGCACGAGCTGGGCGTGCTGTGGCTGGAGGAACCGCTGCCGCAGCACGATCACTCCGGGGTGCGCATGCTGCGCGAGCGGGTCGGCGTGCGGATCGCCGGCGGGGAGATGGTGCGGACCTTCGCCGAGCTGGTGGCCATGGTGGAGGCCGACGTGCTGGACGTCTACCAGCCGGACGTGGTGCTCGCGGTGGGCATGCTGCGCGCCCGCACGCTGGCCGAGCTGGCGCAGCTGAGGCACCGCTGGTTCACCCCGCACACCTGGACCAACGGTCTCGGCCTGCTGGCCAACCTGCATGTGGTGGCCGGCGTCGGCGGCGGCCCGTACCTGGAGTTCCCGTACGACCCGCCGGGTTGGACGCCAGGGCGCCGCGACTTCTTCCTGGCCCAACCGGTCGGTATCGACCCGGACGGCTGGCTCACCGTGCCGGACTCGCCGGGGCTCGGCGCGCGGATCGACGAGGAGGCGGTGCTCCGTTGGACGAGGTGAGCCGGTGGACGAGGTGAGGACGAGGTGAGCCGGTGGACGAGGTGAGCCGGATCGGGTTCATCGGGCTGGGACACATGGGCGCCCCGATGGCGGCCAACCTGCGCCGCGCCGGCTTCGAGCTGGTGGTGCACGACGCGCACCGGGTCGCCGCCGCCGACGTCGAGGCGGCCGGGGCCGGCTGGGCGGACACCCCCGGTGAGGTGGGCGCTCGCGCCGACCTGGTGATCACCATGTTGCCCACGCCGGCCGTGGTGGAGTCGGTACTGCTCGGGCCGCACGGGCTGCTGGACGGGCTGCGCCCCGGCGCGATCTGGATGGACATGTCGACCAGCACTCCGGCGGTGGCCGAGCGGGTGCGCGCGCTGGGCGAGCCGCGCGGCATCGCGGTGCTGGACGCCCCGGTCGCCGGAATGGCCGCCGGAGCCGAGGCGGGCACCCTGCAGGTCTACGTCGGGGGAGACCCGGAGCCCTACCGGCGGGCGCTGCCGGTACTCCGCGCGATGGGTGACCCGGACCGCATCCTGCACGTCGGCCCGCACGGCTCGGGTTACGTGGTCAAGCTGATGGTCAACCTGCTCTGGTTCGCGCAGCTGGTGGCCACCGCGGAGGTGCTCGCCGTCGGGGTGCGGGCCGGCGTCGAGCTGGGCACGCTGCGCGACTCGCTGCTGGCCAGCCCGGCCCGGGGGAACCTGCTCGAGCACGACCTGCTCCCGCTGCTGGCCGCCGGGGACTACGACGAGTCCTTCGCCATGGCCTTGGCCTGCAAGGATCTCGGGCTGGCCGTCGATGTGGCGCGGGCGGCCGGGGTGCCGGTGGAGCTGGCCGCGCTGGTCGAGCAGATCTACCGCCGGGGCCGGGCGCAGTACGGGGACCGGGCCGGTGAGATGGTCCCGGTCAAGCTCTACGAGGACCTGGCCGGGGTCCAGTTGCGGCTGGCCCCCCGGTGACCGGCCGGACGGGAGGGTCCCCCCGGTGACCGGCCGGACGGGAGGGTCCCCCCGGTGACGGACCTGACGGGAGGAGCCAGGATGCTCGCCGGGCTGTCGTTCAGCCTCGCCCCACCGGGCCGGATCGAGTTCGGCGCGGGCGCGGTGCACCGGCTGCCGGCGGCACTGCGAGTCCTCGGCCAGCACCGGGCATTCCTGGTCACCGACCCAGGCGTGGCGGCGGCCGGTATCGCGGACCGGGTGTCGACGATCCTCGCCGACGGCGGCATCGAGGCGGCGGTCTTCGCCGAGGTGGAACCGAACCCGTCGGTCGGCTCCCTGGCAGCGGCGGCCGAGCGATCCCGCGACTTCGGCCCGGCGGCTGTGGTCCCGGTCGGCGGCGGCTCGAGCCTGGACGCGGCGAAGGGCAT
>Ga0137415_10000521_pt1 | contig 36853 bp, 34 predicted proteins | sample CZODoug3_1_1_16f_FD_183082 | JGI IMG/M metagenome (GOLD analysis project Ga0137415, IMG submission 183082) | Vadose zone soil fungal communities from Angelo Coast Range Reserve, California, USA - CZODoug3_1_1_16fungal (Hybrid Assembly) | ecosystem: Environmental > Terrestrial > Soil > Vadose...
GCTTCCACGCTCAGCGATCCCCAGGACCGGCTCGACGCGCACGGAACCACCAGCGATCTGCTGTTGGTGTACGCGCCCGGCAGTTCACCGGATCGCTGGCCGGACGGGATGGCAAAATTCGTCCCTGCGGGATCGGACATCGTCTTCCAGGTCCACTACATCACCAATGGCCAAGCCGGACAAGACGAAACCAGCATCGGCCTGGTATTCGCGAAGGCACAGCCCACCCAGCGTGTCATTACTCTACAACTCAACGATCACGCGTTTATCATTCCGCCGGGCGCGGATAACTTTCGTGTGGAAACGCAAGGCACCCTGCCCCATGAGGCGACGTTGCTTAGCCTGTTTCCGCACATGCATCTTCGTGGCAAGAGGTTCGAGTACGACATCGTGTGTCCCGATGGATCGATCGAGCCGCTGTTGCGTGTGAATTATCACTTTCATTGGCAGCTAGGCTATCGGCTAGCAGAGCCAAGGCTGCTGAAGGCGGGAACGAAGTTAAGGGCAGTCGCCTGGTATGACAACTCGCGCAATAATCCCCATAACCCCAACCCGGACGCAACCGTCACCTGGGGCGATCAGACCTACCAGGAGATGATGGTCGGATTCTTTGACGTGGCGGTGCCGGCGAAAATGGACAAAGAGCAGTTTTTTGTTCGCGACCAGGGTGCACACTAGATCCGGATGGACCAATCTTGAAACAAGCTACAGCGGAGCCTGAGGAATTGAGCTAAAATCCCGGACGGCTTGGGAGGCGGCAGGATGCTCAGCTACTCGCGGGGGGCGGATGAGCCGCTGTGGGAGAAAACGATCGGGCAGGTGCTCGATCAGACTGTCGAACGCTGGGGCGATTGCCTGGCCCTGGTTTCCCGTCATCAATCGAAACGGTATAGCTGGCGCGAATTGCGCGAACTGGCAGATCGCGTCGCGCACGGGTTGTGGTCGCTCGGGCTCAGGCCGGGCGACCGCGTCGGCCTATGGTCCACCAACTGCGTCGAGTGGGTGATGCTGCATCTGGGTTGCGCGCGAGCGGGCGTCATCCTGGTCAATGTCAATCCCGCTTACCGCACGCACGAACTGGCATTCACTCTCCGCAAGTCGCGTATGAAGGCGCTCTTCCTGTGGGAGAGTGACAGCCGCGCCGAGTACGCACAGATTCTTGCAGAAGCCCGCCACGGCCAGACGCTGCCCCTCGAACACGTGGTTGTTTTTGGGACGCCGGCGTGGGAGGTGTTTCTGCAAGCCAAATGCGAGCTCCCCGTCGCGATTCAGCCCGAAGACGTCGCCAACATTCAATACACTTCGGGAACCACCGGCAGGCCAAAGGGCGTGATGCTGACGCACCGCAATCAGGTCAATAACGGCAGGATGCTGGCACAAGGCATGCGTTACACGGAGCGCGATCGCATCTGCGTTCCGCTGCCGATGTACCACTGCTTCGGCTGCGTGATCGGGACGATGTCGGCGCTGGCGAGCGGGGCGGCGATTATCCTTCCGAACCGGTGCTTTGATGCACGCGCTACGCTCGAGGCGGTGGAAGCGGAGCATGTGACATCGCTCTATGGCGTGCCCGCCATGTTCATCGCCGAGCTGAGTCTTCCGGAGTTCAAGAACTTCAACCTGACCAGCCTGCGCACGGGGATGATGGCTGGGGCGCCGTGTCCGGTGGAGGTGATGAAGCGCGTCATGACCGAAATGCATTGCAACGAGTTGACCATCGGTTATGGTCAAACGGAGAGCACGCCGGTGGTCACGATGTCGACCCCGGACGATCCGGTCGAGATGCGGGTCTCGACAGTTGGCAAGGCGCTGCCCTGCACCGAGATGAAGATCGTGTCGCCACTGGATAACAGCACGACGACAGCCGGCGAGCAAGGCGAGGTATGCGCACGCGGATACATGGTGATGAAGGGATACGACGACGAGCCTGAGGCGACGGCGCGGGCAGTTGATCGCGAGGGCTGGCTGCATACAGGAGACCTCGGCGTAATGCGCGAGGACGGATACATTCACCTGACTGGCCGCGCGACGGACATGATCATCCGGGGCGGCGAGAATGTTTATCCGCGGGAGGTGGAAGAGTTTTTGTACACGCATCCGAAAATAGCCGAGGCGCAAGTGGTCGGGATTCCGGATGAACGGCTGGGTGAAGCGGTGCTGGCGTGGATACGGCTGAAAACAGGCGAGAGTGCTACGGAGGACGAGCTCCGCAAGTTCTGTGAGGGCCAGATTGCATACTTCAAGATTCCTCAGCATATCCGGTTTGTGGATGGGTTCCCAATGACCGTGACCGGCAAGATCCAGAAGTTCAAGATCCGGGAGATTGAAACAAAAGAGCGCGGGCTTGAGCGATTGGCGAACCGGGAGACGGCGTGAGCACGGGGTGTGGACCGCTGTGGCCAGGTTGCACATCCAGAACCGGTCAGCTGCTCGGAGCTTCGTCAGGTAGACCGGCCGCTTTGGTGAAAGCTATGTCGAGAATTCTTTCTTCACCAGGGTGAGCACCAGATCGGCGGCATCCTGCACGGTGCCGCAGCCTTCCGCCAGGGCATCGAAGAATTCAAAAGACGTCAGCGCACCGAGCATGGCCATCCTTCGGATTCGGTCCCCTGCCTCGCTCGGGTCGTTCCATCTGCCCAGACGGTCGACGACCCTAGCCGCCGCGGTTTGCCGGCGCCGGTTTCTTGCTTCGACCGCCGCGCCGAACTCGGGATCGATGGCAGCGATTCCGTGGATCCTGCGGATGAAAAGCCTATCCCTGCCCCAGAAGTCGGTGAAGACCCTCACGAAGCTTTCCAGCATGGAGGCGGCATCGGTCTGCTGCATCACCTCACGCATCCGGTCCATGCCTCCATCCAAAGCGAGTTGATCGAAGAGGGCTTCGAGAAGGCCCGCTTTGGTGCCGAAGAGGTTGTGAATTGTCTGCCGTGTGACGCCACTCTCACGGGCAAGCGCGTCCAAGGTGAGGCTGAGAAAACCGCTGGACTCAAGTTGCGCCCGGGCGGCGGCCAGGATCTTTGTTCGCTTGCGATCGGACAGTTCCAACCGTGTGCCGAGAGAGTAAGGCCGCTTGCAGGGAGCTGTTTGCTTGGGCGCCACGGCTCCGATAGTAGCTGAAGAACATTAACTTTACACCATGTAAAGTTAAATGTTAGGATGTCTGTGTGCGAGGAGGGGAGGAGAGCGAATGCGGACCGACGCGCAGCCACGAGAAGTTGCAGCTTCGCTAGAGAGATATATTCCCTCAGGCTGGTCGCGGATTGGTTTCTGGGCGTGCATCGTCATTTCCGTCGCGGTGGTGGTACGGCGAGTTTATGCGCTGGCTTATCCGCCACAAACCGCCCCACCGCAACTGGCCGCGCTCGACGCGGTCTTTGCCTCACACGCGACGCTCACGCTGGCCCATATTCTCCCCGCATTGGTGTTTGTCGTGATGTCGCCCTTTGTCGTTTTCCGCAGCTCTGCCCAAACGGTTTGGCCGGAGCGCCTGCTGCTCCCGCTCGGCGGCGCGATCGGATTAACCGCCTACGCGATGAGCATCTTTTCCATCGGCGGATGGGTGGAGCGCTCAGCCGTTCTGCTTTTTAACACCCTCTTTCTGTTCTCGCTGTTTCGCGCCTACAGGCACAAGCGTCGCGGCGAAGAGCTGCTGAAGCGACGATGGATGATACGAGCAATCGTGATTCTTCTCGGCATCGCCACCACCCGCCCAGTAATGGGCGTCTTTTTTGCCACCAGCCGCCTGACACATCTTGAGCCAAAACAATTCTTTGGCGTGGCGTTCTGGATTGGCTTCTCCATTAATACGTTGATCGTCGAGCTTTGGCTGCGTTCGAGAGAGTATCCATCCCCAGCCGAAAAGAAGACTCTGCATCCGGGCAAGTGATCGAGACTGAGTATGAGCCAGATGAATGGCATGAATATTGCATCGAGCCAGATCTCAAACCAAGCAATGCGCGACGCCGGCCCCCCTCTCGCGCTCCTGGCCATACTGTACGCGGTACTGTTCAATGCCGGGTTGTACCCGGTTACCGCGATGGCTAGCAAGTCATACTGGCCCGGGCCGTGGGAGTCAGCTGACGTGATCGTGCCTTACTTCCAAACCCACGCGGGGCCGGTTCTGACCTGTTTCTGCAGTTTGGCGCGACCATCTGCCTCGGATTGTTCTGTGCGGCAGTGGTGAGCCGGCTGCAGTTCTTGGGCGTACGGTCGGCGGGTCCATGGATTGCACTTTTCGGAGGCTTTTTGACGGTCTTCAACGGAGTGGGGGCGAGCCTGGCGGTGTGGACGATGATTCATCCCAGCGTGGTGCAGACTCCGTCTGTTCTATTGGCGCTCTACTATTTTTCCTATGCTTTGGGCGGTCCGGGATTCTCCGTTCCGATGGGCTGTTTATGGCGGGAGTATCGGTCCCCTGCGCGTTTTTGAGACTGCTGCCCAAGTGGGTCATCGTGCTCGGGATGATTTTGGCTGTGACGGGTGAACTGAGCTGGTTTCACCTCGTGAGCCCGAAGACTCTGTTTCTCATTCCCTTGGTGCGATTTCCGGGATTTATCTGGCTGATCGCGGTCGGGTTCGCACTGCCAAAAACTCGCTCGGCCTCAGTCGACGTCTCTGCTATGTGACCCGCGCCGCAACAATTCGGACAACGAAAGAATTTCCGGCAACCCGAACCCTAGAGGACGCGAGTCGCCCAAAATGCTTCACGGGTGAGCGAAACACCGGAGCGCCGCGGTCGCGTCCCTCGCCGTTGTGCTAGGCTCACATTTTATGGCCGAAACAGCCATCCACCAGAAATCTTTTCTTAGCAGCAGGGTTGCACACTTCACGGAATCGGTGATCCGCGAAATGACGCGCCAGGCAATGCTGCATGGCGCCGTCAACCTGTCGCAGGGTTTCCCCGACTTTCCCGCTCCGGCCGAGGTCAAGCTTGCCGCGCAGGAGGCGATTGCAGCCGACGTCAATCAATACGCCATCACCTGGGGGGCCAAGAATCTTCGCAATGCGATTGCCCGGCAGATGCAGCTGTGGCAGGGCATCCAGGTGGATCCGGAGCGCGAAATTACGGTTTGCTGTGGCTCGACCGAGACCATGATTTCGGCTCTGCTGGCCGTGTGCAATGCCGGCGACGAGGTGGTGATCTTCGAGCCGTTCTATGAGAACTATGGACCGGACGCGATCCTGTCGGGAGCCAAGCCGCGGTTTGTCAAGTTGCGTCCATCAGCCACCCCGGACGGCGAATGGACTTTCGATGAGCGCGAACTGCGGGCGCAGTTTCACCCTCACACCAAGGCGATCATCGTGAATACACCGAATAATCCCACGGGCAAGGTGTTCACTCGCGGCGAACTGGAACTGATTCGCGATCTGTGCGTGGAATTCAACGTCCTCGCCATCACCGATGAAATTTACGAGCACATTCTTTATGACGGCACGCACCATATTTCGATGGCGGCTCTTGACGGAATGCGCGAGCGGACGATCACGATCAATGGCTTGTCGAAGACTTACAGCGTGACAGGATGGCGCGTAGGATGGGCGGTCGCGCCGCCTGCGATTACGGATGCGATCCGCAAAGTGCATGATTTTCTGACCGTGGGCGCGCCGGCACCTTTACAGCAGGCCGGAGCGGCAGCGCTGGCCTTGCCGGCGAGCTACTATCAGGGATTAGCGGAGGGGTATCGTAGGCGGCGCGACCGCCTGATTCCTGTGTTGGACGAGGTTGGTTTTCGCTGCTTTCGGCCGCGCGGAGCGTATTACGTGATGACCGACATCACCGCCTTCGGGTTTGAAAGCGATTTGGAGTTTACGAAATATCTGGTGAAAGAAGTTGGAGTGGCGGCCGTACCGGGTTCAAGTTTCTATCGTAATGCCCGGGACGGAGCGCGGCAGGTGCGGTTTGCCTTCTGCAAGCGCGATGAGACGCTGGACGCGGCGGCCGAGCGGTTGCGGAAATTGCAGATACGGAAATAGTTTCTGCGGTATACTGCGCTAAAGTTCCCAACTTTCTTGAGGAAGTGGTGGCTCCATGTCGGTGAGAATGGCTGAAGGGGCATCTGCCCAGGTTCCGCCTGACGATTTTCAGGCACTCGAAGAGAAGGTCTATCGCACCATTGAGTTGTACAAGTCGGGGCGAGAAGCCCGGGCGGCTGCGGAGCGCGACACACAGCGTTTGCGCCAGCAGTTGGAAGAACGCGAAGAAGAACTCGAGAGTTTGCGTCGTGAGATGATGCGGCTGCGCAAGGAACGCGAGGAGATCCGCGGCCGGGTCGAGAAGATGCTGGCGCAAATCGAGTCTATTGCTGAGGAGCAGGCGGTCAGTTGATCCCGCTCCTGAGGAGAAACACGTATGGCATCGCCCACAAAGCATCCTGCCGTGAAGGATCCCAGCAATAACGCTGTCCGGGTGGAGATTTTCGACCAGGCCTACAATCTCCGCGGCTCCGATGCGGAGTACATTCTTAAACTGGCTGAGTATGTAGACGGCAAAATGCGAGCGGTTGCGGAACAGACCCATACCGTCGATACCGCACGCCTGGCCGTACTGGCGGCGCTGAATATCGCCGACGAGTACCACTTACTGAAGCGCAATCAGGATGTGGGATCAGTCGACTATCTGCGACGAGCCCAACATCTTTCGAGCGCACTGGATGAGGTGCTGGGAGATAAGCGGCGCGCGGGATAGCGCCATCAAGCTGAGTTTTTACCTTCTGCTGTTCCTCGCGGCCGGGGTTGCCTACGCCCAAGAGCCGACCTTCCAAAGTCAATCCAGCGTTGTAATTGTGCCCGCTCTAGTGCGGGACGTGACCGGACATGCGATTTATGGATTGCAGGCCGCGGATTTCGTCATTGAGGACGATGGTGTCGAGCAGGCTGTGCAACTGGATGAACCGGCCAAAGCTGAGCCGCTTTCTCTGCTGGTGGCGATCCAGACAGGACGGCGGGCGTGGCGTGAATTCGGCAGGGTGCAGGGATTGAATTCCATGCTGGCCCCGATTCTCGACCAACCCCGGAGTCACATCGCAGTCCTCGCGTTCGATAGCCAGCTGAACCTGGCGCAGGACTTCACAGACGATTCGGCGAAGATCGCCAATAGCCTGCACAACCTAGAACCAGGCGACCAGGGAGCGGCAATACTTGACGCCGTGCAATACGCGGTGAAATTGCTGAATAAGACGCCAAAAGGAACACAAAAAGTACTACTTCTGATCAGCGAAACCCGCGACCACGGCAGCCACTGGGGGAAAATTGACGATATCGTGACTTCGATCGGCAACAGCAACGCCACCGTGTACACGCTGGTGTTCTCCCCTACTCTCTCCAACATCTTGGACACTGGGCGGGGCAATAATCAGGATGAGATGAACTCCAGCGTCGATCTGATCGCGCTGTTCGCGCAAGCGAGAGCGGCGATGAAAAGCAACACGCCGAAGGCGATTGCTGCCCAGACCGGAGGCGAATATGAGCTGTTCGAGTCCCGCAAGCGATTCGAAACTTGCATGATCGATTTCACCAACCACCTGCACAACCGTTACGTGCTGAGCTTCGAACCGAAAAATCCCAAACCGGGATTGCACCAGATTCGCGTACGGCTCAGGGAAGCAGGCACCGCGACCGTACTGGCCAGGAGCGGCTACTGGGTGGCCGCTCCCACTCAATAGTAAAATCCCGTCCCCAAGCCCCTTACGAAAGTTGCTGGCAAGCGGAGTGCCAACTTTTTGCGTCATCCCTCTTGCCAACGCAGGGAGGTTTCCCCTAGCATCCAAACTGAAAGTCGGCCTGCAAGGTTGGTGATGGTGGTAACCGATTTTTGAACCAACACCGAATGAACGGGGGCTTGTCTCGACATTGATCCGGTGTGCAGTGCTCCGTCATGCGGAGATGCCTAAAGGATCTCGGCGGGTTCCCAACGTCTACCGACGGGTTCATTCTCGGCCTGCCACACGGCCTAGTGGGTCGGCTTGCTTTTTCTGTACACGGGCGGACGCCCGCTCCCACCTCTGCTTGGAAGTAAATAGCTCTTACCTGCTAGACTTGAGCTGCAGCTAAATCTGTTTCGATCGCATCTAAATTCCTAGTGTTTCCGCAACTCTTTCATATCGGACGGTTTTTCCTTCCCACTTATGGAGTGCTGGTTTCCACCGGGGTTCTGCTCGGTTTGTGGATTAGCGTCCGCAACTCCAGCAAACAGGGCATCAATCCGGATGACGCGTGGAATCTGGGAGTGATGGTGGTCCTGTGCGGCATCATTGGCGCCAAGATTTTATACATAGTCAACGACTGGGGCTACTACTCGGCCCACCCTGGCGAGATTTTGAGTTTCAATACTCTTCAGGCCGGTGGGGTTTTCTCCGGAGGGCTGATCGGCGCGGCCGTGGCCGCGGTCTGGTATATCCGCCGGCACCGTATGCCGGCGCTGGCGACATGGGACGGGTTTGCGCCCGGGCTTGCGATAGGGCACGCCATCGGCCGGGTGGGATGCTTTGCGGCGGGCTGTTGCTATGGCAAGCCTACGCAGCACTTCTGGGGCGTGACGTTCACCGACCCCATTGCCAATCTGAATTCCTACACTCCGCTGGGAGTGCCGCTCGAACCCACGCAGTTGTTCGAAGCGGCGGTCGAACTGGCGAATTTCTTTATTCTGATGTGGCTGTTCAAACGCAAGAAATTCGACGGACAAGTGCTGGCGGCGTTTCTCATCCTCTATGGCGTAGCTCGCTACTTTCTGGAGTTCATTCGCGACGATCCGGGGCGCGGTTCGGTTTTCGGCGGAATCATGACTGGCACGCAGTTGATCTCCATTGGTCTGGTGATTACGGGCGGCTTCATCTGGTGGCTGAAGTCGTCTCCCAGGGCGGTTCCGGCGCACGCGCCGCGCTAGGCTTGCCAGTAGTAGGAACAGTCGCCCCTCTGGGGCGATCCGGGCGGGGCCGCCCGCGCTTACCTTGGGTTGCGGTATGCTGATCCCTCCCGCATGCCTCAGCTAATTCCACTCCTGATTTCCGCGACCGCGGAGGATGCCGGCAAACGGCTGGACCAGTTTCTGGTGGGGCACCTTCCCGAAACCAGCCGTGCCCGGGTGCAGCAACTCATTTCTCAAAGCCTGGTGCAGGTGGATGACTCGGCTGCCAAAGCATCTCTGCGTCTTCGCGGGGGCGAACGCATTGCCGTCTTGGCGACGGCACAGCCAGCGCCGTTGCGGGCGACAGCGGAAGACATTCCGCTCGACATCGTCTATGAAGACGCCGACCTGGCGGTGGTAAACAAGCCCGCGGGCATGATGGTGCATGCGGGAGCGGGGGCGAGCGACGACCGACGCAATCGCGGAACGCTAGTGAACGCTCTGCTGCATCACTTCGGCCAGCTATCGTCGGTCGGGGGCGAGCTGCGTCCGGGAATCGTGCATCGGCTGGACAAGGCCACCAGCGGCTTGATCGTAGTGGCCAAGAGCGACGAATCGCATCGCCGGCTGGCCGCCCAGTTTGCAGAGCGGCAAATCCAGAAAAAATATCTCGCGCTAGTGCACGGCTGGTTGAAGCGCGATCACGGAACTATTAGCAGCAGCATCAGCCGCGACCGGGTGCGGCGCACCCGCATGACCACGCGGCGGCCGGGGGGACGGGAAGCGATCAGCCATTACACGGTGCAGCGAAAGCTGGATTCGCCTTACGGAAAATTCAGCCGGCTGGAGGTGCAGATCGACACCGGACGGACGCACCAGATTCGAGTACATCTGGCATCGCTAGGACATCCGGTCGTGGGGGATGTGTTGTATGGGGCTCGCCGCGAGCTCATCAGCAAGGACGCAACCCGCCTGACCCTCCCCAGGAATTTTCTGCATGCGGCGGCTTTGCAATTTCAGCATCCGCGGAGTGGGGAGCGGTTATCTTTCTCGGCTCCGTTACCGACGGAACTAGGCGATTTCCTGCGCGACCTCGGTGGGTGAAAAGAGGGGAGTCCCTGGGGAAAAGTGGTGCCGCCGTCCCGGCGGCTGTCGTGGGGGCGTCCCGCCCCGCATCGCCGAGAACAAAATGCTCTCGGGACAGCCGGCGAGACGCCGGCGCTACAGATTCTTTGCTGGCCTATGTGCCCCAAAGGGCCGCTTCTTCGGTGCCGCCGTCAAGGATCTTGAGTGCTTTCCGCAGGTTGTATAATTGAGAGCGCATGAAGTTTCGCGGCGTCATCTTGGTCCTGGGCAGCGTTTTGTTGGTGGCGGTGGTGTGTGCCCAGAACTCAGGTCCAGAGGATCTGCCGTCCGCGCCTTCGGCGGTTCAGCAGCAGCTGAGCAACCCAAAACCGCCTCCGCCTGCGAACCCTGCGCCCGCACAGGCACCCGCACCGACCCAGCCACGGACAGCAGCCCCGTCCGATGCCGCAGCCGCCAAGAGCGAACCGTCTTCGCCGGGTACAGCCACCGGGACCAAGCCCTGCGCGGCTTCGAACTCGACCTCATCGTCATCACAATCCCAATCCCAATCGCGGTCGGATGAGGATGCTGCCACCACCACGATTACCAAGACGGTAAACGAAGTCAACGTCGTGTTCACCGTCACCGACAGGCATGGCCGCTACGTGAAGGATCTGGCCAAGGGCGACTTCTCAGTGCTCGACGACAGCAAACCGGCGGACCAAATCCGCAGTTTTCACAACGAGACCGACCTGCCGCTTCAGGTCGGGCTGCTGGTGGATGCCAGCAACTCGGTGCGCGACCGTTTCAAGTTCGAGCAGGAAGCCGCCATTGAATTTCTCAACCAGACGGTGCGACCGCGATACGACAGGGCTTTCGTAGTGGGGTTCGATGTGACTCCGGAAGTCACGCAGGATTTTACCGACAACACGGAAGCGCTTTCGCGCGGGGTTCGCTCGCTCCGGCCCGGCGGCGGCACGGCCATGTACGATGCCCTGTATTTTGCCTGTCGCGACAAGCTGCTGAAAGCACCGCAGAGCGGGCCCGTGCGCAGGGCGATTATCCTGCTCACCGACGGGGACGACAATATGAGCCACGTCACTCGCGAGGAAGCGATAGACATGGCGCAACGCGCGGACGTGATCGTTTACACCATCAGCACCAATATCACCGGCGCCCGGCATGCCGGGGACAAAGTCCTGGAGCGCATTGCAGACGCCACCGGGGGTCACGCTTTCTTTCCATTTCAGCTCAATGATGTAGCCGACGCCTTCGTAGCCATCCAGGATGAGCTGCGCAGTCAATATGCGCTGTCTTACAAGCCCGCCGATCTCCGCACCGACGGCCGCTACCACACCATCGAAATCCTGGCGCAAAACCACAAAGGCCTGCGCGTGCGCAGCCGGCGGGGTTATTATGCCCCGGCGCAGTAGGCCGCTTCCATGATGGCGGGATATTCCGGCACTCCGCTTCCGCAGAAACTCGGCATCAAGCCGCAATTCAAGGTTGCGTTTTTCGAATTACCCGGCGATATAAAGACGGTGTTGAAAAAAGATCTCTCCAGTTGCCAGTTCGTGAAAGACGGACAAGAGCAGATCGACTTCGCCATGATCTTCATCAAGAGTCAGGCGGAAATGAAGCAGCAGTTCCCCAGCTTTGCCCGCCGATTGGCGCCTAACGGAATACTCTGGGTGGGCTGGCCCAAGAAAACTTCCGGCGTGGCTACGGACCTGAATGAAAACGATGTGAGAACGATCGGGCTGGTGGCGGGGCTAGTGGATGTGAAAGTGTGCGCCGTAAACGAAGTGTGGTCGGGCTTGAAGTTCGTGATCCGCGTGAAAGACCGGCCCAGAGCGTCCCGGCCGCTCCGGTAGGTTCTCTTTGACGGCCTGCGGAAAAATGAGCCGCGAGATGAAACAGCGAACCGCAACGGCTAAAAAGCCGGCTGTTTTCGCGACTTACGGCCCAACTGCAAGTCGTGCCCTTCCCGAAACCTCATTCGGATCGACGGATTACTCGGCGCTGAAGCGCCACTCTTCCACCGCGCACTCACGGTTACTTCAATCCTTCGACCAGGTAAAGATCGCAGAGAGTTCGGACATAGCCGTACACGTATGCCTTGGCGTCTGCAGTCATCATGATGCCGCTAATGGTGTCGATTCCAGCCGCATCCGCCGGATCGAGGTCCTTCCAGGGTCTTCTCTGTCCGCTAGCCACATCGATCTGGACCACTCGCGCCGGAATCTCGCCGTAGCGAAAGACAAACAAACTGCGTCCATCTGCCGACCAGGCAGTGGGCACCTCGTCGCTTTGCACGCCGGGGACCAGTCGCGGCTCGCCGCCGTTGATCGGATATGTGTAGATGTGGCGGTCCGGGCCAACGTCGGCGACCAAATCGCCGCTGGCGGTGAGAACAAACGTCGTGCTCACGCCTTCGGGGCTGATGGCGTGGGGCTTGCTTTCTTCCGCCGATTGCACATAGAGCTTCATTCCATGCCCCGGCTCGTTTCCCACAAACACGAAGCGCTTCCCATCCGAAAGCCACCGGACCCGGAGGTGATTAATTGAGTCCTGGGTCAGCGGCTTTGTCTCCCCTACTCCAGTGGGCAGGAGGACCAAGGGTGCCGGCGTGCTGTTGGGGTGTGCCGCAGCCCATTTTTCGTCTGGTGATAAGGCAACGCCCGTGCCCTCCCCCAGCCCAACTGCCGGAGACCCATCGGGCTTGTGAAGGTAAACGGCATATTTGGGCCCGCCACCTTCTCCCGCCTCGGAAAAAAGCACGGCCTTGCCGTCAGCAGACAAGTCGTTCGGTACAGACCAATCGAGCCAGGACAAGTCGCGCTCTTTTGTCTCGCCCGGAGCCAGTCCGACTATGCCGGCGCGGTCAATGCCACGAGTCAGCAAAACATTGCCCTCTTTGCCCACATCCAGCAAGGTCAATTCTCCGGGTACACGCGCCAGGATTCTAACCTTTGCGGAAAGATTGACGGCGTAAAGAGAACGGTCCCCTCCGGTCCTGGTGGCGGTAAACCAGATCTCGTCGCCTCCCGGGGACCAGGCCAAGCCCTGAATGCTGTCCCAACCCTCGGAAAGAGTTGTCTTCTTTCCCACCGAATCGACGATAGCAATGGAGCCGCCATCGTCACGATGCTGAGGATGGTCTAGAAACGCGACTAAGTCACCCTTGGGTGCAATGCGAAGCTGACCGATCCACCCATCCGCCCAGATTGGTCCCCGGATGGATCCACCCTAGCTATCGCACACGACGTCGCCGGGCGAAAACGGCTTGAATTCCCGCCGGGCAAAGTGTTGTCCGAGCAACTCTTGAATCTGGCCATGACTTCCCGCGGCGCGCCACCACCCAGGGGTACGCGGGCGAGGGTGCCCGAATAAATAAAGCCCTCAATTGGCCGCGCCTTCAACGCCAGTGCCATCTCTCCGGTTGAGGAAATGGCAAGAACGTCAGCTCCGGGTGGGTCCAGTTCTCGTGACTGAGGGCTTTCCGGGCGGGTACTAAACAGCGCAATAGGTTTGCCCTCCCAGGCGGCGCTGTAAATGACAGTCTTACCGTCAGGAGTGAATCGCGCCGAACGCACAATTCCGCGGCGAAACGCCAGCGGACGGTAGGTGGGCAACGACGCCGGTGCCGGGCGCTTGAATAGAAGCCCTCCGGCTATAACTCCAACCACCAGGGCAGCCGCAGCTGCCGCTGCGGCTGTGAGAAAAACCCGCTTTCGAGGAAACGTGCTCCTCTGAGCTGGCGTGGGCAGTGATATCTGTCCCGAGCTGTCGGACGAGCCAGCAACACTCGCATGTGCTCGCGATGACTCCAAGCCGCGCTTGATCCGCTTCAGATCGCCACGCAACTCGGCGGCGGTTTGATAACGCATCTCGCGGTCCTTGTCGAGGGACTTTGAAATCACTTCTTCCAGCTTCGCTGGAAGCTTGGGATTCAAAGTCGAAGCTGCAGGCGGATTCCGGTTCAGAATCGCCTCAAAGATCACGCCGCTGCTGCTTCCGGAGAACGCGAGTTCCCCCGTAGCCATTTCGTAGAGCACCGCGCCGAAAGCAAACAGGTCGGTACGCGCGTCAACCCATTACGATGAAGGCCCGGCCCGCCTGCTCGTCAATCTCGTGGATGGTGCAGATATTGGGATGATTGAGGGCAGAAGCCGAGCGGGCTTCCCGGCGGAAGCGTTCCAGCGCCTGATGGTTCTTGGCTACGTCGTCAGGAAGGAATTTCAGCGCGACAAAGCGGCCCAGCTTGGTGTCTTCAGCCTTGTAGACCACACCCATTCCACCACCGCCGAGCTTCTCAACGATGCGGTAATGAGAGATGGTTTGGCCGATCATGTTTGGACGATCATGTTTGGACGATCATGTTTGGACGATCATGTTTGGACGATCATGGACGAGTAGCGCCAGAAAAGACGGACGCGTAATCTTAGGCGGGATTCGTTGAGAGGTCAAACTTTAACGCAGTGCTCGAGTACTCGCAAAGAAGGGCACGTCAAAGTTGGCGGACAAGAGTGTCCGCCCCACACAGCTCGAGGCAAGGCACTCCGTGTGCTAAAGAAGACTGGCGAGCCTAGCTCGCCTGCCCAGATGAGACGTCTGGTCCTACGTGGTTGGTGGTGGAAAACCTGGGAACTTCGCGGATAGCGGACTAGTCTCTCAGCGGGACCACGTTCTTGTCGCCCTGACAGAACGTGGCGACACGCTGAAGCCCGCCTTCCGGTTGCGGGAGCACCCTGACGGGACCATAACAATAGACCGCGTGTCCGTTATCGGCAAAGTACCAGCGGCCGCCCTTACGGGCCGGGTGTTGCGCGACGTGAGGGTCCACGGGTGACTTCGCCGGCGGAAGGCGGTAAAAGCCTTGGAGTGAAACTGACAACAGTAATGTGGCAAGAACCTTCATGGAAACAACCTGGGCCCCCTGGAGCCTAAATCGAGATCAGCATCCTGCGTTCATCGCCTTCGCCAGAAGCGTCCTTTGGGGGCTTCTGCGGAAGCGGTCTGCGAAGTTTGCTGGTGCTGCGATGCGGCGTGTCCGTGCGCGGTGGAGTCTGCGCCGGCGGCGCCTTGGTCTCTGAATGTGACTTCGCCTGGGCTTGGGCCTGGGTCTCGGCATTCTGTTTCTGAACTGCTTTTCCCTTGAGGGTGCTCAATTGAGCGCTGTCCTGAAACAGATCCCGAATCAGCCCGCGCTGCGAATCGATGGTTCTTGACTGTTCCACCACCAGCGTGGTCAGCAGGCCGTAAGAAATTAGGAACAGAACGGTCAGCACCGGAAGCAGTGTGTGTCTTGGCTTGCTTACCACTTCATCGCCCAGCGTGTTCGACAAATGGCACCCCGATCTATAGCCCATCAGCGCGGCGGGCACAGTAGGGAATGCAGCTTTTGCACCAACAAGGACGAGTCCGTTAAAACATTCCAGGGAAGGGACTTAGGGAGGATGGAGGGACCACGGACGCAGCCTTCAAATGCAAGTTGCTGCACATTATAGGTAACCGCGATGGGTGCCGAAGGGTCCATCGGTCGAGCGTCAAAGCCGTGACAGATAAGGGTTTTGGGTACTTATTCCGGCGAGTTTTTTCTCTTCTGGCCTTACGAAATTCTCAGGGGCGGGCGAGGATAGAGAAACCCGGCGGTAGCTTGCGAAGTCACTTCCGGATGGGGTCAGAAAGTATCAAAATCTGGAGTGACACTGTGCGACCGCACAGCATTTAAAGATAAACCTAACCAGAAGGAAGCAATCATGAAAACATTTCGAGCCTCGATTTGCTTTTTGCTGTTGACGGCGTTCGCGGCAGCCCAGCAGAAGAACCCGCCAGTTGAACCGATGGATCAAACTCCGGTATTCCGCGTGAACGTGGTGTCGCGGACGACCAAGGCGGTGAACTATCGCCACCGTGGCGGGTCCACCACAGTAGATATCAAAGGAACGGACCTCATGTCAGAGGCCAAGGGCAAGGCGAAGGTGGACAGCAAGGCGGGGCGACTGCAGATCAATGTTGACCTCTCGCGCCTGGGACCGGCAAGCAAAATTGGTCCGCAGTACTTGACCTACGTTCTGTGGGCGATCACGCCGGAAGGCCGCGCGAACAACCTGGGGGAAATTGTTCCCGATGAATATGGAAAGAGCAGCCTGGATGTCACCACCGACCTGCAAGCATTTGGTTTGATCGTGACCGCGGAGCCTTATTTTTCGGTGACCCGGCCGAGCAATGAAGTGGTGGCGGAAAACATCATCCGGCAGGAGACCAAGGGATTTGAAGAGGCCATTGACGCCAAGTTCGATATGCTCGAAGGCGGCCAGTACACCGTCGACATGCCAGCCCAGCAGCTTCCTTCAGTGGCGGCCGATCCGAAAACGCCGCTGACTTTGCTGGAAGCGCGCAATGCTGTAGCCATCGCAAAAGCCGCGGGTGCAGCTCAATACGCAGGCGATAGCTTGCAGAAGGCGCAAGACTATCTCAACCGGGCAGAGGATTATCTCCAGCGCAAACAGGGAAAAACTCCGATCGGCACGGCCGCTCGTGGCGCAACGCAGATGGCCGAGGATGCCCGCGTGCTGACCCTGCGCCGGAAGGAGCAGGCTCGGATCGAAGCCGAGAAGCAAGCCATGCTGAACCGGCAACAGAAGGCTGAAGCTGACGCCAAAGCCGCTGCCGAAGCCGAAGCCCAAGCCAGAGCCCGGTCGGATGAGGATGCCCGCCGGCGCGCCCAGGCAGAGCTTGATCGCGCCGCAGCGGAGAAAGCGCAAGCCGAGGCCCAACTGCAACAGGCGCAGGCCGACGCTGCCCGCGCCGCCGCTCTAGCCGAGCAGGAGAAAGCGCAAGCCGCTGCGGCAGAGGCGATTCGCCAGAAAGAAGAGCAGCGGCAACGTCTGCTCAACCAACTCAACCAGGTGCTGGAGACCAAGGACACTGACCGGGGCCTGGTCGTGAGCATGCCCGACGTCCTGTTTGACTCTGGCAGTTACACACTGAAACCCGCCGCCCGCGAGCGGCTGGCCAGGATATCGGGCATTGTTCTGGCCTATCCTGACTTGCGTTTGGAAATTGAAGGCCACACCGACAGTGTGGGCAGCGATGCTTACAACCAGACCTTATCGGAGAAACGAGCAGCTTCGGTACGTGACTACCTGGTCGATTCCAACGTCTCCATCAACAATGTAATTGCACGCGGATTAGGTAAGGGAAACCCAGTGGCAGACAACAAAACCGCGGCGGGCCGGAAACTGAATCGCCGCGTGGAGATGATCGTTTCCGGTGACGTGATCGGAACCCAGATCAGCCCGGGAGGAGGATCAAACGAAACCAATCAGCAGACTCCGCCACCGGCTCCGCAGTAGAGGGAGGGCGGAACGGGACGAGGGGCGTGGCTTCGTCTTGGCTCAGGTGCGGTTCCGGGTCGTTGTCGCTCGCGCAATGAAGGGCCTTGCGCACCTTGCCCCAAGGTATAACAACGAAGCCATGCACAGGATCAGCAATATCCGCAGGTGCGTCGCGGCTGACTCCGAAAGCCCCACTCCGGTGCCAACCGCAACGTAGGCCGCCAGACACGCTGGGCACTTTGGCAAGATCGCCAAGACGCCGCTGGGAACTAGCCATCCTGCGAAATCGAGAGAACGCCGTGTGAGCGGCGCCGGAGGCCGATCACTCTCGATGATCCGCGCTCCGGTCGCCTTGTTCAACCAGCTGCTCGACGCGAGTTGGCAGCAGCGATCAGCGCTCACGAGTGGCCCTCCGCGGCACAGCACGAGGGTTCTGAAACTTTAGGAACCTCGTACTGCGCCTTTGGGTCGACGAAATAGCCGTCGCTGTAGCGGTCATGATGGCGGACCCATGACATCGTAAAATCCAAGGAGTCTTCGTCGCGGCCCTTGGGCACCAGGTCGAGATAGTTGTAGGCGCCGACCAAGATATCGAGCCCGCGCGCGTAACTGGAATAGGTGTGGAAGAGGCCACCGGTCGCGTCCTTGTGGAACACGCTCGCGCCGGGGGCTTCCTCACTCGGGAACTCACCCAGGTTGTAGTTGTAGTACACCTTGCCCTTGGCGAGTTCGTCCTTCGTGAATGACACGTGATAATCATGGTTGAAGTCGCTCCCATAGGACGACACCCACTTGAAGCGCCAACCCATGCGCTTTTTGAACGCTTCGATCTGGGCCAGCGGCGCTCGTGAAACCACCACCAATGTGACATCACGATTCGCGAGGTGCACGGCGGCGCCGTCAAGGTGATCGGCCAGGAACGAGCAGCTCGGGCAACCCTGCTCCCACCCCGGACCGAACATGAAGTGGTACACGATGAGTTGGCTTCTGCCGGCGAAGAGGCCGGCGAGCATCTCCTTGCCGCTCGGCGTATCGAAGACATACTCCTTCTCTACCCTCTCCCAGGGCAACTCGCGGCGCTGCCGGCTCAACTCATCGCGTAGCCGGGTAAACTCCTTCTCTTTCCGGAGCAGCTCCTTTCGACTTGCAATCCATTCGTTTGCCGTGACGACTTGGTGGTCTTGAATGCCTGTGCTAGTGAGCAGTTGTGCCATATTATTTCCTCCAATAGCTAACTCTTCCAACATGTTCCAATGTTCGTCGGGTTGCAACTGTGTTCTTGTTGCTTTGTTCTCGAGTTGACATTCTTGCCCTTCAGACGCTCGCGGAGTCCTAACTTCTTCAATGTTTGCGCGAGGACCCTCGCTTTCCTCGGGGACGCTCCCTCTCAGCTGTCTCTTTGATCCGGAGTAGATGGCTCGACCAAATCGCGTGAAACGGGCTGACCCACCTCTCGTAGATTTGGCGAATGGGTACTACGTTTAACGAGTTCATTCGCTGTCTCCCCTCCTCGCGCGTGTGGACCAACTCGGCTTCGCGCAGAACGTCAAGATGCTTCATCACGCCAAAGCGGGTCAAATGAGGGAACGACTCCACAATCTCGGTCGTCCTACGAGGCTGATCCCGCAGCAGGTCCAGAATCGCCCGGCGCGTCGGGTCCGACAGCGCCTTCCACACCGGGTCCAGCTTGTCCACCCTTTCCGCAACGATGCCCCGCACGCCGCTACTCGCAGTCCTTTCTTACCTCGATGAGCAGGTGATTCCAGCCGGTACCAACACCCTTGCGGTGCTCGGGGTCGATCATGCCGATCGCCCGGTGCCGGAGGTTGACTTTGCAACCTCCCGGGGCCGGTTCGACCTTAACCTCCACGTGGTTGTTTGCCGGATATGACATGAACATGGGGCCGCTCAGTTCCAGCAGGGTTGGAGGCTTGATAACCTGCACGAAGCCCCACAGGTGTCCGATCCCGTTTCCCCGGTCGCGGTACCATCGCCCACCCGGTTTCGCCTCGAGTAGCAATTGCAGGGGCTCGCCGTCGGGCCTGGTGTTGCCCTTTCCGAAACGATGCAGGACTGCCGCGAATACCTTCTCCGGTGCAGCCTTGATGTCTATGTGCTGCTCAATGTCGAGGGTCAGATCGTCCAACTTCATGCATTCTCTCCTTGGTTCTGATGTTGCACTCAATCCTTGTGAGAGTACATAGTAACGTGACCATATGGTCACGTCAAGACTCGGGGCGCGACATTTTTCTTGTCGCCAAGTGGGTTACCAAAGGGGGGACAAGTGCTCAAGGGGATGGCCAGCTGCACCGGGGCCGGGATGGTGGCACAGGTTCGACAAATACGAGTTACAATCCGCCGGGTGCTAATCCTGATCGCGACAGCCCAGCCTCACCACACGCGGCAGGCATTAACCGGCATCATGGGCTGCCCGGTCTTGCAACCGAAAGCGTGGCCGAACTCTGGCATGTTTTGCACGACGCCGTTCGCTCGGAACTGCCGCGGCGAGTGAGGGTCGGTTTGCACTTGCAGCCGGAGTTGTTCGGGGCGGGTGCTGCCACACCAACTCTGTCCGTGACCCAGAAAGAATTGCTGGATCGGCGTGTAGCCGTCCTGCTTTCTTGTCAGGTCGATGTTCTTTCTCTTCGCATCGGCCAGGAGGGCAATGTAGGCCAGACGCAGGCCGCCATTGTCGGCCGTGTTCTCGCCCAAGGTCAGTTTGCCATTGAGCTTGACGTCATCAACCGCGACAAAGTTGCCGTACTCTTTCACTTCGCAGTCGGCTTTCTCGTCAAACTTTTTTCCGTCCTCGGACGTCCACCAGTCAGTGAGATTTCCGTTGGCATCGAATTGACGTCCTTGGTCGTCGAATCCGTGAGTAAGTTCGTGCCCCACGACGCCACCAACGTGGCCGTAGTTGGACGCATCGGACGCGTGACTGTCGTAGAGTGGGGGCTGAAGGATGCCGGCCGGGAAGTTAATATCGTTCATGCTGGGGTTGTAATAGGCATCGACCGTCGCGGGAGTGATCAGCCACTCTCCACGATCGACGGGCTTGCCGATCTTGGCCAACTGGCGGCGGCTCTCAAATTCTGTCGCACGCAGCGCGTTCCCGAAAGCATCGTCCCGTGCGATCGTGAGGTTGGAATAGTCCCGCCAATGATCTGGGTACCCGATCTTGTCGGCTACCGCGTGCAGCTTCTCCTTGGCACGAACCTTGGTTGCAGAACTCATCCAGTCCAGGGTGTCGATGTCCTGATCCATCGCTGCTTCGATATCCTTCACCATTTGCTGCGTGGCTTGTTTGTTCGCGGGAGGAAATTCCTGGGTTACATACAACTGGCTCAGAACTTCGCCTAATCCCTGGTCAGTTGCCTGCACGCAGCGCTTCCAGCGGGCTCGCTGCTCGGGCTGGCCCCTCAACCTGCGGCCGTAAAAGTCAAAGTGTTCATCATCGAAGGTCTTAGGCAACACATACCCCGGGATTGAGTTAATCAGTTGCCAACGCAGATATGTCTTGATCGTTTCCATATCGGTGGAGGCGAGCAGGGCATTCAGTCCCTTGAAAAATTCAGGATTGGTGACATTGAGTTCGGTAACCGGAGCAGCTCCGGATGCAGTCAGAAAGCGGCTCCATGCCACTCCTGGCGCCAGCGTTGCCAGGTCGGAAACCGGCATCAGGTGGTAGACCTTGTTCGGATCGCGCTGCGAAGTGATGTCCATGGAAACTTTGGCGAGCGCGGCTTCCAGCTGCATGGTGGCTTGCGCTTCGCTGGCCGCTTTGGCTTCCGGATCGCCCATGAGTCTCAGCATGTTAGCGATGTGCTGCACATACTGGGTGCGGGTCTTCTCGGGCGCTTCACCAGTACGAAAATAGTAGTCGCGTTCGGGCAGACCCAGACCGCCTTGATCGACCACGGCAATCTGCTTCCGTGCATCCTTGAAATCCTGCTGTTGGCCGAAAGCGAGGAAGGCATTCACTCCGATCAGTTGGTAATGGGCAAGGAGCTCGGGCAATTCGTCCTTGCTCTTGAGTGCGGCGATGCGATCGAGTTCCGGCTGCAGCGGCTTCAATCCCTTCTGATTGATGGCGTCCACCTCCATGCAGGCGGCATAGGCGTCGCCAATCTTTTGCTTGTTCGGGTGCTCATTCGGGTTTCGGCCGGCGCCACCGGCGGCCGCTTTTTCCAGCATGGCGTGCAGAACGTACTGGGTATGCTCGGCAATCATGGCACCGGTTCCGAAAGCCGAACGATCGTTTGGGATGGGATACAGCTTGGTAAAGTTACCACACGCATACTGGAAGAAATCGACGCACGGGTCAGCGGTCGTGTCGATCAGACGTTTGTCCAGCCCGGGCAGGAGTGCGTAGGTTTTCTCTGAGTCGGCCACTCCGGTGCTGGGCGTCTGCGCTATTGACGTTGTGCACAGCGCCGACGCAATCATGAACGCAATTGTCAAACCAGCTGCCATTCGTTTCATCATCGTTTTTCCCTTGCCCATTGCGCATGCTCTGCCGCCGATTCAGTACTGCGGCCTCAATCCATTTCGCGAAAAGCGCGCGTAGCAGTCGTGCCTGAAGCGCTTTGCCCTTGGTGTTGCTTCTTCCACTCGTCTTCGCTGGGTATCTGAATAGCTTCGAGCTTCTTTTTCTTCAGGGTGGCGTTGATTCCGGGCAGCTCCTTGGCGGTAAGTTTATGGAAGTCAATGACGATATCTTCCAGCTCGCGGGCAAGGGAGTCCGTGCGGTCCGCCTGGTAGTCAGTGGGTCGCCCTTCGTAACCGGTCACATCGCCATATAATTTCCCCAGAAGTTCGCGGACTCGCTCCTCACCGGTGATCATCCCGCCTTCCTTGGTGGCCACAATTTTGGAGCGCAGCGCGTCCGAATCCGCCGCCAGCTTCTGCAGACGAGCCCGAAGAGGGTCTTGGTCGCCGAGTTTGGCGGTGCGGGCGGTGGCGTCGTCGCGCACGCCCTGAATGGCAGCCGTGGCGTAGCTCATGTGTTCCAGCGAGCGGTACAGCTTCATGCTGAGATCGAATTGCGCCTTGCGATCGTCAAGACTGTATTTGGCGCGCGGGTCGAGCACTACTTTCAGCGTTCCCGAGTAGGTCTGGTCGCCCTTGATCAGCTTCACGGTGTAGGTACCAGGCAATACTCGTGGGCCTTGCGACGCCTCGAACAACACTGTCGCTGCCGGTGGGATCAGAGGTGGCTTAAGCCGCATTCCCCAGGTGGCCCGGTTGAGACCGCGATGCTTGCCGCCGGCGATGGTGTCCAACAACTTGCCGTTCGGGTCGAAGATCTCGATCTTCAGATCGCCGAAGATGTGCCGCTTCTTCTGGTAGTAGGTAATGAATGCGTCGGTGGGACGGCTGGGGCCGTTAAAGGTTTCGTCCCCTTCCGGCCAGCCGCCGTTCGCCTGGAAATATTGAATTGCTGGCGGACTCTCGATCACGGCCGCATCTTTCTCCATCAACTCTGGTTTTAGAAAGCGCAGTGGCGAAATGTCATCAATGATCCAGATGCCGCGTCCGTGCGTGGCCAGCACCAGGTCAGACTCACGCGGTTGTAGGACGATGTCTCGCACCGCTACCGCCGGGAAATCGCTTCCCTTATACTGCCCCCAGCGTTGTCCGCCATCGGTCGAGATCCACAGGCCGAATTCCGTGCCCAAAAAAAGCAGGTTCGAATCGAGGGTATCTTCGGTGATCACGTGGGCATAGCCGTGAACGTTATTCTCCCGCACCGGCAACGCATTCCAGGTTTTCCCGTAGTCCGTAGTTTTGTAGACGTAGGGCTTGATGTCGCCAAACGTGTGACGGTCAAACGTCGCATACGCCGTACCTTCAGCGAAGCGGCTGGCCGCGACGGTAGAAACCCACGAGTATTTGGGCAGATCGGGAATATTGCCCACTACGTTGGTCCAGGTTTTGGCGCCATCGCGCGTGATCTGCAGATTGCCGTCGTCGGTGCCCACCCAGATAATCTGGCCATTTTTCGGCGATTCCGAGATGGAGTAGATCGAGGTGTGCATCTCGGCCGCGGAATTGTCAACCGTCACGCCACCGGATTCCTCCTGCTTCTGCTTTTCGGGATCGTTGGTGGTGAGATCGGGGGAGATACGCTCCCAGGACTGGCCGTGATCGCGGGAACGGAAAAGGAACTGCGCGCCGATGTAGATGGTTCCCTTTTCGTTGGGGCTCATGTGAATCGGCGTGTTCCAGTTGAAGTGTAACTTTTTCTCTCCATATTCCGGCAGGGGCTGGATCGGCCGATTATCGTGGGTATAGCGGTTAACACGTCCGATCTCACCGCCTTGCGCTTCCGCGTAGATGTAGGCAGGATCGGACGGATCTTCGAACATCCAGAAGCCATCGCCGCCGAACATATTTTCCCAGCGGGAGTTGGTCACGCCGCCGGGATACGATGAGTCCCCGATCCAGGCGCTGTTGTCCTGCAGACCGCCATAGACGTGATAGGGATCGGCATTATCTACGCTCACGTGATAGAACTGCGCGACCGGCAGGTTGAGCTGGTGCTTCCATCGAGTTCCGCCGTCTTCACTGCGCCAGAGACCGGCGTCATCAGTCGCATACACGACATTGGAATTGGCCGGGTCGATCCATACATCGTGAAAATCGCCGTGGGCGCTGCCGGAAACCACACTGAAACTGCGCCCGCCATTCACGCTGGTCAGCAGCGGCCCATCTGGTTTGAAGATTTTATTTTCGTCTTTCGGATCCACGATCAGGTTACCGAAGTAAAAAGGTCGCCAGATCACGAAGCGGCTGGCATCGAGGCGGGTCCAGCGATTGCCGCCATCGTCGGAACGGTAGAGAGCGCTCTTCTTCGATTCGATGTTGGCGTAGACAACTTGCGGCTTCGAGGGCGCAACGGCGATCGCGACCCGGCCCCAAGGCTTCTCAGGCAGTCCCTGGCTGCTGCTTTCGTTGAGTTCAGTCCAGTGCTCGCCGCCATCGGTGGACCGGTAGAGGCCGCTACCCGGGCCGCCGGAGCGAAAAGTCCAACCCTGGCGGCGGAAGTCCCATAGCGAAGCGAAGATCGTCTTCGGTTCCTGAGGACTCATGGCGATAAATCCGCAGCCGGTCGATCCATTGGCACCGCCCAGCACTTTTTTCCAGGTCTGCCCCCCGTCGGAGGTCTTGTAAACCCCGCGCTCCTGGCTGTCGTCCCAGAGGTGGCCGGTGGCGCACGCGAAGACCGTATTGCCGTCCTTCGGATCGATGAGGATTTTTGCGATGTGCTCGGAATCGTGCAGCCCGACAGGGGTCCAGTTCTCGCCGCCGTCAGTGGATTTGTAAATGCCATCTCCGATCGAGACGCTGTTTCGCACCCACGACTCGCCCGTTCCCACCCAAACAATCTTGGGATTGGAATGATCAATCGCGACGGCGCCAATCGACTGCACCGGCTCGCGGTCAAATACAGGCTTGAAGGTGGTCCCCCCGTTGATCGACTTCCAGACACCTCCGCTGGCGGAGCCGACGAATACACTCAGGCGGCCATCTTCAGTCACAGCGTCCACGGCGGCGATGCGGCCGCTGATGGCGGCGGAGCCGATGTTGCGGGCCGGCAAGCCGGAAACTGTGGCAGCATCGAACTTGACCGCCTGCTGCGCCGACAGGGTTGAGGGAAGAAGGGAAAGTAGCGCGAGACAGAAAGTTGGCAGGCTGCAAGTACGGCGTGAGCGATCACTCATCTTCAAAAATCCTCTCAATCGTAGCGCCGGCATCCCGTCGGCTGTCGCGGGGGCATCCCGCCCCCGCCCTGGGACACAGAATCGCAAAAATGCAAGGGACTTAATTCCTGGCCGTTTCTTTTTTTGGGGCTTCCTTCAAGGACGCCGGAACCGCGAAATCGGAATCCTGCAGCGGCAGGTTGGCTTCGATTTTTTCATAGGTGACGCTCTGCCACTGCGTGGGATCATCTTTCGGCCCCCCGTTCACGGAAAAGGGGAACATCACGCCGGCGACGGGTTTGTAGGAACCGAGATCGGCAACGCTGTCGTGCACCGCGCCGCGGATGAATTCGCGCCGCTCGGTCCGAATTTCGAGAAGGGTATCGGGGTCGAGATAGTAGTAAATGATGTCGCCGTTTTTCAACGTAACCTTCAGCCGCAACGCGTCGTCGCCATCGACAATGTCATGGCCAAGATATTCGACCTGATTTCCTTTTTCCTTGTAATCCACGAGGGGTCCGTCAAGGTCGGAGTCGATGAGCAGGTCGCGCACGTCATCGTCACCCATCAACTGCGGATCTTTGCGTCCACCGAAGGGCCGCACCTCCCAGGCGGTTGAACCGTCATAAGCCTGCACCTGGGTCATTCCCTGGAGGGTAAAGGTCTCGCGCACGAGGTTGGGACGTTTGTTTTCTTGGCCGACGGCGGCGGTGAAACCGCCGCCCGCGTCCAGTTTGCCCGTCAGGCGCACCGTCTTGATGGCCTTAATTTTTTCCATCCCTCCCTTGGCCTCGATGTTCTTCTGGACCAACTCGTCGGCAGTCTGGGAGGAGGCCGTAAGGCTCAAGCTGGAAGCGGCAATCAGGATGATCAGATAGTTAGTCATTCAAACGTGCTCCTTTTGGGAAAATCCAAACGTAGCTGGAAAGATGGAAGGCCCCGACGATTCGACGGGCTGGCCGCGCGTTCGTAAGCAAGCCTGCTCGGAAATATTGCATCCTGGGGAGAGATTCAGCGCGTTGGTTTGCCGGACTACTTCCCTCCCATCACCAGCTTGGCGATGGTCGCCAACTGCATGTTCGATGTGCCTTCGTAGATTTTACCGATCTTGGAATCGCGCCAGTACTTCTCCACCGGATAATCCTTGGTGAATCCGTAGCCGCCGTAAATTTCTATGGCAAGGGAGGTCACTCGCTCCGCCACCTGCGAGCAAAACAATTTGGTCATAGCCGCTTCTTTGACGAAGGGCACTCCGGCGTCCTTCATCCGCGCCGCGTTATACACCATGAGCCGCGCGGCTTCGATTTCGGTGGCCATCTGCGCGATCTGGAACTGGATGCCCTGAAAATCGGCGATTGACTTGCCGAACTGCTTGCGCTCCTGCGCGTACTTGGCGGCGTATTCCCACGCACCGCGGGCCACTCCTGCCATCTGGGCGCCGATTCCGATGCGGCCTTCGTTTAAGGTCTCAATCGCGATCTTGTAGCCCTTGCCTACTTCGCCGAGGACATTTGACGTGGGCACGCGGCAGTCTTCGAGAATCAGTTCGCAGGTGGACGAAGCGCGGATCCCCAGCTTGTCTTCCTTCTTGCCCACCGTGAAGCCGGGAAAATTCTTCTCGATGAGGAAGGCCGAAATTCCCTTATAGCCCGCCGCCGGATCTACTGTGGCAAAAAGTACGAAAAGTCCGGCTTCCTTGCCATTGGTGATCCAAAGCTTGCGTCCATTGAGGACGTAGTCGCTGCCCTTCAGTGTGGCTCGGGTCTGCAGGGCAAAAGCATCGGAGCCGGAACCGGCTTCGCTGAGCGCGTAGGCGCCGCAGGTATCGGCCGCCATGCGAGGGAGATATTGCCCTTTCTGCTCTTCGGTGCCCCAGCGCAGCAATGCATTGTTGACCAGCGTGTTCTGCACGTCCACCACAACCCCGGCGGAAGCGTCGACCCGTGACATTTCCTCCACCGCCAGAATCGCCTCAAAGAACTTGCCTCCGCCTCCGCCGTAGAGTTCCGGAATTTCAATGCCCATCAACCCGAGCTGGAAAAACTGGCGGATCAGGTCTTTATCGAAGACGCCCTTTTCGTCCATCTCCTTCACCAGCGGCCTGACTTTTTCGTCGGCAAACCGGCAGATGTTATCGCGAAACATGATCTCGTCTTCGGTAAAGGAGGTCAGGGGAGAAGGCGATGGGACTCGGATCGTGGTTTCCGGCATGGAAATACCTTCACACTGGGGACGGCTAACTTTGGACTTGGCGAATCTGAACTTGATGAACCTTGGATTCTAGCACTGCGCCGTCGTCCCGGCGGCCCGATGGGCGGGCGAGACGCCGGTGCTACGGTTTCCTGAGGTGGAGGATCAGACCTGTTTGCCGCCGTACACCAGCTTCAGCCCGTCCGCCTGCAGGATGCGCTGGATCTGGTTGCGGGCGTGCACAGACCAGGGGCCGGTCGCGTCCAGCTTCACATAGGCGCGCCAGTGCTTCAGGGCCTTGCGCGGCTCCTTAATCTTTTCGTAGGCGAGGGCCAAGTTGTAATGCGCGTCGGCGTAAGTGGGCGCGAGTTGCAACGCGGTGCCGTAGGTCTGGATGGCTTCGGCCACCCGCCCGGTCTCATCCAGTACGTTGCCCAGGTCGAAGTAGGCCAGGGCGTAGCGTGGATCCACCTCAATCGCACGGCGGTAATGTTTTTCCGCGAGCGCATATTCCTGCCGGTTGTAATTCAGCGTGCCCAGGTTGATATGGGCCGCGGCGTGGTCGGGATCGAGTTCCAGCACCTGCTCATACATCTCGACCGCCTGTGTCTGACAGTTGGGGTCTTCCTCGAACGCAATGCCGCGGGCGAAAAGCTCTGCCACGTCCGCTGCCGCCGGCTCAGCGCTGATGGAAACGGGGGCACTGCTTACAACCCGCGGGCCGGTGGAGAAGTCGAACATGAACTGCCCGGCTATGGGTTCGACCACTTTGCCTTGATGGCGGAAGGCGATCCGGTGGCCGGCGGAGAAAGCTCCGGCCTCGAGCAGCGGGTTCTCCATTCCCGCCACCTGCTTCTGCATGGCCTCGAGCGATTGCCGGATCACTGCCGGCCGCACCTTGCGAGCACACAGGTCACGCACTTTCTTGATTTGCAGAAGGTCGAAAAACGAATAGCTTTCGCCTGCGGCCACCAGTCCAGCTTTCTCCCAAGCTGTTAACTGACGCGCCGTGAGCCGAAGAATGCGAAGCAAGTCCGCTCGATGGTATCGGTACACGTTGATAGTAAGACTCTCTCCATATTATCGGAAAAGTTACTCCCTGTCGCAAGTGGAAAGTGACTGATAACGGAATCAAAGCAGGCAACTTGCAACGTCGGTGGTGCAGATGCGGTAGAAAACTGGAGCCGACGAGCGGACTTGAACCGCTGACCTGCCGATCACCAAGCGAACTGTCAGGACCCCGCTACGATAAGAATCACCGAGATGGCCTGTCTGGCCCGGGGTCAAATGGCGTATCACTCGGCAGGAAAAAATGGGCCCGAATGTGGGCCAGTCCTTCGCGGCGATTCTCTTTCACTGTCACGTTTGGGCCGGCGGATCATTCGCGCTAGATATTCCCGATGAACACCCGGGTGTTCGGCGCCGATGGGAGCGGTGGGATGTTCCTGTCTGGGCTGATATCCACAACCCCCTTGCTGACAAAGTGTTTTCTCACGCGGTCTCCCGAATGAAGAATCAACGTACCAAGTAACCGCTCAAATTTCATAGCAGCATCACTTGCTGGACCATGCTGCGAAGGCAATCAGGGTGCGATTCGCCGATGGATTACGTACTTCCATCAGCAGGAAAATGCCAAGCGCGAAATAGAGGCTGAGCATCAACGATGCGGTAGTGCGAGATGGTTTGGTCGATCATAGGGAACGCAGTTAACTCAGGGCCGCAATGTTAGGTACGCTAACGGGGCAAGTAAACGGATGGCGGAACGTCCATACAAACAACTTGATGGCCGGACCTCTGCGCCCGTGGGCAGGCAGATTGTCTTGCTCTCACGGATAGGGGGAAGGTCAACGTTCAGTGGGGGTAGTGTATGGCGACGGCAAGAATGCTACACCCTACCCATCTGGTTAACAGCGATGGGATCGGCGGACGGGCTGACGGATGCGCACGGGCCTGCAGGCGAGGAGGTAGGTCCCCGGATTTTTCAGGAAATCTGGGTCACGGATTTTGCGTGTCGTTGTTGCCAAAAAGCCCGATGTGGTCGGGCTTTTTGCGCCATTGGTCGCTGGACTAGCCGATTTTTTCGGCCCACCATTGGGGGTGGTAGGCTGGCAGCATGTCCGAGACTGAAACCATGTATCCGTGGCCGCAGACTTGCACAGTCGCATAATAGCCAGTGCCGCGGGCGTCTACTGTGTGACAAGGCCCACTTCCTCATTGACAAGGAATGTTAACCAAGCTTAGCATTGCGTCCGAATCGCCTAGCTGCGGCTCCAGTCCCCCCACTCCCTTTTGATCCTACTCAGCGAGGCGACAAATCAGCGCGGTGGAACGTTTCCCACGCTGCCAACGGGCCGAACCCAAGCTCAATGAATAAAAAGGAGGCGAGCAGTGTCGCTCAAAAATCTCCATACCCTACCTGATTCTTCCCTGCGAGGACAGCCACGGTTTGCGGCTCAAGCATTCCATCCCATGAACCCGCGCGGCCATACGCATTTTGCTCAACGTGCTGCGCTTTCGCGGCGCGGATTTCTGGGAATGACTGCAGCTGCTTCTGGTCTCTTGTTCGGGGGTCTGGCCGCACCGTCAGTGGCGGAGGCGGCTCGGAAAGGTTCCAGCACCCCCAAGCCTATCCCGGGCGGCATTCAGCCTCTTGGCCCGGGAACAGAAATATTCCACATTCACCTGCCAGCCCCCGGTTTCGAGCCCTCCACAATCACCGACTTTAACGGCGAGGTCGGGGTCGCCAACGTAGGAGGCATGGGCACGCAGACGGACACGAACACTAACACGTCCAAGCGACTGGCTTTCGATGTGGATGTGCGCTTCATGCGGGGTGTCTATGTCGGGGAAGACGGGCGAGTGCACCGAAACGCCTTTGCCTTTGTTTGACTCGATGTCTATGAGGGTCCGGTGGACCCCGCACATCAAATCCACGACTTTAATCCCGGCATTGCAGAAAACGGTCTTTTCTGGACGATTCCCCTTCCGGAGAGCAGCGTGGACGTGCATTTTGGAAAGGGAACTGGTTCCTTGCATGTCAGCGGGCTCGATGTAGAGGACTACCATGACATAGTCAATGCCTTGCAAGATGGACCTTCCGTAGAGGCTACGGTATCCTTCGACATCCACTGGTTGGGCGCAACCGACCGCTTCGAGTTGCGGGATACGGCCAATCGTTTTGCCGGACACTACGTGCATACTCCAGCGACCATCGCATGGGCGGCAACTGAAAGCGGTATCCAGTTCGTCTCCGACCCGGCCGACACCACGGTCAATGAATTGTCGCTAATCGGGCACGAGCACAATGGGGTCTTCTTTACCGGCGAGTGAACTCGAACTGAGAACCCGATCCGCTATTTCAAGGAGGGCCGGGACCAATCCGGCCCTTTTTCCTGACTTGTTGACGATTTCCCGGGCACCGTCGAGGGAGAGACCTTGCGAGTTTGAGGAGTCGAGCGGCAAAAGCGTCCTTTTCTCGTAGCAATCCAAGCAACAAGCGCTCAGTTCCGATATGTTTGTTCTGAAGGCGCTCCGCTTCCTCAGCCGCGTAAGCCAGCACACGTTTTGACTCATTGCTCAAGGGAAGATCGCCCGAGGTCGATACCTTCTCTCGGATGACGGTGTGGCCCTCGATCTGCTTGCGGATGGACTCGACCGAAGCATGGGGAGGCAGGAACCTGCTGGTCAGGGCTTTGTCTTCACGCAAAAGTCCCAGGAGCAGATGCTCCGTCTCAATATTAAGGAGACCCGAACTAGCTGGCCTCGTACCGCGCAAAGAAGATCGTGCGACGGGCTTTCTCAGTGTAACGCTCGAACATGAAAACACTCTTTCGAAGCGAGAATTATGGAAGGTTGCTGGGGCATCGACAGCGCAGGTTATAGCCCCACGCAAGGCCGGATCAACTTCGAGAGCGAAAAAGTGGCACCGGGCTGATCGGTTCAGCCCAGTTCCACGAGAACCGCCACATCGAATTTCGAATAATACTTCTTCACATCCTTTGCCCCGTACTTCATTCGGAACTTCTCGACCACGGATTTCACCGTCTTGGCATCAGTGACGGGAACAGCACGCAACTTCGCCTCCACGCCTCGCGCATCAATCCGAATCAACGAATTCTTGAGCACGTTCTTGTACCACTGCGTGTCCGAGCCTTGCACTGGGAGGAGGTATAGCTTTTCGCCTTCCAGCACGAACCAGACTGGAACAGAGATCGTGCGCCCAGACTTCCTGCCAATCACGCTAAGCTTGATCTGGCGGTAGCGGGCCAGTCGTTCTTTAAGTTCATTCTCTGGAGTTGGCATTACTGAATCTCCGTCCTGAAGTGCCCTATCGCGGAATGGGCGTTGGCGGAACAATCGGCACCATCCACGTCGATGAGTCAGAAAACTGGCATCACTGGATTACCGACGAGGAGACCGTGGTCAAGGGTCATCACGTGTGACACTTTGCCGCCGTTCATTTCGGCCACGAAAACAGGTTGCCAGCGCACCGAAGTGCCAAAAGGATGCTCCTGCGCAAGCCCGTCCTTTGGTCGCGAAAATACCAATTTCACTCCTTGGTCAGTGAGAGGCATGTTCCTAGCTCGTGGAGCCGTCATACCCGCATCAATCATCACATGAACAACCCGACGCTTTCCTTCCATCGCTTGCACGAGCATCCAACTGTCTCCTCCTCGCATTTGGTTTTGAACGTCTCCAGCAGCCTCCGCTGATCGGATAAGGTCTCGTAGCTGTCGGTCATCCCCCGATAGAAACGATACCGCCGCGATCTTGCGTTCCGGCAGGATCATATGTGTGGTCAGAGCAAAGCTGGCCCCGCGAAGCCCGAATGCCGCGCTGATCGTGACGGCCAGAGAGACGGTAAACATGACGATCAGTCTCACTCGGCGGTGGCGTATCCAGCCAAACAACCGCTCCTGCAAGTGCCTGCCCGGTTCGCCCGGCAAAAACATCCAAGTTCGCCGCTTTTGCTCACGGTAAACCTCTCCGTAGCGGGAATCCATCCGACGCTCTTCGCTACTTGCCAGCAGGTAGTAGAACCAGAGCATGTTGATGTAAACGATCAGCAGGATAAAGCGCGGCCACACGATCAGCAGTCCGAGACCAGCGAATGCGAGAAACAGATATTGGGGATGGCGAATGCGCTTGTAAAAACCGCTTCCTACCACCCCTCGCCGTCTGAATTTGGTGTAGTAAAGTTGAACAGCACACAAGACGAAGCCGACCAAACCGAGCAAAAAGATCAAGCCCCCGATGCTTGGAAGAATTTCTGTCGAGAGGTGAGGCAGGAAAAAAGCTGGCAGCCATGCCGTAGCCGGAAGGCCGAAAGGCCCCGCAAGCAGCGGGCTGTAGACGGAGTAGTAGTAGAGAGCGAAGGGAGTGACCATGAAGAGCATTTCCAGCGTGATGAGCAAATAAGCTAGAAACCCGGCCGCTCTTGCGAACGACTTGAGCATTTCGTCCTCTCCTCAGCTTTGCTCCACCCTCGCTATTGTTTCACCTGCCGCTTGACTCTGGACTACACTCCAGATTGTATGATTTTGTCATGGGGACGAACCACGAAGCCGAGAGCGCGACCATGCATGCAAATCGGATGGCATGAGGTCGCAGAACGAGCAACTCCGGTCGCAGCCGTCGTAGCTGCACTTTCGACTCTCGCGTGCTGCCTGCCGCTCGGTTTCTTGGCGCGGTTGGATTGGCGGGGCTAAGCGTCTGGGCACAGAGTCTTCGTGGCTGGTTTCTCGATAATCGTTCGTTTTAGGGTGGCGAACGCTTCGGCACGACGCTTGTCACTCGCCAGATACGCGATGTTCTCCCAGATGATTAGCTCCATTGGATCGGTCGAGGGCGGCGGCGCGGGACGGCCATAGTGCTACTGGAGCTTATCGACCAGCTTAGAAAACGTAATGGTTGCCTTGCCCATGCGCCACAGTCCCCTACGAACCTTCAGCTAATCGACAACTTCGAAGTTCGATGGTGCGTTCCGATTCAGCGGGAGGTCTTGCCGGGAGCTGCGTATTCCGGTGATGTGAATGGTGGATTCCAGCGCGATGTGAATAGGCGTTCCGGTGATGTGAATAAAGTCGGAGCGCAGCGACGCTGGAATTGCAATCATGCCTGAGACCTTCGACATTAATCAAGGGGGGATGATTCATCATTATTGTTTCGTCTCCGGTTTTTGTCATTGTTTCTAGGGTGCTCCCCATTCCATCAGCGGCGTCAGTTTCAAACAGGCTTCCGTTTCTTTCTTTTTTGCCGGTTTCTTCCGTTTTGTGCCTGTCCCTCTTTTCCACAGAAAAAGTTTGCGCCAGGATCGCCTAGGGGCGACGATTCCCCACTCGGTCGACCCACAGCATTCCCCGTTTTGTCCTTCTTCCGCGTGTTCACTCGTCTCCAGTCCCCCTAACCTGAAAACCAGTCCATGTTTGCTCGAAGGTGTTTACCTTGTGGGCGACATAGGTCCAGTACGGACTCGATATTTCCTGCTGGACTTCTTCGAAGAGGTTGGTGAAGTAGTGCAAGCTGCTGATCGGCGTGCCGCGTCCGTTTTGGAGGACAGTGAAGTACTTGCGCAGGGCGCCCAGCAAAATGGCGCGCTCGACGCAGGTCAAGGAAACGCCGCGATGATAAAGCGACAGAGCCAGTTTCTCATCGGCGGGCGTAAAACTACTCCGTACGCAGCGGCGCTCGAGAAACAGACGTTTCACGTCCTCCACATAGCGTCGCGAGTCGTGGCTGGGGGTGGAATCGCACCGGCGTTGATAAGGCCAGAAGCGATCTCGAATCTCGAGGACGCCGTCTGCGCGGAAGGTACAGACACCTTGCCGCTCGAGTTCTTGGAGGGCAAGATGGATCTCGCTCTCCTTTTTGCCCAGGGCTCGAGCCAACTCTGCCCGTGTAGCCGACAGAGCCCCTCGGCTGCGCTCGGCATGTAAGCAAAGCCAAACGAACAGTTTGAAAGTGGCGTCGGAAAGTAGTTCGAGGGCACAGGCAACTTCCCGGCCGGCGGCAAACCAGCCGGTGGGCTGCTTCAGTTGGAAACGAGTTTTCTCACTCATTGACCCTCCTCCGGTTCGGGCTTGCGGCCGAGCTTCTTGCGCATGGACTCGCCCTTGAGTTCCAGGCGATAGGCGTTGTGCAGCAGCCGGTCGAGGATGCTGTCGGCGATGGTGGGATCGCCGATCTGCTCGTGCCAGTGAGCCACCGGCATCTGCGAGGTCAGAATCAGGGAGCGGCGCTGATAACGGTCGTCGCAGACCTCGAGAAAGTCGCGGCGCTCGCTGTCTTTCAGGGGCGCCATGGCAAAATCGTCGAGCAACAGCACATCGATCTGCGCCAGCCGGAACAGCATCCGGCCCAGGCTGCCATCGGCATGGGCGACGGCCAGTTCCCGAAATAACTCGCTGGTTTTCCGGTGCAGAACCGAGAAGCCGTCCCGACATGCTTTCTGCGCCAGGGCACAGGCGAGCCAGCTCTTGCCGATGCCGGTGGGGCCGGTGAACACGATGTTGAGTTTTTGGCGCACCCATTCGCTGCTGGCCAGCGTGCGCAAGAGCTTGCGATCCAGCTCGCGGGGATGTTGGTAGTCGACATCCTCGATCACGGCGCGCTGTTTCAACTTGGCAACGCGCAGGCGGCGCCCCAGAGCCCGATTCTCTTTCCACAGCCACTGGTGATCGACCAACAGAGCGAAACGTTCTTCAAAACTGAGTTGGTGGGACTCGGTGGTTTCCAGTTGAGCGCGGAAGGCATCCGCCATCCCGTGCAGTTTCATGGTGTGCAGTTTCTCGATGGTGGGTTGATTCAACATGTTCGTTGCCTCCTAAAGTGGGTGCCTTCATTGCACGAGCTTGGTGGGGGACTCGTAGTAGTAACCGCCGCGGAGATTTTCATGCTGCGGGCTCGAGCGCTCCGCTTCCGGGGCGAGGCTAGGTTGCCGATCCAACCCTCGTTTAAGGATGGATTTCAGGCTTTGATAGGAACAAGCCTGTGCTTCCAGGGCGCGTCGGCAAGCCGCTTCCAGTCGAGGGTTGGAATAGGTCTTGGCCAGGCGCAGAATGCCCAGACAGGCGCGGTAGCCCATCTCCGGGTGCGGCTTGCTTTCCAAGATGGTGCGGATAACTTGCGCGGTCGCTTTCCCCACGCCCTCCCCCCAATGAATCAGCCGCGAGGGGGTCCACTCCAGATGAGCCTGATGGCTCTTGGGCCTGTGCTGGTGCACGGTGGAGTGGTGGTAGGCGGCGAAGCTGCGCACGTGTGACGCCACGCGTTTTCCACGATGGAAGATTTCCACGGTGTGGGCGGTGGAACGTGCTTCCAGTTCCTCCCCTACCAGGGGATAGGGAACGCTGTAATAGTGGCGATCGACCTCGACGTGGTAGTCGATGTTCACGCGCACCGTCTTCCACTCGGCCATGACATAGCGCTCGGCGGGGAGTGGCTGCAACGCGGGTCGATCCAGGGTGGCATAGAGCGAGGCACGGGTACCTTCCCGCTTGCGGAAAGGACGTTGATTCAATCGCTCGAGGAGTTTCGCAAGGGCTTGGTTGAGATCGGCCAGGGAGAAGAATTTTTCGTGGCGCAGGACGGCGATCAGCCAGCGTTCCGCCAGGAGCACGGCCGCTTCTACTTTGGCTTTGTCTCGGGGTTTGTAGGGACGTGCCGGCATGATGGCGACGTCATAAAACTGCGCCATCTCGAGGTAGGTAAGATTCAGATCGGGCTCATAGCGGCAGGCACGAGTGACGCCGGTGCGTGGATTGTCGGGTACGATTAACTGGCTCGTGCCCTGGAAGAATTCAAATGCCAAGACGTGACACTCGATCCAGTGGGGAAGGTCTTGGCTGAGGGTAGCGTGCGCAAAGGTGTAGGAGCTGGCGCCCAGTGCGGCCACGAAGAGCGAGGCCGGTTTAGCTTGGCCGCTTTCGCGATCGTAGATCGCCATGGTGGCCCCGGCCCAATCCACGAACATCTTTTCGCCAGCACGGTGCTCCTGGCGTAGAACCACGTCTTGCTTCCGCCGCCAGCGCTGGTACAACTCGCAGAAGCGACTGTAGCGATAGCCCTCCGGCTGGCTCTGGCGATACTCTTCCCAGAGCAGTTGCAAGGTTACATACTTGTGGCTTTGCAGCTGGCGATGGATGGCTGCGCAATCGAGAGGCACCCGCGGCGGTGGACTGCCGCCCGTTGGCGCAGCGGGAAAAAGCAATTCATTCAGCCGGCGATCATCACATTCCTCGGGAAGAGGCCAGCTCAGACCCGCCGCCGAAGCTCGTTCTAGGTAACGATTAACACTCGATTGGCTGATGGAACAACTACGCGCGATCTCGTTCTGCAGCAGGCCGAGATCGTACCGCAACCGCAAGACCTCTTTGATTTTGCGCATGGACAGAGCCTTCTGGGGCATTCGGTTTCTCCTCTAGGCAGAGGAGAAATCCCCAACTGGTTGTCCAACGCCGCCTTCTGCTCCAACTTAGAAAGCTCGATCCTGAGACGTTAATATCGACCTGAGTCTGCCGCCTGACTGCTCGCGGGCCCAGTCTATTCACATCCCCGGAATCTTTATTCACATGCCCGGAATCCGTATCCACATCCTCCCGGAATCTTTATTCACATCGCTCCGGAATCCTTATTCACATGCCCCGGAATACGCAGAGTGATCTGATATTGAAGACGGCCCAGCAATGGGTCTTCTTCGAAATGAAGGAGAC
>Ga0137415_10000526_pt1 | contig 36801 bp, 33 predicted proteins | sample CZODoug3_1_1_16f_FD_183082 | JGI IMG/M metagenome (GOLD analysis project Ga0137415, IMG submission 183082) | Vadose zone soil fungal communities from Angelo Coast Range Reserve, California, USA - CZODoug3_1_1_16fungal (Hybrid Assembly) | ecosystem: Environmental > Terrestrial > Soil > Vadose...
TTTTCGCCGATCTCGCTGCTGGCCTCGTCTCCCAACATCCTGCTGGTGCGCGCCGATTCTCCGTTCAAGTCGGTCGGCGATGTGATCGCGGCGGCGAAGGCCAAGCCGGGAAGCCTGTCCTTTGCCCATGCCGGCAACGGCACCTCGACGCATCTGGCCGGTGAACTGCTGAAAAACCTCGCCAGCATTGATCTCAACGGCATCCCCTACAAAGGCGGCGCGCCGGCGATCAACGATCTGCTCGGCGGGCAGATCCCGATGTCATTCAACAATGGCCCGGAATCGATCGGGCAACTCCAGGCCGGCACGGTGCGTGCGCTCGCGGTCACCACCGCCTCTCGCGCGCCGTTCCTGCCCGACGTGCCCAGCATGTCCGAGGCCGTGCCGGGCTACGACACCGAAGTATGGTGGGGCCTGCTTGGACCCGCCGGCATGCCGCCCGATCTCGTCGCCAAACTCGCGCATGATTTTATCGCGGCGGTGAATATCGATGCGGTCAAGGAACGCCTGACGAAACTCGGCGCATTGCCGATCGGCAGTTCACCGGAACAGTTCGATGTCAAGATTCACGCCGACTACGACAAATGGGGGCCGATCATCAAGGCCGCCGGAATGAAGGCCGAATGACGAAGATGTCGAGGGCGAGATGCCCGACGCCGGGCATCTGCTCGAACTGTTTCAGGAGTGGACGCCGGACCTGATGACGCAGCGGCGCATCCTCGTGACCAATCCCGCAAAGCTCTATGGTTTTCCGAACTGAAAGTGCTCGAGCCAATGACCGTCAACAACAAGCGCGTGTTCTACGTCAAATATCTCGCCCACGAGATCTATGCCGAGATTCTCAAACGCCGTCCCGATGTCCGGCTCGACCGGCTCGAGAATGAGAGCCCCGATGAAGTCGCTGGCCCGATTCTGTCGGCGGCGCACGCCTATCAGATTGGAGCTGCGCGCGATGAGCTGGCGAAACATTTTCACGTCCATGACGATCTGCTGCGGCGTGCGCCGAACCTGCTGATCGTCTCCTCTAACGGCGCAGGTTTCGACCCCGTCGATGTCGATGCCTGCACCGCGGCCGGCGTGCTGGTCGTCAATCAGTCCGGCGGCAATGCCAATTCGGTCGCCGAACATGCACTGGCAATGTTGCTGACCCTGTCAAAGCGCATCCTCGAAGCCGACCGCGCGCTGCGGCGCGACCGCGACGTCAATCGCAATGCGCTGATCGGCAACGAGGCGCAGGGCAAAACCATCGGCATCGTCGGCCTCGGCAATGTCGGCCGCCGCATCGCCGAACTGTGCAACGGTCTGCTGCACATGAAGGTGATCGCCTACGATCCCTATCTCAGCGCGGAAGAGATGGCGGCGCGGGGCGGCGAGAAGGTCGAACTCGACGATCTCCTGCGCCGCTCGGATTTCGTCTCGATCTCCTGTCCGCTGAACACGGACAATCGTGGCATGATCGGCGCGCGTGAATTTGCGCTGATGCAGCCGCACGCCTTCTTTATTACCACGGCGCGCGGCTTCATTCATGACGAGGCGGCGCTGGAAGACGCGTTGCGCCACAAGCGGATCGCTGGCGCCGGGCTCGACGTCTGGGCCAAGGAGCCGCCGCCGCCGGATCACCCGCTGCTGCAGTTCGACAACGTGCTGGCGAGCCCGCATACGGCAGGCGTCACCAGGGAAGCGCGGATGAACATGGGCAAGATCGCCGCCGAGCAGATCCTCGACGCGCTCGACGGCAAGCGGCCGCTACGTGTGGTCAATCCCGAGGTCTGGCCGGTTTACGTCAAACGCTTTGAGCGGACGTTCGGCTTTACGCCGAAATAGCGGAAGGCGGCTAAAGGACGGGAGAAGATTTTTCCCGCCGGAGGCTCGCTTGCGGCAATAAACCCACTGCAAATGGTCGCTCTGACGACGCGGCCATTGTTATTTTCCCTGAGATATCGACTAGTTAGCCATCCCAGACCATTTTCCTGATGTGCCCGGTCGAAAAGCCGGCGACATGAGGAAATGGTCAGATGCGACACGTAGGTTCATTGCTGCGCACAGCGCCGTCCCGGATCGGGCGCCGCTTGGCCCAGATCGTCGCCATCGCCGCCGCCAGCCTTCCCGAGGCCGGCGCCTGAGGCGACGACGCGCCCGACAGCCGCAGCTTCGATTTCCGTCAAATTTTTTTCCCCACTTAGCTAGCCTTGTCGCATATAAGCGTGCATCCACTCCAGATGCTGCGGATGCGGCAGGAGGGTTGCCATGTCGCTATTTGTTATTCGGTTCATGAAGGACGTGCTCGGCGACAACGGCCGCGAGCGGGAAGTCTGCCAGGGTTCGCTGGAAATCGACGCCTCCGATGAAGGCCAGGCCACCGAAATGGCCAAGCAAAAATTCTGCGAACAGCAGGCGCTGCGCAACTGGTCGCTTCATGCCGACCGCATCCAGGTCAAGTCGGCCGGCCTTCAGTCCTGAGAGTTCGGCGGCGCAACGCTGCCACTGACTCACATCACTCCGGCACGACGCGCACCGCGCCCCTGGCGGCGCTGCTTGCAAACGCGGCATAGGCCTTCAGCGCGGTGGAAACCGCGCGTTTGCGCGGTGCCGGCTTCCAGGCCAAAACGCCCTTCGCGACCATGGCATGCCGGCGCCGGCTGATTTCGGCATCCGGCACGGCCAGATGGATTTTGCGGTTGGGAATGTCGAGCTCGATGATGTCGCCTTGTTCGACAAGGCCGATCAAGCCGCCTTCTGCCGCTTCGGGCGAGATATGCCCGATCGACAGTCCGGACGATCCGCCCGAGAAGCGGCCGTCGGTGATCAACGCGCAGACCTTGCCGAGCCCCTTTGATTTCAGGTAGCTGGTCGGATACAGCATCTCCTGCATGCCCGGGCCGCCACGCGGACCTTCATAGCGAACGACAACGACGTCGCCGGCTTTCACCTTGTTGGTGAGAATGCCCTCGACCGCGGCATCCTGGCTTTCGAAGATGCGCGCTGGACCGGAGAATTTCAGAATGCTCTCGTCGACACCGGCCGTCTTCACGATGCAGCCGTCCTTGGCGAGGTTTCCGAACAACACCGCAAGACCGCCGTCTTTCGAATAGGCGTGCGCGAGATCGCGGACGCAGCCGGTGGCGCGATCGAGATCGAGTTCGTCGAAGCGCTCGTTCTGGCTGAACGCCACCTGCGTCGGCACGCCACCGGGCGCGGCCATGTAGAAGTGACGCACCTTCTCGCTTTGCGTGCGCGCGATGTCCCAGCGATCGAGCGCATCGGCAAGCGTCGCGCTGTGCACGGTCGGAAGGTCCGTCGTGATCAGTTTGGCGCGGTCCAGCTCGCCAAGGATCGCCATGATGCCGCCGGCGCGATGGACGTCTTCGAGATGGACGTCGACCACCGAAGGCGCGACCTTGCACAGCACCGGCACCTTGCGCGACAGACGGTCGATATCGCCCATGGTGAAGGGGACCTGGCCCTCATGGGCGGCCGCCAAAAGATGCAGCACGGTGTTGGTCGAACCGCCCATCGCGATGTCGAGCGTCATGGCGTTCTCGAACGCCTTGAAGCTGGCGATGCCGCGCGGCAGCACACGGGCATCGTCCTGTTCGTAATGACGGCGTGCGAGATCGACGATGAGATGGCCGGCCTCGACGAACAGGCTTTTGCGGTCCGCATGCGTCGCCAGCACGGAACCATTGCCGGGCAGCGCGAGCCCGAGAGCCTCGGTCAAACAGTTCATCGAGTTCGCGGTAAACATGCCCGAACAGGAGCCGCAGGTCGGGCAGGCCGAACGTTCGATCACCTCGACGTCGGCGTCGCTCACCGAGCTGTCCGCCGCAGCGACCATGGCGTCGATCAGGTCGACTGAACGCTTCTTGCCCTTCAGGACGATCTTGCCCGACTCCATCGGGCCGCCCGAGACGAAGATGGTCGGAATGTTGATGCGCAGCGACGCCATCAGCATGCCGGGCGTGATCTTGTCGCAGTTGGAGATGCACACCATGGCGTCGGCGCAATGCGCGTTGACCATGTATTCGACGCTGTCGGCGATCAGCTCGCGCGAGGGCAGGCTGTAGAGCATGCCGTCGTGCCCCATCGCGATGCCGTCATCGACCGCGATGGTGTTGAATTCCTTGGCGACGCCGCCGGCCTTCTCGATCTCGCGCGCCACAAGCTGTCCGAGATTTTGCAGATGGACATGCCCCGGCACGAACTGGGTGAAGGAATTGACCACCGCGATGATCGGCTTGCCGAAATCCTCGTTCTTCATGCCGGTGGCGCGCCAGAGGCCGCGGGCACCCGCCATGTCGCGGCCATGCGTGGTGGTGCGGGAGCGATAGGGCGGCATCGTAAATCCTTGGGCTGGCGTGTTATTTCGGGGACTTATGCCTCTGCCGGGCGGTGGATTCAAGCCGCGATTGCTTGCCTCAGCCTGCGCCTCGCGCGGGGGCTTCTCGCAAGGCGGCTCAGGGATGTGGCGCCATCGCGGTTTTTTCGCCCTCCTATCGCAAGCCAGCGGGTCAAGGGTTGGCCATCACTTGACAAAATTATTTTAAGTGTAAAACATCGTCGCTGCCGTCGGCGTTCGGGGAATCGTGTCCGCCTGAGCCCGCCAACCGCCGAAAGTGAAGGAGAGCGCCATGCGCATCGTCTGCATCGGAGGCGGACCCGCCGGACTCTATTTCGGCATTTTGATGAAGATGCTGGATCCGGCGCATCGGATTTCGGTGGTCGAGCGCAACCGGCCCTATGACACCTTCGGATTCGGCGTGGTGTTTTCGGACGCGACCATGGACAACATGCGCAAATGGGATCCAGTGACGGCGGATACGATCGAGCAGGCGTTCAATCATTGGGACGACATCGAAGTCCTGATCAAGGGCCGCCGCATGCGCACGTCCGGTCACGGCTTCGTCGGCATCGGCCGTAAGAAGTTGCTCAACATCCTGCAGGCGCGGGCCGAACAACTCGGCGTCGAACTGGTGTTCGAAACGGAAGTCGATTCCGATCTGGACTTTCCCGACGCCGATTTGATCGTCGCGGCCGATGGCGTGAACTCCAGGATCAGGACCAAATATGCCGATACGTTCCGGCCCGATATCCTGATGCGGCCGAACCGCTACATCTGGCTCGGCACCGACCGGCGGTTCGACGCCTTCACCTTCGACTTCCGCAAGACCGAGCACGGCTGGTTCCAGGCCCATATCTACAAGTTCGAGGATGGGGCCGCGACCTTCATCGTGGAGACGACCGAAGAGGCGTTCCTGGCGCATGGGCTCGACAAGATCGATCAAGACGACTCGATCGTGTTCTGCGAAAAATTGTTTTCCGAAATCCTGGAAGGCCATTCGCTGGTCGCCAATGCCCGCCATTTGCGCGGCTCGGCTTGGCTGTCCTTCCCGCGGCTGATTTGCGGCAAGTGGACCGTTTTCAACGGCAACAGCCACGTCGTGCTGATGGGCGACGCCGCGCATACCGCCCATTTCGCCATCGGTTCCGGCACCAAGCTGGCGCTGGAAGATGCGATCGAGCTGACCAACCAGTTCAAGCAGCATGGCTCGTCGCGGGAGACTATTCCGGCGGTGCTCGCGGCCTATGAGGAATTGCGCCGGGTCGATGTCGCGCGCATCCAGAACGCCGCGCGGAATGCGATGGAATGGTTCGAGGTAGCAGGCGCGCGCTATGCCGACACGCTGGAACCGGAGCAGTTCATGTATTCACTGCTGACGCGATCGCAGCGCATCAGCCACGAGAACTTAAGGCTGCGCGACAAGGCCTGGCTCGAAGGCTATGAGCGCTGGTTTTCGCAGCGTTCTGGATTACCGGCTTCGAACGACAGCGTGACGCCGCCGATGTTTACGCCGTTCCGTATTCGCGGGCTTTCGCTGTCCAATCGCATCATCGTTTCACCGATGGCGGTCTATTCGGCGGAGGAGGGCGTTCCCAATGATTTCCACCTCGTGCATCTCGGTGCCCGCGCGCTGGGCGGAGCCGGGCTGATCTTCACCGAGATGACCTGCGTCTCGGCGGAGGCGCGGATCACGCCGGGCTGCTGCGGCCTATGGAACGACGAGCAAGGTACAGCCTTCAAACGGATCGTGGATTTCGTCCACGGCAATACATCGGCCAAGATCGGCGCGCAGCTCGGCCATGCCGGACGCAAGGGCTCGACGCGGGTCCCCTGGGAGGGCATCGACGAAGCGCTGCCAGCGCACAACTGGCCGCTGGTCTCAGCGTCGGCCGTTCCTTACCTTGCCGACGGCCAAACGCCGGAACCGATGACGCGCGCCGAGATGGACCTGGTGCGGGACGCATTCGTCGCGGCGGCGAAGCGCGCGGCCAAGGCCGGCTTCGATATTCTGGAGCTGCATTGCGCCCACGGCTATCTGCTGTCGAGCTTCCTGTCGCCATTGACCAACCGCCGCGCCGACGAGTATGGCGGCGGAATCGAAAACCGCGCGCGTTATCCGCTCGAAATATTTCGCGCCATCCGCGCGGTATGGCCGGAGGATCGGCCGATGTCGGTTCGCCTGTCATGCCACGATTGGGCCGAGGGCGGCAACACGCCGGACGATGCGCTGGAATTCGCGCGGCTGTTCAAGCAGGCCGGCGCCGACCTGATCGACTGCTCGTCGGGACAGGTCTGGGCCGACGATCATCCGGTGTATGGCAGACTTTACCAGACCCCGTTCGCCGACAAGATTCGCAATGAGGTCGGGATTGCGACCATTGCGGTCGGCGCGATCTCGGAAGCGGACCACGCCAATTCGATCATCGCCGCAGGTCGCGCCGATCTCTGCGCCATCGCGCGGCCGCACCTGGCCGATTCCGCCTGGACCCTGCATGAGGCCGCAAGGATCGGGATGAAGTCGATGGCTTGGCCGAAGCAGTATATTTCTGCCAAGCAGCAATATGAAGCCAATCTGGAACGCGCTGCCGCAGCCGCTGGTGGAGTGAAATGATGACGGCTCATTTCTGGCCCAGGGCACATGCCCTTGTCACCGGCGCGGGTTCCGGCATCGGCGCTGCGACCGCACTGGCGCTGGGGCAGGCGGGCGTGAAGGTGAGTATCGCCGGGCGCAGGATTGATCCGCTCCAGCACACGGCGTCCCTGCTCGGAGAGCATGCGGCCGCCGTCGTCGTGATGGATGTCACCGATGAAGCTGCGGTCGCGGACGGCGTCGCGCGGATCGAGGCCGATGCAGGTCCGATCGACATCCTCGTCAACAATGCCGGCAAGGCCGCGAGCGCACCCTTTGAGAAAACCGACGTGGCGCTGTGGTCGGAGATGCTGGCGAGCAATCTTTCCAGTCTGTTCCTGGTCACGCGGTCTGTTTTGCCTGGCATGGCGCAGCGCGGGCGCGGACGGGTCATCAACGTCGCGTCGACGGCGGGGCTGACGGGCTATGCCTATGTTTCGGCCTATGTTGCCGCCAAGCACGGCGTCATCGGCCTCACACGCGCGCTCGCGCTGGAATATGCGCGGCGCGGCGTGACCGTGAACGCGGTCTGTCCCGGCTATACCGATACGCCGCTGGTCGCCGAGGCGGCAGCGAACATCGTGGCCAAGACCGGACGCAGCGAAGGCGAGGCGCGCGCGGCGCTCGCCAAAGTCAATCCGATGCAGCGGCTGGTGACGCCGGAAGAGGTAGCTGAGACAATTTTGTGGCTGGCATCGACAGGCGCATCGGCGATCAACGGACAAGCCATCGCAGTTGCCGGCGGCGAAGTTCTTACCGGGTGAGGAAACCACATGTCTGAAATGAAAGCAAAACTGCGGCCGTTCAGGAATTATGCGGCACGGCATTTCCGCTGGACCACCGACGACAGTGGCCGTGTCGCGACCATCACGCTGAACCGGCCGGACAAGAAGAATCCGCTGACCTTCGATTCCTACGAGGAGCTGCGAGACTTGTTTCGCGATCTGCCCTCAGCCTCGGATGTGCGGTCAATCGTGCTGACCGGCGCGGATGGCAATTTCTGCTCGGGTGGCGACGTGTTCGAGATCATCGAGCCGTTGACCCGGATGGCGATGCCGGACCTGCTCGCATTCACCCGCATGACCGGCGAGGTGGTGCGGGCGATGCGCAAATGCCCGCAGATCATCATAGCTGCGATCGACGGAATCTGTGCCGGCGCGGGTGCGATGCTGGCGCTCGCCTCCGATCTGCGGTTGGCGACGCCGCAGGCCAAAACCGCGTTCCTGTTCACACGCGTTGGCCTTGCCGGCGCCGATATGGGCGCCTGCGGATTGTTGCCGCGGTTGATCGGGCAGGGCCGTGCGGCGGACTTGCTGTACACCGGCCGCGCGATGAGCGCCGAAGAAGGCCTCGCCTGGGGTTTTCACAACCGCCTGCTGCCGGCGGCGGAGCTTGCCGGTGCGGCGCAGGATCTGGCCCGCTCGCTGGCCGACGGCCCCTGGTTCGCCCATGGCGTGACCAAGACGATGTTCAACCAGGAATGGGCGATGGGCGTCGACGAGATGATCGAGTCGGAAGCGCAGGCGCAGGCGATCTGCATGGTGACCGGCGATTTCCGCCGTGCGTTCGAGGCGTTTGCGGCCAAGCAAAAGCCGGTCTTCGAAGGAAATTGAAGCCGGCCCAAAATCCTGTGATGGGAGTGAGCAAATGATTGATGTCCTGCAGCCGGCCGGGTGGGCCCAGCCGATCGGCTATGCCAATGGCGTCAGCGCACGCGGCAAGATGATCTTCATCGCCGGCCAGATCGGCTGGAATGAGCAATGCGTTTTTGAAACCGATGATTTGGTCGAACAGATCGGACAGACCCTGAACAATATCGTGGCCGTCGCCTGCGCCGGCGGCGCCAAGCCCGAGCACATCGTCTCGATGACCTGGTTCCTTCTGGACCGCGGCGAGTACTCGGCGCGGCTAAAGGAAATCGGCGCGGTGTATCGCGATATCATGGGCCGGCGGTTTCCGGCGATGACGGCCGTGCAGGTATCTGGTCTGATCGAGCACCGGGCCAAGGTCGAGATCCAGGCCTTCGCGGTGCTGCCGGATTGACGGTGGCCGAATGGCGGCCGCAAAATTAACCTAAGCCGAAGACGGCGGCCGAGGGGAGGGTGGGAGCGACGAAGCCGCTTGCGGCCGGGCGAGGGGCCGTGCGACTTTAGAGCGTTTTCGAGCGAAGTGGATACCGGTTCGCATGAAGAAAACGCGTCAAAACGAGAATCTAGAGCTTCGGTTCTGATTCAATCAGAACCGATCATGCTCTAGCAGGCATCGTAGCGTCCTGTATCGAGTGGAGTCCTGGGCGATGAAGGCGATTATCGTCGGAGGCGGCGTCGGGGGCTTGACCGCGGCGCTGATGTTGCGGGCGCGCGGCATCGACTGCGAGCTGTACGAACAGTCCGATGCCATCCGCGAACTCGGGGTCGGCATCAACACGCTGCCGCATGCCATCCGTGAACTCGCTAGCCTTGGTCTGCTGGATCGGCTCGACGAGGTCGCGATCCGCACCGATCAGCTGTTTTATCTGACCCGCCACGGCCAGCAGGTCTGGCACGAAAAGCGCGGGCTCGATGCCGGCCACGACGTGCCGCAATTCTCCATCCATCGCGGCCGGCTGCAAGGCGTCATTCATCAGGCCGTGATCGAGCGGCTGGGCAGCGATGCGATCCGAACCGGCTGCCGGCTCGGCTCATTTACCCAGGATGAAGGCGGCGTCACCGCCTATTTCTTCGATCGCAATGGCGCGCATGTGCATACCGCGCGCGGCGATATCCTGATCGGCGCCGACGGCATCCATTCCAGGGTGCGGCAGACGCTGTTTCCCGCCGAAGGGCCGCCGTGCTGGAACGGTTTGATGCTGTGGCGCGGTGCCATCGATTGGCCGGTATTCCTGACCGGACGCTCGATGATCATCGCGGGTGGCCTGAACGCCAAGGCGGTGGTCTATCCGATCGCGGAAGGCTCGAGCCCCGCGAGCCGGCTGACCAACTGGGCGGTATTGGTGCGGATCGGCGACGGCTCCGCACCGCCGCCGCGCCGCGAAGATTGGTCGAACCTCGGCAAGCGCGAAGAGCTGATGCCCCATGTCTCGGGTTTTTCGATCCCGCAGGTCGATTTTGCCGCCCTGATCCGCGCCACGCCGGAATTCTGGGAATATCCCTGCTGCGATCGCGATCCGTTGCCCTATTGGTCGAGCGGCCGCGTCACGCTGCTCGGCGACGCGGCGCATCCGATGTATCCGGTCGGCTCCAACGGCGCATCGCAGGCGGTGCTCGACGCGCGGTGCCTCGCCGACGCGCTCGCCCGTTCCGAACATCCGCGCCAGGCCTTGGTGGCCTATGAGCGCCAGCGCCTGCCGATGACCGCCGACATCGTCGCGTCCAACCGCCGCGGCGGGCCCGAAGGCGTGATCGATGCGGTCGAGCAGATCGCGCCGCAGGGATTTACCGACGTCGACACCATTCTGAATTATGAGGCCCGCGAGGCGATCGTACGCGGCTACGCTTCAAAGGCGGGTTTTGCCGCCCGCGTGGTGGCGCGGCAGTAATGGCGGACTGGTCTTGCCTGGCTACAACTCGTCGTCATTGCGAGGAGCGAAGCGACCAAGCAATCCATACCTCCGCTTGCAGAAGCATGGATTGCTTCGCTCCGCTCGCAATGACGTTGAGAGAGCCGTAGGGTGGACAAAGCGTTAGCGTGCCCACCATCACCAGCGGAGCGTTGACGGTGGGCGCGGCGCAAGCGCGCCTTTGCCCCACCCGACGAGACTGTTTGACAATTGAATTAAATATAGCCCCGTCATTGCGAGCGCAGCGAAGCAATCCATCTCTCGGCTTGCAGAAGCGTGGATTGCTTCGCGGAGCCCGTCATCGGGCGCGCATTCGCGCGCCCCGTTGGCTCGCAATGACGTTGAGAGAGTTCGTTGGCAGAGGCGGGACGAAACTACGCCGGCGGCGGCGGCAGGAAGTGGATGTTGTGCTCGGCGGCGAGCCGGACCACGTCATCGGGATTTTGCTGCTGCATGTTGTGAATGGCCCAGAACAGCTCGTAGAGCCGGCGGGTCGGGGACACCCAGAACAGCGTCTTCGCTGGTTGCTGCGAATTGTTGAAGATGCCGTGGGGCTTTCCCATCGGCAGCCGCACGAGATCGCCTGGGGTTGCGAATTCATCGGCGCCATTGAGCATGAAGTCGAGCCGGCCTTCGAGGATGTAGAGATATTCGTCCTGGTCGGGATGAATGTGCGGCGGCACGAAGGTGCCGGGCGGGAACGTCGCGTGCCAGGAAAACGAGTGTTCGGAGCGGTGTTTGGGCACATAGGTCTGGCCAAGGATGTTCCAGGAAATTCCCTGCATGCCTTCGTTGGCGCGGGTGATGCCGGCGATCTCGTCCTTCATGGCCCTGGTGTCCTTCCCGTTAGTTGTTTGACGCGCTTTCCTGACGCAAGCCGGTATCCACTTCGCCTGAAACGCTTCAGCTCTTTATTTGGCCGCCGTGCAGTCCTTGGCGTAGCGGTCGCCGTAGTTCTCGAACACCTTCTGCACGATCTCGGTCTGGAATTTACCGTCCGCGCGCTTGGCGACCTTGGTCAAATAGAAGTCCTGGATCGGATAGCCGTTGCTATTGAACTTGAAGCCGCCGCGCAGCGAGGTGAAGTCGGCCTTCCTCAGCGCCGCCGCGACCGCGTCCTTGTCGGATAAATCGCCCTTGACGGCCTTCGCGGCGCTGCCGATCAGCATCGCCGCGTCATAGGCCTGCATCGCGTAGGTGCCGGGCACGTTGTTATAGGCGGCCTCATAGCTCGCAACGAATTTCTTGCTCTGGGGATTGTCGAGATTGGGCGCCCAGTTGGCGCCCCCGAACATGCCGACCGCGGCGTCCTGCTGCGCCTGCAACGTCGATTCATCGACCGTGAAGGCCGAGAGCACGGGAATTCGGTCGGCGAGGCCGGCCTGGCTGTACTGCTTCACGAGATTGACGCCCATGCCGCCCGGCATGAAGGTGAACACGGCGTCGGGCTTCTGTGACGAGATCTTCGTAAGCTCGGGCTGGAAATCCAGCGTGCCCAGCGGCATGTAGGATTCTTCGACGATTTCACCCTTGTAGTCGAGCTTGAAGCCGGCGGCGGAATCCCGGCCGGCCTGGTAGTTCGGAACCAAGAGATAGACGCGCTTGTAGCCGCGATCCTGCGCGACCTTGCCGAGGATCTCGTGCACCTGATCGTTCTGGTAGGACGTCACATAGAAGAACGGGCTGCATTCCTTGCCGGCGTAACTCGACGGGCCGGCGTTCGGACTGATCAAAAATGTCTTGGAGTCCGTGACCGGCTTGTGGATCGCCAGCAGGATGTTGGAGAAGATCGGCCCCACCACGAAATCGACCTTGTCGCGTTCCAGCAGGCCTCGCACCTTGGTCACGGCGCCGTCGGGTTTCAGTTCGTCATCGACGTTGACGATTTCGACGTCGCGGCCGGCCATCTTGCCGCCGAGATCCTTGATCGCCAGTGCGAAACCGTCGCGCGCCTGTTGGCCCAGCACTGCCGCCGGACCTGACGTCGTCACGATCACGCCGATCTTGATCTTTTCCTGTGCCAGCGCCGGGCCGATCGCGACGCTCAGCAAGGTCGCCAGTCCCGCCAGCTTCCATCGTTGTTTCATGCTCTCTTCCCCCAAACTGGTGGCTGCACAGAGCCCGATCGCATTCCGGCAAGATCCGGTCTTTCGGGCTCAACCTTAGTCTGACGATGGCAAGCGCCGCAAGCGGATGCGGCATCGCATTCTAGTCAGTCGAAATCGTATCCGGGCAGGTGCATGCAAGCGGCGCGCCAATTGCTTGAAGGTTAAAGAAATGCCGCAAGACGGCTAAAACCTGGCTCCGCAGCGTTTTGACTTGCAGGAGGTCCTGAATTGTTTGAAGGTCAAAACGATCGGTCCACACCCGACTCAACGGCTGGGAACGCCGAGCAGGCGCGATTACCGCATGATCCTCGATTCCGAAACCAAAGCCGTCGAACTCCCCGACGACCATGGCAGCGAACTTCGACTGTGGCTGCGGCTTTTGACCTGCACGACGCTGATCGAGGGTGAGGTGCGCGGCCGGTTGCGCGAACGGTTCCATGTCACGCTGCCGCGCTTCGACCTGATGGCCCAGCTCGACAAGGTCCCTGACGGCATGACGCTGTCGGACCTCTCGAAGCGGATGATGGTCTCGAACGGCAATGTGACCGGGCTGGTCGAACGACTCGTCGTATCGGGTCATCTCGACCGGCGCACATCGGAGTCCGATCGTCGCGTCCAGTTCATCCGGTTGACCAAGCTCGGCCGCGCCGACTTTCGCAAGATGGCCGCCGAGCATGAGCGATGGATCGCCGACCTGTTCGCCGATCTGACACCGAAGGATATCCGCGAATTGATGCGCCTGTTGGCCAAGACCAAGGGTTCGGCGCAGCGATCCGCACGAGCGCGGGTGCCGTAAAGGCCGTGGCGGGGGTCGACCACGAGGTCGATACAGCAACCGTGCACGGGTGCCGGAGAATCCCGCGCTGATCGCCGGCTCGGCACCCGGCAGCGCAAGATGCCTCGATTCAGCTATTGCGTAAAATTACTTTAAGCCTAAAATGATTGGACAGCACTGCCGGGCGTTCTCGATATTTGGTCTCAAGCCTTTCTTGGTGAAGCGAGGGCGGATGGATATGTCAGGTGGAATTCCCAGGCTTGGCCCATCGGGTCATGTTGATGACTTCACTCGGAGAAACCTTCCGCCGTTCCACCAATGGCCGGAATTGCCGCTGGACCGGCCGGAGTTTCAATATCCGGAATACCTCAACGCCGCGGTCGAACTGACCGACCGTATCGTCGAGAGAGGTCTTGGTGATCGTATCGCGCTGATCGGCAACGGCCGCCAGCGCACCTACAAGGAACTGGCGGATTGGTCGAACCGTCTTGCGCATGCACTGGTGGAAAACTACGGCGTAAAGCCTGGCAACCGGGTGCTGATACGATCCGGCAACAATCCGGCGCTGGTCGCTGCATGGCTTGCCGCCACCAAGGCCGGCGCCGTCGTCGTCAACACCATGCCGATGCTTCGCGCCGGCGAATTGAGCAAGATCGTCGACAAGGCGGAGATCGCGCTGGCGCTGACCGACAGCCGCATCGCCGACGAACTGGTCGCCTGCGCGAAGACCAGCCGGTTCCTCAAGCAGGTGGTGAATTTCGACGGAACGTCGAACCACGATGCCGAGCTCGATCGGGTGGCGCTGAACAAGCCGGTTCGCTTCGACGCGGTCAAGACCGGCCGGGACGACGTCGCCTTGCTCGGATTCACCTCAGGCACCACCGGAGAGCCGAAGGCGACGATGCATTTCCATCGCGATCTCCTGATCGTCGCGGACGGCTATGCCAAAGAAGTGCTCAACGTTACCGAGGACGATGTGTTCGTTGGGTCGCCGCCGCTCGCGTTCACGTTTGGACTGGGCGGTCTTGCGATCTTTCCGCTGCGGTACGGCGCGACCGCGACGCTGCTGGAGAACGCGGCGCCGAGCGAAATGGTCAAGATCATCGAGACCTACAGGGCGACCATCTGCTTCACTGCGCCGACCGCGTATCGCGCGATGATGGCGGCGATGGACAGCGGCGCTGACCTGTCATCGCTGCGCCTTGCGGTCTCGGCCGGCGAGACCTTGCCGGCACCGGTTTTCGAAAGCTGGACCCGCAGGACGGGCAAGCCGATCCTTGACGGCATCGGCAGCACGGAACTGCTGCATATCTTCATTACCAATCGCGTGGGCGACGCCGTCGCTGGAACGACCGGGCACCCGGTCTCCGGTTACGAGGCAAAGGTCGTCGATGACGACATGAACGAGTTGCCGCCCGGCACGGTAGGCAAGCTTGCGGTCCGAGGCCCGACCGGTTGCCGCTACCTCGCTGACAAGCGACAGGCGAACTATGTGCGCGACGGCTGGAACCTGACGGGCGACGCGTTCGTCCGCGACGAAAATGGCCGTCTGTCCTTCGTGGCGCGCTCGGACGACATGATCGTCTCCGCCGGATACAACATCGCCGGCCCGGAGGTCGAAGCGGCGTTGCTGAGGCATCCCGATGTTGCGGAATGTGCCGTGGTCGGCACTGCGGATCGGGAGCGCGGACAGATCGTGTCGGCGTTCGTCGTGCTCAAGCCGGGCAGCTCCGGCAATGAACTTCAGATCAAGGTCCTGCAGAATCACGTGAAGGCTACGATTGCACCCTACAAATATCCCCGCGCGATCACGTTCGTCGAAACACTGCCGAAAACGCAGACCGGAAAGCTGCAACGCTTCAGATTGCGGGAAACGAATTGAAGAAGGCTGCACCGGATGCACGGTATCGGAGCATTTCTGGAATTACTCTTGGAGAACCTCTAAGAGACTCTCTAAGAGGCCTTCTATTGGAAGAATTGCTGACCCTCGCGTAAGCGTCGCCGCAACGGCATGTGCGTGCAAATATTCAATAGCCGCGAGCGCGGTCGATGGCGTGCGGTGGCCGTCGGCCGGTTCGTATCGCGTCGGCGGTCGCGACCAGCGTCGTCGCGACGGCCTCAACACGGACTTCGCAGGCGTCGTGTGGCGTGACGACGATTTTGGGATGACGCCAGAACGCATGTGCCGGCGGCAGCGGTTCGGCCGCGAACACGTCGAGTGCGGCACCTTCGAGCTGACCGCTTTCCAGCGCCGCCAGCAGATCCTCGTCGACAAGGTGTTCGCCGCGGCCGACTTGAACGAGATAACCGCCGCGGCGCATGCGGCCAAACAGTTCGCCGTTGAGAATGCCCTGGGTCTCCTGCGTCAAAGGCAGCAGATTCACCAGCACTTCGGTTTCGCGGAGCATGGCGGCGAGGCCCGAGGGACCATGGAATCCCCTAATGGCGGGCGACATCGGCTTTGCTGTCCGGCTCCATGCCATGACCGGGAAACCGAGTTGGGCAAGATCCGCGGCCACCCGCTGGCCGATTTCGCCGTAGCCGAGAATGGCCACCGGCACATTTTGCGCGTTACGCTGGCTGAGACGCTGCCAAATTCCGTCACGCTGCTGATCCAGATAGGCTTTGAAACGCCGCTGATGCCAGATCACATGCCAGAGCACGAAGCCCGACATCATTTGCGCTTGCGCAGGATCCACGATGCGAACGACTTCGATGTCCGGTCGCAGGCTGGGACAGGCAATGATATTGTCGACGCCGGCGCCGAGGGAGCAGACGGCCTGCAGGTTAGGATAATAATCGAAGGCGTCCGCAGGCGGATGCCAGGCGATCGCCAGGCGTATATCTGCGTCCGCCCCATGACCGCGATGGTCCACGATTTCGATGCGATCGGCGATACGCTCGAATTCCGCGCCGAGATAGCCGCGCAGATCGAAGCTGCTGGAGACAAGCGCACAACGCATCGATCATGCCGCCTTGGAAGACGATATCTGGCCGGGCACGGCGGCAAGCAGCTCGCGCGTATACGGGTGCTCCGGCGCCGAGAATAGCGCGGCGGTAGGCCGGAGTTCGACGATGGAGCCACGTTGCATCACCGCGATCCGATCGCATATCTGCGCGGCCACCCTCAAATCGTGGGTGATGAACAGCATCGACAGTCCAAGCCGCGCCTTGAGGTCCTCGAGCAGGTTCAGCACCTGCGCCTGCACGGAGACGTCGAGCGCGGAAACCGCCTCGTCGGCGACCAGGATTTCCGGGTCGAGCGCCAGTGCCCGGGCGATCCCGATCCGTTGCCGCTGGCCGCCGGAGAATTCGTGCGGAAAACGCTCCATGGCGCCGGCGTTGAGGCCGACCAGACCCAGGAGATCACGGGCGCGCTGTTGCGCGGCCACAGGATCGACGCCGTGCGCGATCGGACCATCCGTGATGATGTTGCCGACCTTGCGGCGCGGATTGAGCGAAGCGAACGGGTCCTGAAACACCATCTGGATGCGGCGGCGCTGCTCACGCAACGCCTTTCCGTTGATCCGCGTCAGATCGGTATCGCCGAGGCGGACGGTGCCGCGGTCCGGTTCGATCAGCCGCATGATGAGGCGCGCGATGGAAGATTTGCCGGAGCCGGATTCCCCGACAAGGCCAAGGGTCTCGCCCTGAAAGATGTCGAAGCTGACTTCCTTCGCGGCTTGCACGCTGCGCGTCGGCTGAAACCAGCCGCCGCCGCTGACATAGGTCTTTTCCAGACCGACCACCTCGACGGCCTTCGGCCGATCGGGCCGGGCAGCGCGGGGCGGCGGCTGCAGCTTCGGAACGGCCGCGAGCAGGGCGCGGGTATAGGAGTGTTGCGGGCGTAGGAGCACGTCGTCCGCCGCGCCCTGTTCGACCACCTTGCCGTGCTGGAGCACGACGACGCGATCGGCGATATCGGCGACGACGCCGAAATCGTGGGTGATGAACATGACCGCCATGTTGCGGCGGCGCTGCAGGTCGCGGATCAGTTTGAGGATTTGCGCCTGCGTGGTGACGTCGAGTGCCGTGGTCGGCTCGTCGGCCACCAGCACGGCCGGTTCGAGCGCCAGCGCCATCGCGATCATCGCGCGCTGGCGCTGGCCGCCCGAGAGCTGATGCGGGTAGGCGTGCACCGACCGCTCGGGGTCGGGCAGGCCGACTTCGCGCAATAGGCTGACAACCTTTTGTCTTCGTTCTTTCGGTGTCAGCAGGCCATGCGCCTCGAACATCTCGGCGATCTGGTCGCCAATCCGCATCAGCGGGTTGAGCGCCGTCATCGGTTCCTGAAACACCATGGCAATGCGGCGGCCGCGCAAGGTGAGCCAGGCGTCCTCGCCGAGGGTCAGCAGATTTTGTCCATCGAACATGATCTCGCCGGTCTCGGCGATCACGGTGTCGGGCAACAGGCCCATCAGCGCATGGGCACACATCGATTTTCCGGAGCCGGATTCCCCGACAACGCAAAGGATCTTGCCAGCGGTGAGATCGAACGAAACGCCATCGACGGCGTAGCGCCGGTCGCCGCCGGGCGGCAGCGTCAGCTTGAGGTCCTTGATGGTGACGACTGTGTGTTGGGAAGTCTCTTGAGAAGTTTCTTGGTCCATGCTCAGCGCCCATTCCTGTTGAGGCGCGGGTTGAGCGCGTCATTGAGACCCTCGCCGATCAGGTTCAGCGCCAGCACCGAGACCAGGATGGCGATGCCGGGAAACACGGTGATCCACCAGGCCTGGCGAATGACGGTGCGGCCGGCGCCGACCATGTAGCCCCATGACATCAGATTGGGATCGCCGAGCCCCAGAAAGGACAAGGACGATTCGAGCAGGATCGCGGTCGCCACCATCAGCGACGCCAGCACGATGACGGGGGAGAGCGCGTTGGGAAGGATCTCGCGCCAGATGATCCAGCTATTGGTCTGCCCAGTCACGATCGCCGCCTGCACATATTCGCGGGTGCGCAGCGACAGCACCTCACCGCGCACCAGCCGCGCCACCGGCGGCCAGCTCACGATGGCAATCGCAATGACGATCGACACAATTGACGGCTGCAGCACCGCAACCAGCACGATCGCCAGCGCGAAGCTTGGAACGGTCTGGAAGAATTCGGTGAAACGCATCAGCGCGTCGCCGACACGGCCGCCGAAATATCCGGCCATGGCGCCAACGGGAATGCCGACGGCGAGTGCGGCCAGCGTCGAGACGAGGCCAACCAGCAGCGAAACGCGGGCGCCGTAGATGATGCCCGCCATGACGTCGCGGCCGAGTGCATCGGTGCCGAGCGGCAGGCCGGCCAGCGTGAACGGCGGCAGAAACGGCCTTTGCACCATGCGCCAGGGCGAGGTTGGAAACAGCAGCGGGCCAAATACCGCGACCGCGATCGCGATCGTCAGGATCACCAGGCCGATCAGCCCGCCGGGATTACGCAGCATGGTTCGCCAGAACTGCCTCATGCGGCGAACTCGATGCGGGGATCGACCGAACGGTAGATCAGGTCGGTGATGAGGTTGAATGCCAGTACCATCGCCGAACACACCACGAAGACGCCGAGCAGCAGGTTATAGTCGCGCTGCAGCAGCGCCTCGTACATCAGCCGGCCGATGCCCGGCCAGGCGAACACGGTTTCGGTCAGCACGGCGCCGCCGACCAGGGTGCCGGCCTGCAGGCCGGCCAGCGTCACGACCGGCAGCAGCGCGTTGCGCAGCACGTGACGGCGCTGAATCACGGCATCGCGCAAACCCTTGGCGCGGGCCGTCTTGACGAAATCGAGCCGCTTGACCTCGAGCATCGAGGCACGGGTCATGCGGGCGTAGGTCGCCATGAAGAACAGGCCGATCGTGGTCGCTGGCATGATCAGATGGGCGCCCACGTCCATCATGTGGGCGAGCCCGGTGTAATTCGCGCCGACGGTCTCGTAGCCAAAGCTCGGCAGCCAATCCATCGCGACCGAGAACAAAAGAATCGCCATCAGCGCGACCCAGAACAGCGGCGTGGCGTAGAAGATCAGCGCCAATATGGTGATGGCGGTATCGGTCCAGCTGCCGGCCCAGCGCGCCGCCAGCGTTCCGAACAGCACGCCGAGCACCAGCGAGATCGCAAACGCAGTTCCGGTCAGCAGCAGGGTGGCCGGAAGCCGTTCGAGGATCAGTTTCGAGACCGGCATCTGCTGGCGGAAGGAAAAGCCGAGATCGAAACTGACGATGCCTTTGACATAGGTGTAGAGCTGCACGGGAAGAGGCTTGTCCAAGCCGAATTTTTCGCGAAGCTGGGCGACGAAAATCTTGTCGCCCGCGCCGGCTTCGCCGGCCATCACCAGCGCCGGATCGCCCGGCGCCATCCGGATCAGGAAGAAGTTCAGCACGACGATGGCCAGCAAAACGATGACGGCCTTGCCAATTCTCTGGGCAATGAATGCGAGCATCGTGGATTTCCGTTGCGATCAGGGCTGGGGGTTCGAGAGTCTAACCGCGGCGATCGCCGGAGCGCCGCCGCGGCTTCGTGCTCACGGATTATTTGTCGAGCCAGGCGTCACGAAAGCCGTCATTGACGCCGATCGCGGTGGTGATCAGGTTCTTGACGTTGCAGCGGGTGATGGTGGGGAACTGCAATTCGAGCAGCCACGCTACCGGAACGTCGTCGGTGAGGATCTTTTGCGCCTTGGCATAGATTTCCTCGCGCTTGGCATCGGGGAAGGCGACTGCGCCGTCGGCGAACAGCTGGTCGATCTCCGGATTGGAATACCCTTCGACGTTGTTGAACGGCGAACCTTTGACGATCTGGCTCGAGATGTAATTGCGGCCGACGCCGAGCGCGGGATCGCCATACTGATAAAGATAGGTGAAGGCGATATCGTAGTCCCAGTCGGCCGTCTTCTGATTCCAGCCGGGAACATCGGTCGCGACCATTTCGACATTGATGCCGACGTCCTGCAGATTTTGTTTCACCGCCTCAGCCCAGCGCTGCCAGGTTTCGCCGTAGGGCAGCGGCAGCAGGCGGACTTTCTCGCCGTTGTAGCCGGCCTCCTTGAGCAGGGCCTTGGCCTTGGCGGGGTCGTAATCGTATTTCGTCACGGCGTCGCTGTGGAACTTGATCGAGGAGCCGGCCGGACCGGTCGCGACCTTGCCGAGGCCGTTCCAGATCACGTCCTTTGCAAAGTTGCGGTCGAGCGCAAACATCACGGCCTGACGGAATTTCTTGTTGGACGTCGGCCCGGAACGATTGTTGAGCCACAGCCACGAGTGCGGGCTGAAGAACTCCCAGCCAGTGCCGGTGACGCAGACGTTCTTGAGCTTGGACAGCCGCGGGACGTCGAAGTTTTCCACCGAGCCGCCCGGCAGCACGTCGACCTTGCCGGTTTCGAACGCCACCGCGCGCGCTGCGGCGTCGGGAATGACGTGCCAGTAGATTTCGTCGATATAGGGCTTGCCCTTGATGTAGTAGTTCGGATTCTTGACGAGGTGGATAAACGAGCCCTTCTGCCATTCCTTGAACATGAAGGGGCCGGTGCCAATGGGCGTGTTGTTCGCAGGATTGGTCTTGAAATCCGTCCCTTCATAAATGTGTTTCGGAATCATCGGCATCGAGCCGACCTCGAAGATGCCGAGGAACGGGCCGAACGGCTGCTTCAGCGTGAACACGATGGTGGAGTCATCGGGTGTTTCCACCTTGTCGAGCTGAACCAAATTGCTCCGGAGCCGTGGATGGGTCTGCTTCAGGAACTCGATTGAAAATACGACGTCCGCGGATGTGAACGGCTTGCCGTCATGCCAGGTGACGCCCTTCCTCAGCTTGAAGGAGTAGACCTTGCCGTCCTCGCTCATCGTCCAGCTTTCGGCCAAGCCCGGCAACGGCTCCAGCTTCGGGCTATAGCGCAGCAGGCCTTCATAGATGTTGCCCGCCACCATCTGGGTCGGGCCGTTCTGGACCAGGCCCAGCATCAGGCCCGGAGGTTCGGGCTGGATCACGGCATTCACAACGCCGCCTGCTTTCGGCTCTTCCGCAACCGCCGCGGCGCTCAGGCCGCATATCATGACAAGGCCAATCAAAACTCGCTTCAACATGACATTTCTCTCGTTGGTCGCCTGATCGGCGCGTTGAACTGGATTTGGTTGAATAAGATTCGAATTTGCGGGCCTAGTTCACGAAATCCGGATCGGTTCGTTCCAGCATTCGCTTGAAGGCGGCCCATTCACTGTCCGGCTCGCCCTTGAGTTCGATCTTGTCGTAGAAGCTTGCGTACTGGCCCGCCGTCTTGCGGGCGACGGCTGGCGAGAGCGGGGCGATCTCGGCGTTGGATGCCTGAATCTCGAGCTGGGCGCGGCACGACCGTTCCAGATTGTGCATCAGCTTGAAGGCTTCTGCGACCGATCGTCCGCAGGTGAGCATGCCGTGATTGCGGAGCACCATGACGAATTTGTCGCCGAGATCGGCGACCAGGCGCTCGCGCTCATCGAGGTCGAGCGCGATCCCCTCGTAGTCATGGTAGGCGAGGCGATCGGTGAACTGCATCGACCATTGATTGAGCGGCAGCAGCCCCTGTTTCTGACAGGAGACCGCGACGCCAGCGACGGTGTGGGTGTGCAGCACGCACATCGCGTCGGCGCGTGCCGCGTGCACGGCGCTGTGAATGGTGAAACCAGCCGGGTTGATGCCAAGCCCCATCGGGTCGTCGACAACGTTCCCATCGAGATCGACCGTCACCAAATTGGACGCGGTCACCTCTTCAAAGCGCAGGCCATAGGGATTGATCAGGAAACGGTCATGCCGGCCCGGGAGCCGGACCGAGATGTGGGTGTAGATGCTGTCGTCGAGACCAAGCCGATGGATCAGCCGGTAGGCGGCGGCGAGATCGACCCGGGTTTGCCGTGTTTCGTCCTTGATGGCCGGAGGCGGTACGTGCGCTGTCATTGTTAGGATGCACCTGTTTCAACTGGTCTAAGGGTTGCACTGCAGCAAATACCATGCAAGACTAAACTGTCGACAATCGACGATTAAATATTGTACAGCGGCCACAACGGACCTTTTGATGCGCACAATGTCTCCGCCGGTCGGATTGCCTGCCCTCGCCGAGACGGATCTCGTCGGGCAGGTCGCCCGTGTTTTGACGCAGGCCGTGCTTCAAGGACGGTTGCCGCCGGGTTCCAAAGTGGTCGAAGCGGGGATTGCGCGGGAATTGGGCGTCAGCCGGGCGCCGGTGCGCGAGGCGGCGCGTCTTCTGGAAAGTCAGGGATTGTTGGTGGCGAGCCCGCGCCGCGGCTTCTTCGTCCGACAATTTGCCGCCGACGATATCGACGACATCTATGATCTGCGCCTCTGCGTGGAGCGCCACGCCGGCGTGCTGGCCGCACGCAATCTGACACCGGAGACGCGGGACGCGTTACGGCGGCAGATCGACGTGCTGCACCAGACCGCCGACCTCGATGATCCGGCGCGCCAAGTCGAAGAGGATTACCGCTTTCACCGTCTGATCTGCGAGATCGCCGGCAATCGGCGTCTGTTGCGCCTGTTCGACGATCTGGCTTCGGAACTGCGCATGGTCATCGGCTTGATCGGCCGCCTGTACGACGATCCGCACGAAATCGCCCGCACCCACGAACCGGTGCTTGCTGCGATCGAGCAGGGCCATCCGGAGCGCATCGTTGCCCACATCGATTATCACATCGGTCACGCCTGGCGGGAGGTCGGAAAGCTGGTGCGCGAGATCCCTCCGGTTGCCACCGATGCGAAAGAAATCACGCGAGCCTGACAGTCCCGCACGGGCTGCACGCGGGCTGACGCGCGAAAAATTCTGTTTTCAACGAGGGAGTATGGGTGTGAAGGCCGTCTACACTGAACTGCACCGGAGTCACGATCCGCAATTCCTTCTGGTTCGCGGCGTCGTCAAGCGCACCACCGAACAGCCCGAACGTGCCGATCGGCTGCTGGCCGGGCTGAAAGCGGGCAAGCACGATCTGGTTGAGCCCGAAGTGTTCGGGCAGGGCCCGCGCGCACGGGTTCACAGTCCGGAATATCTCTCCTTCCTCGCCGAGGCCTGGGAGGCCTGGTCGGCGCTCGGGGATTCAGGCCCCGAGATGATCGCCAACATGCATCCGGTGCGCAATGCCGGCACCTATCCAACGCACATCGTCGGCAAGCTCGGCTGGCACACGGTCGACACCGGCTGGCCGATCGGTCCGGGCACCTGGGCCAGCGCATGCGCTGCGACCGACGTCGCGACCACGGCCGCGCAAATGGTGCTGGACGGCGAGGATGCCGTCTATGCGCTGTGCCGTCCGCCCGGCCATCATGCCTACCGCGATCTCGCCGGCGGCTTCTGCTTCCTCAACAACAGCGCGATTGCGGCGGAGCATCTCCGCCTCAAGCATGAACGCGTCGCGATCCTCGACGTCGACGTGCATCACGGCAACGGCACGCAAGGCATTTTCTACCAGCGGCCGGATGTGTTCACCGTCTCGATCCACGCCGATCCGTGCTTTTTCTATCCCTTCGTCTGGGGCTATGCGCATGAGCGCGGGGCCGGGCCCGGGCTTGGCACCAACCTCAACATTCCCTTGCCGAAAGGCACCGGCGACGACGGCTATATGCAGGCGCTCGCGACCGCCGAAAGGGCGATCGGTAGCTTTGCGCCGGGTGCGCTGGTCATAGCCCTCGGCCTCGACGCGTCTGAGCAGGATCCGCTGGCGGGCCTTGCGGTGACGACCGACGGCTTCCGGCGCATCGGTCAAGCCATCGCGCGGCTCGGGCTTCCAACCGTGTTGGTCCAGGAGGGCGGATATCTATCGGACATTCTCGGGTCCAATCTCACGTCCGTCCTCGCCGGATTTGAGGAAGCTCGCTAGCCTTCGTCCAGGTACTCGGATGCGGCCGTCACCGATGGTGCTGCCGCGTCGCGGTGATCATCCGATCCAGGATCTCGTCAAGGATCGGCATCGAGGTTGCGAAGTTGAGCCTTACGAACTGGGCGCAGTCTGGATCAAAGGTCTCGCCGGCGCTAAACCCGATCCGGGCATGGTTGAGAAAGAACTGGAAGGCCGAGGTCGAGAGTCCGAGCTTGCTGCAATCGAGCCAGGCGAGATAGGTCGCTTCCGGCGCATGGAAGCGGATTTCCGGTGCTTCCGCCGCGAGCACGTCCTTGACCCTGTTCCGCGCCTTCAGAAGATGTTCCATCACCGCATCAAGCCAGGGCTGGCATTCGTCCCATGCGGCGACCGTTGCGTCGACGCCGACGATATTGGCCGAACCTGTCAGTTTGAGCGGGATGCGTTTGTGAAACCGGTTGCGCAAGGCTTCGGTGCCGAACGCCATGAGCGCGCAACGAAGGCCGGGAATATTGAAGCTCTTGGTCGCCGAGTTCAGGGTCACCGTGCGCGCGGCAATCTCCGGCCCGAGCGATGCAAGGGGAATGTGTTGCTGTCCCGGAAAAACCAGATCGGAGTGGATTTCGTCGGAAATGACGATGAGATCGTGCGCGATGGCGAATTCGCCCAAGGCAAGCAGTTCGTCGCGGGAGAAGACGCGCCCGGTCGGGTTCTGTGGATTGCAGAGGACGAAGATGCGGGTTCGCTGGTCGACCAGTTTTTGCAATTCGGCCATGTCGAAGACGTGGCGGCTGCCGTCGTCGCGCATCGGCAGCGCGAGCAGCTGGCGTTCCGTCGTCTGGATGGTTTCACGAAACGGCGGGTAGTTCGGGGTTTGCAGGATGACGCCGTCGCGGGGCTCGGAGAAGGCCAGGATCAGCGCGTAGGTGCCTTGCACCAGATCGGCCAACGGCATCACCAGATCGGGCGAGACTTCCCAGCCGTAGCGGGATTTCATCCGCCTGACGAAGGCATGGGCGACGAACCGGTCCGCTCTCTCGCCGTTGCGCAGCGGATAGCCGTAGTCGCGCTCGCGGACGATCCGCTCGATCGCTGCCTGGATCGGGGCTGCGACCGCGAAATCCATGTCCGCGACGAAAGCGGGGATCACGCCGGCATCGTACTGGTTCCATTTGGCGTTACGGCGCGCCTGCAGCGCGGATTGCTCTAGTTCGAAGCTGATCGTGTCTGTGCTGGTCATGATGTTGCTTTGCGACGCCTTGATGTCTTCCTGCAAGATGCGGGCTGCATTGCAGTCGGAGTGGACATTGTCTAAAAGGAGCGACGCGAGATCAACCCGTTAGATCGCGTCCAGCGTGTGACGCCAGGCCTCGGGATAAAGCGCGTAGGCGTCGCCGCGCCGCGCGAGGTGCGCGAATGCCGGGAAATGCAGGTGCATCCCGGCGATCAGGATACCGTCGGCGGTGACGCGATCGAACATGCGTTTGCGCGAAGCGGCGGCCGCGGCAAGATCGGTATCGAAGGCCATGCCGGCCTCCGGAAACGCGGTTTGGACCTCAGGTACGTGCACCGTGTCACCCCAGATCATCAGCTGATCGTTGCCCGATGCGATCAGATAGGCGGTGTGGCCCGGCGTGTGCCCGAGGCTCGGTACCGCGGTCACGCCTGGAAACACCTCGCCCCGTCTGAATAATCGCGTCCGATCCTTGTAGGGCGCGACCTGTTCGCGGCCGGCCTGGAAATAAAGCTGCCTCGATCGCTGATCGACCTTCGTCATCGCGCCGTCGTCGAACCAATGCGCCGGTTCGTTCTCGTGCATGACCAGTTCCGCGTTCGGAAACAGGCGTTGGCCGTTCGACATGTCGGTCAGGCCGGCGGAATGATCCGGGTGCATGTGGGTCAGCAACACGGTATCGATCGACTTCGGATCGATGCCGGCCGCCGTGAGGCTGCGCTGAACGAAGCCGGCGGTAGGCTGGAGATAATTGCCCGATCCGGTGTCGACGATCCCCAGGCGGTCCTTTGAATGGATCAGGAAGGTGTTGACGCTGGTTCGCCGCGCCGGCCGGAATGCGTCCCGCAGAAGCTGATGCGCCTTTTCGAGATCGACATTGCGCATCACCTCGAGGGTGCCGTCCAGATAGCCGTCGCTGATCGCCGTGACGACGATGTCTCCGATTCTGCGATGATAAACGCCGGGAATCTGCTGCGCGGGTTGCGGAGTCATGCGGGAAAGCCTTGCTGGGATTTAGGGGATAGCGAGCTTCGATCAGGCGCCGACCGCACTCAGGAAGTGCTCGATGCAATCGGAGATGAGGTCAGGCGTTTGCACCGCCATATAGTGGCCGGTGCGGACTTCAACGTAGCGTGCGCCGGGGATGGTGTTGGCCACGGCTTCGGCGAGCGTCGGGGGGCGCACGCGATCAAGGCTGCCGCCGATCACGAGCACGGGACAACGCAATCTGGCAAGCTCGTCCTGCATGTCGGCGCCCGCCAGCATTCGCCAGACCGTCGCATAGCTCGCGGGATCATTGCCGAGCCACCGCGCCCGGTATCGCTCAAAGCGCTTGATGTCGTCGCGAAGCTCCGGGGCATAGCCATTTTGCATCGACTCCTCGACAGCGAAGGCCATGCCGACCGCTTCGATCTTCGCGAGGCGTTCGAGGGCCGCGGCGCGGCGATCCGGCGCGACGCCGGTCGCCGGGCTGCCGACCGCAACGGCGCTGGTGCGCTCGGGGTATCGGCTGGCAAAATGAAGAGCTATCGCACCACCGACGGCAACACCCGCCAGCGCTACCTGGCCGGTGATCCCGAGTTTATCAAGCAGCGCAGCGATATCCGCGGCCATCGTGTCGATGTGCAGCTCGCCGCGCACCTTCTGCGACAATCCCGACCCGCGGAAATCATAGCGGAGCACGCGGCGCGAATCCACGAATCGCGGTACGATGTCGTCCCAGCTTTCGAGCGAGCCGCCCATTTCGTGGACCAGCACCAACGTGTGGTCACCCTTGCCGCTGAGCTCGTAGCGCAGTCCGACGCCGTCCAGTTCAATAAATTCCATGCTGCGTTCCCGCCGTTTTTGTCTTTGATCGTTTATAGCCGCGTTTGCGGACGATCTCTTGACCAAATGTATCTTGGAATGGGGCACCGGAGGCATTCCCAAGTGAGCCCCCCGGCCCGGCAAGACGACATAGGCAATTGAGAGGGGCCCTATTCGAAACAGTCACGTCCTCTCGGCCTATTTGGTGCCATAGGCACGGTCGCCGGCGTCGCCGAGACCTGGCAAGATGTAGGCGCGGTCGTCCAGCCCTTGGTCGATCGCTGCGAGCCAGATCGGAACGTCCGGGTGAATGCCACGCATGCGCTCGACACCTTCCGGCGCGCCGATCAGGCACACCAGTCGAATGTCGATCGCGCCGCGCTCTTTCAGCCGGTCGACCGCGGCGACGGCGGAGTTCGCCGTTGCCAGCACCGGCGAGACCACGATCACCAGCCGCTCGTGCAGATCGCTCGGCGCCTTGAAGAAATATTCGACGGCAACGAAGGTCTCCGGTTCGCGGTAAAGGCCGATATGAGCGACCCGCGCGGTCGGCACCAGATCGAGCATACCTTCCGCAAAGGTCATGCCCGCCCGCAGCACCGGCGCGAACACCAGCTTCTTGCCCGCGATCCGCGGCGACTTCATGCGCGCAAGCGGCGTTTCGATATCGACATCGGTCAGCGGGAGATCACGGGTGATCTCGTAGCACAAGAGCTTCCCGATCTCCTTGAGGAGCTCGCGAAACGACTTGGTCGAAATTTCCTTCTTCCGCAATAGCGTCAGCTTGTGCTGCACCAGCGGATGCCCAACGATCGTGACGCCGTCCATGTTGCTGACCCCGGATCTAGAATACAGTGCCGTCGCTGATAATTTTCACCGGCGGCGAAGCGTCAGCGCGGCGCTCGCGCGCCAGCAGCCGGCCCGCCGCCCAGGTCCCGCCCTCGAGAATTTTCGCCAGTGGCAGCGCGGTGGCATCGAGCCCAAGCCGGCGGCGCACGCCATCGGCGACGCGGTCGAGCAGCGCCACCGTCAGCGCCCGCCATTCCACCACCAGCGGCGAGGCGACTTCGTGCTCTTGCCGGGCTGCTTCTGGATCGCGAAACGCGAGCACGCCGATATCGACGAACAGTCCGCCGTTGCGATATTCCGCAAGGCCGGTGAGGCCATCGATATCAGTCACACGGATGCCGGCTGTTTGCAGCGGTTCGATGAGGGAATAGGCCAGCCATTGTGAAAGCTTGTGCAACGGCACCAAACCGCTGGTCGCATCCGCGGTCGTCAACATCGGATGCTTCCAGCAGTCGCCCAGCGCGATCCCCCCGAGCGTCAGCCGCGATGGCCAGATCGGCCCGAGCTGTTGCAGCAGTTCCGTCAGTATCGTTGGGGCGGGCAGCTCCTGGCTGTCTGCCCGCATCGCAAGCCGATCGAACAGTCCGCCGGGCCGCGGCGTGTCGAGGAGCCCGAATATCTCCGGTTTCGAGGTCACCAGCCGGCCGAGGCGGCGCAACAGGTCGACGCGACCTTCCATCCCGATCAGCGGATTGAAATCCGAGACCTGCATGCCGCGCGCGAGGTCGGCAACGGTGAAATTCGCCAGCACGTCGGCATCGACCCGCAACGGCTGAATCGGATCAGCCGAGAATGCGCCGTCCGCAAACATGGCAAGGCTGGCCAGTCCCAATCCCTCCGAGCGGCCGACCGCCAACCCAGTCTTTGGATCGCGGTAGTGCCACGACGGGCCGGCGCCGGCATCGAGGAAAACGCTGACGATGGCCAGATCGAATTCAGCCCGGGCGCGGGCCGCGCGATCGGGCCATTTGGTCTGATCGGCGATAGCAGCCCAGCGATTGTCCCCCTTGGCGACGAAGTGCCGCCAGCGCGAATGAAAGGGAACGTCGAGCGAGGGATACGCCTTGCGCGTGGTCTGCAGCACCAGGTCGACGGCGCTGTCCATACGATCGAGGTGGATGCGGAAGTTCGGCAGCCTGTCTTCAAGGCCGATCGCGAGCATGCGATGCGCGCGTTCGCGGACCGCTCTGGCATTCAATAGCGATAGAGCGGCTGACGTCTCCGGATTTGCAAGGGACACTGTCGTCCCTCTCAATATTTCTCGAGCGAACGGCCGACCGGGTTGATCGGGTCTTGCTGCGGCTCGGCCGTATAATAGCCGGCGGCCTTCTTCGCCGCGATTTCCACATGTGCGTCGGCGGGCACAAGATCGTCGGGAATCGGCACGCGTTCGACGATTTCGATGCCTTGGCTGGTCAGCGCGTCGTGCTTCATGTCGCTCATGGAGACGAAGCGATCGATGCGCTTCAGGCCGAGCCAGTGCACCACGTCCGGCATCAATTGCTGGAACCGGGCATCCTGCACGCCGGCGACACATTCGGTGCGCTCGAAATACTGGGCCGCGGCATCGCCGCCTTCCTGGCGTTTGCGTGCGTTGTAGACAAGAAATTTAGTGACCTCGCCGAGTGCGCGGCCTTCCTTGCGATTGTAGATGATGATGCCGAGCCCGCCGGTCTGTCCGGCGCGTGCGCATTCCTCGATGCCGTGGATCAGGTAGGGACGGCAGGTGCAGATGTCGGAGCCAAACACGTCGGAGCCGTTGCATTCGTCATGCACGCGGCAGGTTATGCTGGTGCGGTGGTCCGGCAGTTTGCTGATGTCGCCGAACAAATAAGCTGTCGTTCCGCCGATCGGCGGCAGAAAAACCTGCAGGTCAGGCCGCGTCACCAGTTCCGGAAACATGCCGGCGGTCTGTTCGAACAGCTGTCGGCGCAGATTGTTCTCGCTGGTTGCGAAGTGCTCCGCTAGGCCCGGCAAATACCAGACCGGATCGATTGCAATCTTGACCACGGAGACGCTTCCGTTCTTGTGTACGACCTCGCCGTCCTGCTTGAGCCGTCCGGCTTCGATCGCCGCCTGAAGTTCGGGCAGGTCGAGACGAGCGCGCGTGATGGCGATACTCGGACGGATGTCGATGCCTTCGGCGATCTCCTTTGCGAAGCTTTCGGCGGCGAGATGTCCCCACGGATCGAGTGAAACGATCCGCTGCGGATCGGTCCATTGCGGAAACGGCCCGATCGTTTCGGCGGGATGGGTGTTGGTGAGATCCGGACGCCGGATCGGGTCGAGCGCGCCGGATGAGACGGCGAGCGCGCGATAGACCGAATAGGAGCCGCCATGGGTGCCGATCACATTGCGATCCTGCGGGCGTGATACCGTGCCAATTACGGGTCCGCGTTCGCGCGCGCTGGCTGCGCCCCAGGCGATCGGGAAGTTAGGCTTGGCACCCGGCGCCGGGTGCGAGGTGATGCGAATATGGTCAACCCGATTGGAACGAGTCATAGCCACCAACCCTGAAACGGCGACGGCCCGCCTAAACAGACGGGCCTGGTCACCAACGATAAAATCAGCAGCGGTTGCAGCTGAGTGAGCAGTATAATCAAATTCCGGCTGAACACAACGGCGATTTGATCCCCGCTGCCGGTAGGTCGCCGCGTCGGTTAACCTATTCGGCGTGGGCGCCGCGGGTCCGAATGGAGGTTGACCGTCGTCGTTTCGCCATCGAGCGCGTGACCGATCCTTTGTCCGAGATGGAGCGCCGGCCATGCAAGGCACGGAATATGCGCCGCTGATCATCGCCGGAAACGAGATCGAGATCATGTCCTGGAGTATTCGTCCCGGGCTTGGCGCGCTCGATCGAGCGCCCTCATGCGGGCCGCATAAGAACTGCCAATGTCCGATGACGGGTCAGCCCGAAACGCAGAACTGACGTGCGTCACCCGCACCTTCTCCGGAATTGACTTCGGCTGAACCAGAACTCTAATTGCGGACTGAAGCTGAACGGAACGAACTCCGAACTCCGCGAATCCGCAGACTGCTTCATTTTTATACAACGCGGCCACAAAAGTACTCAGGAAGCTATCCATGCGCGTCATCAATGTTGCCGCCGCCCAGTTGGGCCCGATCCAGAGGGCTGACAGCCGCGAAGCCGTCGTCAAGCGCATGATCGCGCTGTTGGATGAAGCCAAGGCCAAGAGTGCCGATCTGATCGTCTATCCGGAGCTCGCACTCACCACATTCTTCCCGCGCTGGTACATGGAGGATCGGGCCGAGGCCGATAGCTGGTTCGAACGCGAGATGCCAAACGCGGTGACGAAGCCGTTGTTCGAGCGCGCCGCGCGACACCAGATGGCAATGAGCTTTGGCTACGCCGAACTGACACAGGACGGACACCATTTCAACACCTGTATCCTCACGGATAGATCTGCCAGGATCGTCGGGAAATACCGCAAGGTTCATCTGCCGGGCCATTCGGAGTTCGATACGGAACGCGCCTTCCAGCATCTGGAGAAGCGCTACTTCGAGCCGGGTGATCTCGGTTTCAACGTCTGGCGCGCGCTCGGCGGCATCTTTGGCATGGCGGTTTGCAACGACCGGCGCTGGCCGGAGACCTATCGTGTGATGGGCCTGCAAGGCGTTGAGATGGTGCTGATCGGCTACAACACGCCCTCGGTGAATGCCCAGAAAAGCGAGGAGGGGCCCGAGCAGCGGTTGTTTCATAATCGGCTGTCGGCGCAGGCCGGCGCCTACCAAAACTCGACCTGGGTCGTCTGCGTCGCCAAGGCCGGCGTCGAGGATGGCTTCCCATTGATCGGTGGCAGCCTGATCGTCGATCCGAACGGCGAGATCGTCGTCGAGGCCAAGACCGAAGAGGACGAACTGCTGGTTCACCCCTGCGATCTCGACGCCACGATCTTCGGCAAGGAAACGATCTTCGACTTCGCCCGTCACCGCCGCATCGAGCATTACGGCCTGATCACCAGCCGCACCGGCGCGGTGCCGCCTCCGGAAAACTGATGTCCGGTATCTCCTTCCGCGAACTTGATCCGCGCGACCGGTACAAGTTGCTGTGCGGGGTCGTCGTGCCGCGGCCGATCGCGCTGGTCACGACGCTTGACGAGAGCGGTAAGGTCAACGCGGCGCCTTTCAGCTTCTTCAACGTGTTCTCCGAAGATCCCCCACTCGTGGTGCTCGGCCTGCAACACAAGGCCGATCTCAGTCCCAAGGACACTACGCGCAACATCCATCGCAGCGGGCAATTCGTCGTGCATATGGTGGACGAGGCGCTGGCGGCAACCATGAACGACTGCGCGATCGACTTTCCCTCCGGCAACAGCGAAGTGGAGGCGACGGGGCTAAAGACATTGCCGTCGATCGATGTCGCCGTGCCGCGGTTGGCGGCTGCGCCTTTTGCGCTCGAGTGCCGGCAACATGTCGCGCTTTCCTTCGGGCCCGGCCGCGAACTGCTGGTCGGTGAAGTGCTGCGTCTGCACGCGCGCGAAGGTCTGATCGACCAAGCCAGGATGTACGTCGATCTCGATGTCTACCGGCCGATCGGACGCCTGTTCGGCAATCTCTACGCCGCCCAGCGCGATACTTTCACGCTGACACGCGAAAGCCACGCGCAGTGGCTTAAGCGCGCCAATGGCGGCAATCAAGCGGGCGAACCGCCCGACGAAAGTCAGTGATGAGCGAACTGCACCGTGCCCAGTGCCATGGTCACGGCCGCTTGTGTCGGGTCGATCACGGGAATCCCGAGCGCCTGTTCCAGGGATCGGCGGTGCCGCGCCATGCCGGCGCAGCCCATCACGATGGCGCCGGCTCCATCTTCCTCTTTCAGAGCGCGCCCGACCTCGATCATCTTCGCGAGCGTTCCCTCGCCGGATGCGGTCTCCGCCACGCTCATGTTGAGCGGCCGCTCGCTGGTCAGGCGGTCCAGCAACCCCATCTGCCTGAGATAGCGGATATGGCGGCTAATCGAGCGCTGCGCGATCGCAATGACGCCGAAGGATTCGGCGCGCGCCAGCGCCGTCAGCACGCCGCATTCGGCGATGCCGAAGACGGGCCGGTCGGTTGCTTCGCGGCAGACATGCAGACCCGGATCGCTGTAACAGGCAATGACAAAGGCGGCCGAGTGGTTGTCGCCTTCTACCAGACGGCGCAGCGGCATCGCCACGCTGTCGACGTCGGCCTGGCTCTCGATCCCGTACGGGCCTTCGGCCAGAGTCTCGCAGACGATCTCCGGGCCGCCCTCAAAGCCGAGCGGCTTCAAGGCGTCCTCCAGCCCTTGGGTGACGAGGTGGTTGGAATTGGGATTGATGACGAGAATGCGCGGCCGGGACATCGTGTTTTCCTTGCGGGATGACCAAGAAGCAATGACCATGCCATCCAGCGATGCATGGTCCGCCGTCTGTTGCGAAAGCGCAAGGGAGTGCGGCGGCACGATCTGTGCTTTTATCCGATGAATGCAAGAGAACATTTGAGGAGTTTGCCATGACCGAGCCCGCCTACGACCTGCTCATTCGCGGCGGACGCGTCGCAACTGTGAGTGATGTGTTCGAGGCTGACGTCGCGATTTCCGGGGAGACGATCGCAGCCATCGGCCGCGGGCTGCCGGGAGGGCGGCGCGAGATCGACGCGCGGGGCAAGCTGGTTCTGCCGGGCGGCGTCGACAGCCACGCGCATATCGAGCAGCTTTCGGCCGCAGGCATCGTGAATGCCGACACCTTCGAGAGCGCCACCGTCTCGGCAGCGTTCGGCGGCACCACCACCGTGATTCCGTTCGCGGCTCAGCACGTTGGCATGAAGCTGCCCCAGGTGCTGGAGGATTATCATGCGCTCGCGAAACGGGGCGCCGTGATCGACTATGCCTTTCACATGATCATCGCCGACCCGACCAAGGAAACATTGGAGACGGACCTGCCGGCGCTGATCAAAAAAGGCCATGCCTCGATCAAGATCTTCATGACCTATGATCTCCTGAAAATCGAGGACGAGCCGCTGCTCGACATTCTGCTGGCGGCGCGCGACGGCGGTGCGCTGCTCTGTGCCCATGCCGAGAACCACGGCATCATCTCCTGGATGGTGAAGCGGCTGCTCGCGCGCGGCTATACCGATCCGAAATATCACGCCATCAGCCATGCTCGCGTTTCAGAAGCGGAGGCCATCAACCGGCTGATCGGCATGGCCGCGCTGATCGATCAGCCGATCATGATCTTTCACGTCTCGACGGCGGAAGGCGCCAAGGTGATCCGCGATGCGCGCGGGCAGGGGCTGAAGGTGTTCGCAGAAACCTGCCCGCAATATCTGTTTCTCACCGCCGACGATCTCGACAAGCCCGGCGTGGAGGGCGCCAAATGGATGTGCAGCCCGCCGCCGCGCCGCGTCGCCGACCAGGAGGCGCTGTGGCAGGCGCTGGCGCTCGGCGATCTCCAGACCGTTTCGTCCGATCATGCGCCCTATCGGTTCGACGCATCGGGTAAATTGCGCGCCGGCCCCAATCCCAATTTCAAGCAGGTGGCGAACGGCCTGCCGGGCCTCGAAGTCCGTTTGCCGCTGCTGTTCGACGCCATGGTGTCGGGCGGCCGCCTGGGGCTGGAGAAATTCGTCGAATTGACCGCGACCGCACCGGCAAAGATCTACAATCTGCATCCGCGCAAGGGCTCGATCGCCGTCGGCGCCGATGCGGATATTGCGATCTGGGACCCGCAGCGTGAGGTGACGCTGAGCGATGCGATGATGCACGACCTCGCCGGCTACACGCCGTTCGCCGGCCGCAAGCTCAAGGGTTGGCCGGTCACCGTACTATCGCGCGGGCGCGTCATCGTCGCGGACGGCAAGCGTTCGGTCGAAGCAGGCTCCGGCCGCTTCCTCGCACGCACGGGCGGCGAGGCGGCGAAGCCGACCGGACGCCTGATGCCGGATATGGATCCGGAGCGGAATTTCGGGGCGAGGCTGTTGTAAGGTATCAGCCGCGATGAGTTCGGATTGAGCAATGAAAATCCTTATTTTCGGCGGCAATGGCTTCGTTGGGCTCAATATCGCCACGGCGCTTTTGGCGCGCGGTCACGCGGTGACACTGTTCGACCGCATCGGCTTGCCGCCTGCCGCGAGGAGAGAGTTTGCCCGCAACGCGGATCGGCTGACTGTCGTTCAGGGCGATGTCAGGGATCGGCCATCCGTCGCGGAGGTGATCGGCGCGGGGCATGAGGCGATCATTCTGGGAGCCGCCATCACGGCCGGTCCGGAGCGCGATGCGACCGACCCCGAGACCATCCTTCAGGTCAATCTGTTGGCCCAGGTGCCGATCCTGACCGCGGCGCGGCGTTTTGGCGTTGGACGCATCATCAATCTGTCGTCGGCGGCAGCTTACGGCACGAGTGCATTCCGCAACATGCCGCTCGATGAGGAGACTGTTTGCGATCCGGTTTCGCTCTACGCCATTACCAAATTCGCGTCCGAGAAAGTTGCGGCGCGTCTGGCAGCGCTCTGGCCATGCGAGATCATCAGCGTGCGGCTCAGCGCCGTGTTCGGACCCTGGGAGCGGATGAACGACGTGCGCGACACGCCAAGCCCGCAGGCGCAGATGCTGGCTGCGATGCAAGGGAAACGCGAGGCCGTGCTGCCGCGCCCGGGCGTCAGGGACTGGATCTATGCCGTGGATGTCGCGGAAGCCGTGACATTGCTGATCGAGGCAGAAAAGCCGAAGCATCAGCTCTATAACATTTCAACCGGCGCGGAATGGTCGGCGCTGCAATGGGGCCAGGAACTCGCCGCGCTGCATCCAGGCTTCATCTGCCGGCTGGCCGAAGCCGGTGAAGCGCCGACGGTTGACCTGCATAGTCCTGCCGATCGTGCGCCGCTTTCGGTCGCGCGCCTGGAACAAGAGTTCGGCTGGCGCGCGCGGCTCGGCTGTGCCGATTCCGCCGCCGATCTGAGTGTGTGGTGGACCAAGCATCGAGGGGAAGCCTGACATGAGACTGGCGGGGCGAACTGTGATCATAACCGGAGCCGGCTCAGGCATTGGACGAGCCAGTGCGGTGCTGTTCGCGAATGAAGGCGCCTATGTTGCCCTCGTTGATCGCGATCGCGCCGGCTTGCAGGAGACCTTGACGGCGATCGACGGCGCGAAGGGCGAAGCATCGCTGCATGTCGGCGATGTCAGCGAGGCGGATTTCGCGCGGACCGTTGTTGGCGATGTCATAGCGCGGCGCGGCCGGCTCGATGCGCTGATGACCGCGGCCGGGTTTTCCTGCGGCGGCACGGTGCTGACGACCGATCCTGCTGATTGGGACGCGGTGTTCCGCACCAATGTCGGTGGCACCTGGCTTTGGTCGCGTGCTGCGGTGCCCGAAATGCAGCGGCAGGGCGGGGGCTCGATCGTCACGCTGGCGTCGCAGCTCGCAATCGCCGGCGGCAGGAACAACAGCGCCTACATTGCCGCCAAGGGCGCGATCATCAGCCTGACCCGAACCATGGCGCTGGATTTCGCGACCGACGGAATTCGTGTCAATGCGATCGCGCCGGGCGCCATCGACACGCCGATGCTGCGGCGTAGCTTCGCCCGTCACGCTGACCCAGATCCGGTGCGTGACGCGTCCCGCAACCGTCACGCCATGAAGCGATTTGGCAAAGCGGAGGAAGTGGCCGAGGCCGCGCTCCATCTCGCCAGCGATGCATCTTCCTT
>Ga0137415_10000527_pt1 | contig 36756 bp, 35 predicted proteins | sample CZODoug3_1_1_16f_FD_183082 | JGI IMG/M metagenome (GOLD analysis project Ga0137415, IMG submission 183082) | Vadose zone soil fungal communities from Angelo Coast Range Reserve, California, USA - CZODoug3_1_1_16fungal (Hybrid Assembly) | ecosystem: Environmental > Terrestrial > Soil > Vadose...
CGAACGTGAACATCATGGCGGTTGCGCACGGCACTGACAAGCAGCTCGTGCTGGAGCACAAGGTGGCGATCGACAAGCATCTCGAGGAGGCCGGCATTCCGGCTTCGTACACGAACGTGTTCTGGGGCGGACGAAGCGAGATCAAGCCGTCCGAGATTTCTCCCGTGGAGTACGAGGCCTGGGCAAAGCGCGCCGGCCTGATTGCGGAAACGGGAACGGGGTAACGGTGGCAGAAGGAAAAATCTTCCTTGTCGGGGCTGGTCCCGGTGATCCTGGTCTCATCACCGTGAGAGGGAAGCAGCTCATCGACTCGGCTGATGCCGTCGTGTACGACGCGCTCGCCAATTCCGTGCTGCTCCCTGCGGGCGCTAGAACGACTGGAAGGCCCGAGCTCTTTTACGTCGGCAAGCGCGGCGGCGCGAAGGACTCGGTGACGCAGGAAGAGATCAACACTCTGCTCGTGAGGCTCGCGCGCGAAGGAAAGCGTGTCGTGCGCCTCAAGGGCGGTGATCCCTTCGTGTTCGGCCGCGGCAGTGAAGAGGCGCAGGCGATGAACGACGCCTCGGTTCCGTTCGAGGTCGTTCCGGGAATAACGGCCGGGATCGCCGCGCCTGCGTACGCGGGCATTCCAGTGACGCACCGCACTCTGGCGACATCCGTAACTTTTGTGACCGGTCACGAAGATCCAGCCAAGCCGAGCACCCAGACCAACTGGACTGCACTCGCGAAGTCGGGCGGGACGATAGTTCTGTATATGGGAGTCAAGACTCTCGCCAACATCGCCGATACGCTGATCGAGGGCGGAATGCCCGCCGACATCCCGGCCGCCGCGATTCAATGGGGAACGCATCCCAAACAACGCACCGTGGTGGCAACACTCGAAACTCTGGCCGCAAAGGCAATCGAACAAGACATCACCGCGCCTGTGATCACGGTAATCGGGTGGTCGGTCGTGCTGCGTGACGAGTTGAATTGGTTTGAGCGGCGGCCACTGTTCGGAAAGCGAATCGTCGTAACACGTGCATCGCAGCAGGCTCCGGCTCTGACCGAGAAGCTCAGTGAGTTGGGCGCCGACGTGATCGAGATGCCCGCGACGCAGATCGCGCGGCTGGATCTCGCCCCGCTGCGCGCGGAGATCGGCCAATTGTCGCTCTACCACTGGCTGATCTTCACCAGCCAGAACGCGATCACGATTTTCTGGGAGCAGCTCCTCGGTGAAGGCAAGGACGCGCGGGCGCTGGCCGGACTGAAGGTTGCCGCCGTTGGCCCCGCAACGGCAGGTGCATTACTCGAGCACGGGATAACGGTCGATGTGATCCCCAATCGCTTCGTCGCCGAGGGACTGCTGGAGGTGATGCGCGCGCGCGATGATGTCGCGGGGAAGAAGGTGCTATACGTGACCGCGGAAGGAGCGCGCGATGTATTGCAGCAGGGTCTGAAGGAAATCGGCGCCGATGTCAGGTTGATCGAGGCCTACCGTTCGATCGTGGATGGCGAGGGTGCCGAAAAGCTCGCGCGAGCCATCGAAGCGGGAAGGGTGGATCTCGTCACCTTCACCTCAGGCTCGGCGGTGAGAGGATACATCGACGCCGTCGGGGAAGATCTGGCACTACGGGTTCCGGCCGCGTCCATCGGAGCGCAGACATCCGAGGCGCTACGCGACGCGGGAATCGAAGTGAAGGTGGAAGCGAAAGAAGCGACGCTCGACGGACTCGTGTCCGAGGTCCTCAATGCCTTCTAAGCCGGTAATCGATCCCGACGTGGTGAGAATTGGGACGCGCGCTTCCGAGCTTGCGCTCCGGCAGGCACGGCTTGTCGAGAGCGCGCTGCTCGCCCGTGGGATCACGTCAGAGCTCGTCACCTTCAAGACCACGGGCGACAAGAAGCTGGACAAACCTCTCACGGAGATCGGCGCGAAGGGTCTATTCACACGCGAGCTCGAGGTCGCACTCACGAAGAACAAGATCGACTGCGCGGTTCACTCCCTGAAAGACCTGCCGACCGAATCTCCCGATGGTCTCGAGGTCGTCGCGCAACTGGAGCGGGAAGACCCGCGCGACGTGCTCGTCGTCAACCGGCAGACGGGAGCGGAGAATCTGGATGATTTGCCGGCGGGATCGCGTGTGGGGACATCCAGTCTTCGCCGCCGCTCGCAGCTGCTGGCGCGGAGGCCCGACCTCGAGGTCGCCGAGCTGCGGGGGAACGTTCCGACGCGGCTCGGTAAGGTCGAGAACGGAACCGTCCATGCCGCTATTCTCGCCGCGGCCGGGTTGATCCGCCTCGAGGTCGAGCGGCGCATAACCATGTTCCTGGAGCCGCCCGAGTGGCTGCCGGCCGCTGGTCAAGGCGCAATCGCGATTCAGATCAGGAGCGACGACGCAAGAATGAGAGATCTCTTGCAGCCGCTCGATCACGGGCCGACGTCGACCGCGACGCGCGCCGAGCGCGCGTTCCTGGCCGCACTCGACGGCGGATGCCAGGTTCCGATCGGCGCGCTGGTGAGCGACGTCGGCGGCACGCCTACATTATATGGTATGCTCGCGGATCTGAGTGGCCGTCACATCGTGCGCGGCTCTCGCGTGCTCGACCTGCGCTCACCGGAATCAACCGGCGAGGCGCTCGCCGCCGAAATCCGGTCCCGCGGAGGCAGCAGTCTCCTCGTGGAGCTTCGTCAGCTATCCAAACTTCCCGCTCCGCAACCAGAGTAAGAGTGTCCAGCTTCCCGCAGTATCGTCCGCGCCGCCTGCGCCGGACCGCCGCGCTACGGAACCTCGTCCGCGAGACACACCTCGCGCCGTCTCAGCTGGTCCTTCCTGTCTTCGTGCGCGGCGGACACAAGGTTCGTCGCCCCGTCGGATCGATGCCAGGCGTAAATCAGACATCGATCGATGAGATGCTGCGTGACGCCGAGGCGGCGGCGAAGGCGAAAGTCGGTGGGATCATTCTCTTTGGTGTCCCGGAAACGAAAGACGCGACCGGCTCGTCGGCGTGGGATGAAAAGGGCGCGGTACAGCTGGCAGTGAGCGCGCTCAAGAAAGAGATTCCGGAGCTGGTCGTGATTACCGACGTCTGCATGTGCGAGTACACCAATCATGGCCATTGCGGGGTCCTGAAGAACGGCGAAGTCGACAACGACGCGACCCTCGAGCTGCTGTCACGCGCAGCGCTCTCGCACGCTCGCGCGGGGGCGGATATCGTCGCACCGAGCGATATGATGGATGGGAGAGTGCAAGCGATCCGATCCTCGCTGGACGATGCCGGCTTCTCGGATGTCTCGATCCTCAGCTATGCCGCGAAGTACGCCTCGGCGTATTACGGTCCCTTTCGCGAAGCGGCAGAGTCAGCGCCGCAGTCTGGCGATCGCCGCGCCTATCAGATGGATCCAGGCAACGCACAGGAAGCAATGCGTGAGGTACTCGCCGACATCGAGGAGGGCGCAGACGCGGTGATGGTGAAGCCCGCAGGGCCGTACCTCGACATCGTCTCGCGGGTCAAGTCGGAGACGGGGTACCCAGTCGCCGCCTATCAGGTCAGCGGCGAGTACGCGATGATCTGCGCCGCGGCCGATCGCGGCTGGATCGAGAAGGATCGGGTGATGATGGAATCGCTGCTGGGCATCCGCCGCGCTGGTGCGGATTTCATCGTCACCTACTTCGCCACCGAAGCCGCGAAGCAACTCTGATTCCGGGACGAAACTTGACCAACACGCGAGCGAGAGCCGCGGGTTTTAGGCCAACTCGCAATCGAATCATGAAGTCGTCAAGGCGCTTTTCGCTCTTGTCGCTGGCGGCCATCTCGTTCGGCTGGATTCCCGGCGCGGAGGCGAGGGGTCAAACACCGCGCTCGATATTGCCGCAAACCGGGTTGGCCGCTGCCATCGACACTGTTCCACCGAAGACCGTGGTCGAGACGCCGTTCTCAATTCAAAGCGGTACGTTGACGCTCCCCGGCACGCTTACGCTGCCCGCGAAGCACATGCGTCAGTTGCCAGTCGCTCTGATCGTGGCGGGCTCAGGACCAACAGACCGGAATGGGAATTCCGCGGGCGCGTTGCGGGCGCAGAACAATTCCAATCTCTACGCCATCCTCGCCTGGCAGTTGGCCAACGCGGGCATCGCGTCAGTGCGTTACGACAAGAGAGTGCTCGGCGACAATCTTCAGAAAGTCGATCTGCCTTCGATCACCATCGACGATTTCATCGCTGATGCGATTGCCGGCGCCAGGATGCTCGTCGCCGATCGGAGGTTCTCGAAAGTCATTCTGATCGGGCATAGCGAGGGTGCCGAGCTGGTTCTGCAGGCGGTGAATCGCGGCTCGCCAGCTGCTGGAATAGTGATGATGTCTGGAGCGGGCAGGCCGATCATGCCGGTGTTACGAGAACAGATCTCCAAACAGCTGCCACCCGCCGAGATCACGAAATGGGACTCGGCGTCCGCCCGCTACCTGCGCGGCGAGGATCCGGGAGATGTGCACCCGGGCCTCAGACCGTTGTTGCTGCCGACAAATCGCCGCTTCATGCAAAGCTGGGTGAAGTACGACCCGGCCGCGGAGATCGCGAAAGTCAAAGTCCCGGTGCTGATCATCCAGGGCGGACGCGACATTCAGATCAGCGAGTCTGACGCGCGCGCTCTCAAGGCTGCGCACCCCACCGCGAAGCTCGTGGTAATTCCCGCCGCCAATCACGTTTTCAGAGCGGCCATTAGCGATGATCGCATGGCGCAGGCGAAGCTTTACACCGATCCGACAATACCCATCGTTCCTGAATTGACGACCGCAATCATCGAGTGGGTTGGCAAACTGAAGTAGGGGTTTGGCGCGAACGGCCAACTGCGAGAAGAACAAGGTGAGAGGTGAGAGGTAGTAGGTGGCGGCTATCAGGTAAGATCATTTCGATTCTGTCTGATGCCTCTCACCTGACACCGCTCACCTTGTTCAGTTCGAAGTTGGGTCTTTTTTGAGTCAAACGTATTCGGGGCGCTGCAGTCGCCGCCCGGTTAATTTGTACCTTCCCTCACGAGCTGTCCGAAATGCGCTATAGACTTTTCCCCGGAACCGGCATCAAGGCGAGCGAGGTCGGATTCGGCACGTGGACACTCTCCACCGGTTGGTGGGGCGAGAAGACCGATGACGAAGCGGTGGCATTGCTGCGCGCGGCGCACTCGCAATTCGGCATCAATTTTTTCGACACCGCCGACACATACGGCAACGGCCGTGGCGAACGACAGCTCGCCGAGGCTTTTCGGGGCAAGCGGGACGATGTGTTGTATTCGACCAAGATCGGATACGACATCTACGATCCCGCCGCACAGTCCGCACGACGCGGCCAAAGCGAGCTGCCGCAGAAGTTCGATCGCGACTACATGCGCTTCGCGCTCGACAAGTGTCTGGAGCGCCTCGAGACAGACCACGTCGATGTCCTCCAGCTTCACAACATCAAGATGGAGCACGTGCGCGACGCCGCGATCTGGGACGCGCTGCGCGAGATGAAGGATGAGGGCTTGATCGGCGTCTGGGGCGCTGCGTTCGGTCCCGCGATAGGATGGCTGTACGAAGCCGTGGAGCTTTGCGAGCGGGAGACCGACATCGGGACGATTCAAATGATCTGGAACATCCTCGAGCAGCATCCAGGGAGCGCGATGGTCGAAGCCGCCAAGGAGTTCGCGCCGGATTGTTCCTTCAACATCCGCGTCACCCACGCATCGGGAATGCTGGAAGGGAGGTACACGGAGGACACCGTCTTCCCCGCCAACGACCATCGCCGGCATCGTCCGCGCTCGTGGCTCACCAACGGGTTAAAAAAAATCCGTACCCTCGATTTTCTCACGACGCAAATGACGCTGGGACAGGCGGCACTCAAGTGGCTCCTCGCGGAAGGGCGCGTGGTGACGACGCTGCCCAACATCTACGATCTGGAGCAGCTTCGCGAATTCGCCGAGGCCCCGGATAGGGCGGACCTCTCGGCCGCGCAGCTGGAGCGCGTGGCCGAGCTGGCCGAGCACAACTTTGGCGTCGACGAAGAGCCGATGAGCTACAAGGGCACGATGGAACGCGTGGTCACGTGATCAACCCATGGCACGATTTGCCGGCGGGCATCCATCCGCCCGACAATGTGACGGCGGTTATCGAGATCCCTCGCGGAAGCAGGAACAAGTACGAGCTCGACAAAGCCACCGGGATGATTCGCCTGGACCGGGTTCTCTACTCCGCCGTCCATTATCCGGGCGATTACGGACTCATCCCCCGTACGCTACACGAGGATGGCGACCCGTTGGACATTCTCGTCCGTATCAACGAGCCGACGTTTCCCGGCTGCCAGATTGATTGCCGTCCACTTGGCGTGCTCAGAATGCGCGACCGGGGCGAGCCGGACGACAAGATCCTCGCGGTGCCGTGTCACGACCCGTACTATCACGAATACTTCGATATCGCTGATCTTTCTCAGCACTATTTGAAGGAAGTGGAGCATTTCTTCCATATCTACAAGGACCTCGAGGGAAAGCGCGTGGAGATTGTCGGGTGGGAGAAGAGCGAAGTGGCGGCGCGCGTGATCAACGAATCGATCGAACGCTACCGGGAGAGATTCCATCAGGTCGGTACTTAATCATTCGGCGCTCCGGCCACGTGCCGGCGGCGGAGGACGATAAATGAACAGCCAGCGATCGATACTGGGCTCATTCGCGGTCATCATGCTTCTCGCATCGCTGGCGTCGGCGTGCAACGAACGCGACGACAAGGCGGTGAAAGGGAGGACTGGACCGAACGGAACCGCTCGCGACAGCGTCAGCGATCTCGCCCTCAGTGAAGAAGGACTCGGCCAGATTCAGATCGGAATGAACCTGACTGATGCGGTCAACATGGGTCTTCTCAATGAGAATCCGACCATGAACACGCAGTGCGACTTCGTTTTCCCGGCGGTTGGCGCGGGCATACCAGATGGCGTGAGCGTCATGGTCGTAAAGGGAAGGATCGCGCGAATCGACGTCGATACCGGATCGGTCACCACAGAGGACGGCGCGAAGATCGGCGACACCGAAGACCACATAAAGAGCATTTACGGCGACGAAGTGAAGGTCGCGCCGCATAAGTACATCGAGGGCGGACACTACATGACGGTTGCGGGGGACAGCGTCAGCGCCGGCAAGGCTCTCGTGTTCGAGACCGATGGCAAGCGCGTCACGATGTTCCGCGGCGGACGCCTTCCCGAGGTCAAGTGGGTAGAGGGCTGTAGCTAGGCGAGCAACGCGGGCGGCTCCGCGATACTTGAAAGATCGGAGAATCGATACCTGTGACGCGGACGTTCCTCACCGCAGAATGGCGCTACCTCGCCATGCTCAACTTCAATGTCGATCCCGAGGTTCTTCGGCCCCATCTGCCGAAGGGAGTCGAGCTTGACACCCACGATGGCCGTCACTTCCTGAGCCTCGTCGCGTTCCTCTTTCTGGACACCGATGTGTTGGGGCTGCCGGCGTTCTTCCACCGGAACTTCGAGGAAGTGAACCTCCGCTTCTACGTGCGGCGGCTAGCTGGAAAAGACTCTCGCCCGGGAGTCGTATTCATCCGCGAGATGGTGCCGCTCCCGCTCGTGGCGGAACTGGCCAGGCTCACCTACAACGAGCCGTATCGAACTGTTCCAATCGAGCACACGATTGTCGAAACCGACGGCGAGCTCCAGAGCGTGGAATATTTGTTCGGGGGAATGCCGAACCGATGCCGTCTGGCGCTCCACATCAATGGACCCTCACAGGACATGGAGGTCGGCTCGGAAGAAGAGTTTCTATCCGAGCGCGGCTGGGGCTACACCAGGCAACGCTCCGGAGCCACGATCGAGTATCGCGTGGCGCATGCCCGGTGGCACATCTGGCCGAACGCGCTCTGGGAGCTCGAGGGCCCGCTGCGAGAATTCTACGACGAGCCGTTTGCAAGTATACTCAAGGAAGCCCCTGCATCCGCATTTATCTCTGATGGTTCTCCGGTTGCAGTGCACCTGCCGGAGCGAATCGCATAAGATCAGGATCTCCCCCATGGCGACCACTGTTACGGAAACCGAGCTGCGCTATCCGGTCGGAAAGTTCGACTTCGATGCAGCCGTCAACGAGGCTGACTACCCAAAACTCATCGCCGCTATCGCGGAGACACCGGTTGCCCTGCGATCGGCGGTCGCGGGCCTCACCCCTGATCAGCTGGAGACGAGATACCGCCCCGGCGGCTGGACGGTGAAGCAGGTTGTGCATCACGTGCCCGACAGCCATCTGAACGCGTACACGCGGTTCAAGCTCGCCCTTACCGAGGATGAGCCGACGATCAAGCCCTATGACGAAGCGGCGTGGGCGGAACTCGCTGATTCAAGGAAAGTGCCCATAGGGGTCTCGCTCGACTTGCTCGACGCGCTACACCTGCGGTGGGTGGCGCTTTTGCGCTCGATGGATACCGACGACTTCAATCGCGGATTGCGGCATCCGGAACACGGCCGCGTACTAGCGCTCAAGCAGATGCTTGGATTGTACGCGTGGCACGGACGGCACCACGTCGCGCATATAACTTCGTTAAGAAAGCGGGAGGGTTGGTGAGGGGTTGGCGGGTTGGCCAGACTGTCACTTTCAACTGCGAGAAGAGCTAGGTAGTAGGGTCGAGGTACCAGGTGCGAGGCAGGAGGTAACGCGCACCACATTGCGCTTCTACCTCCAACCTCGGACCTAGTTCCTCGCACCCACCACCTAGTTCCCCTCGCAGTTGTTATTTCTTTCGAAGAAGCGCGATGCCAGTCGTGTCCGGCACCCCGCTTGCCCTTAATCAGTTGGTCAAACTCGTGGCGGCGATCGTGAAACGAAAAAACAATTCCCGGCGAACCACCTGGCTCCTCGTTGGAGCGGGCGCCGCGATGGTGGCGGGGAGATTGATGGAGCGCGGACTGGACAGCGGATGGCGCGCCTGGAAAGACGAGGAACCCCCCACCTTTAAGCGGGGCGATAACTGGTCGCAGGCGCTGGCATGGACCGCACTGTCCGCGGCGGCGGTCGCCACCGCGGAGCTAGTCGCGCGCCGCAGCGCCCATCTGGGCCTCGCACAGATGACGGGTAAACGCGCGCCAGCTGGTCTGTGAAGCACTCGCCCGAATTCCTCAAGATCGTCGACGATGCCAAATCGCGCGTTCGCGAAGTGGGTGTCGATGAGGCGCGGCGCAAGCTAGAGGGCGGGAAAGCGAAGCTCATCGATGTGCGCGAGGACAACGAGTGGCAGGCGGGACACGCACGCGGCGCCCAGCACCTGGGAAAGGGCGTGATCGAGCGCGACATCGAGCAGAGTGTTCCCGACAAGAAAACCGAGCTGATCCTCTATTGCGGCGGCGGTTTCCGTTCGGCGCTGGCGGCGGACAATCTGCAAAAGATGGGATACACGAACGTCGCGTCGATGGCGGGCGGATGGCGGGCGTGGCAGGCGGCTGGCGGCCCGGTCGAGAACGGGAAATGACAATCGATTGACCCCGCGCGCGAGGCGTCGAGGGTACCGTCCTCGGGTCGCAAAGTACTTGACACTGCAAAGTCAACCAGTATCTTGAAGCCAGTTGGACACGGGGCTGATCACTCACGCTGGAGACTGCTGATGCTGCGACTGCTCGTAATGCTCGCGTCGATCGCAAACTGCGCCGGCGGCCTCGTGCTGATAGGGACCTGGGCAACGATGTGGCAGCACGTTCCGCCGATCGTGCTGTTCATCGGCGCATCGCTTCTCATTCAGGGTGCCTACACGATCCTGTATCTGCGCGGCGATCTCGACCGTTGGGGAGATCTCGCCACCGGAGCGCTGTTCGCCGGCCAAGGACTGTCAGCGTGCGTCGGCGCCGGTGGACTGGTCCAGGGCATCATCCACAACATCAACAACGCCGATATGGAGAGGGCGCCTGTGCTTGCTGGACTGCTGATGCTCGTACAGGCCGTGTTGGCGCTGCTCTACCTGCTCGTCACGGACCGATTGCGACCGCGAGTCAACGGACGCAGCTCTGCCTGAACGCTACGGCCTCAGCTCGCCGTGGTCGACGGGCTCGCGGCCTCGACGCATGAACAGGTACTCGTAGAGAAGCGACGCCACCACCGCGCCTGTGATCGGGGCGAACCAATAAAGCAGCTGCGCTTCATAGACCCCGCTCGCGACCGCCGGGCCGAATGAACGAGCCGGGTTCATCGAAGCACCGGTCAGCGGGCCGATCACGAGTATGTCGGCCGCGACCACGAATCCGATCGCCAGGCCCCCGATCTTGGGACCATTCAAATCGACTGCCGTTCCAAAGACCACGAAGGCGAGGAAGAACGTCGCAATCGCCTCCAGCAGGAATGCTTGTCCGCCACTGATGTCGAGCGCGATCGCCTGGCCGCCGCCGCGTGTGGCGACGAATACCGCTTCGGGAAAAGTGGCCTTCAGCGCGTAAGCCGCCGCGATGGCGCCGAGGATCTGTGCGACGATGTACATCGCGGCCATCATCGCCTCGATTCGCCTCGTGGCGAGAATTCCAAGCGTCACTGCGGGATTGAAGTGCCCGGAGATGCGCATCAGCGCGCTGACCATGACGCCCAGAATGAGTCCGTGGGCGAGAGCGACCTCGACGAGGCCGGCCTGGCTCTGCGACATGCGCGCGGTCATGATCGCGCCGCTCCCGACGAAGACGAGAGCGAAAGTACCGATGAATTCAGCCGCGAAGTGACGCCACGCATCCCGCATTTGCTGCCCCCTGCTTCGTGAAGATCGATGGGGCCGCGGCGCGTGAGATCCCTAGATCACCCGGCGCAATACCAGCGCGGCGTTTATTCCGCCGAAGCCGAAGGAGTTCGTGAGCATGTGCTCCACACGTTCCTTCCGCCCGGTTCCTGGCAGAAAGTTAAGATCGCAGGCTTTGTCCGCAACCTGAAGGTTGACGGTCGGTGGCAGCCATTCCCGCTCGATCGCGAGCGCACAGATGGCCGTCTCGATCGCTCCCGAGGCGCCGAGTGCGTGGCCGTAATACCCCTTGGTACCACTCATCGGAATCCTGTACGCGCGATCGCCCAGTACCTGCTTGATCGCCATCGTCTCGGTCGTGTCGTTGAGCGGCGTCGAGCTTCCATGGGTATTGACGTAGCCGATTTCGCCTGCGGAGACGTTGGCGTCTTCGAGCGCCAGCCGCATCGATCGCGCCGCCTGCGAGCCATCGGGGCGCGGAGCCGTCATGTGGTGGGCATCGTTCGTCGTGCCGTACCCGGCAACTTCAGCGTAGATCGGCGCGCCCCGTGATTTCGCTCTCTCGTATTCCTCGAGAATGAGCACCGCCGCTCCCTCTCCCATCACGAATCCGTCGCGATCCTTGTCGAACGGCCGCGACGCCATCTCGGGTTCCTCGTTGCGCGTCGACATCGCACGAATAAGCGCGAACGCTCCATAACAAAGCGGGGCGAGCGGCGCTTCCGCGCCACCCGCGATCATCACATCGGCGTAGCCGTCACGTATCTGCCTGAATGCATCGCCGATCGCGATGGTTCCCGACGCACAGCTCATGGCGTTGGTGGAGTTCGGGCCCATGACGCCGAGCTCGATCGCGATGTTGCAGCTCGCCGCGCCCCCGAAGACAGCTAGCGCGAGTGTCGCGTCCACCGCGCGCAATCCTTGTGTGAGATAGACCGCGAGCTGGCCTTCAGCGTAGCTGATCCCACCCAGCGCCGTGCCCATGTTGGCTCCGACGCGCTCCCGATCTTCCTTCGCCAGATCGAGATTCGCATCAGCGAGGGCCATCTGCGCGCCAACCACCGAGAATTGTGCGAACCGGTCGAGCCGCTTGGCGCTCCTGCGGTCGAGGTGGTCGCTCGGAACGAAGTCGTTGATCTCTGCCGCGTTGTGACTACGGAACTCCGAAGGATCGAATCGCGTCAGCGACCGGACCGCCGAGCGCTGCTGCTCGAGTCCGGACCAGAAGGGGTCTCGGCTGGTACCAATTGGAGTGATCGGGCCGATGCCGGTTATTACAACTCTGCGTCTGTTCACCTGTCTCCTCTATTCACCAATCGATTCACTGCTCTTGGCCTCGCGTTCGGCGACTTCTGCCAGTCCCGCCAGTGTCCGGGACGCGATTCCGTGCACGAATATCGGACCGATCGCGTACATAGCTGACCACATTCCAACCACTGGTATTCCCGGCCCATCCCAAACGTGCACGATGCGTACGTGCGTGCCGCCCGCCGCGGGGCTGAAGGTCCACTCGACGTCCATCCCCTTGGTTATACCCCCGACGTGCCGAAAGCGGATCGACGGGGCTGCCCTGTTCACCGACATCTCCGAAAGCCACCACGTCGGCCAATTGAGCCGCAGCGGTCCCTTCGACGTGTCGACGATGTGGAACGGGCGATAGGCGGACATCTCCACCAGCCCGCCACCGTCGGCGCGTCGCTCTCTAAACCGTACGTACCTGTAGTGAGAGAGATGTGCCGGCCAATTATCCACCTTGCTTGCTATTTCAAATATCGTTCCGACCGGGGCGCGAACGAGTCGCTCGTCCACCGTCTCCATCGGGCGTCCGAGCGGCATCGGCCCGAGATCGAGAGGGCGCGCGAGATTTCCGGTCATCGGTGCACTGGTGCCCAGCTCGTCGTCACCCGGAATACACGGCGGCGATGAGCTACCGGTCTTCGCGCAATCGCCTCGTATACTGTATCAGCCAGCTCCGTGGGCGTGAAACCCCGCAACACGGAGACGACGCCATCGTGTCGGCTAACGGCATGAAATCGAAGGGGAAATGAAACGAGCCACAGTCCCGCCGCTGCGATCCAGCTCCGCCTGATGTCGCTCACGATCACACGCACCCGCGCGACGCGGTCCATCTCGCGCAGCAGCTCCGACGCCTGTCTCCCCGCAAAATGATGCAACACTTGCGAGCACATCACGATGTCAATGCTGTTGTCCGCAAACGGGAGGCGTAGCGCATCAGCGCACACGGCAAAATCGATCGAGCATTGACTGGCGGCCGCGAGCTCGAGTGCAGAATCGAGTCCGATCGTGGTCAGCTCGATGCCACTGCGCCGCGCTTCTTCTCTGGCGCGACAGGGAATGTCGCCGAGTCCGGTGCCCACATCGAGCAATGTGGCGTCCCGCGGCACCTGGCTGAGAACGTCCATCAACTCGTCCAGGGCGGCGTTCATTCCGCCGAACAGCGCGTTTGCGCGAGCCACGTCGGCTAGGGAACGCCTGACTATCTTAGGATCGATATCCGGCGAATCGAGAAACTCGAAGCCCCTTTTTCGGGGCGGCGTCAGAATGTCCCGCAGTGTATCAATGCTCCAGCTGCGCGTAACCGCCGCGGTAATAGAGTAGCGGCGTCCCACTCTCTACTCGGCTTGCTTCCACCTCGCCGAGGACGATTGTGTGGTCTCCACCATCGTACAGCGTGGTCCGGCGGCACTCGATCACTCCAAGCACGTCGTCGAGAATCGCGTATCCACTCGACGACCTGGTAAAGCCGATGCCCTCGAACCTGTCGATGTCGATTATCGCAAAGCGGCGAGCGATCTGTTCCTGTTTGGCAGACAGAATGTTGACGGCGAATCCTGGCGCTTTTGTCAGCGCGTCGTACACTGAGGCGTTCTTCTCGATGCAGATCAGAATGAGCGGTGGCTCGAGGCTCACCGAGCAAAATGCGCTGACCGTCATGCCCTGGTCGGCCCCGTCCGCGCCTCTTGTCGTCACGACCGTCACACCGGAAGGAAATCTGCCGAGTACGGCGCGAAACTCGTCTGGGTTGACGCTCAAGTTCTGAATGCTGGGGAAATGAAGAGAGTGAATAGAAAGCGGGGCTTGAGTACGACCTTCGGCGGAATGAAATCTCCTGCGACGCCGACGAGCAAGTCCGCCATGTCCTTGTGCCGCGACAAAACTTTGGCCGCGTTGTTCATGAAATATGGATAGGCGATGGCCATGCCGACGATTCGCTCTAGCTTCCATTTGCCGCCGAACTGCTGCTTGCGTGCCTTGTCGTATCCGGAAAGGATCCGACGCTCGTCCTTCGCGTCTCGGCCCAGCGCCTCCACCAGAAAAGGCGCGAGAAGCTCTCCTCCCCGCAGCGCCGCGTAAATGCCTTCGCCGGTAAAGGGATCGAAGAAATCCGCAGCGTCGCCGACCAGCGCCGCTCCGGGAGCCCACGCGCGGCGCGAGTCCGTCGCAAACGGACCAGTCGTGCGAACGGGCGTTATTCGCTCCGCGCCCACGAATCGCTCGGCGAGGTGCGGTCGCGAGGCAATCCAACGCTCGAAGAATTCAGTCTTGTCGTCGCCGATCTCCCGCGCGCGCGACATTGGCACGACGACCGCGACATTCATTTTCCCGGCGCCGACGTCGACCATTCCGAAATAGCCGTCGTAATCCACGTGCATCTCGCCCATGTCGGTTACGCCCTGCACCTTCACGTAATGAGCAACGAGCGCAATGCGGCGCGGCCAGATGCGACTCGTTTTTACGAGACCGAGCCGGCGTCCGACGACGGAGCGCAGCCCATCGGCGCCGACGACATAACGCGCCCGCAGTGTGCGCGGCTGTCCATCGGCTGCGAGAGCGTTGACGCCACTCACCCGCGCCGATCCATTCCGCGCAACGTCTGTCACCCGCACGGATTCCTCGACACGCGCGCCGGCTGTGCGCGCGCCGCGCAGCACGATGTCATCGAGGATCGTCCTCCGGATGGCGAGGCCCTTGTCGCGGAATCCGTGGAAGCCGTGATTGGCCGCAAATTCCCCGTTGGCGATGTGGCCATTTGGGGCACGAATACTCATCCCCGCCAGATGCCCTGGATTGGTTTTCTCTATTTCATCAAGAACCCGCATGTCCGACAGGATTCTGGATGCCTGCGGACTCAGGTATTCCGCGCAGATCTTGTCGCGCGGAAATTTCGCCCGGTCGAGGACGAGTACATCGACTCCTTCCTGCGCGAGCGCCCACGCCGTGGCGGCGCCGGAAGGGCCGCCGCCGACCACTATGACTTCCGCGTCGAGGTGCTGACCCACGCTATCCGATCGCGCGGGCGACGCGCTGGAACAGTCCCATGTATTGCCAGTGTGGCCGCGGCAGGCGAAGAACCGATGCCGCGCGCGTGAGGTATGGAAGCACTACCGACCTGGAGTCAGCCGAGAACATGAATCGCGGATGGTCTGCCGCGAACCGCTTTAGCCGCGCGACCGTGGTGTCGAACTGCAGCTCACTTGAAAAGTAAAACGCGGGATCGAGCAAGGTGCTGTTGGCCGGCACAACTCCTTCGGCGATCGCGATGCGGTGCAGCGTCGTGCCAGGGTAAATGCGCAGGCCCACGGTGAGATAGACCGCATCGCCTCGCTCCAGCCGCCACTTCGCAAAGGAGAGAGTCTCCTCCACCGTCTGTCGCGTCTCACCTGGTCCGCCCACCAGAAAGATCCAGAGCGTCTTGATGCCATGCTTCTCGACCCGCTCCGCGACTTCGCGCACTTTGGCGACATTGAAGCCCTTCTCGAGCTTCTCGAGGACAGGATCACTGGCGCTCTCGGCGGTTATCCCGAGGGAGCGAAAACCGGCGGCCTTCATCGCGCCCAATAGCTCGGACGACGCCGTGGCAGGAGTGAAGTTCGTGGTGTCGAGCTGCACGCCGAGCTTGCGGCGCGTGATCGCCTCGCAAACCTGCAGTGCGTGGCCGGGCGGAGAATTGAAGGTGGAATCGACGAAGTCGAAGTGACGAACACCGGCTCTCACTCTCAGCTCCTCGATCTCGTCGGCGACGAGCTCCGGATTGCGCGTGCGATATCCCCAACCCTCCACATTCCGGTAAGTGCAATAGACGCACTTGTACACGCAGCCACGCTTTGACTGGATCGGTATGGTCGCACCGTGTCGCTGGTAGCGCGCGAGATCTATCCAGCGATGGAGCGCGGGCCTGGGAAGAGAGTCGAGATCCGCATCCTCGCCGGGAGGAGTGAACACGACCGTGCCGTTCCGTTCGCGCACCAGTCCGGGCAGCGCCTCGATCGGCGCGCCGGAGCAGAGAGCGTCGACCAAAGCAACGCTTGCCCTCTCCCCGTCGCCCGCGACGGCGTAATCGACGGCCAGATCCCGGAACAGCGCTTCGGGCGCTACTCCGAAGGCCGCGCCGCCGGCGATGACCTTCGCCGTGGGCGCAGCCGCACGCAGCGCGAGCAGCACGTCGCGCGCTTCGGGCGTGTAGTGCCGGAGCGCGATCGCATCGCTGTTGTCGATGTTTCGAACGGAAACTCCGATGACGTCGGGCCGGAAAGCGCGAGCTGCAGCCCGAGCGCTGGCCACCGCGTCCTCGACGAAGCAGAGATCGACGAATCTGACGCGATGTCCGGCGGCATCGAGCGCGGAAGCAACGCACGCCAGCCCGTTGGGCACGACGGGGTAAGGCTGGCGCTCGCGATTAGTGCTCACGAGCAGCACCCGCGCTCCATCGTTGGTGGTCATTTCAGCGTTTGATTTCATCAATACTGCGCGAGTGCTTGCACGCTCAAGACAGAAGTAAAGCTACCAAGGCGCCTACAGTGGAGCAGGCAGCGTTGACCGCATCGTTGTCGAGTCCCGCCAGACCGCCCGCCTGCCGGGTCGGTGTGCCGCAACTGTGTACGAGCCGCTCCGTGGCCGTCGCGCATAGCTCGCACCACCGGCGCGACTGGAGGGTTGCTCCCAGGACTGAATCTGCCAGAGCGCCCGCCGCTCCACCAAGTGCCACGGCGGCGAACGGAGCCGGCCAGTTGGCTAGCGCCGCTACAACGCCGATGAACAGCGCTCCGCCAACTCCTGCCGCTGTGCCGACCATCGTGATGCCTCCCGAAGTCCCGGGGGCAACCGTCTTGCCCGAGATTATTGAAATTGGATCGCCTCCCTCGAGCGTTCCGATCTCGGTTGCCCACGTGTCGGCGGTAGATGCAGCGAGGGCGCCGGCTCCCATCGCGTACCAGATGGGTGAAGGAGCGAGGATAGACCCGAGCGCCGCCACCGCAAACACCCCGCCATTGGCGAGCACCTGACCGGCGTCTCGCTCGCCACCCTTAACCACGACCGGGCCTACGCGCTCTGCTTTTTTTCGCTCACCGAGCCTGGAAAGGGCGCTGGCCGAGAGGAACAGCGACAGGAGCAGCGCGCCCCAGCTCCATCCCGCCGCGATCGAGATCGTCCCGACCATTACACCAGCGATCGCGCCGCTTGTCGCCAGCGTGCGCGTACGACGCGCCGCAACCGCAACGAATGCGGAAAGCACGGCGCCAATCAGCGCGCGAGCAAGCACGTAAGTCAGCTGTGACGACCCCGTTTTTATTTCTGAGCCATCGGCGACTCCAACGTTTCCTGCTTGAAGGCGATTCGAGCGGCGGTTAGCTTGCCCTCTCCGCCTACCAACTAAATGCCCGGCACTGTAAACGCCATAATACCCCTGAGTCTCCTCGAAGCAGTGCGCTCGGTCGACATTCCCGAAGGAGACGACATCGACGTCGAATATGTGCAGGAGCATCGCAACAAGCGACTCGGCCTGAGCGACACGGTGATCGCGCAGATACGGCGCTACAAGGAGGCGCTGAAGCGCAATCAGCCGATCGCGATCGACGAAGCGAGCGGCATCGCCCGGCTTATCGGACGCAGGCCCGACGCGGAGGGAATCTTCACGCGCGCCGGTGGCATTCTCGCCAATCGCATGTACCAGATGATCTCCGCCACGCGGCGACAGATCATCCACCTGCTGCCGGCATTTCTCGCGCGGCCGCTCGCCTACCGCCAGGTGAAGAAAGCGGGAAACAAGTACCTCGGCGCTTCGGTGCGGCGAGTTGGCTCGTCGATCGTGGTCGGCATCAAGGAATCCGTGACCTTCCAGTCGGCGCCCAAAGGAATCGGATGCCTCTACTATGAGTCGGCGCTGCGCGAGATGCTCAGACTGCTCGTGAATGGCGGCGGGATGATCGATCACGTGCACTGCCGCGAGCGGGGTGAAGACATCTGCGAGTGGCGCGCGGAGTGGCGCGCGGTGAAAACCTCGCCGTAGGCGCTCGCGGTGCTGCAGCCCCAGTCTCTGCCAGCGCTCCAGTCCGCGCTCGATCGAGCCGGACTCGATGGCTGGCTCCTTTACGATTTCCATGGCCTGAATCCCATCGCGGTGGGCATGCTCGAGTTGCCGGGCATGACGACGCGCAGATTCTTCGTTTACATCCCGCGCCAGGGAGCACCGGTCGCCATCACCCACGCGATCGAGCAGGGGCCATGGGCCGGATGGCCCGCCAAATGGACGAAGGAGAAGTACAGCAGCTGGCGTCTGCTCGAATCGCTGCTTGCCGACGTCGTCAAGGGTAAGCGGATCGCAATGGAGTACTCGCCGGGGGACGCCGTTCCCTATCTCGACCGCGTTCCCGCTGGCGTGCTCGAGATGGTACGGAATGCCGGCGCTACGGTCGTTTCATCCGCCGATCTCGTCTCCATGTTCTACGCGGTATGGAGCGATGAGCAGCGCGCCTCACACGAGCGGGCGGCGCGCGCGGTGGCGACGATTGGGCAGCAGGCGATTCGGCTCGCGGGAAGCCGCGCCGACAGCGCGTCGCCCCTTACCGAATACGCTCTTCAGAGCTGGATCAGGGAGAGATTCGAGGCAGGGGGGCTGGAGACCGATCACGGTCCGATCGTCGCGATCGGTCCCAACGCCGCGAATCCCCACTACGAGCCAGCGGCCGGGAAATCCGAGACCATCAATCGCGGCGACATCCTGCTGGTGGACTTGTGGGCGCGCGAAAAGAATGGCGTCTTTGCCGATCAGACGTGGATGGGATCACTCGGCCCGCCGAGCGATCGCGACAAGACCATCTGGCTGGCGGTGCGGGACGGGCGCGATGCGGCAATCTCACTGCTGCAGCAGAGAATCAGCGCGCGTGAGCCGGTGCGTGGCGGCGAGGTTGACGATGCCGCCCGCGCCGTAATCACCAAACGCGGATACGGAGATTTCTTCATTCACCGCACCGGTCACTCCATCGACCCGCGTGACCTGCACGGCTCCGGCCCGCATATCGACAACCTCGAGACCCGAGAGGAGCGCGCGCTCATTCCGGGGGTGGGCTTCTCGATCGAGCCGGGTGTCTATCTCGCCGGAGACGTCGGAATGCGCAGCGAGGTCAACGGCTTCATCGGAGCAGACAAGGTTCTCATCACGCCGTCCGACTATCAGAAAGATCTGTTGGTGGTCTAGCGGCCGATGACGGTCCAAACGGCCGGATCCTCGAGTCCGAGCCGCCATAGTGCAAAAGTAGTCACGCCAAGTTCTCTCGCTTCGCGGACGAGTGTCTCGAGAAGCACGCCGTCGCTCACCCAGATCTCCCAGCCCTCGGGAGAAACTGCGTGTAGCGTGTCGGATGCGTGGTCGCGGGTGAGGGGCGTGTTGGTCATCGTCGTAAGTCGCCGTGCGTCGTCGTAGCTGATGATCTCCGTTTCGGCACTCCTACGCCACCGATAGCCGTACAGCGGAAACGCCGCGACGATCCTCGCGGCGCCGACTTCCGCTACGCGGATGCCGAGGTTGCGTGTGACCCATTCAGGAGCGGCGATCGGTCCCGGCGGCGACGTGCTCCAATGCTGGTCATAGAGCACCGGCATGATGAGATCCGCGGACTGTAGAAGAAGAGCGGCGGGATAGGCGGCTGTGTCGCCCGCTGGAACCGCGATGACTACTGTGGAGACGCCGTGTGCATGCACGGAGTCGGCGACCGCTTTGGTGACTGTAAGCAGCTGATTGAGATCGCGCGGCGTCATTCCCTCAAAATCGACCACGACGCTTCGGTATCCACCCGAGTCGACGAGAGCCGCAATCGCTCCCGCGGTCATAGCCGACACCTGAGCGTTCTCGCCGAGTCCACGGATTATCTCGGGATGAAAACGAGTGCCGAGATACGTTGTGATCAGTGCCATCGCGCGCGACGCTACGGCGGGCTCCTTCCCAATGCTGTCCGGATAAACCTGTAGTGGGCGAAAGCTCGTTGTATCGAGTGCGATCCAACCGGTAATGACCCGCTCGAGGCTCGGCCCGTGCCGCTCGACGGACGCTTCGCTATTTCGGTCCCAGGGTCCGGTGAAGCCCCAGTATGCCGGTTGAACGCGTGGCTGCGAAGGAAGATGTGCGCAGGCGGTTACCAAGAGCGCGAGGCAAACCTGGCGCAGAGCGCGACGATTCAGCAAACTCCGGCCCCATGAGACATCTCTCAACCTACTTTGCAGTTGTCGCGCTCGCACCAGCCGTGCTCGGAGCGCAGGGTACCGCCGATCTCGTTCTCACCAATGGGCGGATCTACACCGTCGACAACGCGCGACCCGAAGCTTCCGCTCTCGCGGTTCGCGGCGCGCGCGTTCTCTTCGTCGGATCCGATCGCGAGGCGAAGGCACTCGCTGGTCCATCCACGCAGGTAATTGACCTTCATGGCGCCACAGTCGTTCCGGGAATTATTGACGCCCACGCCCACTTGCTGGGCCTCGGGAATATGCTGCAGCGCGTTAATCTCGCGGGATCGACCTCGTACGATGAAGTGATCGCTCGAGTCAAAGCGTCGGCAAGGGATGTGCGGGCGGGCGAATGGATCCAGGGCAGGGGGTGGGACCAGAACCGCTGGTTCGTGAAAGAATTTCCGACCCATGAGGCGCTCTCTCGCGCTTTTCCAAACAATCCGGTTGTGCTCGGGCGCATCGATGGACACGCTCTCCTCGCAAACGCGAGGGCCATGGAGCTGGCGCACATCACCGCGGCCACCACCGATCCTTCGGGCGGGCGGATTGTAAGGCTTCCGACGGGCGCGCCATCTGGCGTCTTCGTCGACAACGCGATGAGCCTCATCGACCGCGCCATCCCTGCCGCCAGGCGCGCTGATACGCGAAAGGCGATCCTCGCCGCAATCGCCGAGGCCAATCGCTGGGGACTGACAGGAATCCACGATCCCGGGGCAGGCCCGGAAACGATCGGCATCTACGAGGAGCTGGCCAAAGCAGGGAACTACAACCTGCGGAACTATGTGATGCTGAGCGATCCGGGCGAGCCCGGATCGGCGACGACGCTCCGAAACCCGTACATCCAGCGCGGTCCGCAAAGCGCGCTCTACGATGGACATCTCTGGATTCGCGCGATCAAGCTCTACGCCGACGGCGCACTCGGCTCACGCGGCGCCGCTCTCCTCTCGCCGTACAGCGACGACCCAGGCAACTCCGGACTCCTCGTCTCCAGGCCTGAGCACATCCGGGCCTGGGCGGAGACTGCATTGCGGCTCGGTTTTCAGGTGAACGTGCACGCAATCGGTGATCGCGGCAATCGTATCGTGCTCGACGCCTTCGACTCGGCGTTGAAAAAGATTCCCAAGGCGGATCATCGTTTTCGTATCGAGCACGCGCAGGTGCTGAGTCCCGAGGACATCCCGCGCTTCGCGAAGCTTGGAGTGATCCCTTCAATGCAAGCGACGCATCAGACAAGCGACATGCGCTGGGCCGAGGCTCGAGTCGGGCCGCAGCGAATTCGCGGAGCGTACGCGTGGAGATCCCTGCTCAATACCGGCGTGATAATCGCGAACGGGACCGACCTTCCCGTCGAGGAAGTGAACCCACTTCTTACCTTTCACGCGGCCGTGACCCGGCAGGATCCCACGAATTGGCCGGTGGGAGGCTGGTATCCTGAACAGAAGATGACACGTGAAGAAGCTCTTCAGTCGATGACGATCTGGCCTGCCTACGCGGGTTTCCAGGAATCGGTGCTTGGTTCACTCACTCCGGGCAAATACGCAGATTTCGTCGTCCTCGACCGGGACATCATGCACGTGCCGGAGACCGAAATCCTCGGCACCCGAGTAATTTCCACCTGGATCGGAGGAAAGCGCGTGTACCAGGCGAAGTAAGTGACGGAGTCATGAGTAATTGAACCTACGACGCTTTCGACGGCACATCGCTTGCCCTTTCATCGAGCGACCTTCCACTCCTGCTCCACATCAAATGCTTCGCCGGTTTTTCGGCATTTCAATAATCTCGCTCGTCGCGCTGGCGTGCTCACGCGACGAGACTGCTTCGGCGCGTACTCGAAAGGGACCCCGCTCTCCTGACGATGGTGTCGCTCCGAGGCCGGCCGTTATCGCTCCAGCAACGCAACCTTATCGAATTGCCCCCGTCGCTGGAGGCGGCACGATCGGCGGGAGCGTCGACTTCGAGGGAACGCCTCCCGTTGCCGAAGTCATCCGCCCGACGGTCGATCAGAAGGTGTGCGGCAACTCTATCGTGGAGAAGAATGTTGCGCTCTCAGGCACGCGTGTCGTGGGAGCCATCGTCTGGCTTACCGACATTCGGAGCGGAAAAGCATTCCTGCTCCAGCGCCGCTTTGACCTGACGAACGACCGGTGCACGCTCGATCCGTTCGTCCAGGTGATACCGACCAACGGAACTCTCAACGTCGCCAACGATGACCGGGTGCTACAAACCAACCGATTCATCAATGTCGGCACAGGACAGATTGTCGCCGTTGCGCCGTTCAATGATGATGGAGAGGTAGTCCCGGTCGACCGGTTCAAGGAGCCGGCCGAGATCGAGGTGGTATCAGAGCAGCATCCGTGGACCCACGCCTGGATGGCCGTACTCGATCATCCGTACTACGCGCAGACTGCGGCGAACGGGACATTCAACATCGACAGTGTTCCAGCCGGCAAATACCACATTCGAGCCTGGCACCCGGGTCTTGGCTACGCCGACGACAGCGTGACCGTCGTCGCAGGGCAGCCGGTGTACGTCTCCTTTCGGATTCGTCGGGCGGTGCCCGCTGTACCTACGCAGCTACCGGCCGAAGGCCTACGTCCCGCCGCTTCGAGCACGCCGGCGGTTCCGATTCTACCGACGGCGTCGAGCACGCCGAGCGCAGTGGATACCGTGCCGCCGCCGTCGCGCTAAAAGAAACCAACTGCGAGAAGAGCTGGGTGGTGGGTGCGAGGTGCTAGGTGCAAGGTAGGAGGTAGAAGCGCACATGGTGTGCATTACCTCATACCTCGAACCCAGTACCTCGTACCTTCCACCTTGTTCTTCTCGCAGTTGGCTTTACCCGACGAGCGCATCGCCCGGCCGAAACTGTCCCCGATACAATCGGGAGTACACGCCTTCTGACGCGAGCAGGTCCTGGTGCCGGCCCTCCTCGACAATCACGCCGCGATCGATCACCACCAGCCTGTCAGCCCGCAGCACCGTGCTCAAACGATGCGCGATGATCAGCGTCGAGCGCGCTCGCAGCAGATCCTCCATCGCCTGTTCGACCAGCCTCTCGCTCTCCGTGTCCAGACTCGACGTCGCTTCGTCGAGGATCACGAGCGCCGGATTCTTGAGAAACACTCTTGCGATCGCAATGCGTTGGCGCTGACCGCCAGAAAGCTTGACGCCCCGCTCGCCGACTTTCGTTTCAAATCCATCGGGTAGCCGCTCGATGAATTCCATTGCGTGCGCGGCCTTTGCCGCCGCGCGAATCGCCTCCTCGCTCGGGCGCGATCCATCTTCGCCGATTCTCGCGTAAGCGATGTTCTCGCGGATCGTGCCGCTGAATAGCGTCGGTTCCTGAGGGACGATCCCGATCGCGCCACGGAGCTCGGCCAGAGAGAGATCGCGGATATCGATCCCGTCGAACGTGATCCGACCAGACGTAACATCCCAGAATCGCGGCAGCAGCGATGCGATCGTCGTCTTTCCGGCCCCGCTCGGGCCGACGAGTGCCACGACTTCGCCTGCGCCGATCCTGAGTGAAACACCCTGCAGCACTTCGGGCAGAGCCGGATTGTAATTGAACGTGACGCTGTCCATCACGATCTCGCCACGCGGCGATCGCGGAAACCGGAGCGGCCTCGCCGGATCCTTCACCGAAGACTCGGCGTCGAGCAGATCGAATACGCGCCGCGCGGCGCCAACCGCTTCCTGGTACGCGCCGAAAAGAGAGGCAAGTGAGCCAACCGCTCCCGCGACATACAGCGCATAAAGAAGAAAGGATACGAGAGCGCCCGCGGTGAGATTCCCCGCCAGCACCTGGCGTCCGCCCTGCCAGAGCACGGCGACGACACCGCCGAATCCGCAGAAGGTGAGAATCCCGAAGAATGTTCCGCGAATTTTCGCGCGCCGAATGGCCGCGCTGATCACCTCATGAAGGTGCGAGCCGTACCTGCGCACTTCCTCGGCTTCAGCCGTGTAACTCTGCACCGTCCGGATTTGGGAGAACGCTTCGTCCGCCGTGCCGGTGGCCTCGGCAATCCGATCCTGCACCCCGGTGCTGGCCTTTCGCAGGGCGCGTCCGAAAACGACCGCCGCTCCGACCACGATTGGCACGACGGCCAGCGTCGTCGCCGTCAGTCGGCTGTCGGTGACTGTCAGCAGGATGATCCCGCCGATCAGAAACAGCGTTTGTCGAGCGAACTCCGAAAGATTGTAGCTCAAGACGGTCTGCAGCACCGTCGTATCGGATGATAGGCGGCTGGTGAGCTCGCCCGTTCTGCGTTCCGTGAAAAATGCCGGCGACAGCCGCACGAGGTGGGCGAACAGATCCTCGCGCAGCTGCGCAATCACCAGCTCCGAGGTCGACGTCAGGAGATAGACCTGGACGAAGTTGAGCACTCCCTGAATCGCGAAGAGAATCAGCAAGCCCAGCGCGATTTTATTGAGGAGTGTCGCGTCCGCCGAGATGAACGCCGCGTCGAGCAGGTGACGCACGATCTGAGGGAACGCCAGGGCTATGCTGGCGCTCGCCAGCAGACACACGAATGCCAGGGTCAATCGCCACAGGTACGGCCGTATTCTCGGAATCAGTTGCCCGAGCGGCCGAGGCGATGAGACCGGTGGTTGCGCCCGCGGCGTTGGACGCTGCGCCGAGACCGCGAAGGCAGCAGGCGACGTCACGATCCGAGCACCTTGCGGTCGATCACCATTGCCAGGAAAAGGAGCGCCAGATAGAGCAAAGAAAACTTGTATACCCACCACGCCGGCTTCGTCCACTCGGCGCTCCAGCTCACGCGAATGACACCCACCAGAAGAATCCCACCTAGTACGATCGCCGCGATGAGGTAGATGATGCCGAACGCGCCGAAGGTGAATGGCAGCAGCGTGAGGGCGATGAGAATGACGTTGTACCACAGCATCTGACGCATCGTCTCGCGCTCACCCCAGACGAGTGGCGCCATCGGAATTCCGGCCCGCCCGTAGTCTTTCTGCTTGAGCAGCGCTAGTGCCCAAAAATGGGGCGGCGTCCAGTAGAAGATGATCAGGAAGAGAAAGACCGCGGTCAGGTCTATCGTGCCGGTCATCGACGCCCAGCCGACGAGCGGGGGAAACGCGCCCGCGGCCCCACCGATCACGATGTTCTGCGGTGTCGTCCGCTTCAGCCAGCGCGTGTAGACGAAGATGTAGAAATAAAATCCGCCGAGCGCGAGCAACGCGGTGAGGACGTTCGTGAATCGGGCGAGCAGAAACGTCGCTGCCGTGGCGAGAGCGATCCCGAACGCGAGCACCGATCTCGGACCCATGCGTCCGCTTGGAATCGGCCGCAGGCGCGTGCGCGCCATCTGCGTGTCGATATCGCTATCGAGGTACATGTTGACAGCGTTCGCGCCGCCGGCCATGAGATAGCCGCCGAGCAGCACGACGAGCACGAGCAGCCACCCCGGATTCCCGGCGACGAACATCGGCGCGATCGTGGTGACGAGCAGCAGCGAGATGATCCGCGGCTTGGTCAGCATCACCATGTCGCGCAGCAACGATGGCTCGCTTTGCTCGCGTGCCGTGATGTCCATTAGGTCGCCACTCCTTCGGGTGTTGCGAACTCGCCCCTCGAAGGCGACTCGTACACGATTCGCTCGATGTCGGTCATGCCGCGCGTTCCAGCCGCGAGGGCGGCGAGAGTCACCACGGAAATCCAGAGCGCCGTTCCCACCGCCTGATGAAGTGAGCGGAGAGTCGGTGGCAAATGCATGTCGACCATGGCTGCCCCCACCAGGATCTGCAGAAGCACGATCCCGAGCGCAGCGCCGGCCGCGTTGCGAACAGCTCGCGTTTCCGCTCGCTTCCGGACGCCCGCGAAGATTCCGATCAGGTGCCCGACAAGGAGAAAGGCGATTATTCGGTGCGTCACCTGGATGTAAAGTGGAGCACCGCCGACCGTGACTTCCTTGCACCATGGAAACCCTTGACACGCGACCGCCGCGCCGGGTGTGTTGGCGGTGAGCGCGCCGAGTACAAGTATTAGAAACGTGAGTCCCGCTGCCGCGCTGCTCGAGCGGAGGGTTCGCTCGTAGCGTGCCGGGACGGTGCCGGCGCCAAGACCACCCGCGCGCACGACTACGACTACCAGCGCCGCCAGCAACGACATCGCGATCGCGAGGTGCGTGACCACTACGAACGGATTCAATGACATTTTTACCGTTACCGCGCCGAAGAGCGCGGCGACAACCACGAGCAGAAGCGCGAGCACAGAGGGACGAAGCACACCGCCCGCTCCGCTCACCCCGGGTTCATTTCGCTTGACCCACGCAACTACAGCCAGCGCGATGATCGCAAGCGATAGCGCCGCGGCGCCATAGCGGTGAGAGATCTCAACGAGAAGGCTTGGCCCGTTGTCGGCTGGCGTAAACGAGCCGTAGCAATCCGGCCAGTGGTCACCGCAACCCATTCCTGAGCCCGTGATTCGCACGATCGCTCCGAACACCACCTGAGCGAACCCGACGAGGAGCGCGACGTAGCCGAGTCTGCGCAAAGTCAGCATTTCAGCTATGCGGAGCTGCCGGCTGCGACGAAGGCATTTGCATCGGGTGCCCCATGCCGGAATGATCCATCATCTGCATGTGGCTCTCGCGCGCCTCGATTCTCTGCCAGGTTGCTATCAGCACGGCACAAAGTGCCAGCGCCGGTAACACGGCCCACGCGATCTCGCCACTTCGTGACGATGCAGGAACCAGCTCCGATTTATTCGCGCGCCGCGCAACAAAGGTGGACCTCAGTATCGCGACTTCGGCAACGGCGCACGCGGCCACGGCGATCCAGAAAATCATCTCAGCCAGTGGCTGATTCATCGCGAGAAAGTAAGTTGTGCGAGATTCGCGCCGAATAAATTTCGCCGCGCTCATAAAGCTACTCGCGCAGCGAGTTGCTTTGAACTAGCGTATGCCAATGGCTGACCAGAACATCGTCGAGACCGAATCGCGATTGCAGGCGACGGACTCGACGTTCACTCGCGCCTCATCGCTGCCACGCCGCCTCGGATTGTGGAGCGCCGTTGCGGTTCTCGTCGGCTCGACCATCGGCTCGGGGATTTTTCGCTCGCCGGCCGGAATAGCCAACAGACTTCCCGGCCCGCTCCCTCTGCTCGCCATCTGGCTCACCGGCGGTCTCTTCGCTCTCTGTGGCGCTTTGACGCTGGCCGAAGTGGCGGGCGTATTCCCGCGCACGGGCGGAGTGTACGTCTACATTCGCGAGTCGTGGGGACGGCTGCCCGCGTTTCTCTTTGGCTGGTCCGAGCTGGTCATCATTCGCGCGGCGGCGCTCGGCGCCATCTCCACGACTTTTTCGGAGTACTTCCTCCGTGTACTCGGCTACGACCCGGGAGTCCAGCCTTACAGCACCTACGTTCATTTCATCGCGGCCGCCGCGATCCTGCTGACGGCGACGTTCAACTACGTCGGCATCAAGTGGGGCTCGTTGGTGCAGAACGTTACGACCCTCGCGAAAACGGGAGCGTTGCTCCTCATCATCATTCTCGCCCTCGTGATTGGCTTGCCGCAGACGGGCGGTCACTACAGCCCCGCGGTTCCACCCGGAAGCTTCGCGTTCGGGCGCTTTGGGCTCGCGCTCGTATCCGTGCTCTGGGTCTACGACGGCTGGGCCGATGTCAGCTTCGTCGGTGGGGAAGTGAAGGACCCGGAGAAAAATCTCCCTCGAGTTCTGATTTACGGTACCCTGATAATTATCGCGCTATATCTGTTGGCGAACCTGGCGTATCTCGCCGTACTTCCTGTTGAAGAGATCCGGCACTCGAAGCTCGTCGCGGCCGACGTTGCCGACAGATTGATGGGCGCGGCCGGCGTCGCCTTCGTCTCGGTCGCTGTAATGATCTCGACGTTTGGAACGTTGAACGGCTCGGTGATGACTGGCTCCCGGGTCTTGTTCGCGATGGCCGCCGATGGTCTCCTGTTCAAGCCGATAGCGATCGTCGACCGCAGATTCCACACGCCGGGCGTCGCAATCTGGCTCGGTGCGATGCTGGGCGTGATCTTCGTACTCGCCGGGACGTTCGAGCAGCTCGCCGATACCTTCGTGACCGCGATCGTGCCGTTCTATGCGCTGGCGGTCGGTGCGGTCTTCATCCTGCGCCGCCGGGCCGACTATCACCCACCCTTCCGGGTACCGGGCTATCCGGTAGTACCTGCGATCTTCATAGTGGCGACCATCCTACTGCTCGGGAATGCGATCCTCGACCCGGCCAGTCGCGTTGCGACGCTTGCAGTTCTGGGCGTCATTCTGTTGGGAATTCCGATTTTTTTCCTCACAAAATCGCGTCGAACGGCGGACGACAGTTAGAAAACGGCGAGCGTCGCAATCGTTGCCGAGTGGTGACAAGATTCTCTTGCAGTACCCAAAGTCCCGACGCTACTTTGTGGACTTCCCCCCACCTTTTTTCGAGACTACATGCTCAAGACACGTCTATTTTTGACTGTCGCTACGGCCTTGGCACTGGTGACTGGAGCTTCGGCTCGTCTCCTCGCCCAGGGCATCACGACCGGAGCCATTAGCGGCACAGTTACAGACCCGAACGGAGTGCCCATCGAAGGCGCTCAGGTTCAGGTGCGGAATGCCAGAACCGGTGCCAGCGCTGGCGGCATTACCCGCGCCAACGGCCAATACAACATTCAGGGCATCGAGCCGGATCCAGGGTACTCGGTAACCGTGCGGCGCATCGGGTTCGAGCCGACGACGCGCGACAACCGGGTTGTAAGCCTCGGCCAGACCTCACGCGAAGACTTCCAGCTGAAACAGCAGAGCACGGTTCTCTCGACCGTCCTGACTCTTGCCGAAGCAACTCCGGTCATCAATCCGAGCAAGACTGGGACTGGGACCACAGTGGGAGACTCGCTCCTTCGCCGTCTTCCGACGCTGAACCGCAACTTCGCGGATTTCGTTCAGCTGGTGCCCCAGGTTTCCACTTCGACGGGTGTCGGACTGTCAGGCGGCGGCGTCAACATTCGTCAGAACGCAATCCAGATCGATGGCGCGGCCTCGGGCGATCTCTTCGGTCTGGGCACAACCGGCCAGCCGGGAGCGCAAGCCAACTCCAAGTCGATTCCGCTGGATGCCGTGAAGGAGTATCAGGTACTTCTGTCGCCGTTCGATGTTCGTCAGGGCAACTTCGGCGGCCTTCTCATCAATGCGGTGACGAAGACTGGAACGAACGAGTTTCACGGGACTACCTACGGCTATACCCGCAGTCAAAGCCTCACCCGTACCCAGCCGTATCTAGCCGACTTCAAGCAGCAGCAGTATGGATTTTCGCTGGGCGGGCCGATCCTCAAGGACCGCCTTTTCTTCTTCGTGAATCCGGAGTGGCAGAAGCTGAATACTCCTGCGATCGGATCCTTCATCGGATCGCCGGACAGCGTGGCAAGAGCCGGTGACGTTACCGCTTTTTCAGATCAGCTGAAAGTCTATGGCCTGACTGATCCTGGGTCGGGTGCAAGAGTGCTGAAACAGAATCCGCTCACCAACGTATTCGGACGGGTTGATGCGTATCTCCCTGGATATACCCGGCTCGTGCTCCGCCATAATTACGCCTCGGCCGACAACACGACCTTCAGCCGCAGCTCGTCGACGTCCTCGAGCCCGCTCTTCGGCCTGACGTCGAACTCGTACTTGTTTAGCTCGAAGACACATTCCTCTGTGGCGGAGATTCTCACCAATCTTCCGAGCGGAGTTTTCAACGAGCTCCTGTTGAACCTCACCACGATCCATGATTTCCGAACGGTGCCGGTCAAGTTTCCGCAAATCACTGTGCGCGGCTTCACGACAGCGAGCGGTACTCCGGGTGCTCTGGCAATGGTCGCCGGAACCGAGGCTTCTTCGCAGGGCAACGCGCTCGACCAGCGCACGTTCGAGCTAACGGAAAACCTGACCATCCCGGTTGGAGCGCAACATCACCTGACATTCGGGACGAAGAACCTGTTCTACCGCCCGATCAACCTGTTCGGTCAGAACTCGATGGGCTCGTGGACGTTTACCGATACCACACAGTTCAAAGCGGGAAATCCGGTGAGCTATTCGGTCAGTGCGCCTTTGCAGTCTGACCCGGCCGCCGGTCTCGTGAACTTCCGCGCCAACATGTACTCGTTCTACGTCCAGGATGCGTGGCAGCATTCGGAGCGCCTGCTCATCTCGGCTGGCGTGCGCCTCGAGAAGCCACGCTTCCTCGATAAGCCGCCCGAGAATCCGTCTGTGCTGCAGAACTATGGGCGCAGCACTTCGGCGGTCCCGAGCCGGAGCACAGTCTCCCCACGCTTCTCGTTCAACTGGGATATGACGGGCGATCAGACAAACCAGCTTCGTGGTGGTCTCGGGTACTTCACCGGAACTCCGCCATTCGTCTACCTCTCAAATGCTTTCGGCAACTCCGGACTCAGCGGCTACGCCTCGCTGACCTGCGGCGGAAATGCGACGAACCAGGGCAACAACGCTACTTCGACCATCCCTCCGCCGTTCAACGCGGCGAACATCGCGACGCCTCCGACCTCGTGCGCGCCGTTCACGCCCGCCGTTGGGCCCACGCGGCCAGGTGCGACCACGGCGGCAAGCTCCAACATCGCTACGATCGATCCCAACTTTCGCTTCCCGCAGTATCAGAAGATCTCGATGGGCTACGACCACCGCTTCCCGAGTGGTCTGGTCGGTTCACTCGAAGGTCTTTACACCAAGGCCCTGTCGAACCCGTTCTATAGCAACCTGGCGCTCGCTGGAAAGCAGGGAAGGGATCGTAACGGCCGCATTCTGTACGGTACGCTGACGCCGACTGGTGGAACTGCTGCCACCGTGGGCGGACGGCAGCAAGTAATCGACGTCACCGACGTGCATGGCGATTACACCTACGCAATCACGGGAACAGTCCAGAAAACTTTCTTCGACAACTTCCAGGGGTCGCTTGCTTATAGCTATAGCCAGACAAGAGACGTTGCGGCAACGACGAGCAGCACCCAGGGCTCGAACTATCGTTACCAGCGCGACCTGAGCGGCTACCTCGAGGATCGGAGCCTTACACGCGGCAAGGAGGACATGCCGCACCGTATCATCGCTACCGGTACGTGGAGGCTGAAGACGCTGACCGACTTCTCGTTGGTTTACGTCGGGAACTCCGGCGCTCCGTTTGACTATGTGTATGGCGTCGGCGCTGGTTCAGGATCCGGCGACGCCAACGCCGACGGCCAGTCCCAGAACGATCTCGTGTACGTCCCGAAGGACGCGCACGATCCAAACGAGATCCTCTTCAATGGGTTCAACGCAGCACCGGGATCGGCGGCGCAGATGGAAGCGGCTGCGCAGGCGGACGCGTTCGATCGCTACATCGATCGTGTGCAATGCCTCAAGAAGAGCCGCGGCAAGCTGCTCAGCCGCAACGCCTGCCGGAATCCGTGGCAGAACGACGTCGACGTTAGCGTCGGTCAGTCGCTGAAAGCGTTCGGACAACAGAACCTCCAGCTGCGACTCGACGTCATTAACTTCGGCAATCTCCTCAACAAGAGATGGGGCTGGCAGAACTTCTCCGATCAGAACAACACCTGCGGTCCGATTTGCAGCGCCACCACTCTGCTTACTCAGCAGGGCAACTTCACGACAGGCCGGACGCAGCAGACGATTCAGGGTATCTACAGCTTTAACAAGACCATGAAGCCGTGGAACGCCGACAACGCGTCCTCGAACTATCGTATGCAGCTCTCATTGCGGTATAGCTTCTAGGACGCCCGACGGCTGCGGATCGCAGCCTTCGGTAGCACCAATGCGTAGGAATGCCGGCGGGATTTCTCCCGCCGGCATTTTCTTGTCTAATAACTTGCACGTTTTCGACGCGCGAAATCCTGATATCCTTTCAGCTAACCGATGACAGCCATTGAGCTATCGAGCTACGCCGGCCTCACCGCCATGACCCTGCTCACATTCAACATTCTCATCGGGCTCCTGATGTCCGTGAAGTACAATCCGGTCAGGAGATGGCCGCATCGCCGGATCAACACGTTCAAGATTCACAATTGGACTGCCTACATCGCTCTGGCAGTCGCCGTGATCCACCCGGTCCTCATTCTTTTTTCCTCGACGGCGAAATTCACGCTCATTGATATCATCTATCCGGTGAACGCGCCCAAGCAGCCGTGGATCAACGTGCTTGGTGCCCTGGCGCTTTATTCACTGGCTTTCGTCGTGGTAACCTCATACTTCCGTGGCGAGCTGGGACGAAAAAGATGGAAGGCGCTCCATTTCACCGCGTACGGAACCGCTGCGCTCTTCTACTTCCACGGAATCCTTACGGACCCGAATCTCAAGGATCAGCCGATCGACTTTCTCGACGGCGAGAAGGTTTACGTCGAGCTCTGCTTGCTGGTCGTGATCGTGGCAATGGTGCTTCGCTGGCGCTGGCAGCTCCGTCAGCCGCCCCCGCGCGTTCATCGCCCTAAATCGCGTCCTTCCCGCCGCCTTCGTACGTCCAGTCTCGGAAGGCTTTAACTGCGAGAAGAACAAGGTGAGAGGTATAAGGTGCAAGGCTCGAGGTATCAGGTTTACCTCGTACCTGCGACCGACAACCTTACACCTCTAACCTTGTTCTTCTCGCAGTTAAGAACGACGCTCTCCCCCTAAAAGATCTTTACATTGATGTAGCGCTTCGGATTTTTCTTGATATCCGCCAGCAGCGAATCCATCCGCTGCAGTACAGCGCGCACATCGTTGTACGCGCCGGGATCGTTGATCAACTTCGCGACACTCCCCGGCCCGCTGTCCACCTTCGCCAGCAGCAGGTCGAGCTTGCCCGACGTCTCCTTCAGCTGGCTACTGATCTCCGCCAGGTTCGCGCTCGCCGTGCGGAAGTTCTTCACCGTCGAATCCACCTTCGCCGGATCGATCGCTCCCGTCGCCCGCCTCAGCGATGTCATCGTCGCGCTCAACTGCCGCGACTGCTCGGCGGCGATCGCTGCGAAATCGATCACCAGGCGATTCGTCGCCGTGATGGTGCTTCGCAAATCGCGGATTCCTCCGGCCGCCACCATCTCGTGCTCCAACGCGGACGTCACCGCGTTCACGGACCGCATAACCGAATCAGCCTTGGTCGTGAGCTCGGAGATCCCCGGAGTGGAAGCGCCGATCGGAACCGTATCACCCTCGTTGAAGGAGCGTGGTTCCGGCCGCGAAGGCGTCAGAGCGACCGCCTGATCGCCAAAAATACCATTTGGTATCACCGCCGCCTTGCTCGTCACCGGTACCTTGTAGTGGTTCTGGATTCTCAGCGTCGTGACAAGAATGCCGTCCTGGTGCAGATCGACCTGGTCGACGTAGCCCACGTTGACGCCGACGAGCAGCACCGGCTGTCCCTGCTTGAGCCCCGCGCCCCACGGAAACTTCGCGTACAGCGGATAGCCCTTCGACAATCCGCCGCGCGCAAGCCAGAGCGAGCCGAGCACCGTCACTATGACGGCGACCGTGATCACGAGACCGACCAGTACTTCGTCTCTTGTCTTCATGCCTGGAGGTAAGGGGCCAGCAGGAGCGCGGTGAGCGCGTCCAGTACGAGAATCGCGACCGACGTTACGACCACAGCCTGTGCGGTGCTCCGTCCGACGCCCTCGGCGCCGACGTTCGCGGTGTAACCCTCGTAGGAGCAGAAAAAGGCTATCGCGCCCCCGAATATAGTCGCCTTGATGATGCTATACACTATCTGGAAGGGCGTGAACGCCAGGCGGAGACCGGCCGAGAAATCGGCACTCGTCACATCGGTGGCTGTGATGGCGGTAAACATTGCGGTGCCGATCCCGACCGCGTCGGCCAGGATCGTGAGCACCGGCAGCATGATGAGCGCGGCGATGAGCCGCGGCACCACCAGATACGCGACCGGATCGTACGCCAGCGTCTCCAGAGCATCGATCTGCTCTGTCACGCGCATCGTTCCGATCTCGGCCGTGATGCGCGCCCCAACGCGACCCGTCAGTACCAGCCCCGTGAGCAAGGGCCCGAGCTCGAGAATTATCGACTGCCGTGAGATCAGACCGACGACCGAGAGTTGCACACCCCCAAAGAGCTGAAATCGCGTCTGGAAGGCGGTAACCGCTCCAATAAAAGCGGCGACAATCGCGGCCAGGGGCACGGAATCGACGCCGATGTTCCGCATCTGACGAATCGTTTCCGGTCCGTAGGTTTTGGGATCCCTGAAGGCGCGTGCGATATCGCGGACGAAGTAGCCCCACTTCCCGACTTTACGGAAAGGCCGGAGTGGATCCTTGATCAAGTTCTGACGCGCGCGAAGAGGATGACTCCCACTACGCCGAATATGATGCTTGGCAGCCACGCTGCCAGGTCCGCGGGTATGATTCCCTTGCTGCCGATCCCCTTGGTGAGCTGGATCAGCATCAGGAAGATCACCGTGGTTGCCAGACTGAGCCCGACGCCGTACGCCGCACCGCCCCGCTGCGTGCTGGTCGCGAGCGGCGCGCCAAAGAGAAGAATCACGATACACGTGACCGGTACGGCGATCTTGAGCATCCTCTCCACCCTCAGCTCGTTCACTTGCGCTCCCGAACGCTCCATCGATGTGATGAAGCGTCCCAGCTCTCGAAAGCCCATGTCTGTGGGCGCCCTCTGCGCCAGCGTCAACTGCTTCGGGGGCTCCGTGAAATGCCGGTCGACCAGCGAGTCGAAGCTGAACGTCATGTTGTGGAGCGTATCCGGTATGACATGCATGGCTCCTCGTTGCAGCACCCACCCCTTCGACGGCCTGTAGCGCGCGTTGCTGGCAGTGATGACGTAGGAGGGATAGGCGGGTCCGTTGCCCTTTCGCTCTATCACCATTCCCTCGATCGACGGCTCGATGAGATGCAGGGCGCCGATCTTGTAAACGCGTCCACCGTCGGCCGCGTACGCGAAGTTGTAGCGGTCGTTACCGATGTTGACGCGGTTCGGATCGAGAATGTCCGATCGCTTCTTGTTGGCGACCGGAGCGAGCTCGCCGAGAATCAAACCGAGAACCGTAGCGATGACCGCGCCCGCGAAGATGGGGGCGATGAGGCGATAGAAGCTGATGCCGGATGCCTTTGCGGCGGTAATCTCCGAGTGTCGCGTCAGCGCTCCGATTGCGAATACCGTCGCGAACAAAACTGCCGCCGGGAGCACCATGAACATCGAGTCTGGAAGCCAGTACAGGTAGCTGAGCGCGATGCGCCCGACCGACAAGTGCTGGCCAAGGTACTTGTCCAGGTTGTCCGTGAGGTCGATGATGATGAGCAGGATCGGAAAGCCGAGCGCCGTCGCCACGAAGATGTTCCAGAACTCGATGAACACGTAGCGGTCGAGTGCCCGCACCATTCTCTTCAAGCGGCGAGTCTCGCGCGTGCTTCCCGGCGCTTCTTCCACGCGAACTTCGTCCGGATCGATCCCTTGATCGCCCCGATCATCTCTCTCATGTCGCCGCCGCGGGCTGTCGTGCCCTCCTGACCCATCTTCGTCAGCATCCACAGCGCTACCAGCGAGAAGATAACATTCGCCATCCACATCGATACCACGGCCGGCATGAGTCCTCGCTTGGCGATCGACTCGCCGGCGATCAGGCACACGTAGTAGAGCGCGAACACGAACAGACTGACGCCGATCGTGAGACCAACGCCACCGCGCGGAAACCGCAATGCGATTGGTGCGCCCAGGAGGACGAACACGAAGCACGCGACCGCCAGAGCAAACTTCTTGTGGATTTCGACCCCATAGGAGTTCATGAGTGTCGCGGTGTCCTGAAGCCGGATCCTCAAAACTTCGACCGCGGCGAGATCGGCCGAGTTGGGCGGCAGTCCTTGTGTCACCGTGTTATTGGGGTTGGGAGTCGCTGGTGTTGAACCCCTTGACGCTGGCGGTGGAAGAGTAGCTGCCGCTCCCTGTCTGGTCGCGGGCGGAAAAACAGCCGGAGTCGATGAAGCGCTCCGCGACGTCGAAGATGCGCTTTGCTTCACATTTGCTTTTGGGATCGTTGATACACCCTGAGCTCTTGCTTCCTTGGGTTTGATGAGCGCGAGAGCGTTGCAGTACAAGCGGCCAAGCCCAATGTCCCAGGGCTCACTGGTGTCCGTGTTGAGCACGTCTGTGCTCAGCTTCGCCTTCGATTTCTTGAGCGCGGCAAGCTTCTTCTCGAATTCGCTGCGGGCATCCGCGTGATCGCGGCGCGCCCTGTCTTGTGCCGCCTGCATCTCGCAGACCGTCATCTCGCGGTCGCTCTTGTAGGAATCGGCGGTGGTTTTCTGAAACTGGTTACCCACTCCGCGCACGCGAACGCGAGTCGAGTCGAAGAACACGCGCCGCAGCTCGTCCGGGTTCGCCGTCGGAACGTCCTGGATGTTGCCGTGGTAAAGCGTCAGCTCGAGGTCGGTCATCCCCTTGCTCATGCCCATGTTGCCGCTGTCCGCGAATATTGTCCGCCGGCGCGTCGGGTCGGACATGTCGTAGATCGTCACCTCGCGCATCATGTTCGAGGCCTCATCGAGGTGA
>Ga0137415_10000528_pt1 | contig 36702 bp, 37 predicted proteins | sample CZODoug3_1_1_16f_FD_183082 | JGI IMG/M metagenome (GOLD analysis project Ga0137415, IMG submission 183082) | Vadose zone soil fungal communities from Angelo Coast Range Reserve, California, USA - CZODoug3_1_1_16fungal (Hybrid Assembly) | ecosystem: Environmental > Terrestrial > Soil > Vadose...
ATCTGGCTAAGTGAACGCGGCTAGCGTCCAGCTTTTTCGTCCGTGGCGCTAGACGCTTCGGATTTCGCCCGAGTGACGGGCAATCCGAAAACTGTGTCTCTACACAGCTTGGAGTGTGTTCCGTGACTTGTCCTTTGGGTTTGGGGCACCCACTCCGGGGCACCCATAAGAAAATAACTGGCAGCGTCGAGCAGGAATGACGTGAGTTTGTGCGGTTGAAGCACCACTCACATGGATTGAAAAATCAACACCTTGGCTGAATTTCTTTGTTTCGGGACCAGGGGGTCGGAGGTTCAAATCCTCTCTCCCCGACCATTTCTCTTCAAACACTTGCAGTTTCGCTAATCCTCGAAACTGAGCTCCTGGTGCGGCTTTTGCGGGTGCCCCAAGTCAAGTGTACGGCTCTACAATGGTTAAGTCTGCTTGATGATCGCCGGTAGGGGCACCCATTCGGGGCACCCATAAGAATAAAGTGAACGAGATCCGTCCAGAAATCAGGAAAATCGCGGGTCTCCCTGTAATGCGCAACCCGATTGAGCCCTTGGGCAAACGCCGGGGATCTCCTTGATTTGCCTGCGGCGATTACTTCCGAATAGCTGACAATTCGGGAGCAACAGACACAAATCACGCCAACCGCTGTTCGCAGCGGCCGAACTTTGGCCTTACTCGTCTCTACGTTCCACTTGGATTACGGTATCCGGCTAGTCGCTTATGATCGGCAAATTAGTTCCGCTTTGTGCGCTTTGAAGCGCTAGAACAGTTGTTCAGCTTAGGAAGCAGAGAATCTCCACCAAATGAGAATCGAAATTATCGCCGGGACTGCAAACACGAGCAAAGCTATCGGAGCCTCATCCTTTATGGCATAGCCTGCCTTGCTGACGCCAACCCACATGTTGACGAGCGTGGCGAGCAGCCAAAGCACGAGAAAACACTTGATCGCCGCGGCGACCGCAACCCGTGCTGCTCCCCCAATCCAACGGCCTAGGAGCAGGCACACTCCCAGAAGCAGAAAGCCCCCGACAATTATTTTCAGCGTATGCACTTCGGAAATCCTCCGGAGAATAACCCTCTACTACGACGGTCAAAAATGTCCTGCTATGCTGCCTGACCAATCTCCAGTCGGTTGATTTTACCCGCAGAAGAGATCCGAAACCTGAAGCAGGTCCGAAAGTCACCCCACTGGTCCGAATGGAAGGCACCAGTCAGATCCAGCCCGTTGTTCTCGACATGATCGATGGAGGTGAATCGCTCGTGACCGAGGGCATCGCGGGTAAACTCTTTAAAGCTACGCGGTTTCCCGTCGTCATAGAGTTGAGCATCTGGCTCAAAGAGCGCCGACCAGGCTCTCTGATCGCCCTTGTGCAACGCTTCGATAGCGGCCTTGACTGTTGGATTCGTGAGGGTATCGGTCTTCATTGGATAGTACTCCTTTTATCCTTCTGAATTGAGCTGCGATGGCGCTTCAATCCGACGCAGATCCTTGGTAACCGAAGTCATGTTTTTCGCCCTAGCAAAGTGTAGACATTGTAAATATGGCCGTCTTCTGTCTTCTTCGCACCAGAAAGAAGACGTAGCGCGAGTGCATACGTCAAGTGATCGAGGTACAGCTGGCCTGAGAGTCCACTGGATTTGGCCTTCTCTTCCAGAAGGCGAATCAGCCGACCCAGGGACTCAGAGAATCGCCACAGATATTGGCCTGGCCGGGTTTTAAAGACCAAGCTCACTTAACCCTGGATGATCAGGAGGCGCCCTTCTCGTGACCAAAGAGTTCAGAGGCAATCAATGAAGGTGGAATTGCCGCACAATTAACCCGGATGAACGCCCTGGATGAGCGCTTAGACCGCTTGTGGATGGCGGTGGCAATCAACTCCTTGCCCGTTCCGGTCTCACCGAAAATCATCACGGTGGAATCCGTGCGGGCCACTTTGGTGATTTGCGAAATCACACTGCGGAGCGACTCTGACGATCCCACGATTTCTTCGTACATCGAAGAAAGGTCGATCTCTTCGCGCAACGCCAGGTTCTCATTGCGTATCCTCTGTTCAGCCTGCTTCCGATCATCAATGTCGGTTTCGGTCGCGTACCAGCGAAGAATGCACCCATGTTCGTCCCGCAGGGGGTTGTAACGGATCAGGAACCACCGATATTTCCGATCTTTGCCCAACGCTCGTTGTTCATTTTCAAATGGCATAGCACGAGATAAAGCGTTCCGACGCTCGTCGTGCACGCCTGCTAAATCCTCGGGATGAACAACCTTGGTCCGAAAATTTGGCGCCATTGCCTCTTCGAGGCTGAGGCCCGTGTAATCAAGCATCCATTGATTGGCGTAGAGAACAGTCCCCTCCGGATCTAAGACGGCAATTGCCTGAGGTATAGCATCGACCATCTGTCTGAGTTGAGCTTCTGACTTCTTGATCTTTTCAAATGCCAGCGTCAGAGCCGACTGCGATCGATCGCGCTCAATGGCGATTCCGGCAATGCGGCTGGCGTAATCGATCAACTGAATTTCGGCCGGGTCTGGATGCCGAACTTCGTGGTAATACATCCAGAAGGTCCCGAGTACCTCGCCGTCGTGCGACACGATAGGGGTCGACCAGGGGCGCGCAGCCCGCTCGCGAGAACAACGCCTCTGAAGTTCGCCCAATTCGGGTGAGAAACGACGTCAACGACGAAGACGGGCTTCCGAAGGTAAGCGGCTGCGCCACACGATCCGACATTACGACCAATACACACTCCATCAGTCGCTGCCCGGTACGCTTCGGGCAGGTTTGCGGCGGCGCCATATCGCAGGTGTGTGCCTTCTTCGTCAAGAAGGAAAATCGAGCACAACATTCCCTTGCTGGGCTTCGATCAGGCGGGTGACACTCGTCAGAACTTCGTTCAGGGGTGCGGCGAGAAGGATCATCTTCAAGGCATCGAGCACCGCCTCGCTCGACAGGGTTTGCGCGGGGGCTGGCGATATTGGAGACGCTTGATCCTGTAGGTTGGTTGACGTTTTGGCGTCTGCCATAAACAATCCGTCTATCAGCAGATGCCAGAGGTATCGCACAAAAACCGACCAGCAATTGCCGTCAGGAGGAATACGGGAACATGCCTTCAACTCGCTCGGAAACGACCTCTGTCACCAGATCATACGGGCCTTTGGAGTTGAGTGTAAGACTGCCGATCTTGTCGAAATACCCGTCTGCCAGCTCCGGCTTTACGAATCACTTCTTGAGCGAATTGAAAGCATTCTCGTAGGGCATCGCGCGGGACGACGGGGGTTGCTGCGAGTATGGAATTCAAATGGCCCTCCCGGCGGTCTTCACTTCCAGTGCGGCAATCAAATTGCACCAACACCTTTAATATCGCTAATTGCTAGTTCCTGGGCTTCTGTGTTTATGTTGCTTTTGGCTGATTGTTGAATGGCCGCCGCGGATTGCCTCTTCAACAGTATCGCCAACACCTCATCCCAATTGTTGGCGCGAAGATGTACCAGTTCCCGCGCGTTGTGCGGAGCGGCAAAGAGGATGCCGGTGCCACGGAAGCGGGCGAAGTGACGTGAACGGTCATCGATGAGGTAATCCGCGTCAATGATCTCTTTGTCTCCGCAAAACACAAGGTTGCTCGTGGGTATAAACGGAAAATGTTTTTGCAGCCATCGAAACTTGGCGTCAAAGGAATGGGGCACTTCCATGGCGGCGCTGGTTATAAAGACATCGTACTTGGACGACAATAGTTGCAAGGCATGCTGGCTGTTTACGATCACGCTGAGGTCATCGAAAAATCCACCTTCGTGCGGTAGACGCTCGAAGACCGCGCGGTGCTTCGGTGGGATCGACGCCTCCAGTCCTTTCTCCCGGATAAGTTCGGGAGTAACGTTCTCGCCGGTCGCCCGGTTGTAGAGACTGAGATGACGGGTGAGGCTATCGGCGATCACTTCGTCCATATCGACGGCGACCCGAGGGCGGCGCTTTCCACTCCTGCCGGTACCTGCGAATTCTTTCCAACTCAGTTTTAGAACCAACGAAGTGGCAACCAGAATGAACGCAACAACGTTCGCCCAGATCACCGCTGGCGCGTGGAACATCAGACCGTAGACCAGCCACAACAGCACTCCGACCAAATAGACCGCGAGCATCGAATACGAAAGATCTTCTCCACCCTGCTTCCGGATCTTAAAGATCTGCGGAATGAATGCCCCGGTGGTGCAAATGGCCGCGACGGTACCAACAACGCCGGTAATTCCTGGATCGCTCATGTCCCAAGTAGAATTCTGTTCTAGTGATTATTCCAATGAAACTTTACTCTGTCTGTGATAACCATTAGTTATGGCACTTGAAGATCGAGAGCTGCGCTCCTTTCTAGTTCTGGCCGAGCAATTGCATTTTGGCCGCTCAGCGAACTTGCTACATATCTCCCAGCCCGCGCTGAGCAAGCAGATCAAGGGTCTGGAGCAGAAGATCGGCGGTCCACTGCTGGTGCGAAACCGGCGCGATGTCCGTCTTACGGGAGCGGGAGAGCTCTACGGCGAGGCTCGCCACATTGTTCGCGATCTCGACGCGCTCTTCGATACCGCCCAGGCGGCGGCGCGCGGCGAAGTGGGAAGGCTGCGCATAGCTGCCGGCATCGCCACAATACACAGTCTTGTGCCTCCGGCTCTGCGCAAATTCCGCGAAGGCCCATCCCAAGGTCGCAATCCAGGTGGGAGACATGTCCACCCCACGCCAGATCGATGGGCTGCTAGCTGGCGAGATAGACGTAGGATTCCTGCGACTGCCCATTGGACGTGCGCCGTTAGTAGTGAGAAAGGTTTTGCAGGAACAGTTGACGATCGCTGCATTCAGTGACTTCCGCGGGGCACTGACCCTCCGCGGCATTTCCCAGCAAGCCTTCATCATGATTGTGAGGGAAGTTTCAACGACGTACTACGACCATTGCATCCAGTTGTGCGGAAGCGCCGGCTTCAGCCCGAAGGTCGTGCAAGGGGCCCGAGACATCTTCACACTTCTCAACCTGGTGCGCGCCGGGATGGGCGTCGCTCTGGTTCCACGCTCGGCCAAACAAATGCGCGTGAGTGGGGTGACGTTCAGCGACATCCGCGGCCGGGAAGCCGAATGGGATGTCGGCATAGCCTGGAACAAATTGCACGAATCGGCCGTGGTCAGGAATTTTGTGCAGATCTGCTTACAGCAAAGTGAGCAAGTGAGGTGAACGTCAGTACCCTTCGGCAGAAGCCGACCGGTAGGTCAGTCCTCGCTCGCCCAAAGTTGTCTGTTTCAGGCGAGTGACGGGCAAACCGACAGGAATTCTGCTTAAGTTAGCGCTTATGGGGGCTCATCCCGGATCAGGCTCGAATGGTCTCCGCCGGGAGAGCGCCCGGCGCAGAACGCACAACAGTTGCCAGCGAAAGCCTTGTACCGCAGGCAGACCAGCCACTCCCTCATTGAGGCCGCTCCATGCAAACAAACACACAAACCACTCCATCGATTCTCGTTCTCGGCTTCCTGATCGCCGGCTTGGTTGCTCCGCTCCACGGCGAGCCGGTTTCGCTTCAGTCTCTCGTCACTCCCTCCACAATCATCCAGAAGGACCGACAGCCCGTCACGTTTGCCCTGCATGGCTTCATTGAATTCCAATCTCTGGCCGAATTCTTTGCCTACATCAAGTCGCAGACCACGCGTTGGAGCCGGCTGGACCAGTCGAAGCGCCGGCAACTTGCCCACGAGTTGCTTCGTCGCGGCGTCGAGAGCCGCGTCATCTCGATGACCGACGAGCGCCCGCTGGAAACGCTGATCACACACACCGCCGCTGAATTGAGACAGGCGATCGCGAACGTGCAAGAGCCCGTGCCTGCGGGATACAGCGAGGCGTTTCTGGCGGTGCAGGCAAAGTGGAAGCATTCGTTGAACTGCTGGAGTGCATCGCCTTCGATTCCCGGACGCGTACTCTCGAACTGGTATCCCATCGAGGAAGGCATCGTGCTTCATGATGCAACCTACGACTCCACCGAACATTTCTGGCAAGCGGTGAAATATCATCCCGACGTCACCATCGCCCAGCTCACGGAGTTGATTGACCGCTTGGAGAAAAAAGACTGGAGCGCGTGGCTCGAGCGTCTCGATTCCGATCCCGAGCTGTATCTGGAGAATGCTTATGCGGTCGAGTTCCTGCGCCACAATCTGGCGCCGGAACGGCTGCGCTGGTTCGGCGACCAACTCACACGGCACAACTTGCAGCCCACCGAACGAGCGCGGAGCGCCCAGCAGAGGTCAGGCGCTCCCTTCCGCTTCAGTGCGTTCGAAGAAAAAGTGCTGTGGGGGGATCTCGCCGACGTCTTTCACCTCGTCTACCGCTTCTCAGCCCCCGCGGACCCGATTCGCAAGACCCTCGCTGACCATCACTTTGACGGCATCGATCTCGAGGGCCGCAAAATGGCCTTCCTCAGTGAAGACTTCCGCTCGCTGATGCTGGAAATCTGGCGCGTGAAGTACCTGCAGATGCCGCGCTTTCGCGAGGTGATCGCCGGCATTCCCCTCGAGATCCGCCTTGAACATTTCCTCAACGATGGCGACTCTCCCGACATCCCTATTCCCATCTATGTCGGGTACCTGAACCAGATGCGCGAGCTGGCGCGGGCGCACTGAAAAAAGTGCGGCCTTAGATCCGGCGCATCTTCATTGGGGGAAGGATTTACCGGTTACCGAGGACAGGGCAACGCGGAGTGCGGATGGGCACCCTCATCCGGGAAGCGGAACGCGCCGTCCCGAGCGTTCGACGCGGTTCCCGTCTCGGCCGCAACTGCCCGGCTAGCCGCCCTGCTTCAACTCGGTCAAGACCTGGCGGGCAATTTCCTTGAGGGTTTCAAACACTCCCCCACCCTGGAAGGCGACCGCTTCGATTACGGGCTCATTCTTGCGGCGCAGTTCTTTCGCTAGGGCGTCGACCGGCAGGACGTTGGGCAGATCGCGCTTGTTCAGTTGCAGGACGTAGGGAATCTTGAAGAAGTCGTAGCCATGCTCTTTCAGGTTTGCCATCAGGTTGTCGAGCGCTTCCACGTTGGCGTCCATGCGCTCTTCCTGGGAGTCGGCGACGAAGACGATGCCGTCAACCCCGCGGAGGATGAGCTTGCGGCTGGCGTCGTAGAACACCTGGCCGGGGACAGTGTAGAGGTGGATACGCGTCTTGAAACCTCGAACCGAGCCCAGGTCGAGGGGCAGAAAGTCGAAGAACAAGGTTCGCTCGGTCTCGGTGGCGAGCGAGATCATCTTGCCCTTCTGCTGTTCCGCGGTTTTCTGGTAGATATGCTGAAGATTCGTGGTCTTGCCGCCTAATCCGGCGCCGTAATACACGATCTTGCAGTTGATCTCGCGGGCTGCAAAGTTGATAAAACTCAAGAATTTCCTCTAAAAAGCCTGGCGGTCGAGGCACTCCGACCCGCTGGACTGCCAACGCGCGAAAATTTCCCTTGGAGCACTGCTGGCCTTTATACCATATGGCCCATTGTTACCGGCAGGTTACGCAGGTTACTGAAAAGGAGAGGCACGTCCGCCTGGCGCCCCGGCTAGCGCGCGGCCGGCAAAGGATAGTACCCGGTCTTGGTGCTGATTTTCAGCCCGGGCCGGTCCACCCGGACCTCGATGTCGCGATAGGTGCTGCTAGGAGTGGCGCGGGTCTGATAGCCCAAAGTGTACTGGTTGCGCGCATCCCCGGTCGCGCGCTGGTAGGCGAGTTCGATATTGTCCCGGTTGAACTCTGAGAACAGCTCGCCCCCGGTGGCCTTGGCATACTTCGGCAGGATGTCGCCGTAGCCGTAATGAGGCAGACGCAGCTTTTCAAGCTTGCTGTAGATCGGGATGGCGGCCGACTCGACACCCACGGCGTAAACCGTCACGTTGCGCGAGAGCAGAACCTTGAGCGCATCGCTATAAGAGACCTTGCTGCCGTATTCACGGCCGTCGCTGATGATGAAGATGATCTTGCGCCGGGCCTTGTCGCGTTTGCTGAGGTCGAGCGCCGCCCGGACGATGGCGTCATTCAGCACGCGCACGTCCTTGGGAGGAGCGATGTTCGGCTGGGCCCCGGGCCGCTCCACCGGAATGCCGTTGACGGTGGGACCCTGCGGGCCCAGCGGTCCGTTCATCACGGGAGCACCGTTGTTGCGTCCGTGCTCGAGCTTCATGCGATTCAACACCGAGTTCAGCTTGTCGCCCACCGCCGAAAAATCGCTCACCTGGCTGACCGTGGTGCTGTAGGTGTAGAGCGAGACTTCGTCGTAGGGGCTGAAGGCGCCCACCAGGGCCGAATAGGTCTGGTTGATCTTCTGCAGCGCGCTGTCTGGCATGCCGGTGTCGAGCACAATGGCAGCAGAAAGCGGCAGCGGATCGACCACGAAGAGCTTCAGTTCCTGCTTCTTGCCGTCCTCGAACACCGTGAAATCCTTGGGACGCAGGCCGTCGACCAGGTGGCCGGAGTCGTCCTTGACCATCACGGGCACGATCACGAAATTCACTCGGGTCACGATCTTGTAGAGATCTTCCCGGGTATTGACGTCCTCGCTGGGAGCGCTCGGCACACTGCCGGGGGGAACGGTTGTGACCGGCGGCATGGGCGGCGGGGCGGAACTCGATTCGCCCGGCGGAGCCTGATTCGGGGGCAGAGACGGCGCGGTCGACGGTTCGGTCCTGGGCGCAGGCGGCAGATTGGTTGGGAACGGTTGCACGGGCCGGGTCGCCGAGGGCGCGTCAGGAATATCCTGTTGTGCGGGTGGCTTTTGGCCCTGGTCCTGGTTCGGGTCCTGGGCCCAGACGATCACTCCGCAAGCACTCCAGAGGAGCAAAATCGCGGTTATATTCCAGAAACGTTCATAAATGTTCTGACCCAATGGTCTTTCTCCGGGGCGGCGGGCAACCGTACGCCTGTTGGGATGCTCAAACGGTGTTAATTGGTGCATCTAACCTTACAGGAATAGACTAACAAAAGTCCCACGAGAATTGCCGAATGCCTAAAGCCCATGTGCTTCCGTTGTTTCTGACGCTGGCGATGGCGCCCATGGCCATCGTCCCGGCGGCAGCCCAGCAGGCCTCCTCGCCCACGTTACAGGCCCCGGCTCAGAACCCGTCGCAGGACCAGGACCAGTCCATGGAGACTCTGAAAGTGAGAGTCAACGTGGTGCAGCTTTTCTTCAACGTGAAAGACAAAAAGGGCGCCCTGATCCCGAACCAGACCAAGAACGATTTCGAAATCCTGGAGGACGGAAAACCGCAGACCATCAAGTACTTCACGGCGGAAAGCAATCTGCCCCTTACACTCGGCATCCTGATCGATTCGAGCGGCAGCCAGATGCGCGTTCTCGAAATGGAAAAGGAAGTGGGGGGCGGATTCCTGAACGAAATCCTGCGCCCGAACGACGAGGCGTTCGTGATCGCCTTCGATGTGAATGTCGACCTGCTGCAGGATTTCACGAGTGATGTTCGCCGGCTGAAGGCGGCGCTGAACAAGGCGAAAATCAATACCGGCGGGGGCGGAGGTTCGCTTCCCGGGCTGGGGGGAGGCCCGATACCGACCAGCAATCCGCGCGGCACCCTGCTCTACGACGCGGTCTACCTGGCCGCACACGACGAATTGTCGCACGAGGTCGGGCGCAAGGCGATGATCCTGCTGACCGACGGAGAGGATCAGGGGAGCCAGCTGCGCATTCGGGATGCCATCGAGGCTGCGCAAAAATCCGACTCGATCTGCTACGTGCTGCTGATTGCAGACCGGGGGTTCTACGGCGGGTTCGGATACTCGGGCGACTCGGAAATGAAGAAGCTCGCCAACGAAACCGGCGGCCGGGTGATCGAGGTTGGAAACAAGATGGATAAATTGAAAGACGCCTTCGACCAGATCGCGCGCGAACTGCGCAGCCAGTACAACATTGGCTACACGCCGACCAATGCGGCCCTGGACGGTTCGTTCCGCAAAGTCGAAATCCGCTCCAGACAGGGATACAAAGTCCAGGCGCGTAGCGGCTACTACGCGATCGTCCACAGCGATCAGTAGGCGCCCGTGACCGGTCTCATTTTGACGCTGGAATGGCGTGCCACGCCGGGGCATGCGCGATTCCCCGGTGCGTTCGTCTCCCCTGGCGCAGTGTTCAACTCGCGCTCGAGCCGAGGACCGAACCATTCCCTGCGCGGAACGGCGTCGTCGCTTCAAGCCCAGGTGGCCCGGGTCTTTCGAAGCGATGGCCGAGTTGGAATCGGCGACCGGGCGTGGTTCGAAATCTGGCTCTGCCAGCCCGGGGACCGCACCTGAGCGTCGAGCAACTGGAAGAACCGGGCCGATCCATTCCTGGATCCGGTCAAGGCGCCGTCCATTGCGAAGAAGAAGCCACAGGGGAAGCGTATGCCTGGCAAAGGCGGCGGTCATCGAGGCGCGTCCTGACTGCCGAATCATCCCCGGACAGCCACATTCCGGGCCGCGCGCGATGCTACTCTCAATGGATGTCCACTCCCGGGCCCCGATTGGGCGAGTCTGTCGATTCATCGGCCGCGAAGGTTCCACAGCGCACTACGCTTCCCGGGCGCTTTGTGACGCTGGTCCCGCTCGATCCGGCGGCCCACGCCGCCGCTCTTTACCAGGCGAGCCATGGCCCGGAGCGCGAAGATCTCTGGCGATATCTGTTCGACGGGCCTTATCCGGATCGCCCTGCATTCGACGCGCGGCTGCAGCAGATGGCGGCATCGCGCGACCCGCTCTTCTTCACGATTCTCGACCGGACACAGGTGCCCGTGGGCTATGCCGCATACCTGCGCATCGAACCGGTCCACCGCTGCATTGAAGTGGGCAGCATCCTCTACACGCCCGCGCTTCAGCGGACCCCCGGAGCGACCGAGGCCATGTACCTCATGGCCAGGCACATCTTCGAGGACCTGGAATACCGGCGTTATGAATGGAAATGCAATGCGCTGAACGAACCCTCGCGGCGGGCCGCCCTCCGCCTCGGATTTGTTTTTGAGGGTATATTCCGCCAGCACATGATCATCAAAGGCCGCAATCGCGACACGGCGTGGTACTCGATGCTCGATTCGGAATGGCCGGCGCGCAAGGCGAATTTCGAGCGTTGGCTTGCTGCCGAGAACTTCGACGGGAACCGACGCCAGAAAGAGTCGCTCTCTCGCATGAACAATGCGTTCGGCGCGTAGAGGTTGGGTCGGCGTGTCGCAGGCTGGTAGCGAAAAAGACTAGCGCGTGCTCTCGTACCAGTTGCGCCAGGCGATGGAGTCATTGCCGAGTCTCTGTCCGGAAATGTCGCCCAACGCCTGCACGGTCCAGGCGCGCTGTTGGGGGCTCAGGAGCGGATCATCGAGCCAGCCGACGAAGCTCCCGGCGGAGCTCATGCGCTGTTCGCGGCTATACATGCCAGACTCGGCCACAGCACAAGCGGCCCGCTCCTGGACCACCGGCGACGGATCATTGCGAAAGCGGTCCAGAATCAGAGGTATGGTCTCATCGGTTGCGACCAGGGCCAGGGCGTCCACTGCGGCCGCGCGAACATCGTCCTGCGGGTGGGTCAAATAAAAGCCGATCATCTTCGCGCTGTGAACCGGTTCGACGCCGCGGTTTCCCAGTGCTCCCAACATCCACAAAGCCCAGACTCGTTGCGTGGGATCGCCGACGGCTTGCTCGACTTCGCTGAGTCCAGCTTCGTTCTGCTGGACGCCATCGAGGGCAATTTCGGCCTGCACGGCTGCGGCGCGTGCATGCAGGTCATGCAGGTTCAGGGCGGCCGCAACGAACCGCTCGGACTTCGGGGTGCGGTGGGTCTTGCCGGCCCACCCGGAGGACTTTTCCAGGACCTCGTCGGCGGCGGCTGAATCGCCGGCCGCGACCCGTGCCAAAATTTGTTCTGCGTCCGCCTGGGTCGAGGAGTCTACCTTGCGCACAATGACTCCGCCGGGGTTGCGGGTGGTGGTGGAAGCGGCGCGCGAGACCGGTTTCCAACCACCGAGGTGGCTGGCTGCCGCCAAGGTCAAACCCACCACAGCGCTGCCAATCCGGAGCCAGACGACGGCGGAAGAACGCATGAACCAGGGACGCTCGGCTACCAGATGGATGGGGGAATCCGAGCTGGGCCGGAGAGCATCGGGAAACATGCCGGGAATCGTAGGCTAGCGCTACCAACGCAACAAGTTACGACAGTCTCAGGCAGGCAAGTTACGCAGTGCGGGGCAGGGACTGTGCCGGACGGCGGTGCTGAGCCCGGGGGGCTTCAGCCGGAGAAGTTGTAATCGCAGGCTCTGCGGGAGCCAGGGTTGGTGATTTCTCCTCCGCCGAGGATTCGCTCCTCATGCGGGGCGGCCTGAGATCCCACCGGCAGAATGCACATCGAGTCGCCTGGCTGTATACGACCCGGCCGTAGGCCACACATTGGTAGTTGGGACAATATTTCATCAGTCTCGCCATCGGGCAATCCTTCGGGAAAGCACTCCGGTTACAGTGGCCGCAGCTTTCGGGTCGAGAACTGCCACTCAGCGGGTGCAAACGTAGCACGAAACCCTGAACACGCATGCGCTCTTTTTCCGCTGAGCTGCATTGATTTTTCCGCTTGCTTGATCTGCCATCGCCGTACGAACGGCCGCCCCCGAATTCCTCCCCGAAAAGGGGACAGCGTTTCGCAAGTTGCGTGGAAGCATGCCGCCCGGCCCACCGGCGGCAGAACGTGCTCCGCACCGGACCAATGGTCGCCAGCCAGCGGGCGGCGGGCCGACCTCCCAACTCTTCGATCCTCAAGCGAAAAGGCGCAACAGGCTGAAAGGACCGTCTCGCGGGGGCCGCAGCAGGCTCGGCGCGATCGCTACCATTCGCTTCCGTGGAAACTGTCCAGAGCCGGGCGCGTTCCGGGCTGGACGGGATGGTGATCGACATGGAGCAGGGCGCGATTGATGCAGGAAGTGCTCAAGCCACGATCGCGGCGACCTCGGGCACGCCCCTGCTGCTGCTGGCGCGGGTGGCCGCGCTGGTCCGCCGCCGCAAGGGTGAGAGCCTAGTTCTTCCGGTCCTTCAAACGAATCACAAACTTCAAACCGGACCAGATGTCGGTGACGGCGCAAACTTTCACGTCCACCAGTCCTGCCTCGAGGCCGATCCGACGGACGTCGTTCTCGGTGAGGTCGGTCGCCACGCCAGACGATTTCTTCGGCCAGGACACCCATACCATTCCGGTCGGAGCCAGCTGCTTCGCCAGCCGGGCGAAATGCTTCTTTAATTCGGCCTGCGTTTTAACGAATGCCATCGCAAAGTCGACTGGACCTCGGCCATCGCGGGCTTCGGCGCAACTCGACAGCGCAGCGCGCAACTCCGTGCGGACCTCGGAGGGTAAATCGACGAAAGCCACTCGGTATTTTTCCTTGATACCCAGTTTCTTGGGGAGGGGCGTGCCGGAATAGCCTGGCATGTGGGTTACCGGGCAGGCGCGAAGTATCCGCGGCGCGAACGGACGTGCAGGTTCTTCCTGTCGAGGGCGACGATCTCAATGGTGCGATAGCGGCCGTCGGGCTTGAAGTCGGCTGGCTTGTAGGAGACCGCGTACTGGCTGCGTAGTTCGTCCTGGATCTCGGCGAACGCGTTGGATACGTCGCGCAGCTGGAACGGAAAGAAGGCACGCCCGCCGGTCGCGTCGGCGATGCGTTCAAGCACTTTGTCGCCCTTGCCCTTCATGCCCGAGATATTCGTGCTGATGGTGTAGACGATGACTTCGGCGCGCTGCGCCATGTCGATGGATTCTTCGCGCGTGACGTGGCTCTGGTTGTCCTCGCCGTCACTGAGCAGAATGATCGCGCGACGCACGGCGCCAGCCCGGGGAGCCTTGAGCAGCTTGTCGCGGCAGGAGAAATAGAGGGCGTCAAACATGGCGGTGCCGCCGCCCGGGCGGAGCAGGCGTACGCCACGCGAGAGTGATTCGGTGTTGTCGGTAAAATCCTGGGTGACCTCGGGCGTCACATCAAAACCCACAACGAACGCGCTGTCGTACCGGGGCCGAATCGTCTGATTCAGAAACTCGATGGCCGATTCCTGCTCGAACTTGAAGCGGTCGCGGACGGAGTTGCTGGCGTCGACCAACAAGCCGACTTGCAGAGGGAGGTCGGTCTGGCTCTTGAAGTCGCGAATCTCGGCGGCCGGCTTGGAGTCGTCGACAAAGTTGAAGTCCTGTTTCTTCAGGTCTTTGATGTAGCGACCGTGCTTGTCGGTCACGGTGAAGACAACGTTGACTTCGTTGACGGTTGCGCGGATGGTCGTGACCGACTCGTCTTCCTGCGTGGAGGATTGCTGGGCGGTGTTGGGCGCTGCCGCCTTCGCAGCCGTCGTCGGTGCGGACCGGGTCGATGGGGCAGCCGAAGAGGGCGCTGGAGCGGTGCCCTTCCCTGAGGTCTGGGCCGCCGTGGGGAGCAGGCATGCAGCCACGGCGAAAGTGAGGAGAATGCCCCGGAGCTTCATTGGCAATCATTATATCCGCAAGGCACAGCGAAGTCTGGCGCCGTGGGAACCTGCCTCCGTCGCGCTGATTCGGAGCGTTTCGGCATGCTAGGCCTGCTCCACCTTCTTGACGAAAACCTGCAACTCCTCGGGGAGTTCTGCCGCAAACCGGAGCAGTTCCCCCGTGCGCGGATGGTGCAACTCCAGTGCCGCGGCGTGCAGGAAGTTGCGCGCCAGAGCGATCGGTTCTTCCGCTTTTGCCCCAGCACGCGATGCGACGGAGCTCAGTTCGCGCGGGGCTCCGTACAGCGCATCGCCCACCACGGGATGTCCGAGCGACGACAAATGCACCCGGATCTGATGAGTACGGCCGGTATCGATCTTTACTTCGAGCAGGGTGAACTTGCCGAAGACGGATGCGATCCGCTTACGCACCTGGTAATGCGTGATCGCCTCGCGGCCGCCGGGGCGGCGGGTGGTCATGCGGATCCGCCGCACGCTGTCGCGGCTGATGCTGGAGTGGATCGTGCCGCGATCGGCCTTCACCGATGCATGCACGAGCGCGATGTAGGTCTTCTTCACCTGGCGGTGCGCGAACTGCGCGGCGAGCTTGCGATGCGCTTCGTCGTTTTTCGCGACCACGATCAGGCCGCTTGTCTCCTTGTCCAGGCGGTGAACGATCCCCGGGCGCAGATCACCGCCCACGCCCGACAGTCGGCGGAACCTGTGCAGCAATGCATTGACCAGGGTGCCACGATTGCGCTCATCCTCGGTGGCACCAGCCCCGGCGTGGACCATCATGCCGGCAGGCTTGTTCACGATCGCCAGGTCGTCGTCTTCGTAAACAATATCCAGGGGGATGTCTTCCGCAATCGCGCGGAGGGGCTCGGGCTGCGCCGGGCCCAGCACGGTCACGCGCTCGCCACCGCGCAGGCGCAAGGAAGCTTTGGCAGGCTTCTCGTCCACGAGCACCAGGGCCTGCTCGATCAGTTGCTGCAGGCGGGAACGGCTGACGTCGGGGATGTGGGCGACCAGGAACTGGTCGAGACGGAGGTTTGCGTCCTTACCAGCGACGGAGAAGGTGACGGGCAATGATTCAGGCATGGAGACGGGGGAAGTTTAACCCAACGCTTGCCGGCAGTACCGTCAGGGGGCGGAAGCGCGATTGCCCATAATGCATGGACCTCGAACTCTTGCGGCCGAACGCGGGCCACCCGTGTCCCGACCCCCCATCGTCAACTTCGCCACTTCAGGGTGACGCGTCCGTCGATCGGGTGCTTCATCGGCATGCCGGTGCGGCGCGCGTCGAGGTGAGCCTGTTTCAGCTGGAAGTACCACTTGGCGGGGCGGTCAGCGTCGTCGACGAGCATGAGGTGCGGGTTGTGCTTCAGTCCTTCCGACTGCTGGGCCATGGTTTTGCGATCCTGCTCGACGAATTTGGCGAAGACGAATTTCAGCAGGCCGGCGCCGAACGGAAACCAGCGGAACAGGTTCCAGGCAGCCACCACGTCGATGCGGCACTGGCTGCGGGTGATGGGAGTAACGGTGGTGAGACTCGAAAACCAGCACTTCCCTGCCCGAATGGTTTCCCAACGCATGTTCGGAAGCGTGAAGTCGATGGTGGTGGTGATGGAGTCGGCGTCGGCGTACAGCTTGAGGAGTTTGTAGGGGGCGCTGTTCGAGCTGGGCGCGTGCGCGCTCATGCGAAAGCCCTGGGGGATGGGTTCGAAGGCTTTTTGTTTTTCGTGGATCGAGTCTCGTGTGCGCCACCACCATGCTTGGTGAACGAACGGTCCGTGTGCCGGGTCCATGAGGCCGATGATGCCGTGGTCAACACTGCAGGGCAGGTCCGAAGTCAGGTAGGCCAGCTTGTATTTTTCGCTGAAGGTGGGAACGCGGGGCGCAGGGCGGTCGGGTTCGGCGCGTTTGGCGAATCCAGCGCCTGACGGGCCGGGCTCGGGGATGAAGACCCAGAGGAAATCGTCGTACTCCTCGCACGCGTAGCTGCCGGCGTAGATGCGATCGACTTTCAGTTTTTGATCCGCGGTGAGCGAGGGGATGAGCTGGCATTGTCCGGTGTGTGCGTCGAAGCGCCAGCCGTGGTAGCTACACTCGAGCTGAGCACCCTCGAAATGGCCGCAGGACAGAGGCATGCCGCGGTGTGGGCAGGCATCCTGCAAAGCGAAAGGGCGGCCTTGCGGATCGCGTCCCAGAACCAGCGGGAGCTCGAGCAGCATGGCTTTTTCCAGGTGATTTCCGCGGACGCGATCGCCGGGCAGTGCGCGGTACCAGAAGCCGGGGAGCATCAACGTGTCGGGGGTTTGGCGTTGGGGAGAGTCGTCGAACATGCGGGTGATGGGAGGGTACTACAGGCACACACCTAAACCACCACAATGTGCTCGACCAGGACGCCCGGGCATCGCGTCACCAGTTCTCTGCTTGCCTTTTTTCTCTTTTTTTCTTTTTTCTCTTTCTGTTGCTCTCGTTTTCCTCTTGCTCTCGCGCTAGATGGTCATGTGCAGCGATCAGCGAAGTCCACGGCGATGGACCTGGCACCGGCGATTCGGGGTAGCCAGGACGGGGCAAGTTGGCTGCGCGCAGCCGGCCGGACATTCGGCCGGTACCAGGACTCCTTATTTTCCTGTCACTTACGGCGATTACTTCGGTGGTTCTATGGACTTCGGATTGTTTGCCCCCGCCCTATAAGCGACCTATAATCAATCCACTCTGGTAGTAAGTTCTCCGACAGGTTCCGGGTAGATCATGGCGGGGACTACGTGTCTTTCTGCCTGCGAGGATAAGACCCGGCTTATGCGAAAGCGTCTGCAGATCGCTCTGATGCCTGTACTCGCGGCCTCCCTTTCCCTCACTTCGTCTTTTGCGCAAGCAGCTTCAGGCTCAGAGGGCTCGACCAGCTTGGTGGCTACGACCGATGAAAACGGTCGCAAGGTGTATGTGAATGAGTACGTGGCGGTTGCGCCTGCCAAGAGTGCACGGAGTTTGGCGGAACCAGCTCCCCAGCGCAATCAACTGGTCTACTGGAGCGCCAAGGAGCAGCGTTACAAGCCAGTGCCCTCGGCCAAGATGGGCGCGGCCCGGTCGGCGGCGGCGGAAGTCAATCAATACCTGGGACGGCAGTCAAATCCGGACGGAGCCGGACAGAGTGTGAACCTTCTCCGCAGCGACAAGCCATTCAGCCCGCAGGATGTGGACGCGGCCATCGAGCAGGCGGCGGCACGGCACAATGTGGATCCGAACCTGGTGCGGTCGGTGATCAAAGTGGAATCGAATTTCAATCCCAACGCGGTGTCGCGGAAGGGCGCGATGGGGCTGATGCAGCTTATGCCCGGCACCGCCCGGTCGCTGCATGTGACCAATCCGTTTGATCCGCAACAAAACGTCGACGCCGGGGTTCGCCATCTCAAGAAGCTTTTGGAGAGCTACGGCGGAAACGTGAAATTGAGCCTGGCGGCTTACAACGCCGGAGCCGGAGCGGTGGCACGCAGCGCCGGAATTCCCCGCTTCTCCGAGACCCAGAACTATGTGCGCCGGATCACGAATTTGTACTACGGCGGCTCGGACAGCAATTCCCGCGTCCTGGGAAACGTGGTGCACGATCCCGTGGTGGTTCAACGAGATGCGCGGGGCGTGCTTTATATCAGCAACACTGACTAGGGGATTTGGCATCTGTTAGGGAGTATTCGGCCCGGTACGATGGACCCAGGTTTTGGCGACAACCTCAGGTAAGAAGTTCGGACAACCAGTTCCACGAACCGCGCGAACGGCTGGACACGTTGAAGACCCTACATCGAAGGCATCGCGGCTTGCGTCTGGGAGCGGCACTACTCGTACTGCTTGCGACGCTGCCGGTACACGCCCGTGTACGGCACAGTGACGCGTGGGCCCGCGACAATTTCACCAAAGCCGAAAGAATGCGAGAGGCGCTGAACGGGCGCCCGGCGCCGGAGCGCTCGCGGCGCGACTACCAGCGCGTGATGGATGCGTACCGGCGCGTGTACTTCGGGTCCCCGACTTCCTCCAAAGCGGATGCGAGCGTGGTGGCCGTCGCCGAGTTGCAGGTCGAGATGGGGCGGCGCTTCGACGACAACCGGATTCTCGAGGGCGCCGTGAAGCAATACGAATTTCTGCGCCGCGAATATCCCGGAAGCAAGTACCGGTTCGATGCCCTGTTCACGGTTGGCGAGATTTACAAGGATGACCTGGGCGATCCCGAAGAGGCGCAGACGACTTTCAGGGAGTTCCTGCGGCGATATCCGCGTAGCCGGCTGGCCGACGATGCCAGGCAGGCGATTGCCGAACTGAATCAGGACGCAGCCGATTTGCAGAACCGGGAAGCCGCCAAGCGGGAGGCGGAAAAGTATCAGCGCGCCGCCGATTTGCCAGGGAAACCCCTGAATTCGCCGAGCGCCGCGGATTGGAAGAATGACGTCAAGACCGGGGATGCGAAGACCACAAACGCAACCCACACAGATGACGCGGATGCGAGCACTGGCCCCGGGCCGAGCCCGGACGATGGCACCCTGCCCCGGGTGACCGGGATTCGGCACTGGTCCACGCCGGACTACACCCGAGTGGCAATCGATCTGGAAGAGGACGTGGAATTCGATTCACAGCGAATCTCCCATCCGGACCGGATTTTCTTCGATCTGCATGGCACCAAGCTGGCCTCGACGCTGGTCGGTAAGAGCTTCGAGGTAGACGATGGGTTCCTGAGGAAGATTCGGGTGGCGCAGTTCAAGCCGGGCAAGACGCGGGTCGTGCTGGAAGTGGATGATCTTTCGGCCTACGACGCGTTCCTGCTCTCCAATCCATCGCGCTTGATCATCGATATTCACGGGAAAGACAGCGCCAAAGGCGCTGCCAAGAGCGCGGCTTCGTCCGGCGAGGGACCGCCTGATGCAAACGATGCGGGCAAGGGCGACCCCAAGCAGGCGAAGGGCGAGCAGGCGGATTTGGCCGCTGACGCGGACCTAGCTGCCGAGAGCGCGCCCATCCCGGCTGCCCAGGTGGAGAACACCAGGCCAACGGTCAAGACGGTGACCGTGGGCAAGACGCCGGTAAAGAAGATTATCGAAGCCGGCGAGGATGACCTCCCGGCTCGCAGGAAATCCGTGGCGCGGTCCGTTGAAGATTTGCGGCCCGACTTGCCACCGGCGCAGGCCGCCGTGGCGGAAGCTTCCGGTGACAGCGGCACCGGGGTTGATCCGGCGCCGGAGAAAAGAGCGGTCGCAACCCGCACGAAGGCCAGGCGCAAGGGCACGCCCAGCTCGATGTCGGATCTGGACATTCGCGAGGCGCAGCCGACGGCCGCCGGAGACCGGTCGCTGATCCGGGCGCTGGGTCTCAAGATCGGGAAGATCGTGATTGATCCCGGGCACGGCGGACACGATACGGGAACCATCGGGCCGGACGGACTCCTTGAAAAAGACCTGGTCTTGGACGTGGGCCGGCGACTGGGCAAGTTGCTGGACACGCGACTGGGCGCGGAAGTGATCTACACGCGCAAGGACGACACCTTTATTCCGCTGGAGACGCGAACGGCAATTGCAAACCAGGAGCGCGCGGACTTGTTCGTTTCGATTCACGCCAATTCGAGCCGCGATCCGAGCGCCCGCGGAGTGGAGACCTACTACTTGAACTTCACCTCGTCACCAGACGCGATGGAAGTGGCGGCGCGCGAGAACGCGGTGTCGGAGAAATCGATCCACGAACTAGGCGATCTCGTGAAGAAGATCGCCCTGAAAGAAAAGATCGAGGAATCACACGAGTTCGCCAGCAACGTGCAGCAGGCATTGCAGGGCGGGCTCGGGTTGCGGAGTGCCGGGGTTCGGGATCGGGGTGTGAAAAAGGCTCCGTTCATCGTGCTGATCGGAGCGAACATGCCGTCGATCCTGGCCGAGATTTCCTTTGTCAGCAATCCTGCCGACGAGCGCAAACTGCAGACCCCGGAATACCGGCAACGCATCGCCGAGTCGCTTTACCGCGGGATTGCGAAGTATGTGAGCGGCCTGAGCGGCGTCAAGGTCGCAAGCCGCGTCGCCAAGAATGAAGGGCAGTAGAACGGGGTTTGGGTTCCCGCCCTCCCGGCTTTGGCTCTCCCTCTCGCCCGTGACTTTGCTTGCGATCCCTGCCCTGGAAACTTTCCAGGCTCCCTTGTAGTCTAATAGTCATAGTCATGCCTCCCAGTTTTCTGACATCCATGGTGGGTCGCCAGGTTGTGCTCCCGATTGTGCTGATTTTCCTCGCCTTTGCGGCGTTTGCGGCCGAGCCCGGTGCTCCCGCAAGGGCGGCGACGCCGGCCACGCTCCTGCCCAGGGAGTTTGGCGGATGGCAGTTGTCGGGGACCGCGCAGACCAGTGGCAATGCCGCTGTGGCCGATCCTGCCAATCCCGGAGTCCTGAAGGAATTCGGATTCACGGATTTTTCCGCGGGCGCCTACACGCGGGATGACGGGCGGAAGCTCACTCTGCGGGCGGCGCGGTTCACCGATGCCAGCGGGGCCTACGGAGCATTCACCTATTACAAGCAGCCGGAGATGCTGAACGAGAAGATCGGGGACCAGGGGTCGTCGCTCAATAACCGCGTGCTGTTTTACCGCGGGAATGTGCTGGTAGATGCGGTCTTCGACAAGCTCAGCGTGATGTCGGCGGCCGAACTGCGCGAACTGGCGGGCACTCTCCCGCTTCCACCAGGGAACGCGAGTAACCTGCCATCGTTGCCCACCTATCTTCCCAAACAGGCATACGTCAAGAACACGGCGAAATACATCATGGGCCCGTTGACGCTCGACAAGATTGGTTCGCCAGTGTCGTCGCAACTGGTCGATTTCGCTGCCGGCGCCGAAGTGGTCCAGGGGACCTACGAGAGTTCCGGCGGTGCCGCGACCCTGGTTCTGATTTCCTATCCCACGCCGCAGATTGCTGCGGAGCATCTGCGCAGGATCGACGCGGCGCATGCACCCAATGCGCAGCCACCGGCGGGCGCACCACCGGTCGTAGAAGTCGGAACCTTCTACGACAAGCGCAGCGGGCCGCTGGTGGCGATCGCAGCGGGACCGTTCTCTGTGAGCGAGGCCAAATCCTTGCTGGCCTCCGTGCATTACGACGCCGATGTCACGTGGAACGAGAACACCTACTTCGACAAGAAGAACAATCTGGCAAACCTGTTGTGGAATGTGATCCTGCTGTGCGGGGCGATCATGGCGCTCACGCTGGTCGCCGGCGTCGCCTTTGGAGGAGTGCGCGTCATGTTGCAGCGCATTGTTCCGCACCGGGTGCGGAGTGCCGAGGCCGAATTCATCTCGCTGCACATCGAGGACGGGAGCCGGGAGCCCGCAGGCGGGGTCCGGGTTTCCGCAGAGTCGGCAAAGTCCTAAGTAGCTTCCCTGAGGTCGATAACTCCTTCAATTGAAGTGTCTTAATGGGGAATGCAAGGCGATCCGTCTCAAAATGAGGCAGTTTGAAGCCATGTTACCTGATTTTTCAAGTGATTGAAAACAAAGACATTTATTCTCTAGAAATCCCTTGACACCCCCCTTTTTCGGCTCATAAGATTTCGGCAGAAAGTTTTGGCGGACTTTGCCTTCCGTTAGAACTATTCTCCCTTGAAAAGAAGGGGCCACCCAGTTGCCGGGTGGCCTTTTCCTTTTGCTTCGCGGTTCTCCTACAAGCGTTTTCCTACAGCAATTCATTCGACTACGGCATGACTTCGACTAGGGCCTGAGATGAGCGGAGGCATTATGTCGTCTACTTCGTGCGCGAGGATGGGGCAATGCCACACCTACTCGCAGCCCCGGTGCACGGGCTGACGGGCACGCCAGTGGGGGACATGGGGTACATCGAACCAGGCGATGACAGTCGTGCACTCGCCGGCGCTACGCCCAACACCCACGCTCGAACGAAGCCCCTCTCCTTATGGCTTGGGCGCGCGGTGGGCGCAGCTGGAGGCATTGAGGCACTCGTCGGGAAGTATGAGTCGTTCGACGGGTTTTCCGTTCACGATGTGGGATTCGATGATTTCCTCCACGTCGGCAGCCGTGACCCGTCCGTACCAGACGCCATCGGGATAGACCACGACCGTGGGTCCGTGTTCGCACTGGTCGAGACATCCCGACATGTTGGCGCGCACTCTTTTCTTGAACCCCCGCAAAGCGAGTTTCTGCTTGAACAGGAATTGCAGTTTGGCCTGGCCCGTAGGATCGCAGCATCCGCGCGGATGTCCAGCTTCGCGCTGATTGCAACAGATGAAGAGATGCTTTTCGAACTTGGGCATGACATCAAATGTACAGGATTTCTCTGGCAGGAGGCGCTCGGCAGAAGCTTCCCCCCGGCCGACTGGCGTGAACCAGAAAGCGCGCTAGGGCCGGAACTGATCCGGACTTGCTGCGTAGCCATTCGATGCCGAGTTCCCTGGCGAGCTTTGACCGGTTCTGGCTCTCGGGATCGTCCGTGGATCACTCCGTCAATCCCTGGACCACGGTTGCTTTGAGGAATCTGTGGGAGAGCGGCTTTCCACCGTGCGTACGGGAGGACACCCTACGGGCCAGCATCGGGAAGGACCTGGCGGTGACCGGAAGAACAACAGCGCGGATTTGCCGCTCGGTCCTGCCGGGGGAGCGACCCTACGCGCCCTTTGCTGACGAGGTCGAGGACCGAGCCGTTAGTCCTTGAGCGGGACCATGGGCTGGTCGTTCTGACAGAAGGTTGCGACCCGCTTGAGGCCGCCTTGGACCTCGGTCACGTACATCACCGGGCCGTAGCAGAAAACCGCGTGGCCGGTATCGGCGAAGTACCACTTGCCGCCTTTCCGTGGATGCCGGGTGGCGGTTTCCACGGGCGCGTGCGGTGGTGGCGAGAACTTGGGGACGGGCAACGACAACAGCAGAGCTAGGGTCAGCGCGTTCATCGTTCACTCACAGTTCCGTAGGAGACGGAGTCAGAGATTTTTAGATCGACATCAACGTTCTACGAGCGTCTGCAATATCCGAGGCCGGCACGGGCGGCAGTGCGGGCATGGGTCGTTTCGCCTTGTGCGCTGTGCTGGGTTTCTCGGAGGGTGTAGCCTGGGTCGACGGAGTTTGAACCGGAGAACTGGCGGGCGCGTCCAGTTCGGCCTGGGTCTGAACCTGCTGCCGTTGGACGGCCTTGCTTTTCATGGACGTAAGCTCTTTGCTGTCGCCGAGCATCTGCTGGATCAGCGTACGCTGCGACTCAATGGTGGTGCCCTGTTCCACGATCAGAAGGGTCATCAGACCGTAGGAGAGTAAGAAGAGCGCAACCAGGACGGGAAGGAGGGAGTGCTTCCGACTGGGTTGAACTTCCGGAGTACCGAACAGTGTCGTCACTTGACGCCCCCAAAAAAGTGCCCCGACATCGGCACATGGGGAATTGCAGCTACGACGCCATAGACGGGGAAACCCACAACTGTCAGCAGGGCAATAGGTTAGGGGTTATCGGGGGGTACCTGGCAGGCAAGGGCAAGTGCAACTCGCTGCACATAATGGTAACCGGGGTTGATTACTGGGGTGACTTGCGATCGCCCCAGAAGCCGCGCTGGACGCGGGTTTCGGGCGGATCTAACTTCGGGCGCAACCTCCGCCACAGTGCGACCGAGGCGCGCAGGAGCGCCCGCGGCACACTATTTTCCGCCCATCACCAGCTTGGCGATGGTCTGGAGCTGCATGTTGGACGTGCCCTCATAAATCTTGCCGATCTTGGAATCTCGCCAGTATTTTTCGACCGGATAGTCCCTGGTGAATCCGTAGCCGCCGTAGATTTCGATGGCGAGCGATGTCACGCGCTCGGCGACTTGCGAGCAGAAGAGCTTGGCCATGGCCGCCTCTTTCACGAAATTGACGCCAGCGTCCTTCATGCGGGCGGCGTTGTAGACGAGCAGGCGGGCCGCTTCAATATCGGTGGCCATCTGGGCGATCTGGAACTGTATCCCCTGGAAGTCCGAGAGAGACTTGCCGAACTGCTTGCGCTCCCCGGCATACTTGGCGGCATACTCCCACGCACCGCGAGCCACCCCTAGCATCTGCGCACCGATGCCGATGCGGCCCTCATTCAGAGTCTCGATGGCGATCTTGTAACCCTTCCCCACTTCTCCCAGAACATTTTCCCTAGGCAGGCGGCAGTCTTCGAGGATGAGCTCGCAGGTCGAAGAAGCACGGATGCCGAGCTTGTCTTCCTTCTTTCCGACCGCGAAGCCGGGGAACTCTTTTTCGATGATGAAGGCGGTGATGCCTTTGTATCCGGCAGAGGCATCGACGGTAGCGAAGAGAATAAAGACGCCCGCTTCCTTGCCGTTGGTGATCCAGAGCTTGCGGCCGTTGAGCACATAGGCGCCGCCCTTGAGTTCGGCCCTGGTCTGCAGGGCAAACGCGTCGGAGCCGGAGCCGGCCTCGCTGAGCGCATAAGCCCCCACGGTGTCGGCGACCATGCGCGGCAGGTAGCGCTTGCGCTGCTCTTCGGTGGTCCAGCGCAGGAGCGCGTTGTTGACGAGCGTATTCTGCACGTCCACGACAACACCGGCGGAGGCATCGGCGCGGGAGAGCTCCTCCACGGCGAGAATCGCTTCGAAGAATTTGCCACCGCCGCCACCGTATTGCTCGGGAACCTCGATGCCCATCAAGCCGAGCTGAAAGAACTGGTGGATCAGATCCTTGTCAAAAACGCCCTTCTCGTCCATTTCCCTGGCGAGCGGACGAACGCGCTCTTCGGCGAACTGGCGGATGTTGTCGCGGAACAGGATCTCGTCTTCGGTCAGGGTGGTGAGGGGCGCGGGGTTGGCGGTGGGAGCGATCGCTTCCGGCATACAGATACCTTCAGAAGAAGAATGGCAGACTGATGATTCTAGCATCGGGGGAGGTCGATTCTCCCGCCGGGAGATCTCCATCGCGGACTGCGGCGCTCGCCCCGCCCGCCCCGCCGCATCGAATCGACGAGGCGGACCCTCCGAGCGTATACTGCGCGAACTCTCACCCAATTGCGATCGACGGATCTGGCTATGGCAACCGAGACACTACCTGACGAAAAGCTCGCCCGGGTCGGGCAAAGCGAAGAAGCCCAGCAGACCACCTGTTGCATTGTAGGCGGAGGGCCCGGCGGCATGATGCTGGCCCTTTTGTTGGCGCGGCGGGGCGTGCCGGTCACGCTGCTTGAGGCGCACAAGGATTTTGACCGTGAGTTCCGGGGCGACACCCTGCATCCGTCCATTCTGGAAATCCTCGACCAGATCGGATTGGCCGAGCCCCTCCATCAGCTTCGCCACAACAAGATCTACGGACCCACGCTGCAGGTGGCGGGCGGCAAATTCGCGCCGGTAGATTTTCGGCGGCTGAAGACGCGGTTTCCCTACATCATGCTGATTCCCCAAACCAGATTCCTGGAGTTTCTGGCCGCAGAAGCGAACCAGTATCCCAACTTCCGGTTGCGCATGGTGGCCAACGTGGCGGAGTTGATCGAGAGTGCAGGAGGCGTGAGCGGAGTGCGGTATCAGAGCACCGAGGGCTGGCATGAGGTGCGCGCCCAACTCGTCGTGGGTGCAGATGGAAGATTTTCGAAGGTGCGTCACCTGGTGGGCTTCGAGCCGATCAAAACGTCTCCCCCGATGGACATTCTGTGGTTCCAACTGCCGCGCCTACCGGGCGACGAGAGTTCGGATCGCGTGCGGGGCGGGTTTGCCGGGGGCCGGGTCCTCGCGGTGTTCGACCGGTTGGACCATTGGCAAGTTGGCTACATCATTCCCAAAGGACATTACCAGGCCGTGCGCGCCGAGGGAATGGAGGCGTTCCGGCGGTCGATCGTCGAGATTGAGCCCCAATTCGCCAAGCACGTCGAAGCGCTGACCGATTGGCAGCAGTGTTCCCTGCTTTCGGTGGAATCGAGCCGCTGTCCCATCTGGTACAAGCCAGGACTCCTGCTGATCGGGGATGCGGCCCACGTGATGTCTCCGGTGGGCGGCGTGGGGATCAACTACGCGGTGCAGGACGCAGTGGTGGCTGCGAACGTGTTGACCAGGCCGCTGATCGCCGGGCGGGTGCGGGTGCAGGATCTGGCCGAGGTGCAGCGGCAGCGCGAGTGGCCGACGCGGGTGATCCAGGCGATTCAGTCCGCGGTGCAGCAGAGAGTGATCGCGAGCGCGCTCAAGGCGCAGGCTCCGCAGACGATCCCGTGGTTGGTGCGGCTGTTCTTTCGGATTCCGGGGTTACGAGATATCCCTGCCAGGATTCTTGCGTTTGGTGTGCGCAGGGTTCGCCTGCAGGACTAGGAATAGCGATCAGGTACGATTCTTGCTGAACACCAGCTTCAAGCCGTCACTCTGCAGAATGCGCTGAATCTGGTTGCGGGCGTGGATGGCCCAGGGGCTGGCGGTGTCGAGCTTAACGTAGGAGCGCCAGTGGAACAGGGCTTTGCGCGGCTGCCTCGTCTTTTCGTAGGCGAGCGCCAGATTGTAATGGGCGTCGGCGTAGGTGGGCGCCAGCTGCAGCGCGGTTTTGTAGGTCTGGATGGCTTCCTGCACGCGCCCGGTTTCGTCGAGCACGTTTCCCAGATCGAAGTAGGCAAGCGCGTACCGCGTATCGGATTCAATGGCGGCCCGGTAGTGCTTCTCAGCCAGCCCGTACTCTTGCCGGTTGTAGTAGAGCGTGCCCACGTTAATGTGGGCGGCGGCATGCGTGGGCTCCCGCTCAATCACTTTCAAGTAGGTTGCGATCGCTTCACTGTGGGTTTGCGGGTCTTCCTCAAGGGTTATGCCACGCGAGAACAATTCCGCGACATCCCCCTCGGCAGGCTCGGGGCGCATCGGCGTGACCGGTGCGCTGGACACAACCTTCTGCTGGGCCAGTGAAAAATCGAACACGAACTGGCCGGCGATGGGCTCGAGTAATTTCCCTTCATGGCGGAACGTGACGCGGTGTCCGGTGGAGAACGCTCCCGCTTCGAGCAACGGATTCTCCATGCCAGCGACTTGCTTCTGCATGGCCTCGAGCGATTGGCGAATCACCGCCGGGCGCACTTTGCGCGCACACAGGTCACGCACTTTTTTGATTTGCAAAAGGTCGAAGAAGGAGTATGTCTCAGCGGCGGCAACCAGTCCGGCCTTTTCCCAACTCGCCAACTGACGCGCCGTGAGCCGCATGATGCGAAGCAAATCTTCTCGCCTGTATCGGTACACGGGTATATACGGTGCTGCTGAGCCTATTATGCGGAACGCGGCTATGGGAGGCAAGCGCAAAGAGGGCCGTGAGGGAATCTGAGTGAATACTGCAACGGGGATGGTGCACCCACAGTGGAAAACCGCGCGCGGACCGAGAGCGATCACGCCAGAGTCGATTTCAGGAATTCCTTCGCACCTGTGGGACCGGTCACTCGCAAGCTGATGGGTCCGAGGCTCGGTTCGACGTTCCATTGAAAAGTCAGAAACGGACAGCACTCACGTTCCACCCCGATCAGGTCCGCGATCAAGGCCAGGGCCTTCCGGTCTCCGGCAAGGCGAAACTGATGGCCGTCCGGCAGTTCTTCTGTCGACACGCAGGCCGACTTGAACTCAGCGTGGAGCGTGCCCTTGCGTTGTTGCAGTTCTGCGCCCGACAAGTTGCAGACCCACGGATTGTCGTGAACCATGTTTCCCCCCTGCCGATCCATCGGGATTGAAATCAGAACTCTGTTACCTGCTTGCCGGCGGCACCACGCCGTTCATGCGGAGATATTCCACCATCTGTCCGTAGTGGTTACTGAGATGCGCGATCGCCTCGATTGCCAGTCCCAGGCGAGTGGTCCCGCTTCCCAGCGGAGAGATCGGAGTGCTTGAAACGACCGCATTTTGGTCGTCCATGGTGGCCACCGCCTGGGTACAAATATGCGAAAGAGCCCTTCAAATACTCCTGGATCTCGGGCTTGGTCCTTGCAGCAGGGGGGCCGGTTTCATCCCCGGCATCCGGCGGGGGAGCCACTCCAACAATGGCCGCGCCCAAAATGTAGTGGGTGGCCGCCGTGTGCTTCACCTGCTGCGCAAACGTGCGGACGCCCTTGAATTCGCCCTCCCCGTGGGGGCAAACCGATACTTGTCGGCTGCCATCGCATTGGCAGCCCCCTCCAGCATCGTCTCCAGCCGGTTCACTCATTCATCGACCACGTGAATCCGGTTTGCCGTGCACGCTGGATTACCGCGAGTCGCTGAAGGACGGTGGCGTCGTAGCGCCTTTGTCCGCTCACCCGCTCCGCCGGTACCAGAATGCCAATTCGTTCGTAATCCGCGGACTGTTTTTCGGATTCGGTCCAGCCACCGGCATCGAAGCGCTGGGAAGCACTTTCCCGGCGCAAGCTGGCAGAGCTGGACATGGCCATGTCCAGAATCCGAACCATGCGCGGCCTGTTGCAAAAAATGGCCCGGCGCTGCCACTGCGGGACTCTGGAAGAATGCGGCGGGAATTGCGAGGTGCGAAAAAGGGTTAGCCTGACCGCTGGATGAAAAATGGTGAGCCATTCAAGGCCCACCATCTTCCCGGTGGCTGGGGCAGCGATCCGTTACTGCGCGAGCGTTTTCTCGATCGCACTCACCACCGGCGCAGAGTTAGGCGTGACTTCGGGCTCAAAGCGGGCCACGATATTCCCGTTGCGGTCGAACAGAAACTTGGTGAAGTTCCACTTGATCTCGCCGCCAGTCTTCGGATTGAGAGACAGATCGGTGAGGTATTGATAGAGGGGCGTGGTGTCGGAGCCCTTCACCGAGACTTTCGACATCATGGGAAACTGTACGTTGTACTTGCGGGTGCAGAAGGTCTTGATCTCCTGGTTGCTGCCAGGCTCCTGGGCACCGAAGTTGTTGGCGGGAACTCCGACGATGACCAGGCCCCGGTCCTTGTACTTCTCGTAAACCGATTCCAGCGCGGCGTATTGGGGGGTGAAGCCGCAACGGCTGGCGACGTTCACCACCAGCAGGACCTTCCCTTTGTAGGCCCCGAGGGAGGTGGGTTGACCGTCAATGGAATTGAGAGTGAAATCGTAAACCGATTTTTCGGCGGCGAAGGTCATGATGACACACAGGAACAGAAACCCAACGAGTCTGCGCATAGCGCCTCCGAGACAGAGCAAACGTTGGAAAAACTAAGGATTGGAACAGCTCGAGCGGGTCTGAAGCAGGTGAGCTGCCGATACGAAACGATGCGGTTTTGCCTATGTTGTTGTGAATAAGGATCATTATAGAGTGTTTCGGGTACTGCCGCTCAATTGATCCACTCATCCTCCTCGTCGTCTTCCTCGTCTGAAAGCACCTCAGCCGCCGCCCTGACCTCGCTGACGGCCTCCGCTATTTCCTCGTCGTCGGATTCGGCCAGGTCCACGAGGACATCCAGCGCCTCCGCGGGACGGATACTGCCGAGGGCGCCGATGGCGGCAAGTAGCAAGGGCTTTGGCGAGTGAGCGTCATTGACCAGTTCGACGAGGTGGGGCCAGGCCGCGTCCAGTTCCCAGTTGCCGGCGGCGATGACTGCCTCGTAATGGATCTCCGGATCGTCGCTTTTCAACGCTCGCAGGATTTGATCGTCAAAACCGCGAACCCAGCGCATCGAAAACACAGCCGTCAGCATCCACTGTTTGTCTCCGCTGGAATACGCAGACCTGATCGCTTCCTGGTGCCATGGCTTGGCGGCGCGCACCGAGGCCTCCAAACTTCGCCGCCGTACTTCCTTGGGAGCGCTGGTATCGAGGTACACTTTCTCGAGCAAACCCTGGATGTTATGAAACGTGCGTTCAGTGATGGGTACATCATCCGGATCCTCGAATCCATCCGTGTTCGCCTGTTCCAGAACCGGCCCAAGGGAGATCGCCGCCCGGGCGCGCAGTTGCTCAGGCTCGTCGGCACTACATGCAACCATCAATAAGGTATCGGCTAAGTCGTCGTTGACGACGGTAAAATCGCCGGCTAGCTCGGCGGCCAACAGTCGGTCGGATTCCTTGGCTCGCCGATCAACCAGAATCTTCTGAAACATACTCCCGGCGTCCGCTGGCCAGTCCCAGGGAGGTGTGTCGAGCAGAGTCTTAAAGTCCATTTGCGTTTCCTAAGGGTTGCGTTCAATCATGCAATTCCCACTGCCGGCACAACAAGCCTTTGCAAATTATGGTATCGCAAGGCACATCGGCGCTATCCGTCGCTGTGCTCTGCCTAGAGAAGACTTTACGAAACGGAAAGATTGTCTCATCATCCAGATCGACCTGAGAGCCCCATAAGCGAACCTAGGGTTTTGGGTCTGAGGCGTCCCCACCTCTCGGGAGCCGATTGGTGATCGCCTGACCAGCCGGATTGCGGACAAATCCGCAGTCCAGGCAGTTTGCGATCACTTCCCTGGTAGCCGGCTGCACGGGATTTGGCTGCTTCGGTCAGCAGCAGCAATTGTGTTCTCTTGCTGGCTCAGACCTGCTCGGTGGGCGCATCCCAGCGAATCGGACCATTCCTCGTGAGACTACCGTTCCCATAGAATTACCGTATGCGTGCTCGCCTCGCGGTTCTCGTATCTGTTTGCATTCTCTTGCTGGGGTTCGTGGTCTGGCATCTTCGATCCACGAGACTCCTAAGCCAACCGCGAGTTTCTGCGACCTCCACCGGTACATCGTCCGCGGGGACCACAGTCTCCGCCACTCCTGAGTCGGCTCCTACCGCGGTGTCTGCACATAACCTGATGCTGCGAAAAGGGCCAGACTTTCGCATCTACGTCCGATGGCTGCGCGGAAATATGGTCCGCACTCGTCGCGACGTGAATCCAACGTTCGATGATCCCGAGTCTTTTCTTCTTGAAATCAAAACCGGGGTGATTCGCGCCAATATCGGAGATATCGGCAACTTCCTCAATGCGGGAGGTGTGGCGAACTCGCCGCTAAGAAACATCACGCTTCGTGCCGACGGCGACCATATCAAGCTCAACGCAACTTTGCACAAGCTCATTTCAATGCCGGTCGAATTGGTCGGCAGCGTCGCCGCAAGCCCCGACCATCGAATTCAAGTACACGTCACAAAGCTCTCCATTCTGAAAATTCCGCTAAAGGGACTCCTCGGTGGATTGCAGATCAGCGTCTCAGACCTTTTTCATCCCAAGGGCATCCCGGGCGTTGAAGTCTCCGGCAACGACATCTTTTTCGACACCCTCAAACTGCTGCCGCCGCCTCATATCCATGGACAATTGACCAAGGTGCGCGTGGTCACTCCTGATATCGAAGAAGTTTACGGAAATGCCGAACAGGATGTGACCCGCGTCGAACAATGGAGGAATTTTCTACGGCTAAACGATGGCACGATCGACTTCGGAAAACTCACCATGCATCACGTGGATCTCACCATGGTGGATCTGTCGAATGACGCGTGGTTTGATCTAGATCTCAACAACTATCAAAATCAATTGGTGAACGGCTACACCCGCATGACTCCCGAAGCTGGCTTGCAAATCTTCATGCCCGATCTAGATAATCTTCCAAAGAACACCAGAAACCAGAACATTAGCATGGAGTGGCTAAAACATCGCAACCTTCCTCCCCCAGCAGAGGTCACCTCCAAGTAGCTTTAGGGGTCTGCCTGCACCCTGCGTCTGTGTCCGGATGAGGTTAGAGCTTTATCGGAGGCGCGCTTCTGGAGGAAGAGTGGAGAAAAACAGAGCCTTGGGGTACGCCTTCGATGAAGCTCTAACGTCCCTCGGGCGTGGCCTCGATGGGCGCCGGCGGGCAGCCGGGATTAAATCGTGGACCAAGGATACGTGGACGGTAGAGTCCGACATCGTTGCCAACAGTCCGGAACGAGCGCAAACTCGAGTGCGACCGGCGGGAGGTGCCATTGAAACCGATTCTTGGCAAGTGGAGCGAAGAAGCCTACATACTGTTGCGGTTCATGATGGGATTCATGATTGCATGCCACGGCGTGCAGAAGGTGTTCGGACTTCTGGATGGCGAAGGCCCAGCCCAGGGGTTATTTCTGGTCGCCGGGGTGATCGAAACCATCGGCGGCTTGTTAGTGATGGTGGGATTGTTCACCTCGCCGGTCGCTCTCATACTCTCGGGAGAAATGGCCGTCGCATATTTTATGGTGCACGCGCGTCTGAGATTCTGGCCACTTCTGAATGGTGGTGAAATCGTCGTGGCTAATTGCTTCGCGTTCCTCTACATCGCGGCGAAAGGGGCGGGGGCGCTCAGCTTGGACGAATGGTTCGATCGCCACCAGTCCTCGAGTCAAGGTGCGTCCCTTCCAGACCAGAAAAATCCAAGATTTCCGAGTTCGTGAAAAACCTGCGTCCGGTCTGAGACCCAGGATACCCAGCCGACGAGCCGCCCGGAAAGATCCAGCGGGAGCGGTCGTACGGGCCGTGAAAAGCGCACTGCCAGCTTGGTCGTTATCGTGAGAACAAGACGATCGCAGCCGCGGGTAAGATCTTCTCCCGCTGCTTCCTCAACACCCACGCATGATGTCACCAGCGATGAGTTTTACAATGCTCGATCTCTGAGGGGTGCAGTCCACGCAGTTCCCCAGGTTGCGCAGTGGTTCGCAGGCTGTTAGCGCAATCCGCGGGTTTGCGCGTGACCTCTACTTGGCGGGCAGGGGAGCACAGTTATTGATGCACTTCACTGCCTGCACCTCGATTTCAGCCTTCTTATGAGTGGGAACGTCCACGCCCGTTTCGGGCAACAGCACCAGCGACTGCGGGCCGTCGGCCACGTTGAACGCGCATTGGAAGGTTGAAGACTGGACGCCGCGCTGCTGGCACGAACTGTTGGCAACTGCCGATTCAAACATTTCCGGCTTGCCATACAACTTTCCCGCGATGGGCGAGGGCAGGATGGCAACCGCCATCGGTACCGGGGACTTCACCTTGATGCTGATCTGGGTCCCATCGTGGTCTGGCGTAAGCCCACCATAGACTTTCAGAATCCTTGTAATCTCGTATTTTTCCCGTACCTGGCGCACCCACTGAAAGTCGGGCTGGTCGCAGCTTTCGACGCAACGCCAGGAGTAGTACTGGATGTGAAGATCATTCGGGGAGGCGAATTGCCGCGCCAGATCGCGGCCGGACACGGTTGCCCCGGCAACACTCACAGGAATCAGGCGGGCGGTGGCGCTTGTACCAGTCGCCCCTTTGCCCTGGGCGTGATCGCTATCCCGTTCGTCGTGCTCGGTGTTTCGCTCGTCACGAATGACCAGGACTTTCGGCCAGAAACCCGGGAGCTTGCAAGCATAGGTGATCTTTACAACGTGCTGCTGGAGGCACAGGTAGTCAATGGTGTTCAGGTTTCTTGCTCCGGTGGGGTGTTCGGTCGCGTCGGTCCATGCCCCGGGGTCCACCAGGGCGATGGTGATCGGGCGCTGCGCTTCGACATCAACCTGAATGTTGCCACCCTGGGGACCCGGATTATAGGTGCGGGCGGTGTAATAGTTGGCTGGGTCGAGGCGCACAACCTCGCCATCGCTCGGAACCCAGTTGAATAGCTTCGGCCGCGGGGGATCCGGCAGGTTGCAGTTGTCTGTGCACGACCAGTCGTAGTACTGAATGCGGACATTGTTCGGAGAGATGAACTCGCGTACCGGATGGCCGGTCAAGACCGCCTGGATCCCGGTGGCGATGGCCTGGTCGGCTTCTCGTCCGTTGCGATTGTGGCGCGTGATTACTTCCCCGATCCCCAGCAATGCCGCTTGCTCCGACGCCCGTTCGTCGCGGACGACAATGACCACCGATAGACCTGCCGGTGGAGTGCACGTGTAGGTAGCCTTTACAACATGCTCCTGGACGCAAACATACTTCAGACTCTTCACGGCCTCGGGGTGTTGGGCTGCGTCACCCCATTGTTGAGCGGACGCCATGCCAATCGTGACTGGTTGCTGCGCTTCAATATCAAGATGCACATTCCTGGCTGGCGAGCCCGGCCGGTAAGTTGGACCGGTGTGATAGTATCCCGGGTCCAGACTTACGACCTCATCGTTGCCCGGGACCCAGTTGAACGTCTTCTGTTGGCCAAACGAGGGCACTGCCAGAGCGCCCGCAAAGAACAGCACACACAGGTTTGTCGTTTTCATGGGTATTCCAGCATGGCCAGTCTGAGTCCATAACGTTCCCGCTACAACGTCCCAAGAGTTCAAGCACTTCTGTTCGTTTTCAGTGTGGGTAAAGCCCGGCATGCGAACCAGACCGCCACCGCGCCCCTCACAAAAAGGGGACATTTCTAACGAGTCTTGCCATCCACTGCTGTCGGGCATTGACGGGCGTACCGCACCGGATTAGCCTTATCTCCTGTCCACCGCTGGTTCCAACGTCCCTGCGTCGCAGTTCGCGCGACGTTCCTTTCAATCTGTAACCTAGGAAAGGAGAACTACTTCCCATGTTCACACGCGTCGTTGACATTACCACTAAGCCCGGAAAGTCTCACGAAGTCGCCAACACCATCAACGAAAAGGTTCTGCCAATCCTGCGCCAGCAAGTAGGCTTTCTCGACGAGACCGTCCTGACCTCCGACATGGAGTCGAATCGAGTCTTGGCGCTGAGCTTCTGGAAGACAAAAGAGGACGCAGAACGCTATCAACGCGAGCGCTACGCCAAGGTCGCGGAGATGCTGTCGAATCTCATCGAAACTTCTCCGACTGTGCGCACCTTCAACGTCCACACTTCGACACCTCACAAAATCGCGGCTGGCAAAGCCGCCTAGGCTGCACCCAGAGAGCAAGAGGTGGGCAAAGACAGCTCACCTCTTGCTCTTGCGATTGCACGCTTTGTTCGCGGATTGCTCAGCCTCACCTCACGGGAATAGGCTCGGTCGTTGTTGGCAGAAAACCAGAAAATCCGGCGTGCGCCCGCGCACAAGCCATAGCGCTTGCCTCGGACTACTTGACGAACGGAACGTACGCTGCAACCCTGCTCTTATATTGCTGAAACCGGTCGCCGAACCGAGCAGCAAGTAACCGGTCTTCGATCCTCACGCGGATCTCCGTCCCAAACATGAACACCGCGACGGAAAGCAGCAGCATCGGCAGGGGTGTGACCATCAAGCCGGTGCCGACCAGGAGGAACAACATCGAGGTGTAGATCGGGTGGCGCACAAGTCTATAGGGACCGGAGGTCACAAGTTCGTGGTCGGGATTCAGGCCAGCCTCGATTCGCCATTGACGTCCGAGAGAACGCGCGCTTGTCCAGGAAAGGGTTCCGGCAAGCACAAGACAACAGACCGAAACCGCGAGGCGCCAAGTTGGCAGCGGTCTCGCCCAAAAGCTGTTCTGCCACAGAATCGAGTACGCCACCGCCACTAGCAGTACGCCCCAACGCGCACGCCGGTCCACCTCTTTCGGCTTTTCGGTGCGGCGTCTTGCGAGCAGAAATGGTGTCAACCAGATCAGCCAACCCGCTGCGAGGATTGCGTACGCGTAGCCGGGCATGAATTGATTCTATGCACGTGTCACGGCCCGACACAACGCCAGTAGAAGCACATAGCGGTCTCAAATTTTTTCGGGTCGGTCTTCCTGTGAGATCATGCACCCGGCGACTGGACGGTATTGAATCCCATGACGCTTACGTAGGAGGCGCGCATATTCGGGTTGCCAAAGAGGTCGCAGACCATATCCCAAGACTGCGTACTTTCCCTTCTGCAAATCAAATTTAGCGGTTAAGTAGCCTCGAACAGGGGCCGAACGCCACCATGCAGGCACTAAAGCCGCACGTGAGCGCTATGGGGATTTGGACGAAGCCGCTGGCGCGGCGGACGCTGCCGCGTGCTCGTGAGTCAACAGTTGGGAAGGATTGAGATAAGTTGGGTCACAGAAATTAAGGAGGTCCCTGTGACCCAACTTCGCAAAAAGATGCTGGAGGAACTCCAGCGTCGTAATTACTCTCATCGTACCGCAAAAACCTACATCCGGATCGTCCGCGAATTCGCGGAGCACTTTCACCAGTCGCCCGACAAGCTCGGGCCCGAGAAGATCCGGCAGTATCAGGTCATCTGTTTCAGACCAAGAAGCTGGCTCCTGGGGTTCCCCGGATCAGACTTGTCCACCACAGGCAGCCGAACACCTATACCCCATCTTAGTCGTTACGTCCGACTGAACCGGCCCACGGTTCCGATCCCGGTCAAGCTAGACAACTTACACAAAGCGGGTGCAGAGAGTCCGCGGCGAACAGCTCCGGACGCGCTTCGCCGTCGGAGCACCAGAAAAGTCAGAGGCAACGACTATGCGCAGATGCACGCTGTTCGTGTCCCTTATCGGGATAACACTTTTCTTCAG
>Ga0137415_10000529_pt1 | contig 36694 bp, 37 predicted proteins | sample CZODoug3_1_1_16f_FD_183082 | JGI IMG/M metagenome (GOLD analysis project Ga0137415, IMG submission 183082) | Vadose zone soil fungal communities from Angelo Coast Range Reserve, California, USA - CZODoug3_1_1_16fungal (Hybrid Assembly) | ecosystem: Environmental > Terrestrial > Soil > Vadose...
CGTCGCCGGCCAGGTGGGCCCGCATGGTCTCGAGCAGGCGGGTGCGTTCGGGCGGTCGGGTCGTGTGAAGCGAGTGCAGAAGTGTGTGTGCCAGGTGCCGGGCGCGCCGCATCGAAAACACCGGTGAGCCACGTGGCGCCCCGGGGGCGCGAGCCGGCTCAGCGCTGGCACCCGCCGCGAAGCCCAGCGGCAGGTCTGGGCGCGGACGCGGTATGGGTCGGGCGGGCCCGTAGCGTCTGGATCGGCCCCCTGGCGATCGGGGTGCTGGCTTACGCGGTCGTGGAGGGGACACGCCTGTGGTGGGGTGCGGGGATCTTCCTGGGCGTGATCGGGCTGGGACTGTTGCTGTTCACCTCGGTTCGGGTCATCGCCACACCCCGCGGTGTCCGCGTCGCCTACGGCGTGTTCCGGGTGCCTCTCACCCGCATCCCGATCCAGCGGATCACCGCCGCGGCAGCGACCGATCTCGTTGCGATGTCCTGGGGCTACCGAGGCAGCTTGCGGCTGTTCAGGAAAGCTGCGGTCGTGATACGCGGCGGAGCCGCCCTACAACTGGACCTCGACGGCGGCAAGCGGCAGTTCGTGGTCACGATCGATGACGCCCAGAACGGCGCCGCATTCATCAACAAAGCGATCAACACACCCAGACTCGACACACCGTGAGCCGAGCCGTGGCGCGGCCGAGCGGGCGCACGCTGCCGGGTTGACACAAAGATCATGAATACCGATACCTGCGCACGTACGCCATAACCGAGCAGCCTAGGGGCCCGGCTAGTGCGCATGTTCAGGCCAACCGATCAACAAACCCGCTGATCACAGCCCTACGAACACTCACCAGACACACCTGTGATAAAAGTCGGGTCGAGCGTGCGCGACGGTTGAAGGCCCAGCGTGACTACGTCGCGGCCGCAGGGGCTTGGTGGAACAACGAAGCTCAGATGGATGAGTACGCGGGATGGCGAAATCCGGAACGCGCATACGCCATCGGCTCGCTGCTGTCGGAGCTGTCCTTGCAGTGGTACGACCTGTCTGAGAGGGCGCATACTGACCTGCTCCGCGCAGCCCGCGGCATCCTCGGGGAACGCCACGACGGCAAGCGCGGTTGGACCAACTCCGTCAACCCTGGCTCTTGGTAGCTCGTCGAGACGGCCCCGCCAAAGCCGCTCGCGCGGGGCCGCGTTCGCGATCGCACCCCATACGGCCTGTTTCGCCACGGGTGATCGTCGGCCGCTCCTAACGTGGCGCGAACCGACCCAGCGATGCCACGAGGTCGACAGATTCGGAAGGAACTGGTCCGATGAGGACGGCCGTCGTCCACGCCCTTTGCGCTGTTCTGTGGCTCGCGCCCTCTGTTGCCGCCGACCCCCCGCATTCTGCCGCCGCGGTCAAGGCGGCGGTGGATTTCCAGTGCTCAGGACATGCCATGCCGCCGATTGGCGAGAGCTTCATCGTTCGCGCGAACGCGTTCCAAAGCTGCGAGGGCGGCCCAGGCTGGAGGATGCAACGCCTCGTGATCGAGATCCAACGCAACCGCTGGTACGGCTGGCAAACCGTCCAGACCGAGGACTCGGGTTACGTCAACGACCCGTACGTCGAGCGCACAGCCCTCTATAAGTGCCTCGGGACCGGAGACTTCAACTACCGCACCCAAGCAACCGGCTACGTGGCCAACGGCACCTACAAAGGTGCTCCTGTCCTCTCGCTAGGCACCACACGAGTCGTCTGCTGAGTAGACCGGCCCAACGCGTCAGCCCGGCAACGGTCACACCCAGGGCAGCCAGGGCTAGGCTTGACCAGATACCGGCGGTCCATCCACGCAACGGAGGCTGCGAGTGCTCAAGATCGGGAACCGCTACATCGTGGGCCCTGCGAGCCTCTTTCGTCGGCTCCGCTGGCCAGCCCTGGAGGATGGTCAGACGATGTATCACGAAGCCAAGTCCGGCCGAGTCGGCTCGTGGACCATCACCTCGGAAGACCTAGCCAAGAGCCGCCGACGCCGTTTCACCCGGTTCTTCGTCACCCTGATGCAAGGCGACCCGAAGGTCACCGACATATCAGCCTCCAAAGCTCCGCCCTCTCCGGAAGCACCACCTAGCCAACGCTGACCACATCCCTGATGTCACGCCTAGGTCATGCCCCCCGTGCTACCAGGGCCCGTGGGGGCACCTCAGGTAACAGTTAGGTCATCAGGTGGGTAATCGCTATAGGACCACTCGCCACTCACGACCTTTGGGCTCGACTGTCGCTAGGGGGCTCAGCCCAGCGCGTCCAGCGCCGCCAAGATCTCGGCGGGCTCGGTGCGCGTGGTGTAGTTGGGGTGCACATCTATCCACCGGATCGTGCCGGCGGCGTCCACCAGGACCACGGTGGGCATGGGCAGGGTGGCGGTCCCGTCGCTGTTCGCGGCGGACACGTCGATGCCGAGGGTGGCCTGCGCGCCCCGGGCCGCGACGGTCGGCTCGGTCAGGATGCCGAGCTGGCCGGCGATCTGGTTGGCCGGGTCGGACACCACCTGGTAGGTCAGCTCGTTGGTGTCCCGCATGGTCAGCGAGCCGTCCGGCTTCTGCGGGCTGACCGCGACCAACGCGATGCCCCGCGCGGTCAACTCCGGCACGACCTGCTGCTGGTAGGTGCGCAGCGCGAAGTTGCAGAACGGGCACCAGGCACCCCGGTAGAACACCACGACCGCCGGCCGCCCGTCGCGCGCCTGGGCCAGCGTGGTCGGGGCACCGTGCACGTCGAGCAGCGCGCCGTCCGGCATCGGGACACCCGGCGCCGGAACACCAGGCGGCGGACCGCCGGCCTCCAGCGCAGCCTGCTCCTCCTGGAACGGGCCGCTGACCTCGGCGGGAGCGTTGGCCGCCACCTGCAGCTGGAAGGCGGCGGACTGCTCGGCGATGGTCTGGGTGCTCATGCTGGCGCCTCCCGGCAATTAGTGGAGCATTTACTCCAATTTGAGCCTACAGAGCACTATTGGAGTGTCAACTCCAGAACTGAGAGGGTGGCCTCAGGCCGGGACGATGCCGGGCACGAGCGAGGCGATGTGCTCGATCATCGCGTCGAGACCGGCCTCCAGCGCGAGGGTGTTCCGGTTGATCTGGGTGAGCAGCAGGCCGCCCTGCAGCGCGGTGAGCACCGCAAGGCCGAGCTGCTCCGGGTCCGCCTCGGCCCGCAGCTCGCCGCGGTCGTGCATCGCGTGCAGCCCGGTGCGGATGGCCCGCGCCCACCGCTCGAAGCCCTCGGCCACCCGCAGCCGCGACTCCTCGTCCGAGTCGGCCAGCTCGCTACCCAGCGAGCCGATCGGGCAGCCGCCGGCGAAGTTGTGCCGGTGCTGCAGCTCGACGACGAAGTCCCGCCACGCCCGCAGCCCGGCCAGGCTGTCCAGCTGGCTCAGCAGCGGCTGTTGGATCTCCAGCACCAGCTCCGTCTGGTACGCGATCACCGCGTACACCAGCGCCTGCTTGTCCTGGAAGTAGTGGTAGATCTGCGACGTGCTCACCCCGGCGGCTGCCTGCACGTCGTCGGTGCTGGTACCGGCCACACCACGCTCGTTCATCAGCGCCGACGCGGTCGCCACGATCCGGTCCCGGGTGGCCTGCCCCTTGCGCGTCAGCCGCGTGCTCGCGTCGTCCCCGGTCATCCGCCCAGATTACCGTCGGGATCCGCCACTGAGCCCTCCCTCGGCGCCGGCCGCAGCGCGATGACCTGCTCCGCGACCTCATCCACCCGCTCCCGCGAGTACGCCAGCGGGAACGCCTCACCCCGCGCCCACGGCCCGAACAGGTCGGTGGTGTGCGGGTCGCCGAGCCGGCCGGACTGGCCGGGCATGTTCATCACGAGCGACGAGTCCCAGTCCCCCACGTCCACGACGATCCGGAAGGTCGCCCCGGAGACCTGCCCGAAGTCGGGGCCGTATGCGGTGTTGCCGACGCTCTCCCCACTGCCGCCCCTCGGTGCCGGCCCCGCCACCAACTGCTCCCGCGGCACCCCGGTCAGCAGCGGGCGCAGCGGATGGGTCGCCGTGGCCATGTGCAGCCGACCCCACTGCCACGCCGCCCGGTCCGGGCCGAGCAGCTCGGCCAGCTCCGCGACCGCCGCCGGCAGGGTGGCCACCACGAGGCCGGCCAGCGTCCGCACCGGATCGGGCCCCAGCCGGGAACCGGGCTCTTCGAGCAGCTCCAGGTCGACCCGGGCGTCCGAGGCGGCATCCTCGACCCGGATCAACCGACCGAGCGCGGCGGCCACCCGATCCGGCCCGACCAGCGGTTCCAGTGCCGCGCCCAGCAGCGCCGGGCGCAGGTGCCGGCGGTACCAGACCTCGAACAGCGCGGCGGCCGCCGAGTCCGCGCGCAGGTCGGCGTCCCAGTCGAGCAGCAGCGCCAGGCCGTCCAGCTCCGGCGGCACCGGCAGCTGCGCGACCCGGGCCAGGATCCGCCGGGCCGGCACGCTCACGAAGTCGCTGTGCAGCTCGACCAGGTCAGCCGGGGTCAGACCGGTCGAATCGCCGAGCACCTCGTCGAGCCGGTGCCGCCGGTGCGCGGCGTACCAGTCGTAGGTGACGTGCCGGTCGGCCGGGAAACCGGCCGGCAGGTTCATCTCGTTGGCCGTGGCCAGGAAGCCGCGCTCCGGGTTGAGCTGCCCGGGCAGCTGGTCCACGTCGTAGAAGCCGGCCCACTCGTAGCGCCCGTCTCCCGGCACCGGCAGCGTGCCGTCCCAGTCGGGCCGAACCGGGGTCAGCCCGGCCGCCTTCCAGCCGATGTTGCCGGCCGGGTCGGCGTACACCTGGTTCTCCGGCGGCGCACCCCACCGGTTCATCGCGGCGAGGAACTCGTCCCAGTCGCCGGCGCGCATGTAGTCCATGCTGCCCAGGTAGGGCGCCATGCCGGGCTGCAGCCAGGCGGCACGCACGGCGAACGCGGTGCCCCGCCGTTCGTCGGTGTAGATCACCGGGCCGTGCCGGGTGAACCGCAGCTCGACCCGCCGCGCCGGTCCGTCCCGGACCGGGACCTCCTGCCAGTCGGACTCCATCGGCTCCCAGCGGTCCCGGTAGCGGTACTCGCGTGGGTTGGCCGGGTTCGTCCGGTAGACGTAGAGGTCTTCCTGGTCGATCGGAAAGATCGTCAGCCCGAACGCGATGCGGCCGTTGTGCCCGATCGAGATGCCCGGCAGGCCCGGTTCGCCGGCGCCGATCACGTCGAAACCCGGCGCGGACAGGTGCGCCAGGTAGCGCAGCCCGGGCAGCGCGGTCGACGACCGGTGCGGGTCGTTGGCCAGCAACGGCCGCCCCGACGCGGTGCGCCGGCCGCCGACCACCCAGTTGTTGCTGCCCTCGGGCAGCACCGCGCCCGGCACCTCCGGCGCCCCGATCACCGGCGCCGTGGTGGCCAGCTCGTAGACCCGCAGCACGTCGTCCGGGATCAGGTCCAGGTCCAGCCCGTCGGGCACGGTCAGCTCGTGGGCCGGCTCGCGGCGCCGACGCAGCTCTTCGACCTCGGCCGGGAAGTCCCGCAGGGTCAGCGCCCTGGCAACCTCCTCGCGCAGGTTGTAGTACAGCCCGTGGCTCCGGATCCGCGCCACGTCGGGCGGGGACCAGAACGCCGGCAGGTAGCCGAGCTCGCGGAACTCCACCGGGAGCAGTGCGGGATCGTCCCTGGTCAGCCGCACGTACGCATTGACGCCCTCGACGAACGCCGTCGCGGCCCGTTTGGTGTCCGAGCCGTAGGCCAGCCACTCGCCGTGCATCTCGCCCCGGTACAGGAACAGCCGGGCCGCCCGGTCGCGCTCCACGAAGCTCTCGCCGAACACCTCGGCGAGCTGGCCGAGGCCGCGACGGCGCCAGAAGTCGATCTGCCACAGCCGGTCGCGCGCGGCGTTGAAGCCCTGGGCGCGAAAGGCGTCGTACGTGTTGCGCGCATAGATATGCGGCACACCCCACCGGTCCACCACGATCTCCGCGGGCTCACGGAGACCGGGCAGTACAAACGTCTCGCCCTGGGAGGCCGTCATCCGGCGGCGCCGCCCGTCACCTGCTCAGTTCTCGTTGTGATAGGCGTCCAGCAGATCGGCCGGGATCCGGCCGCGGTCGGAGATCTTCATCCCGCGCTTGCGGGCCCATTCCCGAATCGCCTGGTTCTGCTCGCGGTCGACCGGGGCGCGCTTGACCGAGGCGGCCGGCGCCTCGGCGCGGCGCTGCCCGCCGGGGCGGCGCGCGGCCGACACATAGGCGGCCAGCGCGGAGCGCAGCTTGTCGGCATTTCCGGTCGACAGGTCGATCTCGTAACTCTTGCCGTCCAGGCCGAACACAACGGTCTCGTCGGCGTTGTCGCCGCTCAGATCGTCAACCAACGAAACCGTGACCTTCTGCGCCACCTCGACAGCCTCCACTCTTCGGTTGTTACACGATGATGATCGACGGGGAATTCACGTTCTCCCTCGGGCGACCCAATTCAGGCTAGTCCCCATTCCGGGACAATGTCGAACCGAATATCGGGGCCGGACGAGGCAGGACACCGGCGGCCGCCCAGGAACCGAGGACAACCTCAGGATCCGGGCGCAGCCACCGCATATGCACTGCTTTTCGGGCTCTGGGGACGTCGACCGCGATCAGCCGGAGAACGAGGGCAGCTTCGCCTTCGCAGCGGCGGACCGACTCGACTTCTTCTTCTCAGCCTTCGGTGCCGGCTCGGCGGCCGGTGCCTTCGCCGCGTCCTTTGCCGGCTTGGCCGGCTTCTTGGCGGGCTGCTTGGCCGGCTGCTTGACGGGCTGCTGCGCGGCCTCGTACGCCTCGACAACAACCGCGGGGATCCGGCCGCGCTCAGAAACCTCATGCCCGGCTTCCCGCGCCCATTCCCGAATCGCGTGGGCGCGCTCGCGGGCCGCCGGGTCAGTTGTCGTGCTGGCCTGCGGCCGTGCGGCCGCCCGGCCCGGTCGGTGGCGCCGCGCCGCCGCGATGAACTGCGCGAGGCTGACCCGCAGTTTCTCCGCGTTGCCGCTGTTCAGGTCGATTTCGTAGCTCCGCCCATCGAGCGCGAAACCGACCGTGGTGACGCCTTCGCCGACGGACCCATCAAGATCGTCCACCATCTCAACGAAGACCTTTTGCGCCATGAAACACTCCAGCTTCTTCCGGCTGAACCCAAATGAACTGACGGCCACCATCCGCGTCTGCGACGCGCGGCCTCCGCAATATATACCGCATGGTGGGCCGCGCCACGATGCGGTAGAGCCGACGAACTTTCCGCGCCGCGGTCGCCACCCGATTAATCCCCGCCCGGGCACCGTGCGGCCGGTGCCCGATGGGTGCACCTTCCCCTTCCAGGCCGGCCGAGATGTGACCAGGCCCCCCGCCGAGGCGTATCCGGTCGATCTCCTCGGCCCGATCGGGGCGGCGCCGGAGCGGCCGGGCGGCGACACAGCTAAGCCACCGGGATCCCGAGGGCAACCGGTCGGCCATTTCTGCTATTCCGATACTGAATAGTTCGCCGGCGAATGCGACCCGGCGGTTCGGCGCGGGCCGATCCGATCGGACGGGCCAGCCAGGCGGCTTCTCGACGGTCGGATTGTCAGTTGCCAGCCCGGTGGACCAACTCGGCCAACTTCCGTGGCGCCCGCAGGCAGTAGCTTTCGGTGAGCAACTCCGCAACCTCCGCCCAGTCGACATCGCCTTCCAACACCATGCCGACCACATTCGGGCCCCACGTCGGCCGGAAGAACGGATACCCCGCGTTGGCGAGCGCATCGAGCTCCTCGGCGGACGACTGGAACGTCAGCACGACCAGCGGGCCCTCGGCCGCCACCGCCCGCGCGTACGCCGGCGGCCACCCGTCCTCGATCGTGAGCACGTGCGCGAACGTCCGCTTCCGGATCCACCACCGGGTGCCCACCCAGGCCGGCTGCTCGTGCGTCTCGGGCAAGGCGAGGCACACCGCCCGCAGCCTGTCGACGACCTCGCCGGGGACCTCCGCCGCTTCCCGCACCGACCCCTCCCCCGGGTTACTGGAGTGTCCCGGCGCACGCTACCGACACTTCGGGCGGCCCGAACCGGCCGCGCCGGTCCGATCAGCGAACCGGGGAAGCGAACCCGCCGCCCACGACTGGCTAACGTCCGGCGGGTGTCCGCCACCAGGTCGGCCCCACCACCGAGCGGGCCGTTGACCGTGCCCGGGTTGCTGCGGCTGCGGGCGCGGCAACGGGGCGACGCGCCGCTGCTGCGGGTCGGCGGGGAGTGGTCGAGCTACCGGCGGACCGAAGAGCGGGCGGCCCGGGCGGCGGCCGCGCTCGCCGCCCGGGGCATCCACGGGGGCGACCGGGTCGCAGCGCTGTGCGGCAACCGGATCGAACTGGTCGAGCTGTTCCTCGGCTGCGCCTGGCTGGGTGCCGTGCTCGTGCCGCTGAACACCGCCCTGCGCGGCACCAGCCTGCGCGAACCGCTGCGCCGGGCGCGGGCCAGTGCGCTGCTGGTCGAGCCCGCCCTGCTGGGGCACGTGCTCGCGGTGACCGGGGAGCTCGGCCCGCTGCCGCTCTGGCTACTGGACGGCCCATCGGCGGGGCCGACAAGCACTGGGCCGGACTTCGGAGCCGGAGCCGCCAACGCCGAGGTCGAGGTCGAGGTCGAGGCCGCGCCGGACCCGGCGGAGCACGACCCGCTGCCCCCGGTCGAGCTCGACCCCGGCGACCCGGTGGCGATCCTGTTCACCTCGGGCACCACCGGCCCGTCGCGCGGGGTCTGCTGCCCGCACGGCCAGCTGGTGCAGTGGGGGCACACCGTAGGGCGCGCGCTGGCCCTGGGCCCGACGGACGTGCTGCACACCAGCCTGCCGCTGTTCCACACCAACGCCCTCAACGCGTTCCTGCAGGCCATCGTCGCCGGGGCCGGGTTTTCGGTCGGCGGGCGGTTCTCCGCGTCCCGGTTCTTCGCGGACGCGGCCGACGCAGGCGCCACGGTGACCTACCTGCTCGGCGCCATGGTCAACATGGTGCTGGCCCAGCCGCCCGGCGAGCGGGACCGGGCGCACCAGGTCACCCGGGCGCTGGCGCCGGCCTCGCCCCCGGCGCTGTGCGGCCCGTTCGCCGAGCGGTTCGGGGTGACGCTGCTGGACGGCTTCGGCACCACGGAGACGAACCTGGTGCTCGGCGGCTCGATCAGCACCGTCGGCCAGGTCCCGCCGGGCAGCCTCGGCCGGGTGGTCGACGGCTTCGCCGCGCGCGTGGTCGACCCGCACGGCATCGACCTGCCGGCCGGCGAGCCCGGCGAGCTGCTGGTGCGCACCGAGCTGCCGCACGCGTTCGCCACCGGCTACTGGGACGACCCGGAGCACACCGCGCGCCGGTTCCGGGACGGCTGGTTCCACACCGGGGACCGGGTGGTCCGGGACGCCGAGGGCTGGTTCCGCTTCGTCGACCGGATCAAGGACGTGATCCGCCGGCGCGGCGAGAACGTGTCCGGCTACGAGGTGGAGCAGGTGCTGCTGCGGCACCCGGCGGTGGCCGACGCGGCGGTGTTCGCGGTGCCCTCCGACCTGGCCGAGGACGAGGTGATGGCCGTACTGGTGCCAGCCCCCGGCGCGCGGCTGGACCTGGCCGAGCTGCTCGACCACTGCGCCGGCGAGCTGCCCTACTTCGCGGTGCCACGCTACCTGGAGACCGCCGCCGAGCTGCCGCTCACCGCGACCGGCAAGGTGCGCAAGGAGCAGCTGCGCGCCACCGGCGTCACCGCGCGCACCTGGGACCGCGAGCGCCGGGCCTGAGCAGCGGGTTCAGCGGTGTGGCCGGGTTCAGCGGTGCCGCTGGGTGGCCGGCTCAGCGGTGCCGGCAGTGCGGCAGCGGGCACAGCGCGGCGCGGCAGTCGCCCTCGTCGGCGCCGCCGTCACAGCTCATCGCCTGCACCGCGCGACTGATCCCGGCGGCGGCGGTGCGCAGCGCGCCGGCCACCCGGTCCACGTTGAGCCGGGTGGTGGGGCCCGTGATGGACAGCGCGCCAGCCAGCATGCCCCGGCCGCCGAACACCGGGACGGCGGTGCTCAGGTAACCGAGGCGAACCTCCTCGCGCTCCACCGAGATGCCTTCCAGACGCACCCGGTCGACCTGCTTGCGCAGCAGCGCCACCGACATCGTGGTGTGCCGGGTGTGCGCGGTGAAGCCCTCCTTGACCACCTCGTCGAACAGTGCCGCCGGGGAGTAGGCCAGGATGACCTTGCCCGTCGCGGTGCTGTGCAGCGGCAGCCGGCCGGCCACCCGCGACTGCTCGCGCAGCCCCCGATGGCCGATGATCTTCTCGATGTAGAGCACGTCCAGGCCCTCCCGGACGGCGAAGTGCACCGTCTCCTGGGTGGCCATCAGCAGGTCTTCCATGAACGGCAGCGCGGCCTGCCGCAGGATCCGCTGCCGGGGCACCAGCTGGCCGAGCTCGAACAGCCGCAGGCCGAGGTGGTAGCGCGTGCCAGTGCGTTCCAGCACGCCCCACGCGGTCAGCTCCTGGGCGAGCCGGTACACGCTGGCCTTGGCGACCCCGGTGCGCCGGACCAGGTCGGTCAGCGACAGCTCGGCGTTATCGGTGTCGAACGCCTCCAGGATCAGCCGGGCCTTGCCGAGCACGGAGTTCATCGAGTCGTCGGCCGGCGCGCCGGCTAGCTCCCCTCGCGACACGGCGGCGGACGGACCGGGGTGGTACGGGACCGTGGTCATGGTCGGAACCTCCTGGTACGTCCGGTCGGCACGCGCTGCCAATTCGAGCATCCCGGCGCGGCGGGCCGCCAGGTCTACGCAGGTGAACCACCGAGCGGTCCCGCGGGGTTGGTCAACCGATCGGGTTCTTCGCGAGGAACTCCAGGCTCAGCGCGTTGTACCGCTCGTGCTGCTCGTGCTGCGGCCAGTGTCCGCACTCGGGCAGCAGCTCCAGCCGGGCGCCGGGGATGGTCGCGGCCATCCGCTCCGCCTCGGGCACCTCGCCGAACGGGTTCTGCCGGCCCCACACCACCATCGTCGGCGCGCTGATCCGGGCCAGTCGCTCGGCCGTGAGCAGGTTGCGGGTGCGGATCTCCAGCTCCTGCAGGCAGAGCAGGTTCGGCAGGTTCGCCACGAAGTCGGGCTGGTGGTAGATCCGGTGCCGCACGGCCACCAGCTCCTCGGTGGCGTTCGCCGGGTCGTGCATCAGCAGGCGCATCCGGGCCCGGGTCAGCTCGACGTCATCGGTGGTCACCGCGCGGGTGGTGGAGTCCTTGATCCGGGCCATCACCGCCGGGTTGGCCACCGTGCCACCGGCGGCGATGAGCTGCAGCGAGGCGACCCGCTCCGGCGCCTCGACCGCCAGCCACCCGGCCACCCAGCCGCCGAGCGACTCGCCGGCCAGGTGCACCCGGTCGATGCCCACCGCGTCCAGGTAGGCCACCAGGTGCTCGACGTAGCGCGGGATCTCGTAGCGGTAGTCGGGCTTGCCCGTGTACCCGTGCCCGAGCATGTCGATGGCGTGGCAGCGGTAGTGCGCCGCGTGCGGGACGACGTTGCGGGTGAACGCCTCCAGGTGCCCGCTGGTGCCGTGCAGGAACACCAGCGGCTCGCCGTGCCCGGCCCGTAGCGACCGCGTCGGCACGCCGCCCGCGTCCACGCATGCCAGCTCGAAGTCCAGCCCGGCCAGCTCGGTCCAGATGGTCACCGCGCGCCCCTCCTCAGTACGTTGTGCCTGGTCAGGGGTCGTGAGTGGCGAGTGGTCCGATAGGACCACTCGCCACTCACGACGTCTGAGCTGCGGGTTCGAGGACGGCGACGGCCATGCCGGTCAGCCACTCGGGCATCGGCTCGTAGGCCAGGCGGGTCGCCGGGGCGTGCCCGGTGGCGGCGGCCATGGCCAGCCAGGTGCGGATCTCCTGGCCACCGTTGCCGGCCTCGCGCTCCAGCTCCTCGGTGGTGCGGTCGGCCAGCTGGGCGCCCTTGCCGGCTTCCAGCAGGGCGAGCAGCTGCTCGTCGAACTCCGGGTTGAGCACCGGCGGGGCCGCCCGGATGATCTCCCGGCGGCGCACGTCGTAGTCCCGCCAGTTCTCCCGGCCGTCCAGCCACGCGCGCACCATGAACTCCTCGTCGTCCCCGTGCGGCGCCCGCCAGTCCGGCCACGGCAACCGGTGCGACAAGCCACCCGAGCCGATCACCGCGACCCGCCGGTCCGCCCCGAACCCGGCCAGCGCGGTCCGCAGCGCCGTCCCGAACCGGGCACAGCGCCCGAGCGTCGGCAAGGGGTGGGCGAACACGTTCACCACGACCGGCACGATCGGCAGCGCCAGCCCCGCCAACAGGTACTGGATCGCATGGCTCTGGCCGTGGTCGATCTGCAACCGCGCGGAGAACGCCGGCTCGAACTCCCCACCCCGCACCAGCTCGTCCACCAGGAACCGCGCCAGCTCCCGGTCCACCACCTGCGGGCCCGCCGGCGTGCCCGACTCCCCGCTGGCCAGGCACTCCCCCACGCCGATCGTGAACGCCGGAATCAGGTCCAGCCAGAAACCCCGGAAATGGTTCGAACCGATGATCACCGCGACATCCGCGCCGGACGCCGCGATCCGGTCCCTGGCCTCGTACAACGCCGCCCGGTACCGCTGCGCACCCGCCTGGTCGGCCGTCTCGTCCCAGTGCGTGTTCATCAACGTGCTGTGCGAGGCACCGACCCCGAGCACGACCTCCGCACTCATGCCCGCTCCTCGCTGGCGCTCGTCGCGGCCATGGTTTCGATGATTCGCTTGCCAGCTGCGCTCATGCCCGCTCCTCGCTGGCGCTCGTCGCGGCCATGGTTTCGATGATTCGCTTGCCAGCTGCGCTCATGCCAAGCCCACCTCCGCCCTCGTCCTGGTCAGCGTGTCCACCGCGATCCGCACCAGCGCCTCGGTCAGCCGCAGCGCCTCGCGGACGTCGACCAGGTTCATGCCCAGCGCGAAGTCGACCTCGGTACCGGCGCGCGCCTCGGTGACCTTCGGCATGCCGAGGCGCACGGTCGGGATGCCCCGGTTGCGCAGGATGTTGGCGTCGGTGGCGCCGCTCATCCCGGTGACCGGCCGGTGTGGCCGCCCCTCGACCGCCTCCCAGGCGGCCACCGCGCCTCGGCAGACCCAGCTCTGCGGGTCGGTCCGCTCACCGGGAATGGCGAGCACCTGCTCGACCTCGTACTCCACGCCGCCCAGCCGGTCGGCGACGTCGGCCAGCGCGGCGGCGAACTCCCGGCGAGCCTGGGCCGGCGTGGTGCGCGGGCTGAGCCGCAGGTCCACCGCGAAGCGGCACTCGGCGGGGGTGAACGAGGCCGTCCGCGTGGCGCCGCCGGCGATCCAGGCCACCACGCCCTGCGGCGCGACCAGGCCGTCGGTGTGTGCCTCGGCGTAGCGGGGGAACCACCGCTCCAGGCCGGCGACCAGCTGCCCGGCCAGGTCCACGGCGTTGGCGTAGGGCAGTCGGTGCCGCGAGCCGACGTAGGTGTGGGTGCCCCGGACCAGCACCTCGAACCAGGTCAGCCCCACCTCTTCCCAGGACACCGACCAGCCGGGCTTGGCGATCACCGCGAAGTCCGGCCACACGCCCTGCTCCAACAGGAACGAGCAGCCGACGCCCTGGCCGGTGTTGCGCCGGGGGTTGCCGACGCCGGGGCGGGCGTTGGTCGGCATGCCGCCGGCGCCGAACCCGACCAGCAGGTCCCCGGTGAGCGCCCGGCCGGTGTCGGCCACCGCGCCGGCCACGGCCTCGGCAGCGGCCAGCACGCAGCCCGCGTGCCCCTTCGGGTTGGACGCGCCGAGCCCGTGCACCAGGTCGTCCGCCACCCGCGCCACCGGGCACAGGTCCGACCGCAGCCGGGGCGCCGACCACGGCACGTCCTCCTCGGCCCGGCCACTGGTCACCGTGTCCAGCGGCGCGTACAGCAGCAGGTCGGGGCCGTTGCCGGTGCCGCGCACGCGCCCCCAGGCGTTGGCCTGCCGGTCGTCCAGCGGCTGGGTGCGTGCCGGCACCCCGGCCAGCCGCAGCACCTCGGCGACGTGCTCGGCCAGCGGCGCCTCATCCCCGGTCGGGCTCGGCACGTCGACCACGCCGGCGATCAACTCGGTGAGCCGGCCGGTGCTCAACCGGGCGCACGCGGCCTCGACCAGCGCGGCCCGGTCGGCGGCCGAGGCGACCGTGGTCCCGGCGGTCATTGGTTGATCCGGTGGACCTGGGTGTTGCTGCCGCGCCGGCGCCGAGACCTCGGCCGGGCGCCGGCCGTGCCGGGTGGCGCCGCCGCGGCGGCGCCGGGTGCTCCGTCGGCGCCGGTGTCGGCCAGCCGGGCGGCGAACGCCTGCTCGGCGAGCGCACGCCACGCGGTGAGCGACACGTCCGGGCGGTAGAGCCGCTCCGGGGGTGCGTCGGTGATGTCCACCATCCAGGCGTCCTGGCCGGAGAACTGGCCGTGGAACAGCCAGCGGATCGCGCCGAGGTACTTGGCGTAGAACCGGGCGGCCCGCCAGCCCTTGACGAAGTTGACCATGACTCCGACGTAGTTGTGGTGCGTCGCGTCCACCGGCACATAGAACTCGTAGTGGATGAAGTTCGGGTACGCGATCCGCAGGATCCCCGGCATGGCCAGCGAGGCGAACCCGGGGAACCGCTGGGCCTCGATGGTCGGGTCGACCTTCTTCGGCGTGCCGGTGTTGCCGATGTTGAAGGTCTCCTTGGGCGGGCGCAGCTTCCACCAGCGCTTGTTCGACCAGTGCCCGACACCGGGGAAGTCGGCCTCCCAGTGCACCTCGTCCTGCACCCGGTAGATCCACCGCCCGCCGGGCACCACGCGGGTGATATTCCAGGTCGGCATCGGCTTGAACAGCCGCCACAGCGACGTCCGGTGCAGGTACTTCGCGTGGCCCTCGTCGAAGCCGTTCTCGCAGGCGAAGCGCCAGTTCCCGGAGCGGGGCTGGATCCGTCCGCCCATGGTGAACGGGTTGCCGACCAGCTCCTCGGGCAGCTGCTCGTCGATCGGTGGGGCGGGCTCGACGGCCACCGGGATGTACACCCAGACCATGCCGAGCCGCTCGGCCACCTCGTAGCGCACCACGCTGACCTTGCCGCGGATCGGCGAGTCGGGGCCGTCCGTGATGACCGCGCAGAGCTTGCCGTCGCCGAGGCGGTAGGTCCAGCCGTGGTACGGGCAGCTAATCGTGCCGGGGAACTGCTGGTCGCCCTGGGACAGCGGTACGCCGCGGTGCGGGCAGCGGTCGTGCAGCGCGTACGCGGTCCCGGCGTCGCGGATCAGCACGAGCCGGTGCCCGCAGATGGTGTGCGCCGACGGGGTCCTGGTCACCTGGGAGGACCAGGTCACGGGGTACCAATAGCCGGGGAAACCGCTGCCGGCCGCGTCGTAGTGCGGCCACGTGGACCAGTCCCGCCGGCCGCCCTGGCGGGCCGCCCGGTCCGTTCGCCGCCGGTCGGATGCCTCCAGCGATGCCATGGTCGTCCCTCCGGTCTCCCTCGACGAGGAGCGTGCCGAGCTGGGCGGCGCCTGGCCACGGAACGGGTCCGCTGTGTGGACCGGTCACGCTGCCCCCGGCTCGCCGCCGAGGTCTGGCTGGGCTACCCGGGAGCGGCCACTCAGCCGGTCCGCACGACGGCGTACCCGACGCAGTGCGCCGCCCCGTCCGGACCGGTCTCGAGCAAGTCGAGGCGGACCAGCCCCGGCCCGGCCGGCGTGGCATGCCCGGACACGGTCAGCTCGGCCCCCGGCCCGGACGGTGCCCGGTTGCGCCAGCCCAGCGACACCACCCGGCCCGGGTCGCCGGCCCACTCGGCGGCCGCCCGGAACAGCAGGCAGCCGTGCAGCTGCGCCATCACCACCGGGCCGGCCAGGCCCTGGGCGCGGGCGAACCCGGCGTCGTAGTGGATCCGGTGTGGGTTGCGAGTGCTCGCCCCGAACCGCTGCAGCGCGGCCTGGTCCGGCGTGTACCGGACCGGCGGCAGCTCGGCGGGCGCGCTCACCGGACGCTCACCGGACCAGGAACGTCTCGGTCGCCTCGACCACTACGCCGTGGCCCGCGGTGCTCCACCGCTTGGCGACCTCGAGCACCAGGAACTGGGTCGGCGCGCGGCCCTTGCACCGGACCGAGACCAGCTCGCGGGTCTGCTCGACGTACTCGTCGGGGCGCAGCGGCCGGTGCCAGGTGAGGTCCTGACCGCCGGCCATCAGCAGCACGTCGAGCCCGTCGGTGCCGGGTACCTCGTCGCGGTACATGCCGTCCGGGCGCAGCTCGCCGGGCCGGGGGTGGCCGGGCCCGCGCAGCAGGCTGACCAGGTACATCGGGTGCAGCTGGAAGTCGGGGCGGGCCGGGTCGAGCAGCCGGGGGTCGGTCTCGCCGGCCGCCTCGGCGAACCGGCGCGCTTCGGCCGCCCGCACCGGGCCCAGCGAGCGGTGCTCGACGCGGCCGAGCAGCTCGAGGGCCCTAGTCCGTACCGCCCACAGCGCCGGCCTCATCGGTGCGACGGTAGGTGCCGCCGCCACCGCGCAACAGCCGTCGGGACCGGTCAGCGGACCGGGCGGGTATCGCGGCGGCGGGGGTGGCGGCAGCATCGCGGCCATGACCGAGCACCTCGCGGCGGCCGACGCCGACCTGGCCACCCCGGAAGGCAGCTACGCCGACGCCGACGGGGTCCGCTACCACTACCTGGACCTCGGCGCCGGCGACCCGACGATCTTCCTGCACGGCGGCGGACCGGGCTGCACCGCGTGGTCGGACTTTGGGCCGGTTGCCGAGCTGTTCGCCCGCGACCGGCGGTGCTACTTGGTCGACATCCTGCAGTACGGCCGGTCGGAGAAGTGCGTGATCAGCGGGCCGATGTGGGACTTCCACGCGGCGCGGACGGTGGCCCTGCTGGACACGCTCGGCGTGCCGAGGGCCGATTTCGTCTGCAACTCCTGGGGCGGCACGATCGCGCTGGCGCTGGCCGCGCACTACCCCGACCGGGTCCGCTCGCTGGTCGTCACCGGCAGCATGCCGGTGTTCCACGGCCCGCTGGCGCCGCTGCCGGAGGGGGGCCGGCGCGGCCGGGCGGCCCGGGACGCCTACTTCGGCGGCGACGGCCCGAGCCCGCCGAAGATGCGCGAGCTGATGGCCCTGCTGGAGTGGTACGACCCGGCCGCGATCCCGGACCGGACCGTGGAGCTGCGCTACCGGCAGAGCGTGAACGCCGAGGAGATGGCGCTGGCGGCCTCCTCGGACAGCCCGCGCGGCGAGTGGCAGGACCTCAGCGGCGAGCTCGGCCGGATCCAGGCGCCGGTGCTGTACGCCTGGGGCATGTACGACGCCTTCCTCACCCCGGACTACCCGCTGATGCTGGCCCGGATGACCCCGCGCGGGCAGCTGTACGTGATGGACCGGGCCGGCCACCACCTGCAGGAGGAACGCCCGGTGGACTACTACGAGCTGGTCAGCGGCTTCCTGCGGCAGCGGCACGGCTGAGCAGTGCCTCGGGCCGGCTCGCGACCCGGGCGATCAGTCCAGCAGGTCGGGTTGTTCGGCCACCAGCCGCTGCCAGATCGGCTGGAAGGCGAACCAGCCGACGTCCTCCCGGCCGACCTGCTCGTGGGTCAGCGCGGCGGTGGCCGGCGGGATCTCCCTGGGCTCGCCCGCCGCCCTGGCCAGCAGCTCCGCCTGGCACGAGCGCTCCATGGTGAGGAACCAGAACAGCGCCGAGTCCACGGTCTGCCCGACCGTCAGGTGCCCGTGGTTGGCCAGGATGAGCGCCTTGCCCTCGCCGAGGCAGGCGGCGATCCGCTTGCCCTCGTCGGGGTCCAGCACCACGCCGGTGAAGTCCTCGAACACCCCGTGCGAGCCGTAGAACGCGCAGGCGTCCTGGGTCAGCGGCGCCAGCGGCCGGCCGAGCGTGGCGAACGCCTTGCCGTTCAGGCCGTGTGCGTGCACCGCGCCGACCACGTCCGGCCGGGCCCGGTGGATCGCCGAATGGATGGCGAACGCGGCCAGGTTCAGTGGGCCAGCTCCTTCGACCACCTCGCCGACGTCGTTGACCAGGATCAGGTCGCTGGCCCGCACCGCGCCGAACCAGGCGCCGAACGGGGCCGTCCAGAAGTGGTCGGTGCGCTCCGGGTCGCGGCAGGTGATGTGCCCGGCGATGCCCTCGTCCAGCCCGAACCGGGCCAGCATCCGGTAGCCGGCCGCCACCCGCCGCCTGCGGTGCGCGCGCTCCACCGCCGGGTCGTCGAACACACTGGGCGTCGGGATGTTGTCGCCCCGGCCCGCCGTACCACTCGCCGCCGTCATAGCGCCTCCATTCGTGTTCACAGCTTCACCCCGTACCGGCCGAGCAGCCGGCGGGCCACGATGCGCAGCACCCGGTCGAAGACGAACCCGAGCAGGCCGAGGGTGATGATGCCGACGAACACCCAGTCGATCCGGCCGTAGTTGCGCGACGTCCAGATCAGCGCGCCGAGGCCGACCTGGGCCGCCACGATCTCCGCCGACACGATGGTCAGGAAGCTGTTGCCCATGGCCAGCCGGGCGCCGGTGACCACGTGCGGCACTGTCGCCGGCAGCACCACGTGGCGCAGGGTCTGCCAGCGCCCGGCACCGAGACTGGCGGCCGCGCGCAGTTTCGACTCGCTGACCGCGAGCACGCCGGCGACGGTGTTCAGCGTGACGATGAAGACGGACGTGTAGAAGATCAGCACGACCTTCGAGCTCTCCCCGATGCCGAACCACACCACCGCGAGCGTGACGAACGCGACCGGCGGGATGAACCGGAAGAACTCGATGTACGGGTCGAGCAGCGTCCTGACCAGCCGCATCCGCCCCATCACCAGGCCGACCGGCACCCCGACCAGCAGCCCGAGCCCCCAACCGATCACGATCCGCCTTGCCGAGGCGAGCACGGAGTCGAACAGCGTGCCGTCCTTGGCCAGCTCGACCGCCGCGGTCAGGGTCTGCATCGGCGACGCCAGCAGCGCCGGGCCGAACCGCGCCGCGAGCAGCTGCCACACCGCGAGGCCGAGCAGCACCGAGGCCACCGAGACCAACGCGGCGCGGCCCCCGTCGCGGCGGATCGGGGCGCGGGCCGGCGGGGCGACGGGGTCCGCGGTCAGGCTCATGCCGGCTCCCCCTGGTCCAGGCCCTGATCGCGCAGCGCGGCGCGGACCTCGTCGCCGATGTCCTGGCGCAGCCGCCGCTGCAGCGTGAGGAACCCGGCGGACGTCTCATCCCTCGGCCGGGCCAGCTCGACGGGGTACACCGATTTGATCCGGGCGGCCGGGCCGGCGGTCATCACCAGGACCCGGTCGGCCAGGGTGATCGCCTCACCGATGTCGTGGGTGACGAAGACGACCGTGCAGCCGGTGGCGGCCCGGATCCGGTCCATCTCGCGCTGCATGACCAGCCGGGTCTGCGCGTCCAGGGCACCGAACGGCTCGTCCATCAGCAGCACCCGGGGCTGGTTGGCCAGCACCCTGGCGATCTGCACGCGCTGCCGCATGCCGCCGGAGAGCTGGTCGGGCAGCTTGTCCGCGCAGTGCCGCAGCCCGACCAGGCCGAGGTACTCGTCCGCGATCGCGGCCTGCTCGGCGCGGCCGACCCCGCGCATCCGGGGCCCGAAGGTCACGTTGCGGCGCACCGACTGCCAGTCGAACAGCGCCTCGCTGCTCTGGAACACCATGCCGAGGTCCGGGCCGGGCCCGGCGACCGGTGCGCCGTCCACCGTGACGGCGCCGGAGCTGGGTACCAGGAACCCCGCCAGCGTGGACAGCAGCGTCGACTTGCCGCAGCCGCTCGGCCCGAGCAGGCAGACGAACTCGCCGGGCGCCACGTCCAGGGACACCTCGGCGACCGCGTGGAACCCGCCGAACCAGATGTCCACCCGGTCCAGCCGGGCCGCCGCACCGGCCCGGGTGCCACGGCGGCGGGCGGGCACCGACACCTCGGCGGCCATCAGCGGCCGCCGGCCTGGGCGTGCTGGCTGTACCAACCACGCAGCAGCGCCGCCGAGAGGTCCGGCCTCGTGTCCAACTTGTGGGTGGCCAGGAAGAAGTCGGCGACCTGACCGGCCGAGGCCACATCCTGGTCGGTCAGGTCGCGGACCTTGAAGTCGATCTCCTGCACGGCCGTGACCGTCTGGTCCTGGGGGATCTTCGCGGCCTGCTCCGTCGCGGCGGCCGCCGCCTTCGGGTCGCTCTCGGTCCGCTGGGCCGCCTCGTCCAGCGCGGCGGCGATCTTGGCGACGGTGTCCTGGTTGGCCTGGATCCAGTCGTTGTCGCCGATCAGCCAGTGCACGTAGGTCAGCCCGAAGTCGCCGGTGTTGCCGACGATCCGGCCGCCCGCCGCCACGCCCTTGGTCGGCCACGGCTCCCACAGGATGTAGCCGTCGATGTCGCCCTTCTGCATCAGCGCCGGCATCTCCGGCGGGCCGGCGGTGACGAAGCGGACGCTGGCCGGGTCGACGTGGTGCGCCTGCAGGTAGCGGGTGGCGGCCAGCTCCGAAAGGCCCGGCACGACGCCCATGGTGGCCGGGTGGTCGGGGTCGGCGCGCGGTCCGAACACCACCTTCAGGTAGCGCCCGGACTGCTCGTAGGCCAGCAGCGCACGCAGCGCCGGGTTCTGCCGCAGCTGGCCAACCGTCGTCACGTCGGAGCTGCCGGCGAGCTGGATCTGGCCGGTGGCCAGGGCGCTGACCGCCTCGCCCCCGGTGCCGAACTGGACCACCTCCACGTTCACCCCCTTCGCCGCGAACAGGCCCTGCTCGGCGGCCAGGAAGAACGGCGCGTAGGAGGCGTCGATGCCCACCGCCACCCGCACTTGGGGGCCGGCGGCGTTCGGTCCGGCCGAGTCCGTGGACCCGGCCGAGCACGCGGTGGCGGCCACCAAGACCAACACAGCCACCGCACAGAGAATGGCGAACCGCCATCCGGAGAACCGTCGCTTCATGGCGCCTCGATCCGCTGGCGAGAACACCCCGGGTAGCCGCGTCGCCGGTCCAGGCTGCTCGTCGAATGTCGTTCGGGTGTGTGTCGGCACGGTAGGGAGCGGGGGCGGCCACCACACAGGATCGGGTCCGCTCACCGGACCGCGGGCTGACCTGGGCCGGAAAGCCGTCGCTCGCGGCGGCACGGCCGTAGCGGCACGGCACCCTCCTAGTGCTCGCGGTGGTCGAAGACCCGGCGCGTCTTGCGCTCGGTGCGGGGCAGCGCGCCGAACGGGACCAGCTCGACGTCCATCCGCAATCCCAACGCGGTGCGCAGCCCGGCGGCCAGCTCGTCCGCCAGCCCGGGCCGGTCCGCGCCCTCCACCCGCACGGTGACCTGGTCCCGCCCCGCCGAGTCGCGCCGCACGTGCACCTGAAACTCCGGCCCACAGTCGTCCCGGGCCGCCAGCACCCCGTCCACCTGGGCCGGCAGGAAGATCACGCCGCGGACCTTGATCTGGTCGTCGGAGCGGCCGACCAGCCGGCCGATCCTCGGGTACGGGCTGCCGCACGGGCACGGCCCTTCGATGGCGAACGTGAGGTCCCGGGTGCGGTAGCGGACCAGCGGCAGGGCCTGCTTGGTCAGCGTGGTGAGCACCGCCTCCCCGATCGCACCCGGGGCCACCGGCGTGAGCGTCTCCGGGTCCAGGATCTCCACGTGGAAGTGGTCGCTCCACACGTGGATGCCCTCGTGGCGGGAGCACTCGATGCCCGCGCCGGGCCCCCACAGCTCGGTCAGGCCGTAGATGTCGAACGTCTCGATGCCCAGCAGCGACTCGATCGACCGGCGCACCGACTCGCCCCACCGCTCCGAGCCGAGGATCCCGACGCGCAGGTCCAGCTCGCCGCGCAGGCCGCGCTCCCGGACCTGCTCGCCGAGCAGCAGGGCGAACGACGAGGTGGCGCCGAGCACCGTGGCGCCCAGCTCGCGCAGCAGGTCCAGCTGCAGCTCGGTGTTGCCGGGACCGCTCGGTACCGCCATCGCGCCGACCCGTTCCGCCCCGGCCTGGAAGCCCGCCCCGGCGGTCCACAGCCCGTAGCCAACCGCGATCTGCACCCGGTCCTCGGCGCCGACACCGGCGTAGCGGTAGCAGCGGGCGAACATCTCCGTCCAGTTCGCCACGTCCTCGGCGGTGTACGGGCAGACGGTGCGGCGCCCGGTGGTGCCCGAGGAGGCGTGCACCCGGACGATCTCCCGGGCCGGTACGGCGGCCAGCTCGGCCAGCGGGGTGTCCCGCAGCTCCGCCTTCGTGGTGAACGGCAGCCGCGCCAGGTCCTCGGCGGCCTTCACCTGCTCCGGCGCCACCCCGGCCCGGTCCAGCTTGGCGCGCAGCATCGGCGAGCCGGCGTAGCCCCGCTCCAGCGCGGCGCGCAGCGCATCCACCGCCAGCCCCGTCATCGGCGCACCAGCAGCCGCTCCGGGCCGCGGAAGTCCAGCGTCGGCTGCCAGCTCGGCCGCTCCCCCGCCAGCCGCAGCGCCGGGTAGCGGTCCAGCACAGCGGGCAGCACGACCCCCATCTCCGCCCTGGCCAGCGCCGCGCCGAGGCAGTAGTGCGCGCCCTGGGCGAAGCCGACGTGCGGGCCCTCCCGGCGGGTGATGTCGTACCGGTCGGGGTCCGTAAAGGTGTCCGGGTCCCGGTTCGCCGCGCCGATCATGGCGATCAATGGCTGGCCGGCCCGCAGTGCCAGGCCGCGCAGCTCCCGGTCCCGGTCGGCGATCCGCGCGGCGATCTGCACCGGCCCCTCGAACCGGATCGACTCCTCGATCGCACCGTCCAGCAGCTCCGGCTCGGCGCGCAGCAGCTTCAGCTGGTCGGGGTGGCGCAGCAGGGTGAGCAGGGCGTTGCTGAGCATGTTCGTGGCGGTCTCGTGGCCGGCGGTCATCAGGAACAGCGCGTTCGCGTACAGCTCGTCGACGCTGAGCCGATCGCCGTCGTCGGAGGCGGCGATCATGGCGCTGAGCAGGTCCGAGCCGGGTTCCCGGCGGCGGCGCCCGACCAGCTCGGCCATCAGCTCGCGCATCCGCGCCATGCTCTCGTTCGCGCGCGCGGCCAGCTCCGGGGTGAGGGTGCCGGACCCGACCACCAGCACGATGTCCAGCGCCCACGCCTGGAACGCCGCCCGGGACTCCTCGGGGATGCCCAGCAGGGCGGCCACCACCATGGCCGGCAGCGGGTAGGTCAGGTCCCGGTGCAGGTCCAGCACGCCCTTGTCGGGGCCGGCACCTGCGTCGGCGGACCGGTCCACAGCGTCCAGCAGCCGCTCGGTGGCCTGCTCGATCATCGGCCGGGCCGCCTCGACGGTGCGCGGGGTGAACGCCTGGGTGAGCAACCGGCGCAGCCGCCGGTGATCGGGCTGGTCGGTGAACACCACGATGTCGCGCAGCGTCCGCTCGAGCAGCCCGACCTCGGCGCGCACCTCCTCGGGCAGTGGGCGCAGGATCGCGCCCACCCGGTCCGAGCTCAGTGCCGGGTCCTGCAGCGCCGCGCGAACATCGTCGTAACGGAACAGAAACCGGCCGGTGGGCGCGCCGGCCTCGGCGGCGGCCCGAATCTCCCGGTAGATCGAGTACGGGTCGGCAAGCCCCTCGGGCTCCAGCAGCCGGCGCACCACCTGGCCGACGGACCATGACTCGCTCATGCCCAGACTTTGTGGGTCCGCCCGAGCCCGCGCAAGGCGCCGGGTTCGCTCGGTGAACCCGGTGACTCGGCCGACCCGGGGTGAGCAGCGGCGACTCACGCCCGACCCGTGCCGGTCCCCTGAATGTGACACGTCGATTACTTCGAGTGAACATAACCCGGCCAGACTGGACGCATGATTACCTTCAGTGAACCCGTGTTGACATCCGCCCAGCTGCACGCATCGACGATCGCGGCGCAGCTGCACCGGATCACCGAGCGGCTCGCCACCCCCGACTCCGACCCCAACCGACTGCGCTCCCAGCTGCTGGCCGCCCAGCGCGACGTGCTGGAGACGTTGGTCGAGCTGAACGCGGTGCTCGGCGGCCCCGCGCTGTTCCCGGCGCCGGCCCGCCCCACAGCGGCCTGATCCCCTGCCCGCGCAGCCGCCCGAGGGTCAGGCCGGCCGCGTGAGCTGTGGGATCACCGGCGGGTTGAGCCGGGCGAACCCCTCCTGCAGCTGGTAGGGGAAGTACGGGTACGGCGCGGTCCGACCGCTGGCGGCGTCCAGCAGGGCCAGCTGGTCGGCGGTCAGCTCCCAACCGAGCGCGCCCAGGTTCTCGCCCAGCTGCTCCTCGGTGCGCGCGCCGATGATCACCGAGGCCACCGTGGGGCGGCGCAGCAGCCAGTTCAGCGCGATCTGCGGCACGCTCCGGCCGGTCTGCGCGGCGACCTCGTCGAGCGCGTCGACGACGGTGTACAGGTGCTCGTCGGTCACCGGCGGGCCGAACGCGGCGGTGTCGTGCAGTCGGCTGCGCGCCGGCAACGGGCTCCCCCGGCGGATCTTGCCGGTCAGCCGGCCCCAGCCGAGCGGGCTCCAGACGACGGCGCCAACGCCCTGGTCCAGCCCCAGCGGCAGCAGCTCCCACTCATAGTCGCGCCCGACCAGTGAGTAGTAGACCTGGTGCGCGACGTGCCTCGGATAGCCGTGCCGGTCCGCGACCGCCAGCGACTTCATCAGCTGCCAGCCGGCGAAGTTGGACGCGCCGACATAGCGCACCTTGCCGGCCCGGACCAGGTCGTCCAGCGTGCCCAGCACCTCCTCCAGCGGCGTGCCGGCGTCGAACGCGTGCAGCTGGAACAGGTCGATGTGGTCGGTGCCGAGCCGGCGCAGCGCGTCCTCGCAGGCCCTGATCAGCCGGGACCGCGAGGAGCCGGCGTCATTCGGCCCTTCGCCCATCGGCAGGCTGGTCTTGGTGGACAGAATCACCTGGTCGCGGCGGCCCTTGATCGCCTGGCCGAGCACCCGTTCGGACTCACCGGCGGAGTACACGTCGGCGGTGTCGAACATCGTCACCCCCGCGTCGAGGCAGCGGTCCACGATCCGGCGGGCCTGCGCAGCGTCGGTGTCGCCCCACGCGCCGAACAGCGGACCCCGGCCGCCGAACGTGCCCGCACCGAAGGACAGCGCCGGCACCTTGAGGCCCGAGGCACCCAGTCGCCTGAACTCCATGTCCCACTCCTTCACCGTTACCGGGTCTTCAGTTCCGTTACGATCGTGCCCTACCCTCACCGGTGCGCGCAACTAATGGAACTGGAGGACCGTTATGGACAGTGGCGTCGCGGAGGTCGCGGAGCCCGGCACGGTCCGCCCCGGCGGCCGCACCGCCCGGGTCCGCGAGGCCGTGCTGCGGGCCGCCGGCGACGCGCTGGCCGAACACGGCATCGCGCACCTCGACCTGGCCGACGTCGCGCGCCGGGCCGGGGTCGGCAAGACCACCGTCTACCGCCGCTGGGGCACGCTCACCGGGCTGGTGGCCGACGTGCTCGCCGAGATGGCCGAGCGCTCCCTGCCGCGCACCGAGACCGGCACCCTGCTCGGCGACCTGCTGGCCAACGCCCAGCTGGTGCGCAGCACGCTCGCCGACCCGCGCCAGGGCGCCCTGTTCAAGGCGGTGATCGCCGCGGCCAGCTGCGACCCGGCCACCGCCGCCGCACTGCACCACTTCTACGCCGTCCGGATCGCCGAGTGGGCGCCGTGCGTGCGGCAGGCCGTGCAGCGCGGTGAGCTGCCGGCGGACACCGACGCCGACGAGGTGATCCGCGCCGTCTCCGCGCCGCTCTACTACCGGCTACTGACCAGCGACCAGCCACTCGACGAGGCCGCCGCCGACCGGGCCGCCTCGGCAGCCGCCTTGGCAGCCCGGGCCGGCGCCTACGCCCGCCAAGGCCCCACCGGCTGAGCCCACTGGCGGGGGCGCGGGCACGCTGTCATGATCCGGTGCGAGCAAGGGGTGAACATGGGGTTCTACGTCGAGCAGGTCGTACCGAGGATGGTCGACCTCACCTGCGGCATGAAGCTGATCCAACCACTGCGCCGGCGGGTCTGCGCGGGACTGTCCGGCGAGGTCGTGGAGATCGGCTTCGGTTCCGGGCTGAACGTGCCGTTCTACCCGGCGGCGGTCACCGAGGTGGCCGCGGTCGAGCCCGCCGACCTCGGCTGGAAGCTCGCCGGCAAGCGGCTGGCGGCCAGCTCCGTGCCGGTGCGGCGGTCCGGCCTGGACGGCCAGGCCCTGCCGTTCCCGGACGACAGCTTCGACGCCGCCCTGTCCACCTGGACGATGTGCACCATCCCGGACGTCTCCGCCGCGCTGGCCGAGGTCCGGCGGGTGCTCAAGCCCGGTGGGACGCTGCACTTCGTCGAGCACGGCCTGGCACCCGACGAGTCGGTCCGCCGCTGGCAACACCGCCTCGAACCTCTGCAGAAGCGCCTGTTCGCCGGCTGCCACCTGGCCCGCCCCATCGCAACCCTGGTCGGCGACGCCGGCTTCACCATCACCGAGCTGGACGTGTTCTACGAGCCCGGCGCCCCCAAACCGATGTCCGCCATGTCCCTCGGCGCCGCCCAGTCCCCCTGACCACCCCTCCGCCTCCGTCTTCCGGCGAGTCGGGGTTTTCGTCAGGGTGAGTCGCGGATTTTGTCAGCGTTCGACCGTCGACGTCGGTGCCGGCCCGCCGCTCCCTTCGGTCCGTTGTCGACGCCGCCTTCGGGCCCAGACCTTCCAGCCACATTGACACAGGCGGGAGCGCGCGACCTGAGATCGCCATGCGAACCCCACCGCCGGCAAGCAACAGCGTCGGAAGAATCGACAGAAATGACCACCAGGTCAAAGTTGGCCCCGCTCGACTTATGGCCGACCGAGTGGTCTGCGCCGGTGTCACCCCACGCAGCCGATGTCCGACAAGCCAGTACAGCCCGATAGCGAGGCAGATCCACTTCATCCGGGGAATGACCCGCTCACGCCAGAACCGCCAGATAGACGAACCATTGCTGCCACCCGTGCATGGCTCCCCCTTCGACCCGCGAGCTGGTCTCGAAGATGGGGCGGCGGGGTGCGGGAATGCATCGTGCCCACCCCCCGGCCAGCGGGGTGCACGCCCTACCGTGGCGCCACCCAGGCTGCCCTGACCCTCAACGCTCGATATGCGCGACGACGCTCATTCCCGGCAGGAGTCGCACCCCGTTGCTATTCGTGATCGAAATCTTCACCGGGACGTACTGGTCGACCTTCTGCGGGTTTGTGGGATCAGTGTCCGTACCGGGCCATTCCGCGAACTGTCCGGCGGTGCCCGCCTGGATCTCGACAACGGTGCCGAGTACCGGCGTGCCCGGGTAGGCGTCGACGGAGATATCGGCCAGCTGACCGAGGCGCACACCGCTGATGTCGTTCTCGTTGACCCGGGCGGTGATGTAGATCGAGCTCGGGTTATAGGCCACCGCCAACGTCGTGCCGGCGGTGACGTACTGGCCATCGACGACCGTGTTCACCGCGACCGTGCCGATTCCCGGTGATTTAACGGGACGCTGCGGCTGGGCCCCACTGCCCATGCCTTTGATCGAGCCGACGACCTCGTTCTTGCGCAGGGTCGAGCCCTGACTGATGGACCAGCCGGTCACGGATCCCGTCGTAGGGGCATTGATGTCGATCTGGTCGCCGTCGACCTGCGCGTTATCGGTCGAGACGTAGTGGCTGGAGTACAGGAAGTACGTTCCGGTGAACGCAAGAACCTCCAACACGGTCACCAATGCGACCACGGAAAATATGATCTTGGTCGCCCGATTCAACCGTCCGGATCGCCGAGTGGTGCGCACGCGGGCATTCCCCGCATCAATCGTCGCCCCGCCGGTCAGTGTTGGTTCTTCGATGACATCGGTAGCGGTGCGCGGCACCAGGTCCGTCCCGGCCATGTCCGTCACTCTCCTAATGAACCATTGGCTTGTCGGCACCCGCGGTGGGGCGCCCGGAGCGGAGCAGCAGGGCGAGCACGACCCCGACGAAGGCGATGCAGGCAGAGACGAGGAAGGCGTTGCTATAGGCCTCCGTCTGGACCTTGTTGGTCAGTTGTTGCCACAGCGGGATCAGCGCGGACTGCCCTTGTTGTTGCATCTGGACGATGCGCGGGTCGACGTCGGCCCCGATACCCGGCACCAGAGCCGATCGGTCGGTCCAGAACTGCGCGCGGTCGGCCGTCACCATCGCGCTGATCATGGCCAGCCCGAGTGCCGAGCTCACGCGCATGGTGAGCGTGTTGATGGCGCTGCCCACGTCGGACAGAGCCGAGGGCACCGAGGAGAGCCCCCCGGTCATCACCGGCATCATGCTCAACCCGAGCCCGGCCGACATGACGACCATGCCCTCGATCAGCTCGAAGCGCGGGCTGTCCACATTGATCCCCGAGAGCATCAGCAGACCGATCCCGACGAGCAGCAGTCCCGAGATGGCCAACCAGCGGGCCCCGAACCGGTCGTAGAGCTGACCGGCGATCGGCATGAGCACCACCATGGTCAGCCCCTGGGGCAGCAGGACCAGTCCGGCGTCCCACGCACTCAGCCCCTGCACGCCCTGCAGGAACAGTGGGATGTAGAACATGACCACGTAGAGCCCGACCGACATGGCCGTGATGAGCAGCAGCGAGTTCGTGAACATCCAGTTCTTGAACACCCGCACATCCAGAATCGGGTGCTCCACCTGCAGCTCCACCGCCACGAACAGGGCCAGCAGATTGGCCGCGACCGCGAAGAGGATGAGAATGGGGTAGCTGGTCCAGCCCCAGCTCGAGCCCTCTTCCAGGGCCAGCAGCAGCGCGAACAGCGCGCCGGCGATGGAGGCGAACCCGGGCAGGTCGAACGGCCTGTTCCGCTGGGTCGGATACTCCTTCAGTACGAAGAAGGCGGCTATCACGCCGATGATTCCGACCGGCAGGTTGATGTAGAAGATCGCCCGCCAGTTGAAGTTATCGATCAGATAGCCACCCACGCTCGGACCGATGGCGGGGGCGACGACCACACCCAGGCCGTAGAGCCCCATTGCGGTACCCAGCTTCGCTTTGGGGATCATCCGGTAGAGAATTGTCTGGCAGGTCACTGGGAGGATTCCGCCCGGTATGGCCTGGACGATCCGGAAGAAGATCAGCGCACCGAGGCCACCGGCCATGCCGCACAGCGCCGAACCCACGGTGAACAGGGCCAGCGCCCAGATGTAGAGCCGCTTGAGTCCGAACCGGGCTCCCAGCCACGCACTGGCCGGCACCACAACACCCTCGGTCAAGCTGTAGACGGTGCTGACCCACTGGATGTTCTCCGAGGTCACCCCGAAATCTTTCTGCATTACCGACATCGCGACATTCACGATGCTGGTGTCCAGCACCGAGACGAACACGCCGGCGATCAGGACAACCAGCGGCAGGCCCCACCCTCGCGCCGCCGGCTCACGGGGTTGGTCGACACGCTCTGGCGCGGTCCGTGGGGTCACGGCGCCGGGGACTCCGCCCGATGCAGGGCCCGGGGCGGTGGCCGTTGTCAGCTCCATACCCCTAGCGTGGTTGATGAGACCATCAGTTCGCAATAGCGAACGTCATCGTTCCTTATCTCCTCCGTCACACCGGCCGCGCCGGGCTGGCGAGCTAGGGTGTGGGGGTGTTGGACAACGACGCCCCCGCTCGCCCGCGCAAGACCAGGGCCGCCGCGACGGAGGGTGCCCAGCCGGTTCAGCGCCGCAAACGAGGCGAGGAGCTGCGCGCGGCGATCCACGCGGCCGTGCTGGACGAGCTGCGCGAGCGCGGCTTCACGGCGTTGACCATGGACTCGGTCGCGGCCCGGGCCCAGACCGGCAAGGCCACGCTGTACCGCTACTGGCCGGGCAAGGTCGAGCTGGTCATCGACGCGGTGCATTCCTCGATGTCGGGGATCGAGGTGCCCGCCGACGACGGTGACCTACGCGGCCAACTGCTCACCGTACTGGGCCGAGCGGCCGACGATCTGGCCGGACCGACCGGCGTCGCGGCGCGGAGCCTGATCGCCGAGTTCGTGCGCACCCCCGAACTGACCGACGCCATCGCCCCGCACCTGGAGGACCCGGTCATCGGGCCGATCTCGGAGGTACTGCGGCGCGCCGCGGTACGCGGGGAGTTCCCGGCCGCCGCCCTCACCCCGCGTGTAGCGGGCGTGGGACCCGACATGCTCCGCTCCTACGCCATCGTGCACGGCGTGCCGATCCCGGACGCGATCGTCACCGAGATCGTCGACCTGGTCCTCCTCCCCCTGCTCACGGGCTACGCGCACTCCCCCACCCCACCCGGCGAGTCGGGGAATTCGACAGGGTGAGTCGCGGATATTGACAGACACCGTGGCGTCCGAAGGCCGCGGCACAGGACGGTTGTGGTGGCCGCACGGGGTACGTGGGTTCAGCCGCGCAGGCGGTTGGCGCTGGCGTAGATGGACTGGTACTCCAGGTAGTTGTTCAGGCCCTCCGGGCCGAGCTCGCGCCCGATGCCACTGTCCTTCATGCCGCCGAACGGCGCACCCAGGTCGAGGTTGTAGTAGTTGACCCCGATGGAGCCGGTGCGCACCCGGCGGGCGATGTCCACGCCTCGATCCTCGTCGGCGGTCCACACCGAGCCACCGAGGCCGTAGTTGCTGTCGTTGGCGATGGCCACCGCTTCGTCGTCGGTCTCGTACGGGATCACCGCGATGACCGGGCCGAAGACCTCCTCGCGGGCCAGCTGGTCGGTGTTGCGGACGTCGGCGAACACGGTGGGCTCGACGAACCAGCCGCGGTCCTGGGCGGCGGGGCGGCCGCCACCGGTGATCAGCCGGGCGTCACTGTTCTTGCCGACCTCGATGTAGCCGAGCACCCGGTTCAGGTGCGTCTCGCTGGCCATCGGGCCGCAGGTCGTCGCCGGGTCCAGCGGGTTGCCCACCGTCAGCTCGCGCGCGTAGCTGGCCACCGCCTCGACCACCTCGTCGTAGCGCGAGCGGGGCGCCAGGATCCGGGACTGGGTGGTGCAGGTCTGGCTGTTGTTCATGAACGACGCGGTGCCGAGGCCGCCCTTGAACGTGTCGATGTCACCGTCGTCGAGGAAGATCGCCGCCGACTTGCCGCCCAGCTCGAGCGTGCAGCGGCGGATCAGCCGGCCGCACTCGCCGCCGATGATCCGGCCGGCCGCCGTGGACCCGGTGAACGCGATCTTGTCCACCAGGGGGTGGGTGACCAGCGAGGATCCCGCTTCCCGGCCGGCCAGCACGATGTTCAGCACGCCCGGCGGCAAGCCGGCCTCGGCGGCCGCGTCGCCCAGTACGTAGGAGTCCAACGCGGTCTCCGGGGACGGCTTGAGCACCACGGTGCAGCCGGCCGCGAGCGCGGGGCCGAGCTTGAACATGGCCAGCGCGAGCGGGTAGTTCCACGGGGTGATCGCGCCGACCACCCCGACCGGGGTGCGCCGCACGATCGTCGCGCCGCTCTGACTCGGGCGGACCTCCTCCAGCGGGAAATCCTTGATCAGGTTCGCGTACAGCTGGAGCAACCCGGCGGGGGCGGCGCCGTTGAACACGCTGGACAGGGTGATCGGCATGCCGTTCTCGCGGCTGACGAGCGTGCTGGTCGCGTCGCCCCGGGAGGCGAGCGCGGCGGCGAAGCGCAGCATCACCTCGGACCGCTCGGCGGCGGTGCTGCGGCCCCATGGGCCGGTGTCCAGCGCGGCGCGGGCCGCCCGGACGGCGGCGTCGATGTCGGCGTCGGTGCCGAGCGCGGCGACCCCGATCGGCTCGCCGGTGGCGGCCTCGATCGCCTGGTGTCGCTCGGTACCGCGCGGTTCCACCCATTCGCCGTTGATGAAGAAGCGGGTGCGGTCCAGGTCGGTCTGCTGGTCAACGGTGGCTGTCACAGGATCCCTCCGGCATGGGGCGGCTACGGTGCTGCTGCCCTGCAGTCTTGTCCTCAACTACGGCTGTACGCCAACAAAAGATCCGTGCAAGCGGGTGGAAGAATCAGAGATAGCCGAATATGCGGCTCTCAACAATGATCACTCAGCGGCGGGTTGGCCGTCCGAGCTGCTGGTCCGGACGTTGCGCACGATGTCGCGGCCGAAGGTCACGTCCAGCCGTTCGGACACCGCGAGCTGCAGCACCGCGAGCATCGCGTCGCCGGAGACCTTGCGCAGCTGCTCGATCGTCTCGTAGACCTGCGGCCACTGGGCCTCGGGCCGGCCGGAGTCGTCGAACGGGCGCCACACCTCGCCGAGGAACAGCTCGACGTAGACCTTGGCGATGCCGTCGGCGTGCTTGCGCAGCTGCTCGACGACGTCCAGCGACCGGGTCAGCGGGATGCCCATCTCGACCATGGACTGCGCCACCCCCATCAACCGCGGACTGACCTCCTCGTACTGGTCGTCGCCGATCTCCCGCAGCATGTCCAGCTTCAGTGCCCGGCGCAGCAGGCCGGCGCCGTCGTCCCCGAAGCGCTCGTGCAGCTCCTGCACGTGCACGATCTGGCGCTGCTCGGCGGCGAACAGCTCGCGCACCCGACGAATGAAGTGCACCACCTGCTCGGTGGACCCGCCCGTGGTGTCCAGCAGCTTCTTGATCGTGTCCAACTTGACGCCCTCGCCCTGCAGCTCCTTGATCAGCTCGAGCCTGGCCTCGTGACCAGGGCCGTAGTAGCCGGTGCGGGCGCGGACCTGCGGCGGCGGCAGCAGACCCCGGGCCTGATAGGCGCGGATGTTGCGCACGGTGACGCCGCTGACCCTGGCCAGCTCATCGATGGTCCGCCACTCGACACCGTCAACCTCGGTCGTCATGTGACACAGCTTAACATGAACCCCTCCTTGCTATGTGACATCGATCTGTGCTCTCCTGATGTCATGTTCTTCCGAGTTGCCTCGCCCCGCCGCCCCAGCCGGCTGCTCGCGGCGGCCGTCTCCCTCACCACGCCACTGCTGCCCGAGGACTACCTCGGCCTGGTCAACCCGCTCTGGTCGACCACCGCACTGCGCGGCCGCGTGGTCGAGGTGCGGCCCGAGACCGACCGCGCCACCACCCTGCGGATCCGCCCCGGCCGGGGCTGGACCGGCCACCGCGCCGGCCAGTTCGTCCGGATCGGGGTGGACATCGACGGCGTGCGGCACTGGCGCACGTACTCGCTGACCAGTGCCGAGTCTCCGGCCGACCGCTGCCTGTCGATCACCGTGCAGGCACTGGCGGACGGCGTCGTCTCGCCGCACCTGGCGCACGCCACCCCGGTCGGCGCGATCGTGCACCTGGAGGCCGCCGACGGGGACTTCGTACTGCCCACCCAGGTCACCGCGCCGCTGCTGATGGTCACCGCCGGCAGCGGCATCACGCCCGTGATGGGCATGCTGCGCACGCTCGCCGAACGCGGCCCACTGCCCGACCTGGTGCTGCTGCACAGTGCGCCGAGCGCGGCCGACGTGATCTTCCGCGACGAGCTGCGCGCGCTGGGTGCCCGGGTGGTACTGCGCCACACCGGCACCGAAGGCCGGCTCGACCTGGCCGACCTGGACACCCTCTGCCCCGACTGGCGCGACCGCGAGGCGTACGTATGCGGCCCGAGCGGGCTGCTCGACGCCGCCGAGGCGCACTGGGCTGCCCACCCCGAGCGGCTGCACCTCGAACGCTTCACGCCCCCGCCGCGCAGTGCCGGCGGCAGCGGCGGGACGGTCCGCTACGGGGGCGCCGACCCCGTTGAGGTGGCCGCCGACGCGAGCCTGCTGGAGGCCGGCGAGGCCGCCGGCGTGCTGCTGCCCAGCGGCTGCCGGATGGGCATCTGCTTCGGCTGCGTGCTGCCCCTGCGCGAGGGCCAGGTCCGTGACCTGCGCTCCGGCGAGGTGCACGGCGAGCCCGGCGACCTGATCCAGACCTGCATCTCCGGAGCGAGCGGCGCGGCCCGCCTGGACACCCCGACCACAGAAGGAGAGTCATGACCGTCACCCTGCCCAGCGGCATCACCGCCGCCGACCCGGTCCGGCCGTCCCGGCTGCGCCCGGTGCCCTCCACGCCGGCCCCGGCGGCCAGCGGCCTCACCCCCGCGCAGGTCGAGGAGCTCGGCCGCCGGCTCGACGAGATCCGCGACCGGGTGCTCGAGTCCCGAGGCGCCGCCGACGCGGAGTACATCCGCCGGATCATCCGAATCCAGCGCAAGCTGGAGATCGGCGGCCGCGCCCTGCTGTTCGCCGGCGTGCTGCCGCCGGCCTGGCTGGCCGGCACCGCGCTGCTCTCCGTGGCCAAGATCCTGGAGAACATGGAGATCGGGCACAACGTGCTGCACGGCCAGTGGGACTGGATGCGCGACCCGAAGATCCACTCCAGCACCTGGGAGTGGGACCTGGTCAGCGACGCGAAGAGCTGGAAGCACTCGCACAACTACCTGCACCACACGTACACCAACGTCGTCGGCAAGGACCGCGACGTGGGCTACGGCATCCTGCGGCTGTCCGAGGAGCAGAACTGGCGGCCCTACTACCTGGGCAACCCGCTGTACAACTTCCTGCTCTCGCTGCTGTTCCAGTGGGGCGTGGCGCTGCACGACCTCGAGGTCGAGAAGGTCGCCAGCGGCGAGAAGTCCAAGGCCGACGTCTGGCAGCAGATCAAGGGCATCGGCCGCAAGATGCGCCGCCAGTTCACCAAGGACTACCTGGTCTTCCCGGCGCTGGCCGGCCCGTTCTTCCTGCCGGTGCTGGCCGGCAACCTGACCGCGAACCTGGTGCGCAACATCTGGTCGCACGCGGTGATCTTCTGCGGGCACTTCCCGGATGGCACCGTGCAGTTCACCGAGGAGCAGCTGGAGGGTGAGACGCGGGGTCAGTGGTACCTGCGCCAGATGCTCGGCTCGGCGAACCTGGACGGCGGCCGGCTGTTCCACCTGATGACCGGCAACCTCAGCTTCCAGATCGAGCACCACCTGTTCCCCGACCTGCCCAGCAACCGGTACGCCGAGATCGCGGCCGAGGTCCGGGCCCTGTGCACCGAGTACGGCCTGCCCTACACCACCGGCAAGCTCGGCACCCAGTACGGCCAGGTGCTGCGCAAGATCAACCGCCTGGCCCTGCCGCCGAAGCACGTCCGGCCGCGCCAGCTCGGCTGACCGGAGCGTAATACAGGCAGTGTTGCCTGTATTGCGAAGCATCTGAGCTGCGAGTTCTTTGATCGATCCCGTTAACGACAGGTTCTTCGTCCGGTAAAAACGTCACCGCCGCCGCCCTGGCTCGTTCCTTCTGGAGACAGGGCGAGAGGGGTGGCGGCGATCACACGGTCCGTTGTGGATGAAGTGGGATCCGGGCGCCCGCCGAGGGCGCGCAACGCGCCCAGCTGGGTGGCCCGCCCGCTGGTGCCGGCCGGTGAGCTGTTCGCGTTCGGCGCGGAGGTGCTGCGGTTGGTGTGGCGCCGCCCGTTCCAGTGGGTGGAGTTCTTCGACCAGTGCTGGTTCGTGGCCCGGGTGTCGGTGCTGCCGACGATCCTGATCACGGTGCCGTTCGGGGCGGTGCTGTCGCTGCAGATCGGCTCGCTGTTCAACCAGCTCGGCGCGCAGTCGTTCACCGGAGCGGTCGCCGTGCTGGGGATCGTGCAGCAGGCGGCGCCGGTGGCCACCGTGACGATCATCGCCGGGGCGGCCGGCAGCGCGGTGGCCGCCGACCTGGGCGCCCGCAAGATCCGCGAAGAGCTGGACGCGCTCGAGGTGCTCGGCATCTCGCCGATCCAGCGTCTCGTGGTACCGAGGGTGCTGGCCATGGGCCTGGTCGGGGTGCTGCTCAACGGGGTGGCGGCCGGAGTGGGCGTGGCCGGCGGCTACGCGTTCAACGTGCTGGTCCAGGGCGGCTCGCCGGGCGCCTACCTCAACGCGTTCACCGCGCTCGCCCAGCTGCCCGACCTCTACATCGGCGAGATCAAGGCATTCATCTTCGGCATCGTCGCCGGGATCGTGGCCGCACACCGGGGGGTCAACGCCAAGGGCGGCCCGCAGGGGGTCGGGGACGGGGTGAACCAGTCGGTCATCGTCGCCTTCGTGCTGCTGTTCGTGATCAACACGGTGCTCTCGGTGATCTACTACCAAATCGTGCCGCCCAAGGGGCTGTGATGCCGGCGAACCCCACCTCCCGGACCCTCGCGCTGGCCCTGCGGTCGGCCCGAGCGACCCAGGGCGCGCTCGGCGAGCTGGGCGAACAGATCTCGTTCTACGGCCGGGCGGCCGCCTGGGCGCCCCGCGCGGTGCGCCGCTACCGCAAGGAGATCCTGCGGCTGCTGGCCGAGGTGAGCATGGGGCGCGGCGCGGTGGCACTGGTCGCCGGGACGGTCGGCATCATCATCTTCGAGACGGTGTCGGTGGGCGCCGTGGTCGGGCTGGTGGGTTTCCAGGGGCTGCGCCAGATCGGCATCACCTCCTACGTGGGGTTCCTCTCCGCCTACTTCAACACCCGCGAGGTCGCGCCGCTGATCGCGGGGAACGCGCTGATTGCGACGGTCGGCGCCGGTTTCACCGCTCAGCTCGGCGCCATGCGGATCAGCGAGGAGATCGACGCGCTCGAGGTGATGGCGATCCCCTCGGTGCCCTTCCTGGTGACCACCCGGCTGATCGCGTCCCTGCTCGCGGTGGTGCCGCTGTACGTGATCGCCCTGCTGGGCAGCTACCTGGCCACCCAGGCGGTCTCGGTCTACTTCTACGGCCTGACCAGCGGCACCTACCAGCACTACTTCACCCTGTTCCTGCCGCCGATCGACATCTTCTACTCGTTCCTCAAAGTGATCATCTTCACCGTGATGATCTCGCTGATCT
>Ga0137415_10000530_pt1 | contig 36689 bp, 28 predicted proteins | sample CZODoug3_1_1_16f_FD_183082 | JGI IMG/M metagenome (GOLD analysis project Ga0137415, IMG submission 183082) | Vadose zone soil fungal communities from Angelo Coast Range Reserve, California, USA - CZODoug3_1_1_16fungal (Hybrid Assembly) | ecosystem: Environmental > Terrestrial > Soil > Vadose...
AGGTGATAGGACATGCGCTCGGAGGATTTGAGGTGGCGGATATTTTCCATGCTGCCGGTGGAGAGATTGTCGAGCAGGACGACGGTGTCGCCGCGCTGGAGCAAGCGTTCGGCCAAATGGGATCCGATGAAACCGGCACCTCCGGTGATTAAAAAGCGCAAGCGTCCTCCTCAAAATTGCTGATTATCGTCGTCCTGATCGTGAACGGCCACTTTTTGCCGGGCCTGGAAACCTTGGTCGGAAGGGGAGGGCTCGGAGGGCTCCTGAGCACCGTAGCCCTGCGAGTAAGGATAATACCGATAAGAGTAGTAGTAGTCCGGGGCGGTGGAATCCACGGCGTTCAAAACGACACCCAGGATATGGCACTTCACGCTGAGGAGGAGATCGCGGGTGCGCGTGAAGGCTTCCTTGGGCGTTTCACCGCTGCGGACGACCAGGAGAACGCCATCGGCTTTAACGGAGAGGATGACAGCGTCCGTGGCGGCCATGATGGGGGGCGAATCGATGACGATGAACTTGAACTTGGTGCGAAGTTCCGCAATGGCGTCGGTCAGCTTATGGGAGGAAAGCAAGTCGGCGGGATTGGGGGGAAGCGGGCCGGTGGGAATGGCGGAAAGATTCGGGATGGCGGGATGTTGAATGGTAACGAGATCCAGACTGGAAACGCCGGCGAGGTACGAGCTAAGTCCGGCATACTTTCCACTGCCGAGGTTGAGGAGGCGGCCGACGCCGGGCTTGCGTAGATCGGCGTCGATGAGCAAGGTGCGGTCGCCAAGCTGCGCGAGAGTGACGGCAAGATTGGCGGCTGCGGTGGTTTTGCCTTCGCGAGGCAAAGCGCTGGTCACGAGGATGACCTGGGGAGGATGGTCGGCCTGGGAGAGAAGGAGAGCGGTGCGCAGGGCGCGGAAGGCCTCAGACATTTGCGACTTGGGAAGATGTTGGGCAACGAGCTCGATGCGCTTCTCGTGACCGTTGGTAGAAGCGCCCTTGAGCAATTTGACGCGCGAGCGGTCGCCGTTGGATTCGGTAAAAGCGGGAACGACAGCGAGAGAAGGCAAATGCGCGAGAGTTTCAATATCGTCGGGACTTTTGACGGTATTGTCCATGTACTCGCGGAGCAGCGCCAAACCAATGCCGCCCACCAAGCCGACCAAAAAGGACAAGGCGATATTGCGAGTCTTCGCGGGACGCGCGGGGTAGGTGGGGACCATGGCCGGATCGACGATGCGGATATTGGAGGAGCGCAAACCGGCGGAGATGCCGGCTTCTTTTAGTTTGGTGAGCAGGCCGTCGTAAAGAGCCTTGTTGGTTTCGGCTTCGCGCTTGAGAATGCTGTACTGCACCATGCGCTCGGACATCTGATTGACTTCGGTCTTCTGCTGATCGAGAGCGCGGGTGAGGATTTGCTCCCGCTGGAGGGCCTCGCGATACTCGTTTTCCAGGCGGGCGATGGCAGTCTTCTTTTCTTTGTCGGCGGCGACATCGATTTCCTTGAGCAAGGACTGGAGGCGCTGGACCTTGGGAAAATTGGGGCCGTACTGGTTTAGAGCGTCGGTGTACTGGGAATAGGTTTCTGTGCGCTTGCGCAAAAGGTCCTGAACGGCAGGGTTGTCGCGAATCTGAGGAACGGAGTCCATTTCGCCGGCCCTGGCGAATTCGAAAAGGGACTGCTTGCGCATGCGCTCGCTCTGCGCATCGGTCAATTGCTTGTTGAGATCGCTGAAGCGTTGCGAGGTGACGTTCTGCTTGTCGTCCAGAGCCCAGATTTGATTCTGGCGCTCGTAGGCGATGCGTGCGTCTTCGGATTTTTGGACGCGGATTTTCCAATCGTTAAGCTGGTCGGTGAGCCAGGTGGAAGCGCGGGTGGTAGCGTCGTAGCGGCTCTGGAAATTTTGCTCGATGAAATTCTTGATATGAGCATTGACAATCTGGGCAGCAAGAAGGGGGCTGGTCGATTCGAAGCTGACGTCCATCAAGCGGCTGTTGGGGACGCGCTTGACGCTCAAGCTGCCCAGAAACGCGCCCAGCTCCGGCGGGGGTTTCATGTTCGCCAGGCTGCCGGTGCTCAAGGCATCGGAGGTGGAAGGGTCGCTCGCGAAATCAGTCTGACCGGAGAGAATGCCGCTGCGGACGGTCTGCAGGGCCAGGGTTTCGCTGGTGAGGATTTTGGATTGCGTCTCGATGTAGTTTTCGAGGTCGGTCATGTAGTCGTACGAGTCGGTGCCCTGGAAGGGAAGGATATTGGAATTTTCTCGGTCAATTTCGATACGCGAGGTGGCGATATAAACGGGTTGCATGCGGAACGTGCCGATGGCCGTGATGGTCACGACGGCAAGCATGAACGAGAGGATGAGCCACTGGTGCTTGCGAAGAATGAGGAGGTAATCGTAAAGGTGCGGCTCGCGAGGAGAGAGATTCCAAGCCGGCAAGCGCGACGAAGCGGGAAGAAGCTCGATGGCGCCATTGGAGCCGTTTTCGCGTGGGATGATTTTGTTGTCCTCGGGCATAGGTTTAACGAATGAGGCGGTAGATGACGACGCCCGTGCCGATCGCGAGACTGAGCTCCGCAGTCTTTATGAGCGCTTGCTTGGCGGGGCTCTTAGGGACATACAAAATGTCGCTAGGCAGAAGACGAACATCTTCGGCTTCAAACTTCATGACTTTCTTTAGATCGATTTCCACCTCGCGCTGTTGGCCGCTGGCATCCTTACGCACGATGACAGCACGATCAGATTTGGCGGCGCGGTCGAGGCCGCCGGCCAAGGCGAGGAGCTTGAGGGTAGTGAGCTGGCCGCGGTCGTTGGAAACTGTAAAACCACCAGGCCTGGAGACCGCGCCGAGCGCATAGACGATGCCGGCGTGAGGTACGGTAACGATATCACCGGGCATCAAAACAATATTGTTCGAGACGTTGCCGGTCTCGAGAATTTGATTGAGGTTTACGGTGATGGTGTTGGAGAGAGGGGGTGGGACAGATTGCGGGTCGCTGGTCGTGCCGGGTACGGCTGGGGCGGCGGGCGCAGCAGGAGATTGCGAGGCTGTGGGTGCTGGCGCAGCGTCTTTCTGGGTGATCGCTGGGGGTGTTGACGCATCGTCGGAAGAATCGGTTTCCGAGCGGGAGATAATCACGGAGTCGCCGGCGTCCCCGGAGATGCCGCCGACTTCGGCTAGGACATCCAGCAAAGTAACCTGGCGATCCGCCTGGTAGACCATGGGACGCACGACGGCGCCGACAACGGTGATGGGCTTGCTTTTCTTCTCCTTGACCACAACGCTGACCTCAGGGTGAGAGACCAAGCCGTTGGCTTCGAGAACCTCGGCGATTTTCAGCTCCGCTTGGAGCTCGGTGAGTCCAGAGACGTGCAGGCGCACCGGGACAAGGGGGATGCCAATGGTGCCGGTCTGGCTTACGCGAACCTCCCGGGTGAGCTCCGGGACATCGAAGACTTGCATGGAAAGAAGATCGCCACTGCCGATAACGTAGTCGCGAGGGGGAGTGGCCCGCGAGGCAGCCGCGAGTGCGCGGATGCGGTCGTTGGTCTGCTGAGAAGTTTCGACGGTCTGCGCGCTGCTGGGTAGCGCCACCAGGGCCGTAAGCAGGGCGGTGGAGACGAGACACAACGTCCACGCACCCAGTCTGGCTGGCTGCATAGTGATGGATAACCCCCGGTTGATTATACAGCGGTCAAGGCCTAGTCAATGAGTAATTTCGGCTAAATCGGTATGGTGGCGGTGGTTGCGGTGGCGAGCAGGCGCAGGAGGGGCAGGGCTGGAGATATCGGCGGTGGCGAGATTAGCCAATAGGAAGAAGAGCAGGGCGTTGCCCGGGATGTGGAGATTGAAATCGACCAAACTGTGCACGAGGAACCCGGTGCAAGCGACGAGACCGGAAAGATGGAGAGCGGCGGAGAAGGATTTGTCTTGCAAGAGCAAGCGACGGAGAGAACGAAAAAATAAAGCACCGAGAAACCAGGCGCAGCACGCGGCGCCGACGATTCCGGTTTCGGCGAGGGCCTCGAGGTAATCGTTATGGGAGTGGTTGACAACTTTTGCGTCGTAAAGGGTTTCGTAGGCAGGGAAAACGGTCTGCAGAGTGCCCAGTCCGGTGCCGGACCAGGGATGTTCGCGGAAGATGTGCCAGGTGTCCAGACGCATGGAGGCGCGCTTGCCAGAAGTCGCTTCGAGGGTCTGCATAGAGGAAAAGCGCTCGAGGATTTGCCGGACGCCCAGCCAGGAGACCAACATGAAGGCAACCAACAAGACAACCGCTCCGGCAAGGACATGCTTTCCGCCCGCGCGGCGCAGAACCAGCAATAGCGCCAAAACGCCAAGCTCCGCAGCGAAACTGATGATGCCGCCGCGGGAGGCGGAAAGGAAAAGCGCTCCCAAGGGAAGAAGAGCCAGGAGGATGACAGCGAACCAACGTTCGGGCCGCACCTTTCCCAGAACGAGGGGGACCAGCGCGACGGGAATGACCAGCTCCGCAAAGCCAGCAAAGTGATTGCGGTTGACGTAAGGACCAAAGGGGATGCCCCCGTAATGCATCTCGCGAAACCAATAGAGTTTGCCGTTGAAGGTCAAATGCTGAAGGATGCCAAAAATCGCCACGAGAAAACCAAGCGACATAATGAACCAAACGAAGAAACGCCAGTCGTCCGCGGTGCGAAACGCCTGAGTGGCGAGAAAAACAAGCAGAGTCAAGGCGGTCAGGAGTTGAAGCTCGGTCCGGGTCTCGTAAGGAGAAGCGGTGCCGCGAAAGAGAAGCTGCGCCACGGCAACGAAGATAAACGCGAGTAAGGGCGGTAGAAGCGGCGAGACAAGCACGCGCTCTTCACGCGTCACATAAGCACGCACAGCCCAGAAGAGGAAGAGGAAACCCGCGGAGGTTTCAAGGACCGCGCGCGCCCAATCTTCGACGGCGCCGTGGGCGGCGATGGCGAAGACGAGCACTGCACAGAGACCGATTTGCAGCAGCCTCATGGGTTGGGGTTTCCTACGGGCACGAGCGAAATGTCGTCGATCCAGGCGGTGCCTTGAATGCGGTTGTCGAAACCGCGGGAGGGATTGCGCAACACAGAGACGCGCGCGTGATGCACGTCTTTGCCGGATGTCCAGGGCATTTCGATACGAGACCAGGGCTGAGTGCCGCGGGAGTCTTGCGAATCGGCGGAGCCAGAAGAGTGAGAATCCGAAGAGGAATTAGGAAACCAGTAGATACGGAAGCGGACACCTTCGTCGCTGGTGAGCGCTTGAGTGCGCACCCACGCGGAGAGTCGATAGGTGGTTTCCGGGCGAACTTCAACGTTGCTGTAGACTTCAAAGTTTGGGTTGTGTTTGCCGTCGAAGAAGAGGCGCAAGGATTGCTGGCCGGAGTGCTTTTGCCGGCGGTCCAGACCGGCTTGCACGCCAGGGGAAACAACGGGGAAGGTCCAGGCAAAGCCGCCGCCGCTAACGTTGGATTCAAAACCGCCGTCCCAGAGGACGGAAGCCGGAGGATCGCCCGTAACCACGTCGGTAAGGAGAAGGGCATCCCGCCAGACGCGATGCGCGTCGTCGAAATGGCTCTTTTGAATAAGAAAATCGGTGAGCAAAATGACGTCGGTGGGGCTCATACGGGGATGGAAGGAAACCAGGCGCCGCCAGACAGTGAGCGTTTCGTCGAGCCGATCGGCGGCGACGAGCTCACGAATAACGTCGAGATAAGCCGCGCGCTCGGGCGGAATTACGCTGTCAAGAACGGCTTGAACGTCAGGGTCGACGCGCCAGCAACGCGAAAATGCCTCGGCGCTGCGCTTGGGGTCGGCGTAAACGGCGCGGCGAATTTCAGCGAACGCCGGCTTGACTTCATCCTGACGCAACAGGAAATTTCCATAGCGCCAGGCGACTGCGGCAGAGGCGGGATAAGCGTTGCGAGCCTGGAGATAGGCATCGCGTGCCGCGGAGAGGTCGCCTTCGGCTTCGTAGAGGGTGCCGAGGTCGAGCCAGGCGTCTGGGTAGCGAGGATTCAGAGAGAGGGCGCGGCGAAAGTTGCCGATGGCACGGCCAGGATCGGGTTCGTCGAGCGTGTATTGCCAATAGCGGCCGAGAAGGTACCAGTTTTCCGGGTTGGCAGGCTCGAGCCGGGCGGCGGCTTCATAACCAGCGCGCGTGGCGAGTCCAGATTGATTGGCGGCACGGGCGTTGCGGATACTGAAAAAGGTGAGCGCCGCCGCGAGGGCAAAAGCGAGAACAAGGACGGCGAAACGCGCCGCGGAGTTAGGGAGGCGCAAAAACATAGCAAGGTACTGTGCCTACGCCGCATCGGAGATGCAAGGCGAAAAGTTATTTGCCGATGGCGGCGGTGAAAGTCTCGTCGGCGCGGCCGCGACGGCGCACGTCGATGCCGAGACGCTTGATTTTCTGATTGAGCGTGGAGAGCGGGATCATGAAGCGCTCGGAGGCTTCGGTCTGGTTCCAAGCAGTGCGCTCGAGCATGTCGATGATGATGCGGCGCTCGATCTCGTCCATGATTTGGAAAAGGGAAGGCTGCGGATGGTCGGCACCGGAGCGCGACCCAGGCTCACCGGGCAGCGGCGGAAGAAATTCCGAAAGCTGCAGACGCACACCGCGGACGATTTCCTTGCTGCGAATATTTTCGGGGAGCAGGTCGACGTCGACGCGCTCTTGCGTGGACAGGACAACGGCGCGCTCGACAACATTTTCGAGCTCGCGGACATTGCCGGGCCAATCGTAATCCATCAAAAGCTTCAACGCGGCGGGAGTAAAGTTGCGCAGGGGTTTGTTGTTTTCCTGGCAGTAGCGGTCGAGGAAATGCGCGAGCAGCGAGGGCACATCTTCGCGACGGTCACGGAGCGGAGGCAACTGCAGGTGAATGACGTTGAGGCGATGGTAGAGATCTTCGCGGAAGCGGCCTTCGCGGACGAGGGTGAGGAGGTCCACGTTGGAGGCGGCGACGATGCGCACGTCGACTTTAATTTGTTCGGTGCCGCCGAGACGCATAAATTCGCGCTCCTGAATGACGCGGAGGAGCTTGGCCTGCGTTTCCGGGCTGATGGTGGCGATTTCGTCAAAGAAGATGGTGCCTTGATCGGCGACTTCGAAGAGGCCTTTCTTGGAAGCCACGGCGCTGGTGAAGGCACCCTTGACGTGGCCGAAAAGCTGAGATTCAAGGAGATCGACAGGAATGGAGCCGGTGTTGACCGGGACGAATGCTTTGTCCGCGCGGGTGGAGGCGGAGTGGATAGCCTTGGCGATGAGCTCCTTGCCGGTGCCGCTTTCGCCGCTGATGAGCACGGTGGAGCGCGAAGGCGCGACCTGGGTGACAAGGTCCAGCAACGTCAGCATCTTTTCGCTTTTGCCAATGATGCTGGGGAAATTGAAGCGCTGCTTGAGGGCGCGCTTGAGCTGGACGTTTTCTTCGCGCAGGCGGCGGGATTCAACGGCTTGCGCGACTTGCGCGAGGAGCTCGTCGTTGGACCACGGCTTGGTGATGTAATCCATGGCGCCGCTTTTGAAAGCGGCGCGAGCCATATCGATAGAGCCGTAAGCGGTGATGAGCACGACGGAGAGATGGGGATCGCGGCGACGGACTTCCTTCAGCAGCTCCAAACCGTTGCGATCGGGAAGACTTACGTCGAGCAGGAGCAGGTCAAAAGGACGCTCCTCCAGCTTGGCCAGACCGGCTTCCGCGGTGCCTGCGCTGGAGACACCATAGCCCTCACTGCTGAGCAACAGCTCCAAGCCTTCGCGTATTTCCGATTCGTCGTCCACCACGAGGATGGAGCCCTTAGGCATGGACTGCTTTCCGGAGCGCGGGGAACTCAACGTGGAAGGATGTGCCCTTTCCGGGGGTCGACCGTACATCGATCTTTCCTGCATGCTCTTTGATTATACCGTAGCTGACGGACAAACCTAATCCGGTGCCCCGGCCATTGGATTTGGTGGTGAAAAAGGGGTCAAAAATGCGATGAATGTGCTCGCGGGGAATGCCTGCACCAGTGTCGGCAACTTCCACTTCGACGCTGCCATTGTGGGCGGCGGTGCGAATTTCGAGCATGCCGCCGGCGGGCATGGCGTCGCGAGCGTTCAGAAATAAATTAAGGAAAACCTGTTGGAGCTTATTGGCGGAGCCGCGCACGGGCGGCAGCGACTCGCCCAATTGCTTGACGATGTGAATCTGAGAAGTCTTGAGGGGATGGGCGACGAGCGAGAGGGTTTCTTCAACCACGCGATTGACGTCGATGTCGGCAAGGTCGGCTGCGCCGGTGCGCGAAAAATTCAGGAGATTATTGACAATTTCGCTGGCGCGGAAAGTCTGCTTGACGATTTTGTCGATGATGGCGTGGCGCGGATCGTCGTCGGGCATTTGCTTGGCAAGCATTTGAATGTAGTTGGAGATGACGGCAAGCGGCGTGTTGACTTCGTGGGCGACGCCGGCAGCGAGAAGGCCGAGGGAAGTGAGCTTCTCCGTTTGCGTCATCTGCTCTTCCATGCGCTCGCGTTGCGTGACATCGTCGAAAAGCAGGAGGCGGCCAATGCGCTCACCGGATTTGCTGACTAGCGGGGTAATCGAGACGTTGAGGGTAAGAAATTTTCCCTGGTGATGGAGGCGCTGCTTGTAGATGCCGGTGATCTGCTCTTCGTCGCGCCGCGCGGCGATTTCCGCGGCAAGCTCTTCCGGGAGGAGCGCGCGCAACTGGTGGCCGACGGCGTCCTGGCGCTTCACGCCGAAGAGTTGCTCCATGCGTGTGTTCCAGGACTCGACCATCCCGCCGAGATCGACGGCTAGCACGCCAACGTTCAGGGATTCGACGATGTTTTCACTGAAATCCTTGAGGCGCGCGATCTCCAGGGCTTTTTGCTCCAGGGAAGAATAGAGCTGGGCGTTGTCCAGGGCTACGGCGACGTAGCCGGCGATGGTTTGCACCAGTTCGACGTCGTCGCTGGAGAGGAAATCACCATCGACGGTCTTGCCGAGGCCCAGGACGGCGACGGTGTGCTCGCGAATGCGGCAAGGAACGAAATAGTTCAAATCCAATTGCTCGAGGGTTTGGCGGACGGAATCGGAAACGTCTCTCGCTGCACGGGGCGACTCAAAGAAGAGCGCCCCCCGGGCGAACTCGGGCCGGGCCGGCTCGAGGAAACCGAGATCCATGGGCTCGGAAAGGCGCACGCCCATAGAGCGAGCGAGACGCATGCGACCCGGCTGGATGGGATCCTCCATGAAAATGGCGATGCGGTCGACCAGCAAGGTCTGGGAGAGGCGGTCCATCACGGAACCGAGCATGGGATCGAAACGCACTTCGTTGGTGAGCGTGCGGCCGAACTCGATCAAGGTGCGGCGGTAATCGAGACGGTCGCGGTAGAAAAAGCGGTCGAGGCGGGCCTGAATCCACTCGCGGAAAGGCTGAAACAGGAAGGCAGCGATTACGATGGCGATCATGCCGGTGGCCGGTCCGGAGGTCTGCGCATGGAAGATATCGGCAATGAGCGCGACCAAAGCGAAATAGACAGCGGCCACGGCCGCGGTGGCAGCAGTGTAGGCCAAACCGCGCTTGAAGATGATGTCCACGTCCATCAAGCGGTAGCGGATGATGGCGTAGCCGAAGCAAAGGGGGATGAGCACCAGGCTCAGGACGGAGGTGCGCATCCACGAGCGAGTTGCGGCGTCCATGACATAGGGAACGACGTAGAAGGCCGCGAAGGGGAGACTGCCGGCGAAGGTCCCGCCGGTTAGCCACTTCAATTGCTGGCGGAGAACACCAGAAGGCGCTTCGCGGAAGCTCTTGTAGAAAACAAGGCCGGCGGCCAGGAAATAGATGCCGAGATAGCTCAACTCGATTTTATCGAGCAGAATGCGCGAGTAGAGCCAGGGCACAAAGCCGAGCCTATTGAGGGCGGTGCTTACGTGAAGAGCGAGCAACACGGCGCCAGGGCCATAAACCAGCGCCAATTTGGAGACCGAGCGAACGCGCCCTTCGGCGCGCTCCGGAAAGACCAGAGCAAAGTGCAGCAGGAGGGCCGGCGCGAGCAACCTGGCGACTATGCTGGCCCAATACACCTCGTAATCGAAGGTATCCAGCTTGTTGCTGTACTGGAAGGAATAGAAGATGAAGGACACCAGGCAGAAGACGTAAAAATGCACGGCGCGCGGTGCGTTCCACCGGCGCACGAAAATGAAAAGCCCAATGAAGAGATAGAGGAGACCAACGAACCGGCCGTAATTCTCGATGGAAGCAGGCTTCTCCGCCGGCGCGGTGACGATTGGAGTTTCAAACTCGCGACCGTTGCGGGCCAATTTGTAGCGCACCTGGGTCCACATCCCGGCGTGCCACAAGCGACGAGTAACTTGGACCTGAGAGGCGACTGGAACGTTGTTGATAGCGATCAGCAGGTCGCCTGGGCGGATACCGGCGCGAGCAGCGGGGGAGTTGGGGGCTAGCTTCCAAGCCTGGGCACCGCTGGCGGTATCCAGCCAGGCCACGCCATCATCCGGGGCCTCGAAAGTCTGGCGCTGGACGAAGTTCAGCCAGGCAAAGATCATGGCTGCCAGCGTGGCAAGCGCCAGAACGACCGCTCCGAGACTGACCCGCAGATTCTGCTTCATGACCCCTGGACGGTATACACCCCGCCTGTGAATTCAAGGTGCAAACCAATGTCCAATGTTCCAGCTACAATGCCACCCAGAACTGCAATGTCTTCTTAAGGTTAGGGCTTTGGCGGGGGAGTCAGAGCTGCCGGTATCCACTTTATGGAAGGGACGCCTACAGCTTTCCGAACCTTAAAATACCTTAGAACTGCACGCTCAATCCGCCTCGGAACGTCCGGAAGGCGGGAATCAACACCGCACGGCCGTCCTGCGTGTTCACCGAGACATAACCTTGGGCGAAGAGGTTGTCGCAATTGGCTATGGCTTCCCAGTGGCCTGGCGCAAATTTGGGCAGAGCCTGACGCACACCCACATGGACGAAAGGAACCATTTGAAAGAGCGACTCGCCATAGGGGTCCAAACGCGACACGGCTTCGCCGCCGACCCATTTGTAACCGGTGTTCAGCTTGGTACCGAGGCGCGGTAGCTTTGTGGAAACAGTCGCTCCGATGGAATTGTGCATGGTGCTACGGAGCATGTTGCGCGTGGGTGCGTCCACCATATCGGTAGGACTAAGGACGCCTGCGTACGCGTATACAGCGGTGACTTCCGTTGAGTCTGAGAGCTTTTCGCGCACGGCGAGACGCATGCCCCAATTGCCGGAAGAGCCGGCGTCATAGGCAAAACCGTTGGAGAAGTAATCCTGGAAATAATCCGCCGGGGGGAGATCGTTGCCGCGGCCAAAAACGGCGACGTGCCGGTTGTCGTCGTGAAAAGCGGCGACCTGGAGCTTGCCGCGCGAGCCCAGCTTGCGTTCGGCCGCGATTTCTTCGTGCCAGCCACTCTCGAGCACGGGGCGGCCAGCGCGCCAAAGCAATGTGGGGAAGGAATCCAACTGGTTGAGAACGGCAGCGAGTTCGCCTCCGATTTCCCGCTCTTCGGAATCGAGAGAAGTGGCTGCGCCGGGTTCTTCCGAGAAAATCATGGCGGCATGCCATGCATCGGTGACGCGCGTATCCAATTCCAGGTGGGGGCGAAGCGAGGTGGCAGACTTTACCATGCCCACGAGCACGTATTCCGCGCCGTAGCGCAGCAGGGCGCGATCGCCCAGCGGTAGAGCGCCATCCTGCTCGAGACGAACGCCTCGGAACGTCGGGCCGTCGGGACCAAACTTCGATTCGCGCAGAACGAGCACGCTATGCGGACCGACACCGAGCGAACCGGTGGGCAGCCAGACTGTGGCGATGCCGCCTCCGGCGATTTCATTTTGGTAATTTACCTGGCCTGCAAGAAGCAGGCGGCTCGGGCCGCCGAGCTTCTGGTCATAGGCGAAAGCGGTCGAGGGGGCCGAAGGCAGGTTAGAGGCAGAACCCGGGCGGCGAGCGCCGTCGGTGAAATCGAGCCTAGCGCGAGGGCGCGCGACCTCACCTTCATAGGAGGCGTTCGTGACGGTCGTGGAGCCGTTTTCGGTCCACTGCAATACAGGGCGAGTCACGGAAGCGGAACGAAGCACCCACTTCCAGTCGTCGCTTTCGACGCTGGCGGTGGAAGGCTGGCGGCGGAGTTGATCGAGGGAAGCGAACATCGACTCGAGCTCGACGCGCACGACGGTGGTCAAATGCGCGCTGATGCGCACGTGCTGCTGAACGGTGGGAAGAAAGCCGGCGAGCGTTACGCGGACGGTGTACAAACCGGGAGCGAGGCGCTCGCCGTGAAAAATTCCTTGTGTGTTGGTGAGGAAGCCAAGCGAAGCGGCCTTAATAGCGGCTTCGGGGACAATCTCCACCGTCGCGCCCATCTGCGGCGTGCCGGCGGAATCACGCACAACTCCAGAAAGCTTACCAGCGGCAGCTTTTGCTTGCGCGGTCGACGGGTCTGCTCCAACCGAGAGACACGTCAGGGTCAGGATGAGGGCCCCCCAGGTTCGGAGGCGTTCCTGTTTCACGTGCATTACCTCCCGGGCGCGGCGTTGGCGGCGCTCTTCGTCTCCAGCGGCGGCTTCACGGTGAAGTCCGCGCTCTTGGAAACGGTCTTATTCGAGAGCATATCGGTGGCGACGACCTCCAGGGAATACTTTCCGGGAGCAAGGGTGGCGAGCGGCAGGAAGCGCTCGATGGTCACCTGCTCACCGGTCTGCTTCATCGCTTCGGAGGTTTCCTTGAACTGCATTACTTGCTCGTTGCCCTTCTTTACGTTGAATAGGAAAGTCGCGTTGGACTTGTGCGTTTTCTCGTCGGGCTTGAGGTTGTAGACCTGCATGTAGATGCCGAGCCTCTCGTTGGACGGAAATTCGCCGTCCAGCTTTGGCCGAACTTTGGAGGAGCCGAGCACGAACTGGCCAGTGCCGATCTGCTTGGCGGGGACGTGTTCGAGTTGGTCGGCAAGGATGAGCGAACTGGCTTCGAGTGTGTCGTCGTCAAACTTCGGAACCTGCAGGCGTGTGTTGATCACGCCGACGTTGCCGCTCTTCACGTCTTTGATGACGATGTCCAAGCGATAGAGACCGGGGCGGAGCGGAACCGCCTTCTGGTAAATGGACTGCAGCTTCAGCGAGCGCTGGAACAGGCTCTCCGGGAAATCGCGGCTGACGGGATCTTCAAAGGTTTGCACGACGCGGCCGGTGAGCGTGCTGACGCGGCCAAAAATATTCATCGTCGCGGAGTGCACGCCTTCCTTGTTGTCAAAGGAAAGCTGATTGTTGGGAATCTGAACGGTGACGGGAACGAGAACGGTGTCGTTGGTCACCTTGAGATAATCGGTACGATAGGTGAAGTGCACTTGGTCGCGCACGATGCGCGCGGTCACCAGGGCTTCGAGATCTTTATATTTTACCGCTGGCGGGCGGAAGGCCTTGGAATACTGCTCGAGACGGTTGAATTCGTTCATGCTGGCGCTCTGGCCGCCCAGTGCGGTGGGGAGATTGGTGCCGTCAGAGCGGGTGAAGCGATCCGTCTTCGAGGCCATGCCCATGGATTCCATTAAGCTCAAGCCAGCGCCGGGAACGTGCAAGAGAGCATCTTTTTCGGAAGGATCCATGGTGAGGTGATATTCGCCGGAACCGGACGGGTCAACGAATTCCCAAATTACGTTTTCGCCGATGCCTTCCATGTAGCGATAGCGCCAGGTTTCCCACGGGTAAGTCGTAGTCGAGCCGCCGCCTTCTTCCATCGGACGGTCGTAGGTGCCGCCGGTCGGATGCGTTTCCACTTCATCCGCAGGGCCCCACATGATGTACATGCGGCCGCGATCCGTCTTCCATCCGGGAATTCCCGAAGCGAAATGCTCGTTGGCATAGGCGATGCGGCGGTAGTGCTCTTCTTTGAAATCATTGTCTGGAAGATCAGGATTGCTGCTGCGCCGCAGCCAGAATTGCTCGATGAACTGCTCACGCTCTTCGTTGGTTTCCAGTTGCAAAAAAGCTTGACGCTCTTCGGGAGAGATGATGTAGACAACGTCCTCGTTGAGCCATTGCTTGTACGGGGTGTCCAGCTCCTTGAGGGTTTTCTTGAGTTTTCTCTTTTGTTCCTTGTCGAGCTTTTGCGGGGCAGGCGCGTTGGGATCGCGAGCGTCTTGCGCCAGAAGGGACGAGGCAAGGAAAACCATAGAAAGGAATGAAAGGGCCGTGGTACGGGTCACCCGCAACATAGAGACACCTCAACGTCCAGGACGATGGGATTCTAACCCGGGGGAAAGCTCCCGTCAATCGACGAATCTCCTGCATTTTGTGACACTTGAGCCCCCGGCAAAAGTTAGAACGCGGAATGCGAAATAGGGTTGCCTGACAGTTTTTGACCTGTTCGGTGGTACAGGTTTTTTGGAGGGATGCGCGTTGTGGCAGGCGTTTATTGAACGCGCTGCTGCTGGCCGTCCCAGCCGACGAGCGTATCAAAGATCGCGAGGACATGGCGGCGGTACTCGACCATGCGCGAGAAAATGTCGCGGAGTTCCGGCTCGCGCTCGGCTTCGCGATGCCACTTGGCGAGGACCGCGGGCGGCACTTCGATATCTCGGCGCAGTTGCTCAGCGGAATGACCACGAAGGAAGAGGCCGTAGAAAAACGCAGCTTCGCGCTGTGGAAAATCGAAGTCCAGCGGGACTTCGGTGGGAACGAATTGTGCCATCGTGGCCATGGCGAAAAGGCAGTTTACAGAAAAGCGTCTCGGCGTCAAGTAGTACCCGGCCCCGGATGCTACGTGGCGGATAACCCCGTCCTTCAAACCAGGGATTAGATGCAGGTTATGCGGATTCCGTATCACAGATACAACGCGGGGGTTGCTTGGGCGGCTCTAACCGTCTTAGGATGAAACCATCATGACGGAATTACGCAAAATTCGGCGGGGATCGGCGATGGGACGCGGCTTGAACCGGATGCTGAGGTTCGGTGTGCGGCGCGGCTTGCGCTCGGTTGAGGTAAATCCGGAAGATTTCCGGCGGCAGCTCGCGGATAAACACGAATTATGGGTACCGAACTTCGGCCGGATGCACGATGTGCCGCTGGAGCGGCTGGACGCGATAGCGCAAAAGCTGATCCGCGATGCGGAGCGGTTAGCAGCGGCAGAGGGTGCAGGATTCGGGCTTGGAGGGATGATCACGCTGCTGCCGGACGCGAGCATACTCACGGTGATTACGCTGCGGCTGATTCAGCGGCTTTGCCTGCTGTACGGATTTGAAACGCGCGGCCAAGACGAGCGCGTGGAATTGTGGCTGGCCGCTGCGACGGCTACCGGTGTGGATTACGGGAAAGACTTGGTTGAGAAGCAGATGTTTGAGAAATTGGCGCCGCGCATTGCGCAGAGGCTGGCGGTGAAGCTCGGCGAGGAGACGGCCGAGAAGTGGGTTGGGCGGATGATTCCGTTGGCCAGCTCGGCGATCGGCGGAATCCTTAATTTTTCATTTGTGCGCACATGGGGACGGCGGGTGCAGCGCAATTTGCGCGAGAAGCATGTCGCTAAGCGCAACTCAGCAGCAAGGATTGCGGCGTGGTCGTTTCCTGCGCCGGATCCGAATCTGAATTAATTCGCATGGTGGAAATTTTCCTTTCGCGCAAGTAGAGTGGAAACCGCCTGAGCGGACGCAAGCGGGATCGACGCGCTTTTGGGGGGTGTCGCATGGGAGCGAAAAGCAGAATCATTTGCTGCGCGATTTTGTGCGGAGCGGCATTGGGCATGGCGATTGCGGCACCGCGCGCGGCTTCCCACCTGGCGCAGGCCGTTGAGGAATCCGTGCCGGCGTTTCACAACGAAGCGCCGCAAGGCCAGCTTCCGGAGACGCTCAGCCCTTCTCAGTTCACAGACATCGCCGTACAAAACGCTTACATCCTCGCGGCGCGGGTGAAGAAAATACTCTACCAACAGCCCTGCTATTGCCACTGCGACCGCAGCCAAGGCCACACGAGCCTGCTCGATTGCTTCGCCAGCAAGCATGGCTCCGGCTGCGGCGTATGCATGAGAGAAGCGATCTACTCGTATGAGCAATCTCACAAGGGCAAGAGCGCGGCGCAGATCCGGGCAGGCATTGAACGCGGGGAATGGCAGCAAGTAGATATGTCGAAGTATCAAAACCCAAAAGCGGTGAAGTAATCTCGACTGCGCTTGCATCCACTAAACTGCGTATTCCTAAAGACGTCACCGCTGATTAACCTTTTTGTGAGATCGCGGTGTAATTGGCAGCCGGAACCCGGCCGATTTGTGGTGGCAAGCAGCGAAACCTTAGCCCTCGAAACGGGAGGAATTATGAACGTGCGCGTCAGTGTATGCGCCTCGATGCTGGGTATGGCCGTGTGCATGGGTGCCGCGGTTGCGCCGGCGCGAGCGCAGATTCAGGAAAAGCAGCAGCATGTCGTTACGCTGGACGAATTGAACAAACAAGCGGCGCGGCCCGCCGAGACTCGACAGGCGAACGAAAATGCCATCCGGCACTTGCTGTCTTCGGATGCCGGGCAGAAGGCGTTGAAATCCGCCGAGGTCGACTATCAACGAGTGGACAAGGCCATCGGACAGTTGGGCGATGAAGAATTGGCTAAGCTGGCGGATCGCTCGCGCCAAGCAGAGAGCGATTTTGCGGCGGGATCTATTTCCGCCAAGATGTTGGCGTACATCATCCTAGCGGTCGTCATTATCGTCGTGATCGCCGTTGTGGTTTGAGGCGCGACAACCTCCCTCAAAAAACGCTCATCCACGCTTCGCTCCTTCAAAGTTTCTTGTCAGCACGTGCTGTAATCCGTAGACTTTATTGGCCTAGCCGACGAACGGATTACAGGAGGATGGATGAACGTTTGCGGGAAGTGGTGTGGTCGGGCGGTGGCAGTAATCCTTTTGCCGTGCTTTGCAGCGATGACTGCGCGAGTGCAGGCGCAGGACAAACATGTCGTCTCCTCACAAGAGTTGAGCAAGGACGCGGCGCGGCCCGCCGAAGGGCGCGGTGCCAACGAAGCCACACTGAGACAGCTGTTTTCCTCGGAGCAAGCGCAGCAGGCGCTCAAGTCCGCGAATATCGATTACAGCAAAGTGGATAAAGCGGTCGGGCAGTTGAGCGATGAAGATTTGGCGAAGCTGGCTGCGCGCTCCCGGCAAGTCCACGACAATTTCGCCGCTGGACGAGCGGGAAGCCTATCGGACCGCGATTTGCTAATCATCATAATCATTGCGGTCTTGGTGATTGCGCTGGTAGCCGTACTGCACTGAAGGCGGCCCGTTCGCGCGTTCCTGCAAACCTCGATGCTCGGTTTATTGGCCGGTTTCTTGTTGGGTCTTTTCCCGGCGCTGTTTGCTCAAGCAGCGCCGGCGAACCGTTCGGGCGTGTGGCTCGAGGTTCCGTATGTGAGACAAAGCGAAGACGGCTGCGGCTCGGCGGCTATTGCGATGCTCCTGCAATACTGGAGCGCTCATGGTACGCCGGTGGCTGCGGGCCGGGCGGACGTCGCGGCGATTCAGAAACTGCTGTATTCGCGAAAGGCGCACGGCATTTTCGCCTCGGACATGGAGCGCTATTTTCGCGAGTCCGGCTTTCGCGAGTTTGCCGTTCGCGGCGAGTGGAACGATTTGCGGCCGCATCTGGAGCAGGGCAGACCGCTGATCATAAGTATCCAACCGGGCAGCGCGAAGGTGCCGCTTCATTACGTGGTGGTGACCGGAATGGATTGGGAGCGAGAAGCGGTTTTCGTCAACGATCCGGCGCGCGGGAAACTATTGCGCATCGAGCGGCGGGAATTCGAAAAAGAATGGCAAGCTGCGCGAAATTGGATGCTGCTCGCGGTGCCCGCCGCGGAACCCTGATTCTATTTTGCCTTTTGCTAGCATCGCTTGCGCTCCACGCGCCCGCGGCAGCGCAGGAAAATCCATCAGACGCCGCGCGCCTTGCTGCCGCGCAAAAGGCCTTTGATTCCGGACATTGGGAAGAAGCGGCAAAGTTGTCGCAAGGCTCGGAAGGCCAGTCTCCGGAGCTGGATTTTCTTCGAGGCTTGGCGCTCGCCAGGCAGCAACAGTGGAATGAATCGCGCCAAGCCTTCGCGGCCGGACACCTAAAGAATCCGAACGACCCACGTTTTCTTGTGGAGTTGGCCGGCATTGATTACAAGCACAATGATTTTTCGGCGGCCAAGTGGAATTTGCGACGCGCTCTGCGCCTCGGTTCGCGAGATAGTTACACGCTCGATTTCCTGGGCACCATTTACTTTGTGCAAGGCAATCTCGAAGCAGCGCTGAAATACTGGAATGCGATCGACAAACCGCGGCTGCGCAATGTCGCGGTGCAGCCGCCTCCCCGCCTGGAGGCAAAGCTCCTCAACCGCGCGGTCACTTTCAATGCGCCGCAAGTTTTAAGCGTCGATGCCCTGCTGTCCACTCGCGCGCGACTCGAGAATCCGGGTATCTTTTCTCATGAGCGAGTGGAGCTGAGGCCGGCGGGCGAAAATTTCGACGCCACCCTGCACCTTGCAGAGCGGAACGGTTGGGGTGATTCCAAACTGGAGGGCGCTATCGCGCTGCTGAGCGGAGTGCCTTACGAGACCGTCTATCCCGAAGTCTACAACCTCGGGCATCGCGCCATGAACTTCACTTCCTTGCTGCGCTGGGATTCCCAAAAGCGGCGAGCCTTCGGGGTCCTTTCCACGCCTCTCTTCGACGACCCGGCTCGTCGATTGCAGATCTATTTTGACGCGCGAAACGAAAATTGGAACCTGAGTAAGACGTTTTTCGGCGGGACTATGCTGGGCGACTTGAATCTGCGCCGCATTGCGGGAGGCGTCGAGCTGCATTCGGTCATGAACGGACGCTGGAGCTGGAGCACGGGGATGGAAGTTGCAGGCCGCTCGTTCCGCAATGTGCAGGGGATCAGCACCACGACGGCAAGGGCTTTCTTCACCGACGCCAATTCGTTCGGTTATTGGCTTCGCGCGGACCGCTCGCTGTTGCGCGTGCCGGAGCGTCGCTTCACGGTGGACTCATCGGCGGAGGGACGGATCGGCCGGACGTTCGCGGAAAATCTCGGAGCGTTTGGCACGGTGCGGGGCTCGTTAGACGCGCACTGGCTGCCACGCGCCAGTGGGGACGACTACGAGGTGCGGGCGCGCCTTCGCGCAGGCGCCACACTGGGACGCGTGCCGTTCGACGAACTGTTCGAACTTGGCGTCGAGCGCGACAATGATTTGTGGCTGCGCGGGCAAGCAGGTACCACCGGCGGCCGCAAAGGCGCGGCACCTCTGGGCCGCCGCTATTTGCTCGAAAACTGGGAGATAGACAAGAACGTTTACAGCAACGGTATCTTTACAGTGAAACTTGGTCCGTTCTTTGATACCGGCGCCACCGCCGACTCTTCCGGTCTGTTCGGCTCGCGACGCTGGCTCTTTGACACGGGAGCGCAATGCAAAGTGCGCGTGCTGGGAAGCATCACTGTCGTGCTGATCTACGGCCGCGACCTTCGGGGCGGGCGCAATATTTTCTACGGCACCGTCTTACGCTGAGATTGTGCACTGAGAGTTTTTCAAAGCCGCAACGAAACCCAAGTGTCCTTCGCCGCGTCCTTGTCCTATGATGCGGCTGTAAAGAGCTGTCGTTTGACGGTTTGGTTTTCCATCGTTCAGGAGAGAGCATGTCGAGACGATCCGTTTTTGCGCTGTGCGTGTTGCTTGCCATTATCGCTTGCTGCACTGACCTTGCGCGCGTGGATGTTCGCGCCGCAGCGCGGGCCGCGGATTCTCCGGGTTATTGGGGATTCGACACCGCGAATCTCGACAAGACCTGCAAGCCCTGCGATGACTTTTTCCAGTTCGCAATGGGCGGGTGGATGAAGAGCAATCCGATTCCGCCGGAGTACTCGACTTGGGGCTCGTTCACCGTGCTGGCGGACAAGAACCAACAAGCGCTGCGCCAGATTCTCGAAGCTGCGGAGAAGTCGGACGCGCCGTCGGGTTCCAGCCAGAGAAAGGTCGGCGATTTTTACGCCAGTTGCATGGACACCGCGGCCATTGAGGCCGCGGGCACAAAGCCTATCGATGCCACGCTGCAGCGCGTCGCGGAAACAAAGGACGCACGAGAGTTGCAAACTCTGGCAGCGCGGCTGCAGCAGCAGGGTATCGCCGTTATGTTCCGCTTCACCTCCAATCAAGACGCCAAGGACAGCACGCAAGTGATTGCCACGGCGCTACAGGGCGGCCTCGGATTGCCGGAGCGCGACTACTATCTTCGCGATGACGAGAAATCGAAAAAAATGCGCGACGACTACGCCAAACACGTCGCCAAAATGTTCGAACTCCTCGGCGATTCTCAGGAAAAGGCAGGTACGGAAGCGACGACGGTGTTGAACCTCGAAACTTCGCTCGCCAAAGCCTCGATGTCCAACGTGGACCTGCGCGACCCGAACAAGACCTATCACAGAATGAAAATTGCCGAGGTGCAGTCGCTGACCCCGGATTTTTATTGGGAGTCTTACCTGAAAACTGCCGGGCATCCGGACGTGAACGAGATGAACGTCGCCCAGCCAGAGTTCTTTAAAGCGCTGGACGCACAATTGACCGCCACTCCGCTCGAAGACTGGAAGACTTACTTCCGCTGGCATGTGGTGGAATCCGCGGCTCCCGCTCTTCCGGAGAAATTCGTGAATGAGGATTTCGATTTCCGCGGTCATGTCTTGACCGGCGCGAAGCAAATCCAGCCGCTCTGGAAGCGGTGCGTGCAGGCCACGGATCGAAATCTTGGTGAGGCGCTCGGCCAGGTTTACGTGCAGAAGTACTTTCCGCCTGAGGCCAAGGCCCACGCGCTCGAAATGGTGCACAACCTTATCGCCGCACTGCGCGATGACTTGAAGACGCTGCCTTGGATGGGGCCGGAAACGCGCTCGCAAGCAAGCGCCAAACTCGAGGCATTCGCCGTAAAGATCGGGTATCCGGACAAGTGGCGCGACTATTCGGCGCTCAAGGTCGATCGCTCGTCGTATTTGCAGAACCTGCAGCGCGGTGCGGAATTCGAGTTCCAGCGCCGCTTAGACAAAATCGGCAAGCCTGTGGACCGTACGGAATGGGGCATGACGCCGCCCACCGTAAACGCCTACAACAACAGCAGCATGAACGAAATCGTCTTCCCCGCCGGCATCATGCAGCCTCCCTTTTACGATCCCAAAGCGGACGATGCGGTGAACTACGGCGGCATGGGCGCGGTGATCGGCCACGAAATTACGCACGGATTCGACGATCACGGCAGCCAGTTCGACGGGCACGGGAACCTGAAGAATTGGTGGTTACCCGATGACCAGAAGAATTTCAAGGAACGCGCGCAATGCGTTTCCGACCAGGTTGATGGTTACGTGGTTGACGGCGATTTGCACGAGAATGGAAAGCTGGTGCTTGGCGAAAGCATTGCCGACCTTGGCGGGCTGACGATCTCGTATGCCGCCTACGAAAAATCTCTGGAAGGTAAACCACGCCCGCCGGAGAAAGACGGATTCACGCCCGAGCAACAATTTTTTCTCGGGTGGGCGCAAGTTTGGGGCGCGAACGAACGCCTGGAATACGCTCGCTTGATGGCCAACACTAATCCGCATCCATTGCCGCGCTTCCGCGGCAACGGGCCTCTGTCGAACATGGCGGAATTCGCTCGCGCTTTCCGTTGCAACAAGGGCGACGCCATGGTCCGCGAAAAAGCCTGTAAAATTTGGTGAACGGCGCCGGCGCACTCCCATTTCTGCTGGCAGCGCGTCTAACCACGCAGTACGATGTAGTGCGCTTCCGCACTATATTGCATTACGCCGCACCCGAAACGTTTCCAGTTCGAAAGGGGTCATTCATGGCCGTTCGCCGCATCTCCGCTACTCTCGTTCTCAGTATTGCAATTTTAGCGGCGCTCTTCGAGGCGCTCGCCGGAGGTCAACGCCTGATGGCGGCGGACGAAGCTTCACACGGCTATGACGCGGCCAATCTCGACCGCACCTGCAAGCCTTGCGACGACTTTTACCAATTCGCGGTCGGCGGCTGGCTGAAAAATAATCCCATTCCGCCGGAATATCCGGAGTGGGGCAGCTTTATTACGCTGGCGGACAAGAATCAGCAGGCATTGCACGGCATCTTGGAAACCGCGGCGACGAACACTTCCGCCGCTCCCGGCTCAAACGAGCAAAAAATCGGCGACTTCTACGCAAGCTGCATGGATACGAAAGAAATTGATGCGCTGGGGCTGAAGCCGCTCAGCACGGAACTGGCTTCCATCGAAGCTATTCATGATACTGCGAGCTTGATCGATACCGGCGCGCACTTGCAAGCCGAAGGTGTTGGCGTGATTTTCAACTTCGGCTCCGATCAGGATTTCAGGGACAGCTCCAAGGTCATCGGGGAAGCGAATCAGGGCGGCCTGGGACTTCCGGACCGCGACTACTACACACGGGACGACGAGGAGTCCAAGAAACTGCGCCAGCACTATGTGGAGCACGTGGCGAAACTGCTCGTTCTGGCAGGCGACGCACAGGATAAAGCCAGCGCGGAAGCAAACACCGTCCTGGGCATCGAGACTTCGCTTGCCAAGGCGTCCATGACCAATGTCGAGCGCCGCGATCCCGAGAAGATCTATCACAAGATGAGCGTCGCGGACGCACAAGCTTTGACGCCGCACCTTTCCTGGGAGGCTTATTTTCAAGCGATGGGCAGCCCGAAGCTTACGGAGATCAATATCGGGCAGCCGGATTTTTTTAAAACCCTCGACCGCATGCTGACCAGCGTTCCCCTGGCCGACTGGAAGACTTACTATCGGTGGCACCTGATCAATCGTTCCGCAGGGCTTCTCTCCGATCCATTTGTGCAGGAAAATTTCGCTTTCGATGGGCGCATTCTCACCGGTTCGAAGGAAATTCGCCCACGCTGGAAGCGTTGCACCAGCGCCACGGATCAGCAGTTGGGCGAAGCACTCGGCCAGGTCTATGTACAGAAATATTTTCCGCCGGAGGCAAAAGCGCGTGCATTGGAGCTCGTAAACAATCTACTAGCGGCGCTGCGCGACGATTTGCAGACTTTGCCGTGGATGAGCCCGGGCACACGCAAAGCCGCCATCGAAAAGCTTGAGGCTTTCACCGTGAAAATCGGCTATCCCGACAAGTGGCGCGATTACGCGGCGCTGAAAATCGATCGAGCTTCTTACGTCGGGAATGTTTTTCGCGCCACGCAATTTGAAAACGCTCGCGACCTCGCGAAAATTGGCAAGCCCGTGGATCGCGGCGAGTGGGGCATGACGCCGCCCACGGTCGACGCCTATGACAACGCGCAGCTCAACGAAATCGTGTTTCCCGCGGGCATCCTGCAGCCGCCGTTCTACGACCCCAAGCGCGACGACGCCTACAACTACGGCGGCATCGGCGCCGTCATCGGGCACGAAATAACGCACGGTTTCGATGACCAGGGCGCCCAGTTCGACCCTCACGGTAATCTAAAAAATTGGTGGACGCCCGATGATATGAAGAGCTTCCAGGAGCGCGGCGAGTGCGTGGCCAAGCAGTTCGATGGTTATGAGGTCGAGAAGGGCTTGCACGAAAACGGGAAGCTGGTCGAGGGGGAAAGCATCGCGGACCTGGGCGGAGTGACGCTGGCGTACGCAGCTTTCCAAAAATCGCTGCATGGCAAGGCGGGCGAAAAGGACGCCAACGGCTTCACGCCGGAGCAGCGCTTTTTTTTCGGCTACGCGGAGAATTGGGCCGTCAATGTGCGTCCCGAGCTGGCGCGGCTGCAAACCAACACCGATCCGCACCCGCTGCCGAAATTTCGTGCGAACGGGCCGCTTTCCAATATGGCGGAATTTACAAAAGCGTTCGGCTGCAAAAAGGGCGACGCCATGGTGCGCGGGCAGGTTTGCAAGATCTGGTGAGATCCTGACGCGACCGCTGGCCGGAAGTTAGAAATGAAGAACGATATCTACGTTCGCCTGTGCGCTATTCTGCCATTCGCCAAAGAGGTGAGTTCTCACCCAGTCGATTTCCCCGCGCGCTGAGAGGTGCGGGTAGATACGGTAGTCCACCCCTCCGCCCACCTGTACGCCAAAAGCATTTTTGCTGTTACCTGAGGTTTGAGGCAGGACGTGCACCCCGCCAATGATCGTATGCGCCCAGGGTTCCCATTTGCGGGCGCGCCAGGCGATCTTTGGGCCGCCGCCGTAGCTAATGTATTTCACGTGCTCGTTTTGGTAGATCGTGGGCGCGAAAGCGGTGTTGACGCTACCCTCGACCGCAAACCACTCGTTCGTGAAATAGGTGACAGAGGTATTGGTCCCCACACCCGTGGCGTAGAATCGCGAGGAGCGAAACCTCACCAACGAGAGGCCTAGCGCGATTTGCCAGCGAAAATCATCGCGACTGCCATACACAAATTTCGGGTCGGGAGCGGCCGGCACCGCTGCAGCGGGTTCTGCCGGCGCGCCTGGTTCGGCGAGTGAAGATACGCTCGAGATCCGCTGCCCCGCAGACGGCCACAACCAAGCCTCCGACGTTGCGGGCGAGGGTGTCGGCGCAGTCGTACTTGCAAAGTCCGCAGCCACATTCGGATTCGCTTGCGCGGGAGAAGTGCGATCATCTTGTGCCTGCGCGACGCTTACAGCCACAAGCGACAACAGGGCAACGTGTAGTAGCCTCTTCATGTTTTTCCTCTTCGAGAGATAGACCCCGGGGCCGCTGGCTAGCCACCTTGTTACGGTAAACAAGGCGCAGCCCCGTTGTCCATGACATTTAGACTCCCAAGTGCGTTGAGCGGACTCCCGCGGTTTAGCTCCCGGCGGGGCGCGGGGGCGAAACGCACCTTGGTTGCCACACATCCCAAGGGCAGGTGTATCCTCTCCCGGCCCGACCTGTCGTCTAAATCACGTCGGCAAGGTGCGTCCGGTATGTGCTTGGATGGCGTTGCGCGCGGTCATGGTCAGATTCGCAGGTAATTCAGCGAGTGCAAACCAGACCACCTCGCGGGTTTTCTGTGGCTCGCAATTCCTGGCTTCGCCACTCACGATGCGGCCGAGAAATGCCGGCGAAACCCAGTGCTGGCCTTCACGGGGAAGCCGATGATCTGTGACGCACAGCAGACGCTCGATGGCAATCTCCACGCCGACTTCCTCGCGTGCTTCGCGGATCGCGCAGTGTTCGAGCGGCTCCAAGAAATCCAGCTTGCCGCCGACTATGCTCCAGCAATCCGCTTCCGGGGGCAGCTTGCGCAGGGTCAGTAGCACCCGGCCATGCGCGTCGACCAGAAGCACGCCCACGCCCGCTCGAGGATACATCGCGCTCTCGATGGAACTGCTGATCATCGCTCTTTCAAGTCCACCCATTTTATTTCCGAGGGAATGCGCGCGACCTCCAGCCGCCCGAGCAAGCGCGCCGGATTTTCCTCCACAATCAGCATCTCTTTGTGCGCAGAACGCAGGAAACCTTCCGCGAGCGCATGAGACGCGAGGGAAAGGAACGCGTCATAGTAGCCGGCGACGTTCAGCAGCGCGCACGGCTTGCGATGAATGCCCAACTGCAGCCAGGTGATTACCTCGAAGAATTCTTCCCAGCTTCCGAATCCGCCGGGCAAGAGGAGGAAGGCGTCAGCGAGGTCGGTCATCAGCGCTTTGCGCTGGTGCATGGATTCGACGACGTGTAACTCGGTGAGCGACGTATGCGCGATTTCTTTTTCCACCAGCGCGCGGGGCATCACACCGATGGCTTGACCGCCCGCGGCCAACACGGCGTCCGCCAGTATGCCCATCAGGCCCACCCGTCCGCCGCCGAAGACAAGCGCGACTCGGGAATTCGCCAGCTCGCGGCCAAGTTGCGCGGCGGCTTCGGCGTACACGGAGCGAGCGCCGCCGCTAGAGCCGCAGAAGACGCAGAGTCGTTGGATTTGCCGAACGGGTTGCATATTTTCCATGGCGATGGCTGTGGCGCGTCTAAAGACCCGCCACTGCAGAGTGGCGCAGACGCGGCGCGAGCCGCTCGGCCAAGGCGAAACCGCCGAAGAGCAGGGTTGCGTAAAGCGCGTCGCTGGCGAGCGTGTTCCAGAAGAACGGCACCCCGGCAAGGTAGCATGCCGCGAGGCCGGCGGAAGTGCGCGGGTAGCTGTTCAGGAAGGCCCAGACGCCGAAATTGGTGATCAGGAAAAACTGCAGAGCGCCGAGGAAGGTGGCGCCGGCGATGCGTGGCACGGCGCGTTCTTTCACGGCTGGTAAGGACTCTCGCTTCGCTCGCTGGAACGCGCCCTTCGTTCCTCTGGGTAAGCTCGCGCCTACAACGGCTCGGCCGATTAGGACGCTGAGCAGGAAGCTGGCGTAGACCAACGGGCTCAGCTTGTTGAAACCGATGATTGCATCGGTGGCGAACATCACCAGAAGCGGAAAGAGGAAGGCCAGGCGGCGGTCGCGCACCATGGCACCGGAAAACAGGGCGATCGCGCCGACTGGAGTAAAGTTCCAGGGATGCGGAGCGAGGCGCAGGGCGGCGGCGAGGACGATCAGAGTGAAGATTAGAAGGGTACGGAGGAGGGCGGGTTTGTTTTCGCTTGCGAGGTTTTTGAGGTTCATTTGTGGCTCCTTTTTTGCTAACGGTACGTCTGCACGGGGCTAAAGCCCGTGTTACTGGAACGCGCCCTTCCTACCCTCAGGGTGAACTAAAGCGCGCCCCTACAACTGCGGTGGATGGGAGTAAATCGCAATAGATGAAGGAATCGCGCTCGACGATTTCGCCGGCGCGAACCGGAATGGGATTGCGGAAGATCGGACCATCGAAAACGAAGGTGTGGAATTCGCCGTTTTCGCCGCAGGGGTCGACGCTGGGCGGCAAATCGCGGAAGAATTGCTGGTCGAGCTCGCGACCGGCAAAGCTGGGGTGGAGAACTTTGGGATCGACGCACGCGGCGAGGGCGCGGAAGCCGGCCGCGTGAAATTGGCGGATTAGCTCGCGGGTGTCGCGCTTCCAGATGGGGAAGAGCGCGGTCATGCCAATGCGCGCGAGATTTTTCTCGCGGTAGGCGCGGAGATCCTCGAGGAAGATGTCGCCGAAGGCAACGGTTCGGACACCAGCCTCGTAATAGATGCGCAGGGCTTCTTCCATGCGCGCTTCATAAATCGGATTAACGCATTCCGGTGGAATGCGGACTTCGTGCAGCGGGAGCCAGATGGATTGGGCTTGCTGCACGAGAAGTTCCCGGCGGACGCCGTGCATGCTGATGCGGTCGTAGGTTTCGGTGACGGTGGTCATAAGCGCTGCGATCTGGACGTCAGGGCGCTGCAGAAGCGTGTGCAGCGCCACGGCGCTGTCTTTGCCGCCGGACCAGCAGAACAGGATGGGTTCGTGCGATGTCATTGGTCACCTCAACGCCGGGCCGAATTATCTGGAGGGAATCTGAAACTTCACACCTGTAAGAAAATTCAGATGCAGCGCGGGAAAACCCAAGGCTTCTTCATACTTTTGGTTCAAGAAGTTATTGAGGCGTCCGTAGATCTCCAATCCGCGCGGGAGGTCGTAAGAAAAGCCGATATTGGCCAGGACGTAACCCTTGTTGCGAAACAGACAGGGTAGGCCGAGAGAGCAGGCAAAGGTCCCATCGTTGGGCTCGACATCAAAAACGGCCCCACGGATGAAGGCGTTGGTGTTGATCATGAGGCGCTGGCGCCGCCACGTGACGTTGTAGCTGGCGGATTCGCGTGGACGGCGAAGAAGAGGCTGGCCGACCTGGAACGGCGAATTCACGAGCGTGCTGCCGTCGAGAGCCAGGATCGAGGAGTCGAGCCAGGTGTACTGCGCCGAAAGATCGACGGAGCGGACCGGCCGGAGCCGGAGACTCGTTTCCAAACCAAGGCCGCGAGAATTCGCCAGATTCGCGGAAGTAAAGGTGCTGAGATTCCGTAGGTTGCCCCCGAGAACGACGATCTGGTCCTTGTAGCGGTTGTAGAAATAGGTGACGTCGAAAACGGCGCGATCGTTGAGGAATCGTTGTTCGACTCCGGCGTCGAAGCTGATACTTTTTTCCGGCTTGAGGCCGGGATTGTTGGTGAAGGCAAGATCGAAGCCGTTGGGAGCGCGAATTCCGGTGCCGAAACTCCCGTGGAGGCGTGTGGCGCCGAGCCAGTCGGTCGTACTGGATTCGCGGAGAATGTAGGCTGTGGTGATCCGCGGATTCACCTTCGCTACGGACGCTTGCGGCAAGAAGGGCCGCCCGCTGCTCGGGTCGGCCGGAAGCGCATCGGTTCGAATGTCGTCGACACGAAGCCCGGTGGTTAGAATGAAATGCTTCACAGGGCTCCAGCGGTTCTCCGCAAAATAGGCGTAAGTCGCGCGCGGAAGCACGAAAGGATTCGCGTTGGCGTTGGTAATGAAGGTGTCTTGAATCTGTTCGTGGTTGTATTCGAAGCCGTAAATGAAGGAATCTTTCGGCGAGACCATGAGTTCGCCGTGGGTGGCTGCGACGACACGCAGATTTTTCAAGAAGGAATCGCCGAAGGCGGAGTGAAAGAAAGAACGGTCCGGAGCTACGCTCAGGGTAAAAACTTGGCGGAGACGACTGGTGAACTGCTCGGAATAGCTGGCTTGGTAGGCGAACAGATTCTGCTTGTCGCGAGAGACGGTGTCGAGGCCAAAGAAAAGGTGGTCGGGGTCGGAGCCATAGGGGCCCGGTGCGCCAGCATCATTGGCGTTGCCGAAGAAATGAAACATGAATTCGCGTTTCGGAGTGCGCGAGTATCCGAGGCTAACGTAGGCACTCTGGTTGCGGTAGTTGTCATTTTGCACGACGCCGCCGGAATCGAGACGCGAGAAGTTGAAGGCCCAACTGAATCCATGGGTGAGGCCGCTGCCTCCACCGGCAAAGCGGCGTGTCGTGAAACTGCCGCCCTCCGCCAGGAACGTGAAATGCGGCGGGCCTTCGCCCCGTTGACTGACGATGTTGATCACACCGGCGACCGCGTTGGAGCCGTACAGCGCGCTTTGCGGGCCACGCGCGACCTCCACGTGGTCCACGCCATCAACACCCAGCGAAGCAAAGTCGAAGTCGCCTCCGAATTGATTGACCTCGATACCATCGATCATCACCAGGTTGTAGTTGGAATTGCCTCCGCGGATAAAAACGCTGGTGGCACCGCCGTGGCGACCGGTCTGGCTAACCTCGACTCCAGGAAGTTCTCGCAAGACTTCGTAGACGTTCTGCGCGCCCTGGTCTTCGATGTCTTGGCGGGTGACAACGCTTACGGAAGAGCCGACCTGGGTGGCGAGAGCTCCTCCGGGAGAAGCGGACACGACGACGTGCTCCTCGACGGCGCTTATCTGGAGATGGAGATCGACGCTCCGATCCTCACCTGCTTGGAGCAACACATCGGTTGAGAGAGTGGAAAAACCGGAGAGATTCGCCACCAGTGTGTACGTTCCTCCGAGCAGGCCTTCAAAGCGGTACTGCCCGTCGGCGTCCGTGTCGCGATCTTCGATGGGCGTAAGTCCGGAAAGCAAATTGACGCGAACACGAGAGACGACACGCCCTTCGGGGTCAAAAACCTTTCCCTGAATGGTCGCGCGACTGTGCCCGGCAACACGGGTTTGGGTGGTGGTAGAGGATTGTGCCAAGGCAAACTCCGAAAAAAAGCAAACTGCGGAGAAGAGAAGGGCAAACAAAGCGGTACGTCGAGAAGTCGTTTTCATTTTATCCTCCGCTCCCGCACGCGTGGGAGCTTGAAGGTTGGCCCGGGCGATTGGTGCATCGCGCGGGCTGCGAACTTCGCCGGTCTCCTGGCTTGGCGGGTGAATTTGGCCCGGGATTGCGGGCCTGTGCGCGGCCTTCCCGCGGCGTCGCCCGAACGTCAAGAGCATTTCGCCGCAGTGACTTGCGCAGTTTCGATTCCGCCGTACAGTCGCGCGTCGGCGACGGCTTTCTTGTTGTGAGCCACTCGATTCAGGTCGAGGGCCGAACAAGCGCAACCCGATTGGGTTGCCCGTCTTCCCGAGCACGAAGTTCGCGATGGTTGTGAGGGGCGCGGAGCCCGATAGTGGTTGCTAAATGCCGCGAGAAAGGGCGCGGCGTTGAGGTTAACGTAAAACATCCTACGAACTTGGCAGCAAATTCACACGAGGACGACCGTTCGGACCTTGCTCGACGGTGAGCGGCGTGTGAAAAACCTGTTCCAGCAAATCGCGCTGATAGACGCTCGCGGGAGAGCCTACGCGCAAGCTCTTGCCTTTTTGCAGCAGCACGACCTGATCGGCGTATTCAGCCGCGAGATTTAGTTCGTGGGTGACGACCACGACGGTGTAGCGATTTTCGGCGGCGAGCCGGTGCAACGTGGCGAGGAGATCGACTTGCGCGCCGATGTCGAGATGCAGCGTGGGCTCATCGAGAAGCAAGAGCAGCGGCTGCTGCGAAAGAGCGCGAGCGAGGATGACGCGCTGCTTTTCTCCGCCGGAGATTTCGCTCATCCAGCGATCGCTGAGATGATCGGCGCCAACCTGAGCCAGGGCGTTGCGGGCAATGATGACGTCGTTTTCGCTCTCGAAACGCAAAGAACGCCCGTAGGGATGGCGGCCCTGCAGAACAAATTCCCAGGCGCGGGAAGGAAACAGCAGCGGACTCTCCTGCTGAACCATGGCGATGCGTTGCGCGCGGGCGCGCGGCGCCAGCGTATGGGTGACGAAGCCGTCCAGTAAAACGCGGCCCGAAAGAGGCTCGAGCGCGCCGGCAATTATCTTCAGAAGCGTGGACTTGCCGCTGGCATTGGGGCCGAGGATGGCGACGATCTCACCCGGCCGTGCCTGGAAGCTGTTGGCTTCGAGGGTGAACAGCGGGGCTTGCGTGGGATTAGCGGAGTAGGCGTAGCTGACCTGTTCGACGCTGAGGCGGACTTCGCTGCCGGCGCGAGGCGCGTCGCCAAGGTTTGGCCATGCAGAGGAAGAGTGCGCCGGGCTGCTCACGCGATCCTCCGGCGGAGAAGATAGATGAAGAGAGGAGCGCCCACGAGGGCGGTCATGGCGCCAACGGGAAGCTCGGACGGGGCTACAACGGTGCGCGCGAGCGTGTCTGCAATTACCACTGCGATGGCGCCTCCAAATGCGGCGGTGGGAAGCAGAATGCGATGGTCGGAACCGAAAAGCAGGCGCATCACGTGCGGAACGAGCAGGCCGACGTAGCCAATAGCGCCGCTGACAGAAACCGCGAGTCCGGTCAGAATGGATGCGGCGATGTAGACCACGAGGCGCACGCGGCGAACATCGACGCCGAGATGCATGGCTTCTTTTTCGCCGGCAAGGAGCAAGTTCAAATCCGAGGCGGTGGTGTAGATCGCGCCGGTGGCGACCAGGAAGCCGACGCCAAGGACCCAACGTAAGCTGGACTGCAGCGAAGTGGAGAGATCGCCCATGAGCCAAAACACCATGCCGCGGAAATCGTGTCCGGTGAGGGTGGTGAGCAGGAACATGATGATGGCAGAGAGAAAGGAAGAGCTGATGATACCGGCGAGGAGCAGAGTGCCGCTATCGATTTGTCCTTCGCGGCGGCCGAGGAAATATACGGCCGCGACGGTTGCGGCGGCGCCGAGGAACGCGCCCAAAGGAGTGAAGAGCGTGGCGAGCCAGACTGGCAGCGCGAGGTGCGGCTCCGCGATGAGAGCGAGGATGGCTCCGAGGGCGGCACCCATGGAAACGCCGAGAACGTAGGGATCGGCGAGTGGGTTGCGAAGCAAGGCCTGGTAGCTGGTTCCGGCCACGGAGAGAGACGCGCCGACGACAATGGCGAGGAGAATGCGCGGCAGGCGAATCTCAATGACGATCATGCCGTAATCACTGGTGAGAGCCTTGGTCTGGTGGAGCAGGACGCTAATCAGATCTCGGCCGAGGCCGTAAAGGGACACGGGAACGGCACCGAGCTTGAGCGCGATCACCACGACAACAAAAAGGACGACGGCGAGGAGGCTGCATTGCAGGAAAAGACGCTGCAGTGTCAGCGGGCGCATGCTTGCTCCTCGGAGATGGCATCGTTACCTGTCGGTGCAAAGGATGAGGCATGCGGCGGCGTGCTCGTTGCCGGCGCATTGTCTTTGTCGTTCTGCAGCTTTTCGGTAAAGGCTTCCGGATGTAGTTGCCGCGCGAGGTCTTCAACGGCGGACATGAGGCGCGGCGCGGGACGATTGATGGAATCGCTGATCGTGACGTAGCGATGATTGCGTACAGCATTTAGAAGACGCCAGCCGGGAAGACCGGCAAAAGCATCGGCAGCATGCGGCGCAGCGCCGGCATGCGGTTCCGCAAAAATCAAAAATTCCGGCTGAAGATGAACAACTTCCTCGAGATTGATCTGCGGCCAGTTCTGCGAGGAATCGATGACCGAGACGGCGCCGGCGTGACGCAGCGCGTCTGCGATGAAAGTATCTTTACCGATGGAGATGAGCGGCTCGGTCCAAACGATGAAGAGAACGCGGCGCGGAGGTCGGGAAGAAAGGCGGTCGTGGAGGGCCGAAAGTTGGCGCTCGAGATCGGCAGCCAGGACCGTGCCGGTTTCCGGTGCGCCGAGCAGGTTCGCAAGTCGAGCGACCGAGGCGATGATGGCGTCGACGGTCTGAGGGTCGGTGGCGTACGACGGGATACCGATTTCCGCGAGGGCTTGGACAGTTTCGAGGCGGTTCAGATTTTTAGTGACTAGCACAAGGTCCGGGCGCAGTGCTGCGATGGCTTCCAGGCTGGGATTAATGGCGCCGCCGACTTTTGTCTTTTGCTGCGCCTCGGGCGGAAAATCGCAGTAGTCGGTGTCTCCGACGAGGCGGTCCTGCAGGCCGAGGGCGTAGATTGTCTCGGTGAGGTTGGGAGCGAGAGAAACGATGCGATGGATGGACTGCGGGATACGGATCGTGCGCCCGATTTCGTCAGTGACTTGGCGATAGGCGGGAGGCGTCTGGAGCGGCGATGGTGTTGTTTGCGAACCATAAATTGCAGCGTCGCAAAATAGAAAGACGCTTGCCGCCGCCGCAGCGACACGTCTTAGCGTCAAGTGAGTGAGCCTTCGCAAGCTAAACTCCCCCCCGCCGAAAAGTGCAGGCCAACGAAAAAGCCCCATGCGAGCAGCGCTGGGGCTCAAAGACGGCACCTCTTCTCGCGAAAGGCGCAATCCCTGCGGCACGGGAGGGTAGCCTGGCTTACGGCTTTTCAGCCGATCACAGTGGCGGGACCGCGGCCGATTTGCACGGCCTTCCCCGCTGCCCTTGCCTGCAAAAATGAAAGATGAGTGTATGCCGCGCGACAGACAGAGTCAATTGAGTGCACCGTGCGCGTTGTATCGGAAGGCACATCAGCGATTCTTCCAGTTGGGCTTGCGTTTCTCGACCAGAGCGCGGAGGCCTTCTTGGGAATCTTCGAGTTTGTAGAGTTCGTTGAGAAATATATTCATGGATTTTTTCAGCCCGTCGCGGAGGGAGAGTCCCATGCCTCCAAGGATGGCCCTTTTGGCCATAGCGAGAACCGGGCCGGATTGCGCAGTAATGCGCGTGACGAGCTCGTTGACGGTCGCTTCGAGTTTGGCTTCGGGGACCAGACGGGTGACCAGGCCGAGTTCGAACGCGCGTTCGGCACTAACGGCTTCGCCAGTCAAAATGATTTCGAGCGCGCGCTTTGGGCCGACGAGGAATGGCAGGATCGTGGAGGCTAGAGGAGGGAACACGCCGATTGTGATTTCGGGTTGCGCAAAGCGGGCTTTCGGCGTGGCGATGACGAGATCGCCGAAAGCGGCCAACTCGGCGCCGCCGCCAATGGCCGGGCCGTTTACGACGCAGAGGACGGGCTTGCTGACCTCCAGCATTCCGGCGAATGCAGCGTGAAACGCTTCGAGCATCTGGTAGACGCGTTGCGCGGTGTATTCGCCGATGTCCACGCCGCCGCTGAAAACTTTGCACGCAGAATCGATGGTGATGAGCTTGACGTCGTCGTGCTCGCCTGCGAAAACGATGCCGTCGGCAATTTCGCGGAGCATAGCCTCGTTGAGGAGGTTGTGATCCGGGCGGTTGAGAGTGAGGCGCGCGACCCCGTCGTCAATGCGAAATTTCACAAACTCAAAAGCTTCCGGCTTGCGACGTAACGCTCCAGTTGTGAATTGCTCGGTACTAGCCGTCTCAACCATGCTGTGACCTCCTGAACGGTTCTGGTGCGCCGAAAGCGGGCAGAAAATTGGGCAAATCGATGCTAGCACAGGGCTAGCGCCTTGCTCTTTGCGCGAGCGGCGGGCGTGCGCAAACAGTTTGCGGGTGAACCAGGGGCGTGGGCCGCGGCAATGTAATCGAATGAGCACGCTCTGCGGGAGCATGAATGAGTCGTGCGAACATCAGAAGAGCTACGTATGGCTGACATCAGAACAGATGCCGCCTTTGCGGTTCGTATGGTCGGCGCGGTTGACGCTGAAGGATTTCCGCCGGAGCGTGCTTGGGAGACGGCTCCGCCCGTTTGCTTTAGCGCGGACTGGCAGGGCAAGAACATGGATAGACAGCGGGAAACGCAGGTGAGGCTGCTGTGGAATCCAGAGTTTTTGTTTGTGCGATTTGACGCGCGGTTCAGGAGCATCAGCGTTTTTGCGGATGCGGAACCGTCGGGAAGGCGAGATGGGCTTTGGGATCGCGATGTTTGCGAAGTGTTCTTGCAGGCGCGCGGCTCGCATGCTAGCTGTTACAAAGAAATCGAATTGGCGCCGAATGGATTGTGGCTTGATCTGGAGATTGCTCCCGGAGAAAAGCGCGATTTGCGGAGCGGCCTGCGGCGACGTGTGAATAACGATGAGCATACGAAACAGTGGCGTGGGGTCGTGACGCTGCCGATGAAGAGTCTGGCTGCGAGTTTCGAGATGCCGGCAGTGTGGAGAGTGAATTTCTTTCGGGTGGAAGGGGCTACGGAACCGCGTTTTTATTCCGCGTGGCGTCCGACGAATACGCCGGCGCCAAATTTTCACGTGCCGGAAGCGTTTGGGGCACTGGTATTCACAGAAGCGGCCAGCAAAATCGGGGGCTAGCGAAGTAGCTCCTTTTTTCTTATGCTTGCGGCGTGATGCTACTCCGCTTGTTCGTGCTCTCCAGTGTGATCAGTATTGTGGCAGCCTGCCTTGCGGCTGACCCCCACCCAGCACGCCGCCAACAGGTCACAAGTTCTCCTGACAACTCTCCGGTCGTGACGAAGGTTGAGCCGCCGAATTGGTGGCTGCGGCTGACGCCGGAGCTCATAGTGCTGCTGAGCGGGCGGCATCTGGAAGCGACTGGAGTCGCCTGCAATCTTACGAATCTGGTCGTGGAACGCACGCAGGCGACCGCGAGCGGGGATTATCTTTTCTTGTGGTTGAAATTTGGTGCGGAGCTGAAATCGGGCACGGCGGTCTGCCGAATCAGCACGCCGACGGGCTCGACGTCGTTCGAACTGCCACTCGCGGCGCGCGAGCAAACGATTCACAAGTTTCAGGGACTCACGCCGGCTGACGTCATCTATCTCATCATGCCGGACCGTTTCGCAAATGGCGATCCCGCGAATGACGAGCCTGCAGAAGCACCTGGATCGCATGATCGTTCGAAGGCGCGCGCTTATCACGGCGGAGATTTGCGCGGAATTCGCGAGCACCTGGATTATTTGAAGGATTTAGGCGTCACTACGCTGTGGCTGACGCCAATCGTCAAGAACGGCGCGACGCAGGATTACCACGGATACGGCGCGGTAGATCTGTACGCGGTTGAGCCGCACTTGGGAAGTTTGCGGGATTATCAAGAGCTTGTTGCAGCGGCGCATCAGCAACACATGAAGATCCTGTTCGACATTGTGCCGAACCACGTTGGCCCAAAGCATCCGTGGGCTGCGAAGGCGCCGCTGGCGGACTGGTTTCACGGGACAGTGCAGCATCACATGAATGCCTCTGCGCCAGTGAGTGGCGCCATTTACGGCGAACCGGAAAGCCAGGGCCACGACTTGTTTGAAGCCATCGTCGATCCGCACGCGCCACCGCGGCTCTGGCGCAATCTGACGGAAGGATGGTTCGTCGACCTTCTTCCGGACATGAACACAGAAAACCCAGTCGTAGCGCAGTATCTGTTACAGAACGCCGTCTGGTGGACAGAATCGTCCGGGCTTGACGGATTTCGCGTGGATACGTTTCCGTATGTGTCGCGGCAGTTTTGGTCGCGGTGGCACGCGGGACTGCAAAGAATTTATCCGCGGTTGACGACGATCGGCGAAGTATTTCATTCGGATGCGAGCGTGACTTCGTTTTTTGCGGGCGGGCAGAAACGATATGACGGCATCGACACAGGCGTGAGCACGCTCTTCGACTATCCACTTTATTTCGTGCTGCGCGATGTCTTGCTAAGCGGCACTCCCGTTGGACGCATCGCGGATGTATTGCGGCACGATGCGCTCTATACCCGGCCGGATGAGCTGGTTACCTTCTTTGGGAATCACGATGTGGCGCGCTTTGCGAGCGCGCAAGGAAGCTCGGTGGCAAAACTGAAATCGGCGTTTGCGCTGACGCTCACGCTGCGCGGGATTCCAGAGCTCTACTACGGTGATGAGATTGGCATGCCGGGCGGCGGCGATCCGGATAACCGGCGGGATTTCCCGGGCGGCTGGCGCGAAGACACGCGAAATGCGTTCACCGAAGAGGGCCGGACGCGCGAGCAGCAGG
>Ga0137415_10000531_pt1 | contig 36631 bp, 34 predicted proteins | sample CZODoug3_1_1_16f_FD_183082 | JGI IMG/M metagenome (GOLD analysis project Ga0137415, IMG submission 183082) | Vadose zone soil fungal communities from Angelo Coast Range Reserve, California, USA - CZODoug3_1_1_16fungal (Hybrid Assembly) | ecosystem: Environmental > Terrestrial > Soil > Vadose...
CAACCTGTTCCAGACGCTCGACCGCATCGACCACATCGCCGGCGACTTCCGGTGGAACCAGATGGGCGGCGGCTGCGGCAAGGGCGGCCAGTTTCCGCTCCCCGTCACCGAAGGGGCGCCGCACGTGCGCATCGAGGAAGCCCTCATCGGGGGCGACGTGCCCCGTCCGTCTCCCGCGTGATCGACGGGCTGCTCGAGCTGGCACGCCGCCGCCTGGAACAGGGGGGCGGCGCGGACGCGCTCGAGCGGCGCGTCGAGCGCACCTCGGTGGCGTTCGAGTGGGGCCGCCTCAAGGCGGCGGGCGTGACCGAAGAGGCCGGGGTGAACTTGCGGGTGCTGCACCGCGGTCGCGTCGGCGTCGCGGGAACAACGAATGTCGCCGCCGGGGACGTAGGGGCGCGGCATGCCCCGCCCCTACTGGATCGCGCACTGGCATCCGCCGAGCTGGGGGAAGAAATCGCCCTCTCCTTTCCCTCCGGCGCGAAGCTCCCTCGCGTCACCACCCACGTCCAGCGGACCGCCGACGCCTCACTCGCCCGCCTGATCGAAATCGGTCAATTCCTGCTCGAGCGGCTGACGCGCGAGGGGTGCCAGGTCAACGTGGCGATCGAGCGCGAAGTGGGCGACACGCGCGTCGCCAACACGGCGGGAGCCGAGGGGGCGTACCGCTCGACCGGCGTCGCGGTGAGCGCGGACGTGTGGCGCATCGCGGGGGACGACGTGCTCGCGATCGGCGACGCGATCGAGAGCACCGATCTCCCTTCGGAGGACGCCCTCGAGGGCGTGGTCCGCTCGATCACCAGCCGGCTCGACCATGCCCTGCGGATCGTCGCGCCCCCCGAGGGCGCGCTGCCCGTGGTCTTCACCCCCGCCGGCTTGTCGGCCGTGCTGCTCCCCGTCACCCAGGGTCTCTCGGGCAAGGCCGTGCTGCAGGGTATCTCGCCGCTCGCGACCCGGGTCGGCCAGCAGGTGTTCGACGAGTGCTTCTCCCTCACCGACGATCCACTCGCGCCCGGCCGTACGGCGTCACGTCCGCTCGACGACGAGTGCGTGCCCTCCCGTGCCACGCGTCTCGTGGAACGGGGCGTCGTGCAGCGCTTCATTTATGATCTGGAGACGGCCGCGCGCGCCACGACCGCGAGCACCGGCCACGGGAAGCGCGGCATTTTCGGGAAACCGGTGCCGGGGTACACGAACATCATCGTCGGGGAAACGGCCGGGGAAGGGGGAAGGGGGAAGGGGGCAGGCGCTGGCGAGCTCGGTGGAGGACTGCTGACCGACATTAGCGACGGCTTGCTCGTGGACGACCTGATCGGCGTCGGGCAGGGGAACGTGATCGGCGGAGCGTTCAGCCATCCCGTCGCGCTCGCCTATCGCATCGAGCGTGGCGAGATCGCGGGGCGGGTGAAAGACGCGGCGGTGGCCGGGAACGTCTACGAGCTGCTCAAGCGGATTGCCGGGGTGGGCAACGATGCGCGGTGGACGGGCACGCGGTTCACGCCGTCGCTGCTGCTGGAAGGGGTCGCTGTCGCTCGCCGGTAGGACGCTTACACCCCGGCTCCCAACGCCTCCGCGTAGCCTTTCCCTTGGGTGATCTGCTCGAACACGGCGTTGAGTGTCTCGGGTGACGCCGACAGGAAGCGGCAGCGCCCGTCACTCCGCGAACGGCACTCGACCTCCATCACGGCCACGGCCTCGCCTGACAGCCGTCCCAGGAAGTCCGACAGCATCCCCGCCGAGAAGAAACACATCGGCGTCTGCGCGCTCCCCGGCTCGGCTTCGACCCAGTCCTCCGTGTCGAGCGCCAGGGCCGCGGCGCCGAGCGGGGCGACCGTGACCGTCCCCCACCCGTGCGACTGGAAGAACGCCGACAGGACTTCGCTCAGCTGGCCGGCGTCGAGCTGTTCGGGCTGCGACACGCCCGTCTGGGCCGGCAGCCAGGCGCAAAACGACTGATACAGGCCTTCCCCGGCCGCGAACCCGACCTCCTGGAGGATCGCGACGGCCTGAGGGCCTGCGTCCCGGAGCAGACTGTGATGGAGTTGTCGCAGGGCGCCACGGCCGATCGTCACGCCGTCGGTCGCGGCAGTGGGGTGCGCAGGGGCGCTCATATCGCACGCCAACTTAGGGTTTGGCGCGTGCGCGGCGCAAGAGTTCCGCCTCGTCGATGAGTGGTATGCGGAGCGTCTTTGCCTTTTCGAGCTTCGAGCCGGCGTCGGCCCCGACCACCACGGCCGTCGTCTTCTTCGATACCGCGTCGCTGACGTGGCCCCCCGCCGCCTCGATCAGCTCGGCCGCCTTGGCGCGCGACAGGGACGGCAGCGTTCCCGTGATCACGTAGAGGTGCCCCGCCAGCGGCCCCTTCCCCTCGGCCGCGACCGGCTCCTTCATATTGAGGTCCAGCTTCTCGAGCCGCTCGATCAACTTCCGGTTCTTGGGCTCCGCGAAGAACCCGGCGACAGCCTCCGCGATGGCCGGCCCGATGCCCCGGATCTCGTTGATCTGCTCCACGGACGCCTTGGCCAGCGCCTTCATCGTCCCGAAATGACGGGCCAGGAGCTTCGCCCCCTGCGCGCCGACGTGCCGGATCCCGAGGGCGAAGATCAACGTGGAGAGCGGCCGATCCTTGGAGGCCTGGATCGCGTCCACGAGCTGGCGCGCCGATTTCTCCGCAAAGCCTTCCAGCGTCAGCAGCTGCATGGGCGTGATCTCGTAGAGGTCCGCGACGTCCTTAATGAGCCCGGCGTCGAGCAGCGCTTTCACTCGCTCGGGGCCGAGCCCGCGGATGTCCATCGCCGGGCGTGATGCGAAGTGGACGATGCTCTCGAACACCCGTCCGGGGCAGGAGACGTTGGGGCAGTACGCCATCACTTCGCCCTGGGGGTGTTCGACCTTCGACTTGCAGACGGGGCAGCGCTCGGGCGGCTGGTAGGGCCTGCTCCGGCGCACGCCCTTCTTGATCACCGGCCCGAGCACTTGCGGGATGACCTCGCCCGCCCGGGTGACCTCCACCAGGTCGCCTTCCCGGATGTCCTTGGCCTTGATCAGCGCGAAATTGTGCAGCGTCGCCGTCGACACCGTCACGCCGCCGATCTCGACCGGCTCGAGCACCGCATAGGGGTTCAACGCGCCGGTGCGGCCCACGTTGATGCGGATCTCTTTGAGCTTCGTGATCCGGACTTCGGGGGCGAACTTGCGCGCGATGGCCCAGCGCGGCTCGCGGTCGCCGACCGTGCCGAGCTCGGCGTGCAGCTCGAGCGGGTTCACTTTCACGACGACGCCGTCGGCACCGTAGTCCAGCTGGTCGAGCAGCGGCTCGAACGTGCTGGCGATTTCGCGGTTGGCGGCGGCGAGATCGGGGACGAGCTTGTGGTGCGGTTCCACCGGGAAGCCCCAGGTGGCGAGCTGGAGCAGCAGGTCGTGCTGCGTCGCGACCGGGAGCTTCTGGCCCGGGGCCTCGACGTGGAAGCAGAAGATCCGCAGGCCGCGGCTGCGCGTGATTTTGGGATCGAGCTGGCGTAACGCGCCGGCGGCGGCGTTGCGGGGATTGGCGAAGGTCGGCTCGCCCGCGCGCTCGCGCTCCGTGTTGAGCTCGCCGAAGCGGGACTTGGAGAGGTAGACCTCGCCGCGCACTTCCATCAGCTTGGGCCAGGTCTTGCGCTGGCCGTGCAGCCGCAGCGCCACGTCGAGCACGGTGCGCAGGTTGGCGGTGACGTCCTCGCCCTCGATGCCGTTGCCGCGGGTCGCCCCCGTGACGAACACGCCGTCCTGGTAGGTGAGGCTCACCGCCGCACCGTCGATCTTCACCTCCAGGGTGTAACCCGCCGTCTTCACCTCGGGGGAGAGCCGGGCGTTCCGCTCCTCCCACTCGGCGAGCTCCTGTTCGTTGAAGGCGTTGGCCAGCGACAGCATCGGCACGAGGTGGCGATGCTTCTTGAAGGCCGCCGCCGGCGGGGCGCCGACGCGGTGGGTGGGACTGTCGGGGGTCTGGAGCTCGGGATGCTTGGCCTCGAGCTCCTGCAGCTCGCGGAACAGCCGGTCGTACTCGGCATCCGAGAGCTCCGGCTTGTCGAGGACGTAGTAGGCGTCGTTCGCGCGCTCGATGAGCCGCCGCAACTCGGCGGCCCGCGCGGCAGCGGCTTTCACCGCCCCTTGGCTTCTTCCTGGATGACCGCCATCGCGACGCCGACCAGGCGGTCGAGCTCCTCGGAGCTGGCGCGCGGGAGCAGCCCCTCCGCCCAGGCGCCCTCGCGCTCCCCGAACGCGGCGAGCAGGCGTCGCAGGAACGACAGCAGGGCCACGCGCTCGAGCTCCATGCGGCGCACCGTCTCGCCGGTCTCCTGGTTGCGCTGCTCCAGCCGCTCGTAGCGGTGGGCGTTGCGGAGCGCCTGCGCGGTGAGCGACGCCACGACCTGCACGAACCGCACGTCCTCGTCGGAGAACGTAGGGCCGTCCCGGAACGTGCGCAGGAAGATCGCGCCGATCGCCACCCCACGCCACGTGATCGGGACGACGGTGATCGACTTCACGCGACGGCTGATCAGCTCCCCTTTGATATGCTTCAGACTCGGATCGTTCGCCGCGTCGGGGATGAACACCGTTTCTCCGCTCTGCATCGCCCGCTTCAGCTCGGGGTAGCGCTCGAGATCGACGACGTAGTTGCGGATCGTCGGATCCTCGTACGATGCGACCAGGCGCACCGACCGGCCGCCGCGCTCGGCGAGGAAAATCGAGCAGCGGTCGAGCCCGAACGTCTCGCCCAGCTTGCGCGCGATCGCCTGCAGGATGTCGATGAAGTGCAGCGACGTGGAGACTTCCTTGAGAATCTCGATGACGGCGAGGAGGTGCTTGCGCTCGCGCTCGAGCTCCGCGACGCGGGCGGTGAGAGCGGAGGGGACGGTCATGGCATAGTTTGCGTCCGCACCGGACGGCACGTCAAGCGCCGCGACGCGGTTGCTGCGTCTGGTGGCGCACGGTAGCTTCTCAGCCGATGCGATTCGTCTTCGAGTTGCTTTGGGCGTTGCTTTGGCTCGGGTGCGGAGCCGCGGCCGCCGCGGCCGCCGCGGCGACGCAGGCCCGGCCCACGAGCGCCGGCCCGATCGGCGCGTGGACGCCGATTCCCGAACTGCCCGGCATGGGTCGGTCGGTGGATACCGCGGCGGTGGCCGCGCGCCGCCGCGCGCTGCTCCAGCGCATCGGCCGCGGCAGCGTGCTCATCCCGGCGGCGCACGAGCGGGACGTCGAGAAGGAGTACGTCCAGGACAACGATTTCCGGCAGAACAACACGTTCTTCTACTTCACGGAGCTCGAGACCCAGGACGCGTGGCTGTTGCTCACCGCCCGTGGTCCCGATTCGCTCGAATCCGTGCTGTTCCTCCCGCCGCGCAACCCCAGCCAGGAGCGTTGGACCGGCCTCCGCCTCGGGCCCGACAGCGTCGCCGTGCGCCTGTCGGGGATCCCCACGGTCCTGCCGACCGATTCGCTCGAGCACCGGCTGTTCGCCGCGCGCCTCCGCGTGCGCGGCCCGATCTACGTGCCGCTCGACGTGACGACCCGGGACGAGCGGCGCGTGATGGACCTCGTCTTCAGCGGGCAGGACGTGCACAACCTGCGTCCGTTGGCCGATTCGCTGCGAGAGGTAAAGGATGCCGACGAGCTGGCGCGGTTGCGGAAGGCGGTGGACATCAGCGTGGCCGGGCATATCACGGCCATGCAGGCCGCGCGGCCGGGCATGTACGAGTACGAGATCGAAGCGGTGCTCGAGGCGGGATTCCGCAGGAACGGCGCCGATCGCGTGGGCTATCCGTCGATCGTCGGCAGCGGACCGAACTCGACCACGCTCCACTACGACGTGAACCGCCGGCAGACCCGCGACGGCGACCTGGTGTTGGTCGATGCAGGGGCCGAGTGGGGGCAGTACACGGCGGACGTCACCCGCACCTGGCCCGTCAACGGTCGGTTCTCGTCGCGCCAGAAGGCCGTGTACGATCTGGTGCTCGCGACCCAGCAGGTCGCGTTCGACTCGGTGCGGCCGGGCGTCACGCTGCGGGACTTGAATCGCCTCGCCCAGACCTACATGCGCGAGCACTCGGGCAAGCTATGCGGCGACCAGACGTGCGACGCTTACTTCATCCACGGGCTCGGCCACGCGCTCGGGATGGACGTCCACGATGTGACCGTGCCGGGGCGGCTCAAGCTCGAGCCCGGGATGGTGATCACGCTCGAGCCGGGGATCTACCTCGCCGAGGAAGGGTTGGGGGTGCGGATCGAAGACGACGTGCTGGTCACGCCGACGGGGGCCGAATGGCTGTCCGCGAAAGCACCGCGGACCACGCTGGAGATCGAGCGGCTGATGCGGGGCGGAGTGGGGCGCTAGCCCTCGTCCTTTTCGCCCTTGATGTCATCGAGCAGCTGCGCCGCTTCCTTCTGGTACTCGTGGTCCAGCACGTCCGCGATGGGGAGGGAGGCGATCGTGGTGAGCTGCTCGCGGGCCTTGGAGTACTTCCCCAGGTCGACGTACACCTCGGCCAGGTCGAGCCGGTGAAAGATGTTCTGCGGCTTCAACGCGACGGCGCGCTCGAGGTACTTCTGGGCGTCGTCCCAGTTGCCCCGGTCGAGGAACCCGCCGCCGAACAGCGCCTTCGCGAAGAATTTCTGGAATCCGGAGAGCCGTTTTACCTCGGCATGCCACGCCCCGACCAGGTGATAGGCGCCGTCGTGGGTCGAGTCGAGCTCGATCGCCTTCATCCCTTCGTCGTAAATGATCTTGGCGAAGCGGACCCGCTCCTTCCCTCCCTTGGTGCGCGACAGCCGGCCGAGTGCCTGACCGACCGTGAAGTGTCCGTCCGCGCCGGAGGGATTGACGCGCACCGCCGCCTCGCCGTACGCCTGCGCCGCGGTATAGATGCTGTCCCGCAGATGCTTGGACGAGTCGTCCTTGCCTTGGACCTGCTTGGCGATGTCGACCAGCTCGCGCCCCGCCTTCCACAGCGCCGCGTAGTTCGTCGAATCGGCCGCGCGCGCGGCGCGGTAATGCTGCAACGCCTGCGCCGGGGCGAGCGCGGCGTGGGCGCTGTCGCCCAGCACGAGGTGCTCGGCCACCGTGGGATGGGTCTGCGCCTGCGCGGGCGCGACCAGACACAGCACCAGCAGAACGGCACCGCGCATCACGCACTCCTGGGAGGTGGCCGGTAATGTTCGTCGTGCCGCTCATCGAGCGCAAGCGCGACGGCGGCGCGCTCACGCCGGAGCAGTGGTCGGCCCTCGTCGCCGCGTACACCGACGGCCGAGTTCCCGACTACCAGATGTCGGCCCTGTTGATGGCCGTGCTGCTGCGTGGGCTCGAGCGCCAGGAGCTCGCCGCGCTCACCGATGCGATGCTCGCCTCGGGCCAGCGACTCGGGTTCGATTCCTGGCCGACCCCGCGCGTCGACAAGCACTCGACCGGCGGCGTGGGCGACAAGGTCTCGCTGGTGCTCGCGCCGCTCGTCGCCGCCTGCGGCGTCGCCGTGCCGATGATGTCCGGGCGCGGGCTCGGCCACACCGGCGGCACGCTCGACAAGCTGGAGGCCATCCCCGGGTTCCGCACCGCCCTCTCGCTCGCCGAGGCGAAGGCCCAGGTCATGAAGCTCGGGCTGGCGATGATCGGCCAGACTCCGGAGATCGCACCCGCCGATCGGCGCCTCTACGCGCTGCGCGACGTGACCGGTACCGTCGAGGCGATCCCGCTCATCGCCGCCAGCATCATGTCGAAAAAGCTCGCCGAAGGCCTGAACGCGCTCGTGCTCGACGTGAAGCGGGGGAGCGGCGCGTTCCTTCCCACGCTCGAGCAGAGCCTCGAGCTCGCTCGCACCATGATCACGCTCGGCGAGGATCGCGGTTGCCCCACCGTGGCTCTGCTCACGGCGATGGACCGCCCGCTCGGCCGCGCCTGCGGCAACGCGCTCGAGACCGAAGAAGCGATTCTCACGCTGCGCGGCGAAGGCCCTGCCGATTTGCTGGAGGTGACGTACGCGCTCGGCAGCGAGATGCTGCTGGCGGCGGGCATCGAGAAGACCAGCAAGAAGGCCCGGCAACGGCTCGCCAACGCCCTCGCCTCCGGCCTCGCCGCGGAGAAGTTCGAGCAGGTCATCGAGGCGCAGGGCGGCAACCCCAAGACCGTCGAAGATCCCTCGGTGCTGCCGCAGGCAAAGGAGGTCGAGATCTATGCTGCGTCCCGCACCGGTGTCGTGACCGCGGTCGAGCCGAGAACCATCGGCCGCGCCATCGTGGCGATGGGAGGCGGGCGCATCAAGGTGGAGGACGACGTCGATCCCACGGTAGGCTTCGTGATCACGGTGAAGCCGGGGGACAAGGTGCTCGCGGGCGAGCCGATCGCGTCGGTGTTCGCGCGGGACCCGGACGGGATGAAGCTGGGCTTGGAGGCGCTCGAGCGGGCGATCGTCGTGGGCGACAAGCTGACCGAGCCCGCGCTGCCCCTGATCTCACATCGCGTCTCGAAGCACGGGATCGAGGAGCTTACACGTCCAGGTTCCGCACGAACTTCGCATTCGCCTCGATGAACTTGCGCCGCGGCTCCACTTCGTCGCCCATCAGCGTCTCGAACAGCTCGGACGCCTCGACCGCGTCCTCCATCTCGACCTTCAGGATCGTCCGCGTCGCCGGATCCATCGTGGTCTTCCACAGCTGGTCGGGATTCATTTCGCCCAGCCCCTTGTAGCGCTGGATGACGACGTTGCCGTGCCCTTCGGCGCCGTTGGCCAGTCGCTTGACGAACCCGTCGCGCTCCTTTTCGTCGTAGGCGTAGAACTCCTCCTTGCCCTTGGCGATCCGGAACAGCGGCGGCTGCGCGATGTAGATGTAGCCCGCGTCGATCAAGTGCTTCAGTTCCTTGTAGAAGAACGTCAGCAGTAACGTGCGGATGTGCGCGCCGTCCACGTCGGCGTCCGTCATGATGATGATCTTGTGGTAGCGGGCCTCGCCCAGGTTGAAGTCCTCGCCCACGCCCGTTCCCAGCGCGGTGATCATCGTGCGGATCTCTTCGTTCGACAGGATCTTGTCGACCCGCGCCTTCTGGACGTTCAAGATCTTACCGCGCAGCGGCAGGATCGCCTGATAGCCCCGGTCGCGTCCCTGTTTGGCCGAGCCCCCGGCCGAGTCTCCTTCGACCAGGTACAGCTCGCACAGCTTCGGATCCGTGAGCGAGCAATCCGCCAGCTTGCCGGGGAGCAGGCCGCCTTCCAGCGCGTTCTTGCGCCGCACCAGCTCGCGGGCCTTGCGGGCCGCCTCGCGCGCTCGGGCGGCGCTGAGCGCCTTGGCGATGATGGCGCGCGCCACGCTCGGGTTCTTGTCGAGGAATTCGCCGAGCGCGTCGTTGACCACGGTCTTCACGATGCCCTCGACTTCGGAATTGCCGAGCTTGGTCTTGGTCTGCCCTTCGAACTGGGGATCCTTCACCTTGACGTGCAGCACGCAGGTGAGGCCTTCGCGAATGTCGTCCCCGGTGAGCGTGAACTCTTCCTTCTTGAGCAGCCCGTCCTTCTTCGCCCACTCGTTGATGGTGCGCGTCAGGGCGGCTTTGAAGCCCGTCAAATGCGTGCCGCCTTCGTGCGTGTTGATGTTGTTGACGAAGGAGAAGGTGTTCTCGTTGTAGCCTTCGTCGTACTGAATCGCGCCTTCCACCTGCACGCCCTCGCGCGTCGCGTCGAACACGATCGGCTTGGCGTGGAGCGGTTTGCGGTTGCCGAGCAGGTACTTCACGAACTCGGCGAGCCCGCCCTTGTAGAAGAACGTCTCTTCCTTCGCCTGCCCTTTGCGCTCGTCCTTGAGGGTGATCGTGAGGCTCTTATTGAGGAACGCGAGCTCCCGCAGCCGGTTAGCGAGGGTGGCGTAGTCGAACCGGGTCTCGGTGAAGATGCTCGTGTCGGGCTTGAACCAGACCGTCGTGCCCGTGCCTTTCGCCTTCCCGATGACCTCGAGCTTCTTGGTCGTGTCGCCCCGCTCGAATGCCATGTGGTGGCGCTTGCCGTCGCGGTCGACCCACACTTCCAGTTTTTCCGATAGCGCGTTCACCACCGAGACGCCCACCCCGTGCAGTCCCCCCGACACCTTGTACGTGCTCTTGTCGAACTTGCCGCCGGCGTGCAGCATCGTGAGCGCGACCTCCACGCCCGGCTTCTTCTCGGTCTTGTGAATGTCGACCGGGATGCCGCGGCCGTCGTCCACCACGGTGATCGCGTTGTCCTGGTGGATCGTGACCGCGATCTTCGTGCAGACCCCGGCCAGCGCTTCGTCCACCGAGTTGTCCACGACTTCGTAAACGAGATGGTGCAGCCCGCGTGCCGACACCGCCCCGATGTACATCGCCGGGCGGCGGCGGACCGCCTCGAGCCCCTTCAGGACCTGAATCGAATCGGCTTGGTAGTCGCCGTTCCCCTTGTCCTTGGGCGTCGCTGCGGGTGCGCGGGCGGGTTTCGCCTTAGCCATAGATCTCTAGCGTGAGAGAAGCCAGCGTATCGTCTTGATCCGTGCGGCCGCGCCGCCGCCGTTCACCGCGGTCATGATCTGCGGCCCCATCAGCTGCAACTCGTTCATCCAGGCGCTCGTCGCTACCCGCACGAACAAGGTCCCGTCCGGCGTGACGCTCTCGGGTTGGGTCACCGCCGCGATCTGCGGTCCCACCAGGCGCGGCCAGTCGGGGATCACTTGCGCCTGGGCGAGCCGTCTCCCTAACCCCGCCTTCGCCAGGTAGCGACGCAGCGCGTCCCCCAGGGGCGTCGGCTTGCCTTGCCTGCGATTGGTCATGCGGTGCGTGTCCCCAGCGTTGTGGGCCCTCCCCCTCCGAAACGAAAAGCGCCACGGGAGGTCCCGTGGCGCGACGCGGCATGGTCCGCGCGGGCCCCAGACAACCCTCTAAACATACCCAGAAGTCGTTGTCATAGCAAGACTTACTAAGTCGTTGGGGCTCACGGGCCCACGGTCACGCTGGTGTCCCGTTCGCTCCTGAACCCGACCACGTCCCGTGCCTGAACCTTCACCGGGAGCAACATCCCCGTGCCCAAGCCGGGCGGCACGATGACGCGAAACGGACCCTCGAGCACGGGGTCGAGCAGGCCGTCCGCACCCACCGGGGCCTCCTGCGCGAGCTGCACCCATACGGAGTCGATGCCGTCCTCGTCTTCGGCACGGACGTTCACCACGAGCGTGTCCGGAGCGGGGGTGGATCGCGACCGGACGGTCGTCTTGTTGAGCGACAGCGCGAGCGTCGGCGGCGCCGGGCGCGGGCGCTCGGTGAGACAACCCGCCAGCAGCCCGAGGCCGCAAGCCGTAAGTAGCCGGTTCACCGACCCTCGAACCGGGGCGCACGCTTTTCGAGGAACGCGGTGAGCCCTTCCTTCATGTCCCGGGTCGCGGCCAGCAGGCCGAAGTGATTGGCCTCGAGTAACAGCCCTTCGTCGAGCGTCATCTCGAGCCCCTGGTCCACCGCCTCGAGCGCCAACCGCACCGCCAGCGGCCCCATGGTGAGGATTCCCCGCAGGATCTTTTCGGTGGTCGCGAGCAGCTCGCCCGCCGGCACCACCTTGTTCACGAGTCCGATCCGGTACGCCTCCTGGGCGTCGATCGGGTCGGCGGTGAGGATGAGATACAGGGCGTTGCCCTTGCCGACGATGCGCGGGAGGCGCTGCGTGCCGCCGTAGCCCGGCGCGATCCCGAGCTTCACTTCCGGCTGCCCGAACTTGGCGTGCTCGCTCGCAATGCGGAGGTGGCAGGCCATCGCCAGCTCGCAGCCGCCTCCCAGCGCGTAGCCGTTCACCGCCGCGATCACCGGCTTGCCGCACGTCTCGAGGCGGCGCAGCATCGCCTGGCCGCGCAGCGCGCGGGCCTTGCCGTCGAACGGCCCCTGTTTGGCGAGGTCGCCGATGTCGGCCCCCGCAACGAACGCCTTCGTGCCGGCGCCGGTGAGGATCGCACCCCTGATCGCGTCTTCGCTCGCGATGCGCTCGGCGGCGTGCGCCAGCTCCTCCACGACCTGGTCGTTCAGGGCGTTGAGTTTGTCGGGGCGGTTGATGGTGATGAACGCGATGGCGTCGCGGATCTCGAACAGGAGGGTGTCGTACCGCATGGGGAGAATGGTACAACGAAAACGCGGAAGTCGGAACGCGGAACGCGGAACATCAGCACGAGGGTCGGCTCGCCTGTTCCGCGTTCCGCGTTCCACGTTCCGCGTTATGTTCAGGTCCATGAGCATCCAAGCGATCGCCTGGTCTCCCTCCGGCGCCGTCCGCATCGTCGACCAGCGCGCGCTCCCGGAAGCGCGGATCGAGCGCGACTTGGAGAGCGCCGAGGCCGTGGCCGAGGCGATCCGGACGCTGCAGGTGCGGGGCGCGCCGCTGATCGGGATCGCGGCGGCGATGGGTCTCGTGGCCGGGACGCGGGAGCTGCGCAGCGCGTCGCGCCAGGAGTTCGTCGGCCGGCTGGGGCGGCTCGCCGAGCTGCTGGCGGCCGCACGCCCGACGGCGGTGAACCTGCGCTGGGCGCTCGAGCGCATGACGCGCCGGGCGACCGCGACGCCCGGCGATGGTGTCGCGCTGTGGGAGCGGCTGCACGCCGAAGCCACAGCCATCTGGGAGGAAGACCGCGCCATGTGCCGCCGCATCGGTGAAGCGGGGCTGCCACTCGTCCCCGACGGCGCTACGGTGCTCACGCACTGCAACGCCGGGGCGCTCGCGACCGGGGGGATCGGCACCGCCCTCGCCCCGATCTACCTGGCTCACGAGGCCGGGCGCCGCCTGCACGTGTTCGTGGACGAGACGCGGCCGGTGCTGCAAGGAGCGCGGCTCACGGCCTGGGAGCTGTCCCACGCCGGCATCCCCTGCACGCTGATTGCGGACGCCGTGGCAGGATCGCTGATGCGTCAGGCAAGGGTCGATCTCGTGATCGTCGGCGCCGATCGCATCGCCGCGAACGGCGACTTCGCCAACAAGATCGGCACCTACCCGCTGGCGGTGCTGGCGTTGCACCACGGCGTACCGTTCTACTGCGCCGCTCCGTCCTCCACCATCGACGCCACGCTGCGCGATGGCGACGGCATCCCGATCGAGCAACGCTCGCCCGACGAAGTGAAGACCGTCGCGGGGCGGCCGGTCGCGCCCGCCGCCGTCGTGGCCCTGAATCCGGCCTTCGACGTGACCCCGGCGCGCTACGTGACCGGCTACCTCACCGATCGCGGGTTGCGCCAGCCGCCGTTCGGCGCGGACTGAATGCCCCGGGTGCGTCGCGTCCTGATCGCCGTCATCGGCAGCAGCTCGTGCACGCCCGAGGTGGCGGCCTGGGCCGAGACCGTCGGCCGCCTCCTGGCGGAACACGGCGCCGTGCTGCTGTGCGGTGGGCTGGGGGGCGTCATGGAAGCCGCCGCCCGCGGCGCGCAGCAGAGCGGTGGACTCACCGTGGGCTTCCTTCCCGGCACGGCCGTGGACGACGCCAACCCGTACATCGACGTGCCGCTCGCCACCGGGATGGGCGAGATGCGCAACGCGCTGATCGTGCGCGCGGCACAGGCCGCTATCGCGATCGGGGGTGGGTGGGGAACCCTGTCGGAGATCGCCATGGCGCAGCGTATCAAGACGCCCGTCGTGGGGCTGCATGATGCCTTCACGCCGGCCATCGATATTCCCCGCGTCGCGAGCCCCGAGGCGGCGGTCGCGTGGGCGCTGGAGCACGCGGCGCGACCGGAGGTATAATTGGGGATGAACGCGGGGACGAAGTTCGCCATCGGTGCGGTGCTGATCGTCGGATCGGTCGGCTATCTGATGGCGTCGGGTGTCAAGCAGACCGGGCAGTACTTTCTGACGCCGAGCGAGCTGTCGCAGAAAATCGCGCTCGATCCTTCCTTCTATAACGTCGGGATGAAGGTCGGGGCGCACGTCGTGCCCGGGTCGGTCACGCGCGACCTCGCCGCCCGGACGCTGCGCTTCCAGGTCACCGACGGCAGCGCCCGCTACGCCGTGCTGTACCGCGGTCTCCCGCCCGACACGTTCACCGATTCGGTCGAGGTCGTCGTGGAAGGGCGCCTGCAGAAGGACGGCATCATCTATGCGACGAACGTGCTCGCGAAGTGCGGGTCGCGCTACGAAGCGGTTCCCAAAGCGTAGATGACGGTCCTGGGCGGCCTGTGTCTCTGGATCGCCTTCCTCGTGGGCATCTGGGGGGCGCTCGCCGGGTTCGTGGGCGGCCGGCAGGGGCGCCGGGACCTGGAGCAGAGCGCGCGTCACGCGGTGTTCGCGATGTGCGTGGCGCTATGGGTCGCGGTCGCGGCGCTCGAGTGGGCCCTGTTCCAGCACGACTTCAACGTCGAATACGTCGCGTCGTATACCAGCCGCAACCTCCCGATCTTCTACACCTGGTCGGCGCTGTACGCCGGGCAGAAGGGAAGCCTGCTGTTCTGGGCGAGCGTGCTGTCGCTGTTCGGGTCACTCGCGATGGTCCTCACGTCCCGCCGGCACCGCGCGCTGCTGCCGTACGTGGCGGGGGTCGTGTGCACGGTCGCCACGTTCTTCATTTCCGTGATGCTGTTCGGGCAGGCGAATCCCTTTCACCGGCTGGCGTACACGCCGCTGGACGGGAGCGGGCTGAACCCGCAGCTCCAGAATCCGGGGATGGTGTTCCATCCCCCGATGCTGTACCTGGGGTACATCTCGATCACCATCCCGTTCGCGTTCGCGATGGCGGCCCTGCTGTCGAAGCGCCTCGACGTAGACTGGCTGGTGGCCATCCGCAAATGGACCCTCTTGTCGTGGCTGTTCCTCTCGGTCGGGATCTGTCTCGGGATGTGGTGGGCGTATGTCGAGCTCGGGTGGGGTGGCTACTGGGCCTGGGACCCGGTCGAGAACGCGTCGCTCTTACCGTGGCTCACCATGACCGCCTTCCTGCACTCGGTGATGATCCAGGAGAAGCGGGGGATGCTGAAGAAGTGGAACCTCGCCCTCATCATCGGGTCGTGGCTGCTTTCGATCTTCGGGACCTTCATCACGCGCTCCGGGGTGATCTCGAGCGTGCACTCGTTCACGCAGTCGAGCGTGGGTTGGTTCTTCCTCGCGTTCCTGCTCGTCGCGGCGGCAGCCAGCTGCGTGCTGTACCTGACGCGCCTCCCGCTGCTCGCCGCCGAAACGAGGCTCGAGTCGATGGTGAGCCGCGAGGCGAGCTTCCTGTTCAACAACCTGCTGTTTGTGGGGATCGCGTTCTCGGTGCTGTGGGGCACGCTGTTCCCGATCCTCTCGGAGCTGGTCCAGGGGACGAAGGTCACGGTCGGCCCGCCGTTCTTCAATCAGGTGAACATCCCCCTCGGCCTCGCGCTGCTCGGGCTGACGGGGATCGGGCCGCTCATCGCCTGGCGCCGAGCCTCGCTCCCGAACCTGCAGCGGCAGTTCGCGGTGCCGGTGACGGTGGGCGTGTTCACGGCGCTGGTGCTGCTGGTGGGGGGGATGCGCGACTTCTACGCCCTGATGGCGATCGCGCTCGGTGCGTTCGTCGCCGCGACCGTGGTGCAGGAGTTCGCCCGCGGCACGCGGGCGCGCCATCGCCAGTACGACGAACCATACGCGCTCGCCCTCGGCCGGCTGCTCGGGCGCAATCGCCGGCGCTACGGCGGTTACATCGTGCACACCGGCATGGTCATCCTGTTCATCGCGTTCGCCGGCATGGCGTTCAAGACCGAGACCGAAGCCACGCTCCGCCCGGGCGAATCGACCGTGCTCAAGAGCCCGTACGGGTGGACCTACACGTTCACCCACCTCGGCGTCTCGCAGTACGACGCGTTGAACCGTCAGGTCACGGCGGCCACGCTCGAAATCGCACGCGACGGCAAGCGGCTCGGCGTGCTCACGACCGAGAAGCGCCAGCACGTCGACGGTCTCGGCCGGCCCACGTTCCAGCCCTCCACCGAGGTCGGGATCCGCAGCGATCTGCGTGAGGACCTGTACGTCGTGCTGGCCGGGCTCGTCAACGGGACGGAGCAGGCGGTGTTCCGTTTCACGATCAATCCCCTCGTCTGGTGGGTGTGGTATGGCGGTATGATCGTGGCCCTGGGCGGCCTCATCGTGATGTGGCCCGGGGGTACGCCCGCGGTCAAACGAACCCAGGCGGGGTACGCGGTGCGGTTAGTAGGGGAGGGGCAGGCGTGACACGACGGCACGACGGCACGTTGCCACTGGATCGGCGAGCCTTTTTCGGCAGCGCGATGGCGTTTGCCTTGACCGCCCTTGATCGCCCTCGACCGCCCTCGACTGCCCCGCAGCAGGATTCTCTCCCGGGCACCGGTCCGTCGGGCAAGCTGTGGGACCCGTCTCGCGCCGGCCGGCCCTTCGAGCCCGTCCGCGCCGCAGACAACGACGCCGCTATTCAGGCGATCGAGAAGCAGCTCCACTGCACCTGCGGCTGCAATCTCGACGTGTACACCTGCCGCACGACGGACTTCACCTGCGGTACGAGCCCGGCGATGCATCGGCGCGTGGTCGCGCTCGCCGAGCAAGGCAAGAGCGCGCAGCAGATCCTCGACGCGTTCGTACAGCAGAACGGGGTCGCGATTCTCATGGCTCCCCCCAAGCGCGGGTTCAACCTCGCGGGCTACTTCGTCCCATCGCTGGTCATCGTGGCCGCCGCCGTCGTCATGACCGTCGTGCTGCGCCGCTGGTCGCGCGCCGCGGTGCCGGCCGCCCCGGCGACGCGCGCCCCCGAGATCCCTGCCTCTCCAGACGAGCTCGAGCGGCTGCGGCGCGAGCTCGACCGCCTGTCGGTCTAGCAGGCGTGCTCGAGCTGGTGGCCGGCGTCCTGCTCGCGGCAGGACTGATCGTCTTCGTCCTCAAGCCGGTGTTGCGGCCGGGAGTGCCGCTCGAGGGGCCGGAAGGGGGAGCTGCGGGAAGTTGGCAGGAAGGAGAGGATCCGGACGACGACCTGTCGCCGCGGGCGGTGGCGCTGCGGGCGCTCACGGAAATCGAGTTCGACCGTGCCACGGGGAAGTTGTCGGACACGGATTACGAAGCGCTGAAGGCGCGATACACTGCGGAAGCAGTCAAGGCCATGCGAGCCGATGCGATTACGGCAGGGGCGACGCCCCACTTCGCGACAGACGCACAGTCGCTCCGCGGGGCGTCGCCGCCTGCCGCGCGCCCCGTATGCCCCGCCCACGGGCCACGGCCGGAGTCGGACGCGCAGTTTTGCGCCGAATGCGGCCGTCGGCTGGGATCCGCCCCGGGCTATTGCGCCCGGTGCGGCACGTCGCTCGAGGTCGAAGCAAAGTACTGTCACTCCTGCGGCGCGCGCGTCGCCGCGTAGCCGTACTTCACGACTTCGCCCCAGCGAACGCGCCGGAGGCGAACCACCGGAGCAGCACCAGCACGGCCTCCGGGTCGGGAAGCCGGTAGTCGGCGTAGCTCGCGCCGCCCGGCGATGGACCGACCCGAATCGAGCGCCCGATTCCCTCGAGCGAGCGGAACGCGTCCTCGTCGGTGCGATCGTCGCCGATGTATACCGCGCTCACGCGGGACGGCCAATCGGCGCCGTGGCGGTGCACCAGCACGTGCAGCACGGCGTGCCCCTTGTCCCACGGCACGGGAGGCCGGCCCTCGACCAGGCCCTTCCCCGGCGTGACCCGCAGCCGGCGACGCCGCAGCACCGCTTCCGCCTGCCGCTCGAGCCGGCGTCGCTCGCCTTCGGGAACGGTCCGCACGTGAACCGCGACGCTCGCACCTTTGCGTTCGATGGTGGCCCCGGAGGCCGCCAGCGGCTCGAGCTCGGAGGCGGCCGCTTCCAGCGCGGCGCGCCACCGTTCCAGCTCGGGGTGACGAAAGCTGATCCCCGGACCCTCGATCTCGAAGCCGTGGTTCCCCACGTACGTCAGGCCCGGTACCCCGACCCGCTGCTGCACGTCCGCCAGCGCGCGTCCCGAGACGATCACGATATCGAGATTCGGCGTGCGGGCCGCCTGGTCGAGCGTCTGGCGGGCCGCATCGGACAACTGGGCGTCTTCCGGCCGGGGCGCGATCGGCGTCAGCGTCCCGTCGTAGTCGAGGAACAGCGCGACCGTGGCCCGGCGCGCGAGCCACGGCGCCAGCATGCGTTGCAGCGCATCGGCGGGCGACGCCACGGTGCAGCGCGCTCGCAGCCCGGCCCGCTCGCTCGCGTCGAGAAACCGGTCGACCCATGCCCGCACGTCGTTGGCGCGTACGCGGTGCCGCAGCGCCGACATCCGGGCGCGGCGTTCGTCCCGGGGCATCTGGAGGGCGCGGTGCAGCGCGTCGGCCACCTCGTCGACGTCGAAGGGGTTCACGAGCAGCGCCTCCTGCAGCTCGTCCGCCGCCCCGGCCATCTCGGAGAGGATCAGGACGCCATCGTCGTCGAGCTGCGCCGCGACGTATTCCTTGGCGACGAGGTTCATCCCGTCGCGCAGCGGCGTCACGAGCGCCACGTCCGCCTGGCGGTACAGCGCCACCAGCTCCCCGGGCGGGAGTGAGCGCACGAGGTAGCGGATCGGGCTCCAGCCACGCTCGGAGAAGCGCCCGTTGATGCGGCCGACCGTCTCGTCGATCTCGCGCTTCAGCTCGCCGTACTCGGCGACGCGCTCCCGGCTCGGCACCATCACTTGGGTGAACGTGATGCGGCGTCGCAATCCGGGGTGCCGCTCGAGCAGGCGCTCGACCGCGAGCATCCGCTCGTGGATGCCTTTCGTGTAGTCCAGCCGATCGACACCGAGGATTTCGGCCGCTGGGGCGTCGGGGGCGGCAGCGGCGTCCACCGCCCGGGGGGCGGCTCGCTCGGCGAGCCGCTCGACCTCGGCCACGTCGATGCTGATGGGATGGGCCTCGACCGACACCTCGCGTCCCTCGAACCGCACCAGCCCCGCGCCGCGGTCCACTTCGCAGCCGAGCAGCCGCTCGGCACAGGTGAGCACGTGGTCGGCATACGATGGGATGTGGACCCCGACGAGATCCGCCGCGAGCATGCCCTGGATCAAGTCGCGCGACCACGGGAGCACGCGGAGCACGTCGGCGGCGGGAAACGGGATGTGCAGGAAGAAGGCGATCCGCCGCCGCGGTGCGAGACGGCGCAGGTGGTGCGGCACCCGCAGCAGCTGGTAGTCGTGCACCCACACCAACGCCTCATCGTCGCTCGCCTCCGCTGCCACCTGCGCGAAGCGTTCGTTGACCCGCTCGTACGCGCGCCACGTGGCGCTGTCGATCTGCGTCTGGCCGACGAAATAATGAAACAACGGCCAGATGGTCCGGTTGGCGAACCCCGCGTAGTACAAGGCGATCTCGTGGGCCGTGAGGGGGACCGCCCGGTACTGGACGTGTTCCGCCGGCGGGGGCGGCGCACCAGCGGCGGCGTCGCCGTCTTCGCGGGCGGCCCCCGTCCATCCCACCCACACGCCACCGCGCTGGGCCAGGGCCGGCTCCAGCGCGGCGACGAGTCCCCCGGGCGAGCGCCGGAAGCGCACGCCTTCGGGCGGGGGCCGCCGTTCCGCGGTGAAGGGGAGACGGTTCGAGACCACGACGAGTGAGCGGGGGGTGGAAGGAGCGGCAGCTGTGCGTGCGGGCGCGACGGGCCGCTCCGGGTCGGAGGAGCGGTCCGCGGGTGGCCCGATCGGCGGCGCGGGTCCGGCGTGTTTGGGCATCATGCGCGTGACTGCCAATCTGCCAAGGTCCCGCCCGGTTTGGAAGCGCCGGGAGTGTGCCGTCGCACTCTTGCGTTTGTCGACCCGCCTGCCTATCAGTGTGCGTCCCTCAATCGAGGAGCGCCGGTGTGAGCAGGCTCACAGTACGCCTGGCGATCGTCATCGCCGGACTCGCGCTCGCGACGTCCTCGGCCGACGCGCAGCGGCGCATGCGGGGCGGGCGCGCGGTGCGCGTCGACCGCCCCGGGGTCGGCGCGCGGGTCGGATATGACTTCGACGCCCAACACACCTTTCTCGGCGGTCAGTTGAACTTCCCCGTGGGGCGTCGCTGGGCGCTCGCGCCGTCGGCGGACTTCTACCTGGGCGCGACCGGCACGCCGTACCGACTGAACGTGGACGTGAAGTACCATCCCCCCACGGCCTACGGTTTCTTCTATTTGGGCGGCGGGCTCGCCATCCTGCACGCGTCCGGGAACACCACCAGCGGGGCCAACGTATTCGGCGGGTGGGAGGGCCGGCGCTACTCGCCGGTGAAGCCGTTCCTCGAGGCGCGGTTCGTCTTCGCCGACCGTACCTCGTTCAACGTCCTGGGTGGAATCAACTTCCCGCTCTAGAACTCGAAGCTCTCCATTTTCCGCAGGCCGATCCGCAGCGGGATCGCCGTCGCCGCCGCGCAGATGACGGCGGCGACGGCGAACCAAAAGATCATCCACCCGTCCACGACGACCGGCTCGCCCACGTATACGGCCCGGACGTACGCGTAGACGGCCTGCCACAGCGCCACGATCACCGCCGCGAGCAACGCGATCGTCGTCATCATGTAGACGAGCCCGCCGAACGACGTGGGGATCTGGGCGGCGTTCTCCGTCTCGAACTGTGGGTACAGGGCACCGAACCCGAGCGCCAGCGCGGCGATGGCGAACGTGAGGCCGCAGATCGTCACCAGCCCCATCACCATCATGAACGGCCCCACCTCGAGCAGCACGTTGGTGAGGCCGGTGAGCAGCAGGGCCAGCACGAGGAGGGGCACCGTGCCGACCCAGTACTTGGACCACAGGAGCGCCCGGAGATCGAGCGGGCTGGAGCGAAGCAGCCACATCTGTCGGCCCTCGAGCGAGACCGCGGGGAAAATGAACCGAGCCGCGATCGACGCGAGCACGAAGCCCGCCAGGCCGAGGTTCAGAAACGAGACCAGCGTGACGTAGAAGAACCCCACCGGCTCGCCGCGGTGCAGCGGCAGCGCGTTGATGTTGAACAGATACACCACGACCAGCGCGGCCAGCAGGATCAGCTGGCTCCACTGGGTCGTGTCCCGGAAGAACAAGCGAATGTCCTTGAGCACGAACTCCCGCTTGGCGACGGGGAGCGGCTTGAGCACCCAGCCGGCGGTCCGGCGCAACAACCGCCCGCGCACGAACCGCTCCGCGCCCTCCTGCGCTTTGGTGAACCCTTGGGCGAACAGTCGACGGTGCAGCATCGCGCCGATCGTCACCAGTGCGGCCGCCGTGGTCCAGAGCAGCATCAACGGCAGGGGATCGGGCGACCCGCGGAGGTAGCTCATGATCGCGTTCGTCGCCCACTCGCTGGGCAGGAACGGCGAGGTCGGGGTGCGCAGCACCGCGAGGAAGTCGAGCAGGTTGCGGAACCCCTCCGGTCGGGCGAGCCGCTCGGGACGGATGAGCCGGAGGAGGAGAATCAAGCCGGCCGCCGCGCCCAGCGCGATGATCGACAAGAGGTCCCGCGTGCGCCGCGCGGGGAACACGTTGACCAGGATGAGCGTGATGGCGCTGCCCACCACCGCCGGCAGCACCAGCATCGGGACGATCGTCAGCACCGCGTAGGGGACGAACAGCGCGCCGCCGCGGTAGATCACGCCGTACGCGGTCAGGATCGGGACCGCCATCAGCGCCACCATCCACGAAGAGTGCAGCAGCGTCTCGCCCAACTTGGCGAGGTAGAGCCGCAGCCAGTCGACCGGGGCCGACACGAGCAGGTCGAGGTCCTTCGCCAGGAAGAAGCTCGACAGCGCGGTGATGAGGTTCGACAGGACCAGGATCGTGACGAACGAGAGCAATACCAGCCCGAGGATCTTCGCGGCGAGAAACGGTCCGAGCTCCTCCGCGCCGCGCACGTGCTTGAGGATCACGTACAGCACGCCGTACACGCCCACCCAGAACAACAGACCGACGGTGACGAGAAGCAGCAGCTTCCCGCTGCCACCGCGCGAGCGTTCCTCGCGCATCCGCTGCAGTGCCGTGCGCCACTTCGGTTGCAGCACGTGCCACAGCGAGGGCTGCCTCACGCTCCTCCGCCTCCACCCAGCACTTCCACCAGCTCGCGCACGCGGGCGCCGCCGGTGAGCTTGAGGAACAGCTCTTCCAGGGTCGCGTCGCCGGCGCGGTGCTGGCGGCGCAGATCGTCGACGGTGCCGTCCGCGACGATCTTCCCGTGCTGGATAATGGCGACCCGGTCGCACATGGCCTCGGCCACCTCGAGGGTGTGGGTGCTCATCAGCACCGTGCCCCCGCGTGAGACGAACTGCCGGAAGATGTCCTTCAAGAGGCGTGCGGCTTTGGGATCGAGCCCCACCATCGGCTCGTCCACCACGATACACTCCGGCCGGTGGATGAGCGCGCTCGAAATGATCAGCTTCTGGCGCATCCCGTGGCTGTACGCCTCCACCAGCTCGTCCTTCCAGCTCGCCAGCTCGAACACTTCGAGCAGCTCGGCGATGCGCCGCTCGACGGTGTCCCCCTCCTGCCCGTACAGACCGGCCACGAACCGCAGGAACTCGGCGCCCGTGAGCTTGTCGTAGACGAACGGCCGGTCGGGAATGAAACCCAGTCGCATTTTGGCGGCGAGCGGCTGTTCGTGGACGTTGTCCCCGCCGAGCAGGACCCGGCCGTCGGTGGGGCGGAGGATGCCGGCGATCATGCGCAGCGTCGTGGTCTTGCCGGCGCCGTTGGGCCCGAGAAAGCCGTACAGCACGCCGCGCGGCACCTCCAGGGAGATGTCGTCCACGGCCACGAAGCTGCCGTAGTGCTTCGTCAGATTCTCCAACCGGATCATGGCACCTCGAGTTTGAGCCGCCCGATCAGACGCGTCAGCTCTACCTGGCGGGCCAGGCCGCCGATGCTGAACCGCACACGCGCGGCGTCGGCGGGGATTTGCCCGAAGGTCGGGTCCACCGCGACCCAGTCGTTCAGATATACCTCGGCCCAGGCGTGATAGTAAAAGCGGCCGTCCACCAGCACGAGTCCCGCGACGGGACGCGCCGGTAACCCCACGGCGCGCGCCAGCGCGACGTACAGCAGCGTGTGCTCGTTGCAGTCGCCGCGCCGTCGCGCGAGCACCTGCACCGCGTCGGGCAGGTGGACGGTGGCCGTGGGCTCCACGTGGGACGCGACCCAGCGCAGCAACAGCTCGGCCGCGCGCGCGGGGTCGCGCTCACGACCGAGGATCGCCCGCGCCTGCGCCCGGATGCGCGGGTTGCCGCTCGGGATCAGCGGCTCCGGCTCGAGATCCGCCTGCAGGCCCGTATCGCTCGCCGGCAGGGCGTAGCGGGCCACGAGCGCCGCGGCCGGTTCGGGGCGCACCACGAGCGTATCTCCTGCAAGACGCTGGCGACCCGTCGCGAGAGCGAGGGCGCGTGCGTCGCCACCGCTGAGCCGCACGCGCAGCTCGGCGAGCGGCGCGGCCCTCGGCCGGGCGCCGGCCGCGAGCGCGGTCGTCGCGACGATGTCTCCGACTCGAGGGGACGCGCTCGCCCGGGCGACGCGTGCCGTGTCGCGGCGCCTGAAGTTCTCGTACGCGATCTCGAATGCCGAGCGCTCCATGGCGAAGGCGCCGTCCCCGACGCTCGTCGCGCGCACGATGTGGCCCGCCGCGTCGATCCATGCGCTGGCGCGCGCGCCGCCCCGCCGCTGCTCGATCCGGAACGCGCGCACGGTGTCGAAGTGGACCGGGACCCACGCCATCGCGGTGGAGTCGTAGTCCGCGCTGTCTGCGACCACGAGCGTCGATTCCGGTGCGATCGTCACCGCCACGTCGCGCGCCGCGAGGAGGAGGGGGTCGAACACCCGCATCGCGTACGTCTTGCCGGGTCGGAGCTCGCCGCCGAACGCCAGGCGCAGCGGCAGCAACGTCGGCAGTACGATCGGCCGGCTCAGGGGAATCCGGGTGAACTCCGAATCGCCACCGGCGACGAGCCACATCGCCAGAGCGGTGTCGCCCGACACCGTGGCGTGCGTGGAGAACCGGCCGAGGTCGCCGTCGAATCTCGTATCCAGGTCTTGCAGGCGCAGCGCTCGCGACAGCGTGGCGCGGCTCTGAGCCGTGGTGCGGTGCAGCACGCCGAGCGCCGGGACGTCGAGGACGAGGACGTCCTCGACGCGGATCGTGCTCCCGGACGTGTCGATGGTGGAAGAGGCGAACCCGACCTGCTGGCCGCCGATGGTCAGCCGATAGTACACGGCACCGGGTGGGACCGACAGCGCCGCCTCGGCGAGCCGGGCACCGGTTGAGCGAAACAGCTCGCGCCGGGCGAGCCAGCCGAGTGAGCCCGCCCACGCGACGAGGATCAGCGCCGCCCAGCCGCGGCGCGTCACGACTCGGCGGCCCCGCGGCGCTGGAGCGCCGCCTCGAACGCCTCTCGGTCTTCCGGCGTCTCCACGACGATCGATACGTCGGCCGGGAATGCGGCGCTTCCGGCGTGGACCTTCAGAACCCGCACCATCACCTCGGCGGCGTCTTCGACCGCCAGGTTGCCGGCGCCGGTGCCGAGCGGGGGCACGGTGAGCTGGCCGAACTCCCACTCCTGCGCCCGCTCCAGCGCCGACTGCCAGGCCCGCGCCACTCCCTCCCGCGTCACGGGCTCGGTGTCGCTGCGGATCACCGCGTGAATCACGAATTCGGCCGGGAGATCGCCGCCGCCCGCGGTCACGACTGCGGCGCCCACCGCCAGCTCCTTCTGGATGCGTAGATGGGCTGTGAACTCAGGCCCGCCGACCTGCTCGAGGCGCCGCACCGCCGGCGTGGTGGGATCGAGACGAGTCGTGGCGGGGCGGACGATCGCGTCGGAGGCGAGGAACGCGAGATCGTCCACGACCACGCGAATCACTTGCCGGCGGCCTCCCGCGAGCGGCGGTACATCCGGGTCGCCTCCTCGGGTCGCCGGAGCCGATCGAGCACGATACCGAGCCCGTACAGCGCCTTCGCGCTGCGGGGCTCGAGCTCGATCGCGCGCTCGTACGCGGCCCGCGCACCGAGCAGGTCGTCGACCTTGTTCAAGGCCTCGCCCAGGTGGTACCAGGCGATCGCGCGGCCCGGTTCGGCGTCCACCACGCGTCGCAGCAGCGGTACGGCCTCGCTCAACAACCCCCTGCGTGACAGCACGACGCCCAGCGCCGCCAGGGCATCCGCATGGGCCGGATCGCTCCGCAGCGCCCGCTCCAAGTCGCGCTGGGCGGCACGGTAGTGCCCGGCGGTGGTGAGCCGGGTCGCCCGCTCTACGAGCAGCCGCACGTTGTCAGGATCGGTCGCGAGGGCGCCGTCCAGACTGGGGGGCACGGGGGGCGGCGCCGAAGCGGGCGCGATCGGCACGGCGGGCGGCGGGTCGGGGGGGAGCTCCGCCTGGATCGGCGGCGGGAGACCCGCACGCCGCACGTCGGCCGGCGTCGCGATCGTGCTCGTCTCGTTCAGCGACTCGGCCTCCTCGATCAGCTCCGCGGCCACGCGGGCCCGCTCCGCCGCCGACTGCCACCGCGGCTCGCGCTTCCGGATCACCCGACCACCTCGCTCGCCAGCCAGGACAGGTACGGCTCGAGCCCACGGTCCACCGGCAGGGCGAGCAGCTCGGGTACCTGGTACGGGTGACGTTCCCGCACCGCCCGGCACAGCGCCTCCCACTGCGACACGTCGGTCTTGAGCAGCACGACCACCTCGCCCTCCTCGGTCACCTCGCCCTCCCAGCGGTAAATCGAACGCGCGCCGGGAACGAGCGTCCCGCAAGCTATCAGCCGCGCTGTCACCAGGGATGTGACGAGTGTCCGGGCTTGCGCCTCGGTCGCCAGCGTCGTCAGCACCACGAGCGCGGTCGCAGCCATTGGGGGAGGGCTAACGTAGGAAGAGGGCGGGGGTTAGGCAAGAGATGGACGGCTAAGGACCACCTCCGTCCCCGAGAGTTGACCTCCGAACCGCTGCCCCGCTAGCCTCCAAGTCTATGTCCAGCGACGCATTGATCGTCCGCGGCGCCCGCGAGCACAACCTCAAGAACATCAGCGTCGAGATCCCGCGCAACAGCCTCACGGTGATCACCGGGTTGTCGGGGTCGGGGAAGTCGTCCCTCGCATTCGACACGATCTACGCCGAAGGCCAGCGGCGCTACGTCGAGTCGCTCTCCGCCTACGCGCGCCAGTTCCTGGGGCTGATGGAGAAGCCCGACGTGGATGCGATCGAGGGCCTCTCGCCCGCGATCTCGATCGAGCAGAAGTCGGCCGGGCACAACCCCCGCTCCACCGTCGGCACCATCACCGAGGTGTACGACTACCTGCGGCTCCTGTGGGCGCGCGTCGGCATCCCGCATTGCCCCAAGGACGGCTCGCCGATCGAGCGCCAAAGCGCATCGCAGATCACCGCGCTGGTGCTCGAGTGGCCCGAGGGGACCAAGATCGAGGTTCTGGCGCCGCTGGTGCGCGGTCGTAAGGGTGAGTTTCGCGACGTGTTCGAGGCGGCGAAGAAGCAGGGCTTCGTGCGCGTACGAGTCGATGGGGAGGCGTACGATCTGTCCCAGGTGCCGAAGCTGAACCGCCGCCAGAACCACGACATCGCCGTGGTCGTCGACCGGCTGGTGGTGCGCAAGGCGGACCGCGGTCGCCTTGCGGACTCGATCGAGACGGCGCTCAAGGCCGCCGACGGCACCGTGGAGATCGCGCGACAGGGGTCGGGGGGTGCCCGCGCCACGCTGTTCTCGGAGCGCTACGCCTGCCCGAAGTGCGGGTTGTCGCTGCCCGAGCTCGAGCCGCGCCAGTTCTCCTTCAACTCGCCGTTCGGCGCGTGTCCCGAGTGCTCCGGGCTGGGCACGCGGCGCGAGGTGAACGCCGAGCTGGTGCTCGGCGATCCGAGCCTTTCGATTCTCGAGGGGGTCGTGCTGCCGTGGGGTGAGCCCGGCGGGTACCTGCGCAAGGTGATTCTTCCGAGTCTGGCGCGGGCGTTCAAGTTCGACTTGAACGCCGCCTGGAAGGACCTGCCCGCGGCTGCGCGCAAGGTACTGCTCGAGGGAGCGCCAGGCCGGAAACTCACGTTCCAGTACGCCAGTGAAAAGTGGCACGGCGAGTACGAATCGGGCTGGGACGGAATCTTGAAGCACGTCGAGCGCCGCTATCGCGAGACGGCGTCCGACAGCGTGCGCGAGCAGCTCGGAGAGTTCATGGTGGAGCAGCTGTGCCCGACGTGCGGCGGCAAGCGGCTCAAGCCCGAGAGCCTCTCGGTGCTGGTGCACGGCAGGAGTATCGGCGACGTGGTGGACCTGCCCGTCAGCGAGGCGCTCGCCTTCTTCGAGAGCATCCCGCTCCGCGGCAACGGGCACGCGGGAGGGGGCCTCGACCCCGGCATCGCACGCCCGATCCTGAAGGAAGTGAACGACCGGCTCCGGTTCCTGAAGAACGTGGGGCTCGAGTACCTGACCCTCGGGCGGTCGGCCGACTCGCTCTCCGGTGGCGAGGCCCAACGCATCCGGCTCGCCACCCAGATCGGCAGCCGGCTCGTAGGCGTGCTGTACATCCTCGACGAGCCCTCGATCGGACTCCACCAGCGCGACAACGCGCGCCTGCTCGAGACGCTTAAGGAGCTGCGCGATCTCGGCAACACCGTGCTCGTCGTGGAGCACGATGAGGAGACGATCCGCGCGGCGGACCACGTGGTGGATCTCGGTCCCCGAGCGGGCCGTCACGGGGGCGAGGTCGTGGTCACGGGAACGCTCGACCAGGTGCTCGCACACCGCGACTCGCTCACGGCGCGCTACCTGCGCGGCGAGCTGCGCATTCCGGTCCCGCCGCGCCGGCGCCTCCCGGCCCCGGAGCGGGCGCTGCGCGTGGTCGGAGCCCGGCAGCACAATCTCCGGAACCTCACCGTGGAGCTGCCGCTGGGCCTCTTCATCGCGGTTACCGGAGTCTCGGGCTCGGGGAAGTCGACGCTCGTCACCGACATCCTGTACCGCGCCCTGGCGCGGCACTTCTATCGGGCCAAGGTGATGCCGGGGGCGCACGATCGGATCGAGGGGCTCGACCATGTCGACAAGGTGATCGACATCGATCAGAGTCCCATCGGCCGTACGCCACGCTCCAATCCGGCCACGTACACCGGGCTGTTCACGCCGATCCGCGAGCTGTTCACCTATCTGCCGGAGTCGAAGATCCGCGGCTACGGACCGGGTCGCTTCTCCTTCAACGTCAAAGGGGGGCGGTGCGAGGCGTGTCAGGGCGACGGCCTCGTGAAGGTCGAGATGCACTTCCTGCCCGACGTCTACGTCCCGTGCGAGGTGTGCAAGGGGCGGCGCTACAACCGCGAGACCCTCGAGGTGCGGTATAAAGGAAAGTCGATCGCGGACGTGCTCGACCTGTCGGTGGGCGAGGCCCTCGACTTTTTCGAGACCCAGCCGCGCATCCGGGCGAAACTGGAGCTCTTGAACGACGTAGGGCTCGGCTATATCCACCTCGGCCAGTCGGCCACTACCCTGTCCGGGGGCGAAGCGCAACGGGTCAAGCTCGCGACCGAGCTCGCGAAGCGCGACACGGGGCGTACCCTGTATATCCTGGATGAGCCGACGACCGGGCTGCACTTCGAAGACGTGCGGTTGCTACTCGAAGTGCTGCATCGCCTGGTGGACAAGGGCAACACCGTGGTGGTGATCGAGCACAACCTCGACGTCGTGAAGACCGCCGACTGGGTCGTCGATCTCGGGCCGGAGGGCGGCGCGGCAGGTGGGGCGGTGGTCGCCCAAGGGGCGCCGGAGCAGGTCGCCCGGGTGCGGGGCTCGTTCACGGGGAATTACTTGCGCAAGGTGCTGGCGGCGGAGGACTAGCCCGGTAAGTTCAAGTCCAACGGAGGGTAGGCTTATGGAAGGCGTCCTCGCGATCACGTTCATCTTCGGGGGCGGCTGCCTGTTTCTGCTGGCCATCTCGCCGGTCGGCAAGGCGCTGGCCGAGCGGATCCGGCGCGCGGGCGGCGCCGCGTTGCCGGATGACGTGCGAGCTGAGTTGGACGCGCTGCGCTCCGACGTCGTCGGCGAGGTGCAACAGCTGCGCACCGAGGTGAGCGAGCTGAGCGAGCGCATGGACTTCGCCGAGCGGCTCCTGGCCAAGCAGCGCGACGGGCAACGGATCGGACCGGCATAATGGACTCAAAGGACTTGCTCATCACGCTGTTCGCCTTCTTCGCGGTCGGCGGCGCCTTGTGGGTGATTCGTCCCTTGGTCGGCGCGCTCGCCAAACGCCTCGCGGGGGAAGCGCGACGGGCACCCACGCCCGAAGAGCTCGCAGTGCTGCGGGTGGAATTGCTGGATGCAATGGACCAAGTGCGCCAGGAGATCGGCGACCTCGCCGAGCGCGTGGATTTCACCGAGCGACTGGTGGCCAAGCAGCGCGAGGCCGAACGGCTCGCGCCGCCCGGGAACAGATGAACCCCGAAGCGGTGGCTGTTCTGATCCCCATCGTCTCCATCGGCGGGTTTTTCGCCTTGATGATCGTGCGCACCATCAGCAAGGTCTACACGGCGAAGCTGCAGGCGGGGAATCCGGCGGGCGGCGCCGGCGAGGCGAAGCAGGAGCAGCTGGCGGCGGCGGTGGAGGATCTGCGCCGAGAAGTGGCGGAACTCGCGGAGCGGGTGGATTTTACGGAGCGGCTCCTGGCCAAGCAGCCCGCCGGTCAGAAGCTCGCGCCACCGCCCTAGATGGGGCGGGAAACCCTGGTCAGCCCGGAGGCGTACGGCGTCCACATGCTGCAAGTAGCCACGCCGCCTCTGCCGCCGACGCCGCCGCCGGGCGTGGATTTGAACTTCCTGCTCGACCAGCTGATGCCGATCGTCGGACTGGTCGTGGTGTTCGTGGGCCTGCGGTGGCTGTTTCGCACCCCCGTGGGCGAGGCGCTCGCCGAGCGGATTCGAATGCGGGTGCGGGGACGCGGGGGAGTGGGCGGGATGGGTGAGGATCCGCCACGCATGGCGGCGCTGGAGGAGCAGGTATCGCAGTTGCTGGGGCAGGTCTCCGAGCTCGCGGAGCGGTTAGATTTCGCCGAGCGGCTGCTCGCCGAGCAGCGGGGGCGCAAGTTGGGCGCGGGACAATGAGGGCCCGCCAGCACCTAGAGGGTCATCATGGGAATCTTTGACCGTCTCTCGACGCTCATCCGGTCGAACATCAACGACCTGATCTCCCGCGCTGAGAACCCCGAAAAGATGCTCAACCAGCTGATCGTCGACATGCGGACCCAGCTGGCGAAGGCGAAGCAGCAGGTCGCCGCGGCGATCGCAGACGAGAAACGGCTGGCAGCTCAGGTCGATCAGGAGAAAAAGGCCGCCGAGGACTGGGAGAAGCGCGCCGTGCTGGCCGTGCAGGAAGGCCGCGACGACCTGGCGAAGCAGGCGCTGCTGCGCCACAACGAGCACGCGCAGGCCGCCCTGCAGCTGCACGACACGTGGATCAAGCACCGCGAGGAAACGGACAAGCTCAAGGTCTCGCTGCGCCAGCTCAACGATCGGATCGAGGAAGCCAAGCGCAAGAAGAACATCCTGATCGCGCGCCAGAAGCGCGCCGAAGCGCACAAGCGCATCCAGGAAACGATGTCGTCGATCGGCGACAAGAGCGCGTTCGAGACGTTCGAGAAGATGGCGGAGCAGATCGAGCACGAAGAGCGCAAGCTGATCGCCGCCGCCGAGGTGAACGAGGACCTGTCGGGCGACACGCTGCTGAAGCAGTTCCAGTCGATCGAAGTGAAGGCCGACGCGGATCAGCAGCTGCTCGACTTGAAGCGCAAGCTGGGGCTCCTGCCGGCGGGCTCCCCGGCGGAGGCGAAGCGACTCGGGAAGGGAGCCGCCGAGGCGGAGCTGGTCGAGGACGACGACGCCGAGCACCACCGCTGAGCACTGAGCCGTCTACGTCACGGTCGTCGGGCGCCACGTTCGTGGCGCTCTTCGTTGCCGCCCTGGCCATCTGGTTCATCGTCCGGGTGGTCGAAGTCCTGCTGCTCGTTTTCATCGCGGTGCTGTGCGCCGTCTACCTCTCCGCCATCACCGACCTGCTGGAGCGTCGCTTCGGTGTAAAGCGCTGGATCGGTCTCGCCAGCGCGGTCGTGGCGACGGTGGCCGCGGTGGTCGGCATCGGCGCGCTGCTCGTACCGCCGGTCATCGACCAGACGCAGGCGCTGATCTCGGGGCTGCCGCAGACCCTCACCAAGATCCAGAACGTCCTGGCGGCGTGGGCGCGCCAGTATCCCGTGCTGTTTCCCACGGAGCTCGCCAACCCGGCGTCCGGTCTGGTGGGGGGCCTGATCGACGCCGCGGCCGGATTCTTGCGCGGCTCGATCCTCCCCTACGCGACGGCGGGCGGCAAACTCTTTATCGAGAGCGTGAGCGTGGTGGTGATGGCGCTCTACCTGGCGCGCCAGCCGCAACTGTATCGCGACGGCGTCCTGTCGCTGTTCCCCCCGAAATACCGGCCGCTCGGCGCCCGCGTGCTCGACGACGCCGGCGCGACCTTGCGTGCCTGGGTGGTGGGCCAGCTCCTCGCCATGATGATCCTCGCCGCGCTGACCGCGCTCGGGCTGTGGGCGCTCGATGTACCCTACTGGCTCGCGTTCGGGATCTTCACCGGGCTCGTCGCCGTCGTTCCCTTTTTCGGCACGCTCGTGTCCACGCTCCTGCCCGCCCTGTTCGTCATCGAGTCGGGCGATTGGGTCAGGGTGGTCGCCGTCATCCTGCTCGGCGTCGCGGTCCACGTGGCGGAGGCGAACGTCGTCGTGCCGCGCATCATGCAGCACAGAGTCTCGTTGCCCCCGGTGCTCACCATCGCCAGCGTCCTCATCATGGGGACCCTCATCGGGGTCGCGGGGCTGGTCGTGGCGGTGCCCGTCCTCGCCGTGACCACGGTGTTCGTCCGCCACGTGGTGCAGGGCGCCTGGTACGGCGATGTCGGGGCGCTCGAGCCCGCCGTGCTTCGCACCACCGAGCGTCGTCTCGGCGCGGACCGGCGCGAGGCGGCCGTCACGCCCGTGAGAACCAAGACATCCGCCTGATGCTCGCCCCGCACCAGCACCGCTTCCTGATCCTCGCGGACGGGCAGTTCGGCCCGCTCACCTCGAAGACCGCGAACTCCTGCATCCGCTACTTCCCGGAGCGCATCGTCGCCGTGTTCGACCGCGTCACGGCGGGCCGGACCGTGCAGGAGGTGCTGGGCTTCGGCGGGCCGATCCCTGTGGTGGGAGATTTTGCGCGCGGGCTCGCGCTCGGGGCCAGCGCCGTGCTCATCGGCATCGCGCCGATGGGTGGCCAGCTTCCTCCCGAGTGGCGCGGCTGGCTCAAGGCCGCGCTCGAGCGGGGGCTCGAGATCTGGAGCGGGCTCCACACGTTCATCGCCGACGACCCTGAGCTGGGGAGCCTGGCCCGCGCGCAAGGCGTCCGCATCCTCGACGTGCGCAAGCCGCCACCCGAGCTCCCGATCGCCGACGGCCGGGCCGCCGAAGTTGACCCCTATGTGATCCTCACGGTCGGATCGGACTGCAACGTCGGGAAGATGACGGCACAGCTCGAGCTGCGCGATGAGCTGGTACGGCGCGGCGTGCGGGCGCGGTTCGTGGCCACCGGTCAGACGGGGATCTTCATCGAAGGCTGGGGGATCGCCGTCGACGCGGTCGTGGCCGACTTCGTGGCCGGCGCCGCCGAGCAGCTCGTGCTCCAGGGCGCCGTGGACGCCGACGTCGTTCTGGTCGAGGGGCAGGGGAGCCTCATTCACCCCGGATACTCGGGCGTCACCCTGGGGCTGCTCCACGGCACGTGCCCGGACGCGCTCATCCTGTGCCATCAGGCTACGCGCGACTACATCGGCGACTACCACGGCCGTGAGCCTTGGGTCCGGATCCCGCCGCTCGCCGAGCTGGTGGAGATCTACGAGCGGGCGGCGGCTCCGGTGCGTCCGACCAAGGTGATCGGGATCTGTCTCAACACGTTCGACATGACCGAGGCCGCTGCTCGCGCAGCGGTGGTGCAGGCCGCGGCGGACACCGGCCTCCCGGCGACCGATCCGGTGCGGTTCGGTGCGGGCCCGCTGGTGGATGCGATCACGCGGGAGGCGGTCGCGGCGCGGTGAAATCGTTGTAGGGGCGCGGCAACGCCGCGCCCCTACAGGTTGGCCGCAATCAATCGATCACGCCGGCGGCGATCGGATACCGATCGTCGCCGGTTTCGGTTGTAGGCTCTCGCCGTGCATTGGCTCCGCTGCGTCCTCGCCGAATGGCAGCTGTTGCGCTCGCGTCTCGTGCGCTCGCGGCTCGGGATCTGGCTGTTGCTGCTGGGCGCGGGCGGCGTCTGGCTCGCCGCGCGCGGTGGGCCGCTCACGGTGGTCGCGCCCCACGTCGCCATGCTCGGCGCCGTGCTCGGCGTGGCGTTCACCGCCGCCTCGGACGCCGACCGCGCCGCCCTGTCACTCATCCTCACCCATCCGACTACGCCCCTCGCCGTGGCCGCGGGCCGCTGGCTCTCGGCCCTGACGGCCGCGGCGATGTTGGTGCTGGCGCTCCTGTTCGTCTCGGGCGCGGTCGCATCCGGGCCGGCGAGCCTGCTGCTCCGGGCCGGCGCTGCGGCGTGCGGCGCGGCGGCTGCCGCCGCCGGGTGCGCACTCGTCGCCGGGGCCGCCGGGGGCAATACGCTCGCGGGAGTGCTCTTCCTCTATATCGCGGTGCCCAGCGTTGTGTCCGCCGATGCCCTCGCAACGGCTCCCGCCGCGGGCATGCTCGCGCGGGTCGGCGCGCTCGTCTTGGAGCTCCTGCCCGGCGTATGGCGGTACGCGGCCCTCGAGCGCGGCGATCCGATGGGATGGGTCCACGCGGCGTGTTGGGCGGTGGGGGGCGTCGCTGGCACCGCGCGGCTGTTGTCGCGGCGGGCGATGTGAACGCGCCGGTCCTGCTCGTCAGCGGCGTCAGGCGCCGCCGTCGGGGCGCGGCGGCGGCGGTCGGGGATGCATCGCTCGAGCTCGCAGCGGGCGAGGTGGCGGCTCTCGTCGGCCCGCCCGGCTCCGGTAAGACGACGCTGCTCGCCATCGCCGCCGGGCGGCTCGCGCCCGATGCGGGCTCCGTGACGGTGGCGGGTGTGGCGACGGGCACGCGCGCGGCACGCGCACTGCTCGGCTACGCCCCGGAGGCACCGGTTTTCCCGCCGACGCTGAGCGTCCGTGACGTGTTGGCGTACTTCGCCCGGTTTCACGTCGTCGGGGTCGCACGCCGGGGGCTCGTGGCGGCGGCGCTCGAGCGCAGCGGTTTGGCGGGCGTCGCCGAGCGGCGCGCGGCGGGGTTGCCGCTGCCGTTGGTGCGCCGGCTCGCGCTCGCCCAGGCCGTGCTCGGTCACCGCCGGGTGCTGCTGCTTGACGAGACGCTCTCCGGCGTGGACGCGGGCGGACGGCGCGCCATGTGCGAGCGCGTGCGCGAGCTCGCGGCGAGCGGCGTGGCGGTGGTGCTCGCGTCCCCCGACCTTGCGGCGGTGGAGCAGCTTGCGGCGCGGGTGCTCGTGATGCGGGACGGCCGCGTCGTCCGGGAGGCACCCACGGCGGCGCTGTTGCAGGAGCGGGTGCTCGAGATTCTGCTCGATGCGCCGCCCGCCGCGCCGCCGCCCGGATTTCGGCTCACCCCCTACGGTCTTCAGACCGACCTGGGCCCTCGTAGTGCGGAGGCGGCCCTCGCTCTGTGCCGCGAGCACCGCCTGGCGGTGCGCGCGTCGCGCGTACGCCTTCGCACGCTGGAGGACGCGGTGCTCGACGCGCAGGGTGACGGCGCGCGTTGACGCTCCCTGCGGCGGTTCCTACGTTTCAGCCGTGACGCTCTCGCTCCACAACACGCTCACCCGCCGCCTCGAACCGTTCCAACCGCTCGCGCCCCCGCGGGTGACGCTCTACACCTGCGGGCCCACGGTGTGGAACTACGCGCACATCGGGAATTTCCGCACCTTCCTGTTCGAGGACCTGCTGCGGCGCTACCTCGAGTTCTCGGGGTACGACGTCTTCCACATCATGAACTTGACGGACGTGGACGACCGCACCATCAAGGCGGCCGCCGCTGCGGGGAAGCGGCTCGAGGAGCACACGGCGCCGTTCGTCGAGGCGTTCTTCGGGGACTGCGACTATCTGCGCATCCGCAAGGCGCACGCCTACCCGCGGGCGACGCAGTCGGTGCCGGCGATGGTCCGTCTGGTCCAGCGATTGCTCGACACGGGCGTCGCCTACCGCGGTGAGGATGGCTCGGTGTACTTCGCGATCGCCAAGTTTCCGGGTTATGGCCGCCTGTCGCAGCTCGATCGGCGCGAGATCAAGATCGGCGCGCGCGTGGCGAGCGACGAATACGCCAAAGACGACCCGCGGGACTTCGCGCTGTGGAAGCGGGCTGACCCGATCGACGAACAGGTGGGCGCCGCGTGGGACGCGCCGTTCGGCCGCGGGCGGCCGGGGTGGCACCTCGAATGCTCCGCGATGTCGCTCGACCAGATCGGCAAATGCTGCCGCGTGGAAACGCTCGACATCCACGCCGGGGGAGTCGATCTGATTTTCCCCCATCATGAGGACGAGATCGCGCAGTCGGAGGCGGCGACGGGGAAGCCGTTCGCACGCTACTGGTTGCACGGCGAATTTCTCAACGTAGGCGGCACCAAGATGTCCAAACGGTTCGGGAATTTTCTCACGGCGCGCGATCTACGGGAGCAGGGCGTGGACGCGGCCGCCGTGCGACTGCTCTTCTCGCAAACGCATTACCGCAAGGCCCTCGACTTCAGCGACAAGGCGCTGGTCGCCGCAGGGCAGGGCGTGAAACGACTGGGCGAGTTTCGGGAGCGCCTCCTCGGGGAAAAGGGAAACCCTAAAGGACTCCCTGACGGTCGGGGGAAAGGGGAAGGCACGCTCGCCGAGCTGGCGACGAAGTTCGAGGCGGACTTTCGCGCCGCGCTGGACGACGACCTCAACGCGCCGCGTGCCTGCGCCGCCCTGTTCGAGCTGGTGCACGAGGGAAACGGGGCGCTCGATGCGGGCGCGCCGGGCGGCGCCGTGGTGCGCGACGCCCTCGATCGGGCGATGGCGGTGCTCGACATCCTCCCGACGGCCAAGGCCGTCGACCCGGGGCTGGCGCGCTGGGTAGCAGAGCGCATCGCCGCGCGCGACAAAGCACGCAAAGCCAAGGACTTCACGGAGGCGGACCGGATCCGCGCCGAGCTCAAGGCGAGGGGGGTGGAGATCGAGGACACGCCGTCCGGCACCAAGTGGCGAATGGTCTAACTCGTTAACCGCACGTCCCTTGCCGTAGTAGCCTCGCCCCCTTAAGCTTCAGGTCTGAAAAGTTCAGCGATCGGCCAGCTGACGTAGCTCAACTGGTAGAGCAGCTGATTTGTAATCAGCAGGCTAAGGGTTCGAGTCCCTTCGTCAGCTCACGTTGCCGAAGAGGAGTAGGCCCGCCCCGAGTTTCCAGTCCGGAGGAACCAACACACCCCGCGCCGTGGGAAACGCGGGGTGCGTTGTCAGTGGGATCGGGGATCGGGGATTGGGGATTGGGGAAGGCGAACGAGGCGCGCGGCGGCCGGCGTGGTGGGGTGCCCGAGTGGCCAAAGGGAGCAGACTGTAAATCTGCCGGCGACAGCCTACGAAGGTTCGAATCCTTCCCCCACCACTCCTTCGAGCGCGCGGGCGTAGCTCAGTTGGTAGAGCATCAGCCTTCCAAGCTGAGGGTCGCG